>Ga0137412_10002802_pt1 | contig 13825 bp, 13 predicted proteins | sample CZODoug2_1_16fun_FD_122160 | JGI IMG/M metagenome (GOLD analysis project Ga0137412, IMG submission 122160) | Vadose zone soil fungal communities from Angelo Coast Range Reserve, California, USA - CZODoug2_1_16fungal (Hybrid Assembly) | ecosystem: Environmental > Terrestrial > Soil > Vadose zone... | reverse complement strand
CTATATATGCGATAATTAGCATATATGTTTAAGATTTCCCTGAAAAACTGCGGCGATATTTAAATAACATTAAATTAACTGGTATGTTAACTGGGGCAAGCGGGCAAATTTTATTAATTTCAAAAAATATATACTCTATAATCCTGCTTTATGATGAAAATTAGGCGCAGCATAGTGCTTCGTTATCTGGTGATAGGTATAATATTACCTTTTTTCATTCAGTATATATTTTACTTCCGATTCACCGGGAATTATATGATCGGCGTATTTTCCGAGAAGGGATTTACGACGTTTTATGGTTCCAATGTTTTTCGCTACCGGGTGGTGGGGCGGAGCCTTCATCTCTGGCTCTATCATAAGCTGCAGGCCAATGAGAAAGTAAAAAGCCTGAAGGAGAACTCCACGTACGACAAGCGCCTGACGGCGCTGGACCCGGATGCCGACAATACCTTTTATTTCACCTATTTTATCATAGCCGTAGGCTTTACCATTTTCACGGCCCTGGCCCTGTTGTACCTTTTTGATACGGCCGGCCTGTTTGACATGACGGATTCGAGAAAGGTATTTGTGACGGCGGGCCTGGTATTGCTGATGGGCTTTACGCAGTTTGTAATCACTCCTTATGATACCATCGGCTATTTCCTATTGGTGGCTACCAGTTTGTTTTTTGTAAAATTCCTGCAAACGCGTAACTGGCTGTACCTGGTATTGCTGAACCTGGGCATCATTGTTTCGACGCTTAACCGCGAGTCAGCTCTTGTGAGCCTCAGCTTTATGGCGGCCGTTTATTTTACTTATTACGGGCTCAATCTCCGGTGGATACGCTTCATGATTATCCCGGTAGCCTGTTACCTGCTTACCTGGATAGGATTGCGATTGTATTTTAACACCGGTGGCCCGGGCGTAGTAACGGAGGGCCTGAAATTCTGAAACAACCTGGACATTCGCAAGATGTCGAACATGATGGGATTTCTTTTTGCCATCGTGGTGTTTTACCTGATCCTGAATATTTCGGACAAGAGCGACAATCGCAGGCTGATAAGGAATTTCATCCTGATGGCCTCCCCTTATATACTGATGATACCGGTGATTGGCATTATGGTAGAGGTAAGGCTCTGGATGCCCATTATACTGGGTTCGGTATTGCTGGGCCAGCTGAACTTTGCCGCTATTAAGATACCGGGCAAGGCGCAGCTGGCGGGCAAAGCGGGTATGCTGGCCGCTATTACGTAGGTGCTACTAACATGAGGCCCCTCCGGGGCTTGTACACCGTCGCTTTTTGACCGGTGGTATGCATGAACAGCAAATAGGCTGTATATTCATTGCAACCAAACAAGAACCGGTCATGAAACTCTTTTTTACGGTAGCCGCTTTTACCGTGACGCTGCATGCAGCTGCTCAAACAAAGAACGATTATTTTTTATCCAGCCCCTGCCTGAGCCCCGATGGTCAAACGGTGGTATTCAGCTTTGAAGGCGATTTATGGAAGGCCGATGCCAGGGGCGGTACCGCATTGCGCCTTACCGGCATGGAAGGATATGAAACCAATGCCCGGTATTCGCCCGACGGCAAATGGATAGCTTTTACGGGCCGGCAGTCGGGCAATGCCGATGTATATATTATGCCGGCGGCCGGGGGCGATATCAAACAACTTACTTTTCACAGCGCCTCCGACGATGTAAGCGCCTGGAGCTGGGATTCGAAATCCATTTATTTTTCTTCCGACCGTTCGGGGCAGTCGTCGGGTTACAAGGTAGGAATCGGCGGCGGTACACCCATTCGTGTATTCGGCGATTATTATTTTCAGTATGATCACAACCTGGTGCCGCATCCCCTGACCGGTGAAATCTTTTTCAATGATACCTGGGAAAGCGATTTCCAGGCGGCGCGCAAGCGTTACAAGGGTCCCTTTAATCCCGATATTCAATCCTACAACCCGGTTACCAAACAATACAAGCGCTACACCGATTGGGTGGGCAAGGATTTTTCGGCCTCTATCGACAAGGCCGGCAACATTTACGTCACCACCGATACCGAGCGCGGCATCCACGCCCATCACAATCTGTCCCTCGGCGTCGCGAACTCAATCGTCGCCGTCCAGAACGGTGCGATTCGTATCGATGCCTCGCTCGCAGGAATGGGTGCGGGCGCAGGCAATGCGCCCCTTGAAGTATTCATTGCAGTTGCTGATCTCTACGGCTGGAATCACGGCACAGATCTGTTCAAGTTGATGGACGCGGCTGAAGAGCTGGTTCGGCCGCTCCAAGACAGGCCCGTGCGTGTTGATCGTGAGACTCTCACGTTAGGTTATGCAGGGGTTTACTCCAGCTTCCTGCGGCATGCCGAGCGGGCGGCCAAGGAGTACGACCTCGACACCCGGCAGATCCTGCTCGAGCTCGGTCGCCGCGGCATGGTCGGCGGCCAGGAGGACCTGATCGTCGACGTCGCCCTCGACCTCGTGGCGGCGAGCCGTGCCGGCAAGTCTTATCTGCCCTCGATGGAAAGGACGCGACGATGACCAACCGACGTAGACGGGGCGCGGTCGTGGCCGTCCCCGTGGTCGCCAGCATGGCGCTGATGCTGGCTGCGTGCGGAAGCGGCTCCAACGGGACCGCGACCGTGGCGGAGCAGCCCCCAGCAGCGGTCGCTGCCACGGTGAACACCCAAGCGGCGAACACCAACGCGGCGCCGGCCGGCGCCGCCGCCCCGACCAACGCGGCCCCGGCCGCTGCGGCGCAGACGACGACGTCGAGCGCAGTAGCCGCACCGGCCGCCAAGGCTGCACCGGCCAAGGTGGTCAAGGCCGCGGCGGCAGCGCAGAAACCCGTGGCCAAGACCGCCAAGGCGGCGGCAGCGGTGCCTGCCAAGGGTGCCGCGGGTATCCACGCGATAGATAACGCCGCGCAGGCGGCAGCGAACCAGCAGGTCTACGACCAGAAGAACGGTGCCACCGATGTGGGCGTCACCAAGGACTCGATCAAGACGGGCGCCATCAACATGCACGGCATGGCGCTGGGCAACGTGGTGATCGGCCCGATCTCGCGAGGCATGGTCGGAGCGTTCTCGGCGATCAACGACCGCGGTGGTGTGCTCGGTCGCCGGCTGCAGTACGTGGACTGCGACGACGGCCCCGGTGAGGTCTCCCGCGCGAAGGCGTGCATCAAGAAGCTGGTCGGCCAGGACAAGATCTTCGCGATGCTCGGTGGCGCGTCCTGGGCCACCGCGTCGATCCACGACGACCTCAAGCAGAATGGCGTGCCGTATGTGGGGACCTGGGCCTACTCGCAGACCGAGTGGCAGGACCCGTACATGTTCCCGACCCACATGTCGATGATCCACGAGGCCATGGCAGGTGCGCACTGGGCGGTGAACGTGATCCACCCCAAGACCTACGGGCTGATCTGCCTGACCTCCCCGGAGATGCAGCTGGCCTGCAACAACGTGGCGAAGGTCATGGACGCGAGCGGCGCGAAGATGGTCAAGCGCGCCGACGTGGCGATCTCCGAGACCTCGATGTCGGCCTACGTGTTGGCCATGCGCGCTGCCGCGCCGGAGCACATCATTCACTACGTCATCAACCCCGCGACCATCGCGAAGTTCCTGGTGGAATCCGCCCAGCAGGGCTACTACCCGCCCAAGGGCATCAGTGGCAACCACCTGGCCGGTGAGCTCGTGGGTTCGCTGATCGGCAAGTGGCCGGAGGGTCGCTACTGGACCAACACCACCTACAAGCTGTGGGGTGCTGAGTTCATGGCCACCATGAACAAATACGCCCGTGGCAACCAAGGCCTGAACCACCACATCGTGCAGGCCGGCTATGTGGGGGCCAACGTCTTCGCCCTCGCCGCGAAGGCCGTCGGTCCGAACCTGACCCGGGCACGGCTGATGGCCCAGCTCAGCAACGGCGACGTGTATGCCTCCGACGCCTCGATGGACCAGAGGTTCTCCTGGGCGCGCACCGAGCGCTCCGGCGACAACTGGAGCCACGACAACGGGCAGGGCCGGGAATTCATGTACAAGTACAACTCTTCGAACACCGTCGCCAACCCCGACGGTTCGCCCAACGGCTTTGCCCCGGATCCGAACCAGTTCGTGGTCCACACCAACGAATAACCGCACCCGGCCGACGGGGTGGGCTAGTGGCAGTCCACCCCGTCGTAGTCCTTGTCCAGCGCGGGGTTGTAGCCGTACTCGCCCCGGGACAATGGGTCCCGGCCGGCGGCCTTGATCGCCTTGCAGTCGCTGAACATGAACGCGGTATCGGTCGGCGTCGGCGTCGAGGTCGGCGACGCGGTGTACGTCGGCTCGTCGGTGGGCTCGTCGGTGGGCTCGTCCGACCGGCTCGGGTCGGCTGACGGGGTCTCGTCCAGGGTCGGCAAGGGCTCCGCACTCGGGGTGTTGTCCAATGCCGAGGCGGGTGCACTGGTCGCCGGCCCGGTGAACTGACCCGGGTCCGAGGCACCATCGTGGGAGCGCGCCGCGCCCACCGCGGCCAGCACCATGACGGCCACCACGGCGGCGCCCTGCACCGCCGGGGGGAATTCCCGGGCCTTCTGCCAGGCGCGGGTCAGCCTGTTGGGTCCCGTGTACATCCCAGGATCCTCCCCTCAGACCGGCCGTTTCACCAGTTTCGACGGTGATCCGGAGATTCCGGTGCCACCCCGTTCGGTGGATTCGGACCCGGGCCGTTCGGCTGATGCCGAACTGTCCACCAACGTGGACTCGGCCCCGCTGCGCGGCCCTGCCATCGTCGAGCAGGTCAGCACCCCCGGCCGGCGAGGTGACCATGTCCGATTCCGCTCCCGCGGCCCCCAAGTGGGGTTCGGTGGAGATGCTGCCCATGTCCGCCCGGTTCAACAGCGCCGTGCGCGAGGCCGCCGCGACGCGGTTGGCCAACCTCGACGGGGCGTGGCAGGACATCGTGTTCGCCCGGCAGTTCGAGCTGTTCTCCCGCGCGGACGCCGAAGCGGTGGAGCAGGCGGTGTTGGACACCGGATACCGCTTCCAGTCCTCCGCGACGGCGTCGCTGCGGGACGAACCACACAAATACAAGCAGCCGGAGCGGGCCGCGGCCGGGTTCTCCGAGGGTGAGCTCAGCGACGGGCGCCGGCAGGTCGGCGTGGGGGACAACGTCATCCGCAAGTCCGCGACGGTGGTCGGCCCGGTCGCGTTGATCTCCCAAATCGAGCAGGTGATGGCCTACCTGGCCGACGGGGTGCCGCCCGGCACCATCGCGGTGATCGACGACTCCGGCGGCACGTTGACCGCTCCGATCCTGGAGGGCTTCGCCGGGGTGATCTGCCTGGGCGGCACGATCCGCTCGCACCTGGGCATCCTGGCCCGCGAATACGACGTGCCCACCCTGATGAATTGCCGGATCGATGCCCTGCGCGACGGCGACACCGTGGAGATCGAGGTAACGATCGCGCCCCCGGCGGCCGACGCATACGAGACAGGTGACACCGGGCACGCCCGGATCTGGAAGATCGAGAGCGGGGGCTGATCCGGGATGGCCGAGCTGGACTACAAGACGCTGCTGGAGAGCAACAGCTACCTGCGGAATCTCTCCGACACCACGTACTGGCTGTGCATCACCCGCACGGTGCAGGAATCCAAGCTGTTCCCGATGAACCCCTACATGCTGTTGAGCTACCTCAACAGCTTCTACACGCTGCCCACCCTGCTGCGGGAGATCGACGCCGCGCTGCCCGCCGAGGAACTCGGCGACCGGGCCCGTGAGGTCAGCCTCAAGGTGAACACCGTCAACGCGGCCTGGGCGATGCCGACGTTCTACCTGCTGGGCCGCGAAATGTTGATGAACTGGGGCCTGCTGCGCCCGACCGACGCCGTCGAGGACGTCGTCGACGTGCTCGACTTCTCCCGCCGATTCAACCTGGCCTACCACCGCAACGACGCCCACGTGTCCAACAAGGAATTCGGCGACCGCAGCCAGTTCCTACCCGAGCGCACCCTGCAGGTGCTCGAGGCAGACCTGCATGGCGTGAACCCCGGCGACCGGCTGCACTCCGCCGCGGTGAAACTGCTCGCGCAGCTGTCCCAGTACGCGTTCCTCGCGCACTGCGAGTGCCGCATCGGGCTGCACAACAGCGGACCGTACAACTTCGGCGAGAACCGGCAGATGATCGTCCGGGACTTCTTCGAGCTGACCGAGGGTGACTACCCGTGGCTCGACGGCATCGCCACCCGGTTGCCGTTCCCGAATCTGACGATCCCTCTGGTGTTCCGCAACACCAACTTCCACCTGATGGATGACTGGGCCTCCTTCGAGGCCGAACCGAGCTACGACGCAGCCAACATCGTCGCGGTCGGCATGTACACCTCTGACGCGTTGTCCGACGGGTATCTCCCGGTGGGCATGGACAACGCGGACGCCCTTGCCGAGACGATGGAGGCCTACCGGGAGATCCTCAACGAGGCCACTGCGGACCTGTGGAAGCGGATCGCCACCTGGACCCGGGAGCAGATGATCGACGCCGGGGCGTTGGTGTATTCCTCGGTGGTCAAGGATTTCGCGCACGTGGCCGGCACCTACCGGCAGGACGACTGGCTCCTCCTCGATGACCGGGTACAGCGCTTCAAGCCGTTGATGAACGACGAATACGGCCGGGACAACCTCGCGGAGTTGGTCGGCCTGCTCGGCCTGCCGCAGCAGAAGGCCAATGAGTACACGATGGCCCGGTACTCCGGGCTGAACCAGCACACCCTGACCGGCATCCCGTACTCGGTGCTCGTCGACAACGACTACGCGCCCACCTGCGGGGATGCCCTGTCCGGCGCCACCTCGTTGGAGGTGAAGACCGGGCTGTGGTCCACCACGGCGGGGCGATTGGAACTCGACGAGTTCAACCGGCGCGCGCGGGAATTCCGCCCGGCCGTGCTGGCGGAGCCGTACCGCTTCCTCGACGAGGAGTGGGTGAAGTGGCACCACAACGATCCGCGGGCCGACGAGTTGTATCGCCTCGGTCAGCGCGGCTCGCGCAACCTGGCCGACCGCGGCGCGGGGCTGCGCCGGGCGGATCTGCCGAGGGCGGATTGAGGTGCAGCAGATCGGCGACCTGATCCGGCGTTCGGCCCGGCAGTTCGGCGCGGCCGACTGTTTGGTCGAGGGCGAACGGCGGGTGAGCTTCGCCGAGTTCGACGCGCTCACCGATCGGCTCGGCAACGCGCTGCTCGCCCGCGGCCTGGCGCCGGGCGATCGGGTAGCGGTGCTGATGCCCAACGGGATCGACGGCGTCGTCGTCTACTACGCGCTGGCCAAGGCCGGGCTGGTGCGGGTGCCGTTGAACGTTCGGGAGACGCCACACGAGCACGGCTACAAGATCGACGATTCGCAGGCGCGGCTGCTGGTGCACGCCGGCACCGCACCCGCGGACACCGAACTGATGATCGAGGCGGGAGAGTTGCCGGGCATTCTTGCCGCTGCCTCGACCGCACCGTGCGCCGTCGTCCGCGATCCGGAGGCACCGTTCCGGTTGGCCTACACCGGCGGCACCACCGGCCGACCGAAGGCCGTGGTGCTGACCACGCGCAGCGAACTCGCCGAGGTGGCCAACTTCCTGGTGGACCTGTTGCCGAACCTGCACCCCGGTTCGGTGATGCTGCACGCGGCGCCCATCACGCACGGCAGTGGGGCCTTCTTCCTGCCGCACCTGGTCAAGGGCGCGCCGAGTGTGGTGCTGGAGAAGTTCTCACCCGCCGGGTTCCTGGCGGCCGCTGAGCGGCACCGTGCCACGTCGACCTTCATGGTGCCGACGATGATCGCGATGCTGCTGGAGGAGCCGGCCACCGCGGACTGCAAGCTCGCGCTGGAGCGTCTCTGCTACGGCGGAGCACCCATCGCCGGCAGCGTGCTGCAGCGCGGCCTGGACACCCTCGGCCCGGTGTTCGCGCAGCTTTACGGGCAGGCCGAGGCACCGCTGGCGATCACCTGCCTGCAGCCGCACGAACACACCCCGGCCCGGCTCGCCTCCGCGGGCAAGGCTTACACCTTCGTCGAGGTCGACGTGCGCGACGAGACCGGCGCGTCGCTCCCGCCCGGCGCGGAGGGCGAGGTGCTCACCCGCGGCCCGCACACCATGAGCGGCTACTGGCGTCGCCCGGAGGCCACTGCGGAGACGATCGAGCCCGACGGCTGGCTGCACACCGGCGACCTCGGCCGCTGGGACGACGAGGGTTTCCTGTACCTGCTGGACCGGCGACACGACGTGATCATCAGTGGCGGGTTCAACGTCTACCCCCGCGAGGTGGAGGACGCGTTGCTTGCCCATCCGGCCGTGGTGGCGGCCGCTGTGGTGGGTCTGGCCGATGACAAGTGGGGCGAGCGGGTGGCCGCCGCGGTGGTCGTCCGCGCCCCGGTGGAGCCCGACACCTTGGTCGCGCACTGCGCGGATCGGTTGGCCGGATTCAAGCGACCCCGCACGATCGAGATCTGGCCGGACCTGCCGACCAGCCCGGTCGGCAAGTCCCTGCGCCGCGAGGTGCGCGATCGCATGAACGCCGAGGCGTCCGTCAGCTGAGAGGAATGAGAACGTGCTGGACAGCTATCTGCTCACCCTGCATGGTCTGACCCTGCGTCAGCTTGCTGATGCCGGGCAGCTCGCCGACGTGATCGGGCTGGATCGCACCGAGGTGCAGATCGCGCTGGAGAAGGCCGTGGCGAACGGCGCCGCGATGGCCGCACGCGGATCCAACATGATCACTCCGGCCGGGCGGGAGCTGCTCGACGCGGCCTATCCGGAGGTGTTCGCGCAACTGCGCACGGATGCCGCGATCTCCGCGGCGGTGGACGCCTTCGAGGTCGGGGTCAACAAAGATGTGCTGGCCGCAACCACCGATTGGCAGCTCGAGGGCCCCGATCCGACGATCGTTGATCGCCTGCACGCGATCAACAAGAAGCTGGTCCGCGTCCTCGCGCCATTGGCGGCCGCGGACCCCGGGTTCGGGCGGTTCTTCGATCGGCTCAGCGCCGCGCTGGACCACGTGGACGCAGGTGAGAACGACTACGTCAGCGGGGTCCGGGTCGACTCGTTCCATACGGTGTGGTTCCAGATGCACGAGCACGTGTTGCGGTTGACCGGGCGGGAGCGGCCGGAATGAGCGCGACAGGATCGGCGGGGGATGGCGGGGTGCCGGACGCGGTCACCCAGCGAGAGATCACCGAGACGTTGCGCATGTTCGCGCGCTCCGACTGGCGCAGCATGTCGCTGGAGATCGGGGGAGTCCGGGTCATCGTCGGCAAGGACGGCCCACCGACCGGCGTCCTCGCGCAGGCGCCCGCGCCGTCGGCACCCGCGGCGGTACCGAGCCCGGCGCGGACCGCGCCCGCCCCGGCGACCGCGCCGCCTGCCGCCCCCGCGCCACGGCTGGACACCACAGGCCTGATCGAGGTCCGATCGCCCGCGGTCGGGGCCTTCTGGGCGGCGCCGAGCCCCGGGGCGCCGCCGTTCGTCGCCGCTGGGCAGGTCGTGGCGGCGGACGAGCAGCTCGCGATCGTCGAGGTGATGAAGCTGATGAATCCGGTGGTCGCGCCGCTGGCCGGGGAGATCGTGGCGATCTGCGCCGCGAACTCCGAGCTCGTCGAGTACGACCAGGTGCTGTTCCTGGTGCGGCCGAGCGGTGGTTAACCAGGTCCGGCGACCCTCGGAGCCGGCCGGACACCGCCCGATCCGGCGGGTGCTGGTCGCGAACCGCGGCGAGATCGCGGTTCGGGTGGTCCGCACCTGCCGTGAGCTGGGCATCGAGACCGTGGTCGCGGTCTCGACGGTGGATCGCGACGGCCTGGCCGCGCGGCTGGCCGACCGCGCGGTGTGCATCGGCCCGGCCGCAGCCACGGCCAGCTACCTCAACGCGCCCGCGGTGTTGTCGGCCGCGCTCGGCACCGGCTGCGACGCGGTGCATCCCGGCTACGGGTTCCTGTCCGAGAACCCGGCGTTCGCCCGGGCCGTGGTCGACGCGGGGTTGATCTTCATCGGGCCTCGCCCTGAGGCCGTGGCGCAGGCCGGGGACAAGGCGCAAGCCCGTGAACTGGCCCGCTCCGCGGGGATCCCGGTGCTGTCCGGCTCACCGATCCTGACCGACGTCGACGCGGCGGTGATGGCCGCTGCCGAGCTCGGATACCCGGCGCTCATCAAGGCGGCGGCCGGCGGCGGCGGGCGCGGCATGTCGGTGGTCGAGGACGAGGCGGAGCTGCGGGCCCGATTCCCGGTCGCGGCGAACGAGGCGCAGGCGGCGTTCGGCGATGGCCGGCTGTACGTGGAGCGGTTCGTCCGTCGGGCCCGGCACATCGAGGTGCAGGTGCTCGGCGACCAACACGGCGCGGTCGTGCAGCTCGGTGAACGGGATTGCACCTTGCAGCGGCGGCATCAGAAGGTAATGGAGGAATCACCCGCGCCGAACATCTCGGAGCAGGTGCGCAGCGACATTCGGCAGAGCGCGGTGGCGTTCGGCCGGGCGCTCGGCCTGGACAGCGCCGGCACCGTGGAGTTTCTCTATGACTCCGATCGCCACAGCTACGCGTTCCTGGAGTTCAACGCGCGCATCCAGGTCGAACATCCGGTGACCGAGATGGTCACCGGCGTGGACCTGGTCGCGGAGCAGTTGCGCTGCGCTGCCGGAGAACCGCTGCGGCTGACCCAGGACCAGATCGTGCTGACCGGACACGCGATCGAGGCCCGGATCACCACCGAGTCACCGGAGCGGGGCTTCCTGCCGCAGCCCGGAACGGTCACCCACTGGTGCCCGCCGGAGGGGCCGGGCGTGCGGGTGGACAGCCACTGCGAGCCCGGTTATCTGGTCACGCCGTACTACGACTCCTTGCTCGCCAAAATCGTCGCCCACGGGGCCGACCGGGACACCGCCGCGGACCGCCTGGCCGCGGCCCTGGACCGGCTCGTGGTCGAAGGAGTTCCGACCACGGCCGGCTTCGCCCGGTTCGCGCTCGACCACCCCGACTTCCGCAAGGGCACCGTCACCACGGACTGGATCGGAACCACCGGCCTGCCCGCCTATCTGGAGAAGGACGGCCCATGAGCAGCTACCTGGACAGCGCGCCGCGCACCGCGAGCGGAGGCAAGCGCCGCATCGAGATCATCGACCAGACGCTGCGCGACGGGCCGCAGAGTTGGTGGGGGATGCGCCTGCGCAAGGACATGGGGCTGCCCATCGCCGGGGAGCTGGACCGCACCGGGTTCCACACCATCGACCTGGTGGGCAGCTCGATCTTCGAAGTGCTGGTGCGGCACTGCAAGGAAGACCCCTGGGAGCAACTGAGCTCACTCGCGGCGGCCATGCCGAAGACGACAGTGCGGGCCGGGACCCGAAGCAACGGCATCGTGACCTTCGGGCTCACCGCGGACAGCGTCATGGACCTGTGGGTGCAACGTCTGGTCGCGCACGGCATCGGCAGCTTCTGGATCTACGACGGCCTGTTCAACACCGACAAGATCGGTCGGTTGGTGAAGACCGCGCAAGCCGAGGGCGCGCGGGCGATCCCGTGCATCCTCTATGCCGACAGCCCCTTCCACACCGACGAGTACTACGCCGAGCGCACCCGGGAGCTCGTCGCACTCGGTGCGGACGCCATCGAGTTGGAGGACGCCGCCGGACTGCTCACCCCGGAACGCACCCGCACCCTGGTCGCGGCGATCAAGGCCGCGGCCGGAGAGCTGCCGGTGGAGATCCACTTCCACAGCAACAACGCGATGGCCCCGGTCAACTACCTGGAGGGCCTGCTGGCCGGTGCCGACGTCGTGCACACCGCCAGCCGTCCACTGGCCGCCGGGGTGTCGCTACCGTCGACGGAGAACACGGTGGCGAACCTGCGTTACGCCGGCTACGACGTGGACCTCGACGAGTCTCGCCTGGCCCCCGTCGAGGAGCATCTGCTGCGGGTGGCGGAGTACGAGGCGCTGCCGGTGGGACAGCCCGCCGAGTACTCGCTGTTCCTCTACCGGCACCAATTGCCGGGCGGGATGACCGGCACGTTCAAGGATCAGCTGCGCGCCCGCGGGATGGAGGACCGCTTCGAGGAGGTCCTCGATGAGATGTCCCGGGTGCGCACCGAGCTCGGGTATCCGGTGATGGCGACCCCGTTCTCCCAATTGGTGGGCACGCAGGCGGTGCTCAACGTGGTGTCGGGTAAGCGGTATGAGGTGGTGCCGAACGAGGTGTTGATCTACGCCCACGGCTTCTACGGCACCCCGGTCACCCCGCTGGATCCCAACGTGCTGGATCGGATCATGTCGACCCCACAGGCGAAGAACTACCGCGACTGGGAGCCGCCGCAGCCGAGCCTCGCCGAACTGCGGCAACGCTTCGGGATCGGCATCTCCGACGACGAGCTGATCCTGCGGTTGCTGGTGCCCGAACCCGACATCGAGGCGATGCGCGCGACCCCGCCGCGCAACCGGGATTTCGCCGCCACCAGCCGGGAGATGCGCTTCGTCCGGGAACTCGTCGAGACGTCGGTTGGTGCCTACCTGCACCTGGATGCGCCGAACTTCTCCCTGACGTTGGAGGGCGATCACTGATGAGCACGGATGGCGAATTGAGCCGTCGCGCCCGGGCCTTCGCCGCGGCCATCGAGCCGGTGGCGGGACAGGTCTACTTCTCCCCGGAATGCCACAAGGCCTACGCGGAGATGGGATTCGGCGGGAACCCGATCTCGCTGGAGGAGTTCGGGGTCCCGGCCGGCACCACGCAACCTCCGGACGCCCCGGCCTATTGCTGCAGTAGGGGATCGGTGCTGGGGCAGGTGCCCGGTGAGGTGGTCGCGGCGGCGTTCGCGGCCTTCAATCCGGCAGGTGTGATCCCCGCCGTCACCTTCGGCTGGACCCTGACCGACGCCGCCACGATCTGCGCGGCCCGCACCGATGGTGCGGTGGCGCAGCTGGCCCGCATCCTCGGCCCGTCGCCCGCGGGGCTTGTTCGCGTCGCGGACCTGCTGGCGCGCGCCGGCGCGCACCTTCGCCCCGAAGGCCGACCGATGTACGCGGGATTGCTGTCGCTGCCGATGCCGGGCGACGCCACCGGCGACATGTGGCGATTGGCCGACCGGTTGCGGGAGTACCGCGGGGACTCGCACAACGCGGCGTGGGTCAGCGCCGGCCTGGATGCGGTCGAAATCAACCTCCTCACCGAGGCCTGGTGGGCAATGCCGCTGCAGACCTTCAGCCGCTCCAGGGGCTGGAGTCCGGAGGACCTCGACGCCGGAATCGCCAGACTGAACGAACGCGGCCTGATCGCCAACGGCGCCCTCACCGCGCAGGGTCGAACGCTGCGCGAGGACGTCGAGCTCGCCACCGACCGCCAGTGCCGGTCCATCGTGGAGGCCGTCGGCAATGACCTCGAGGAGCTGATCGACATCCTGTCCGGCTGGAACTCCGACATCCGTGCCGCCGGTGGCTACCTGCCCAGTGGCCCGCACGACTTCGCCCGAGACGCAGCAGGTAGGACCTGATGAGCACCGAACTCGGCGTCGGTCGTCCGACGAAGCGCCGCGCCGGCTCCGTCGTCGGCGGTCTGCCGGTTGCTGACCCGCGCCCGGTGTGGGAGGACGGCGCGGTGCTCGGCTCCCGGTGCACGGTTTGCCGCTACCCGGCGGCGCAGCGGGAGTTGCCGTGGTGCCCGGTCTGCCATGCCGCGATCTCCCCCGATCGCTTCGCCGCCACCGGCACGATTTGGTCGGCGACGGTGGTGGCCATCCCGGTGGGCGACCGGCGCCCGCCGTTCGCGCTGGCCTATCTCGACCTCGACGACGGCCCCCGGTTGCTCGTGCACCTGGCTGCGCCCCTGGCCCCGGCAATCG
>Ga0137412_10002801_pt1 | contig 13826 bp, 8 predicted proteins | sample CZODoug2_1_16fun_FD_122160 | JGI IMG/M metagenome (GOLD analysis project Ga0137412, IMG submission 122160) | Vadose zone soil fungal communities from Angelo Coast Range Reserve, California, USA - CZODoug2_1_16fungal (Hybrid Assembly) | ecosystem: Environmental > Terrestrial > Soil > Vadose zone... | reverse complement strand
GAACGTACGCACTGGACTCGGAATCCATCTCCAAAGATCCTCGTCGAGTCCGATTTCAGCCAGTCCGGCCGCGTGTTCCGCTGTTAACGGTTCCAAGCGCACATAGCGCCCTTCCAAAATCACCGGCCCAATCACCATTTCGCTCATAGGCAGCATTCTGCCTTGGATTTACCGCGACGGAAAGCGTCCGCCATTGTGGTCTGGCGCCAGCTGTCATAGATTTCGAGGCATCGCGATTATTCGTAGCGTAATGCTACGATCGGATCAACGCGAGTGGCTCGTTGCGCGGGTATCCACGATGCAGCGATGGCGACGGATGTCAGGATCGCGGCAGCAAAAGCGTAAGTGGGAGCATCCGTGCGGGATACTCCGTAGAGAAAAATCCCCGATCCGCTCCAACCGATGTCCGCAGTGGGGAAAAAACGCGCTATTGCAAATGCGCCCAGTGCGCCTATAGCAAGGCCTGCGAATGTGATGGCAAGTGCTTCTCGCAATACGACGCGCGCAATTTCGCTGCGAGCCGCACCCAGGGCCATGCGAATCCCAATTTCTCGGGTACGTTCGGTGACGGAGTAGGAGGTCACGCCGAAAACGCCCACGAGCGCCAGGAGGAGCGCCAATCCGCCGAAAGAAGCCAGCAGAGTAACAATTGGGCGGCGCAGGCTCAGCGACTCGGAATCGTGGATCTCTTTCTGCATGGTGCCGAATTGCCAGTAAAGCCGCGGATCGACTTGGCCAAGCCAGTTGTTAAGCATCTGCGAGCTGCTGGAGAAGTCTGCCGATGTACGCATGCGAATCACAAGACTCCATTGCCTCGGAACCATTTGCGAGATGGGAAAGTAGGCGAGAGGCCGGGAATCTTCCTCCGGATTGCGCTGGCTGAAATCGGAAACCACACCGACGACCTCTATCCAGGACGCAGGTGAATCGGCAAACGAGATGTGATGACCGATGGGATCAGTCTGTGGAAAGTATTGCTTGGAGAATGTTTCATTAACGATGGCAACCTGGCTGGATGCGTGGGAGTCCGTCTCTTGGAAAGAACGCCCCGAGAGCACAGGAACTTTGAGCGTGTCGAAATAACTTGGACCTACGGTAACAAAATAGATCCCTTCCTGAGTGGGGACGGCTCTTGGTAACGGAGACTCGATTTTGAACTGGGCGCTATCCGCTCCATACATAGGAAGCGAGTCGGTGACGCCCGCAGAATCGACGCCTGGGATTGTTCGGGCGCGCTCGACGGCTTCGCGGATCAGTCGGGCTCGAGCGGATGGCTCGGTGTAACGCGATGGCGGCAGCTTGAGCGTGGCGGTCAGAACATTGCGCGGGTCGTATCCAATTGATGCGGACTCCACGTTGCGAAGACTACGAAAAAGCAGGCCAAATCCGACGAGCAGCACCATCCCTAGTGCAATTTGGAATACGACCAAGAGATTTCGTGTCGTCCGAGATTGCGAGCCGCCGAGTGCATTGGGAACGGCATCTTTCAGAGTGTCATTGAGGTTGACGCGGGTAGCGTGGAGCGCCGGGATCATTCCGAAAAAAAGCGCGGTCAGAAACGACACTCCTACGGTCACTGCTAAAACGCGCGTGTCGACTTGCAGATACGTTCCGGGAACCAAGCCAGATGCGGCTCTCGAGATGATGTCGCGAGACCATTGCAAGAAGACCAATCCGAAGGCGGCGCCGCAAGCAAACAAGAGAGTGCTTTCGGTTAGCAATTGCCGAATCATTCGCGCGCGTGAGCAACCGAGGGCTGCGCGCAGGGCAACTTCCCTCCGGCGCTTTACACCGCGCGCTAAAAGCAGGCTGGCAACGTTGGAGCAGGCAATGAGCAGCACGAGCCCCGCGGCGCACGCCGTCATCCACATTCCGCGCAGAGCGTTTTGCCGCGTGGGGCCTGGATGCCGGAACGTCTGGGCAAAATCCTCGACAACTAAATGTCCACTTTGATCCGCTGCGTCGCGACGCCCTCGAAGCTGCTGCGCAATGACTTCCGTTTCCGAGCGTGCTTGCTCCAGCGTTACGCCCGGTTTGAGGCGCGCCACGATTTGCACGCGTACCATCCCGGCTCTGGCGCTCCCGTTTTCCCTATAGGAGTCCAGAACCAGAGGAGCGAAGACGTCCGTGTCTTCGTAGTAGGGTCCCAAGGACTGCGGCAGTACGCCGACGATCGTGACGCTGCGCCTGTTCAGAGCGAGCTGCTTTCCCACAATGTGCCGGTCGGCGTGAAAGCGAGTCCGCCAGCACCCGTAGGATAGAATCACCACAGCGTCGCGGCCCGCGGTTTGTTCCTCATCGAGAAAGTTGCGGCCGAGGATGGTTTGAATCCCGAGCGTTGGCAGCCAGTTTGAGGTTACGAGGAACCCAGCAAGGCTTTCTCCGGCGGAAGTACCGTTCTCGAAGTAGAAGTCCATCCATCCGCTGCCGGCAACTCGCTCGAAGGACTGGCTGCCTGACCGCAAGGCCGAATATTCTGACGGGGATGGTGTGTGCAACTCACCGGCGGCGTCTGTCGTCCAGACGTGAACGAGCCGTTCGGGCTCGCGGAAAGGCAAAGCACGGATTAGCGAGGCGTCTACCAGCCCGAAAGCGGCGGAGTTTGCGCCGATCCCGACGGCGAGAGTAAAGATGGCCACGGTGGTGAAGCCCGGCGACTTCCATAGCATTCGAAGTCCATAGCGCACATCGTACAGTAGTGTTTCCAGGAAGCTAATGCCGCGGGCTTCGCGGCATTGTTCTTTGATTTGTTCGAGGCCGCCGAGGGCGATTCGGGCGCGGCGGGCGGCGTCTTGAGGAGAAAGGCCGGCAGCCACATATTTTTCTGTTTCGTTTTCGAGGTGGGCGCGTAATTCCTGGTCCAGTTCAGACTCTACGGTTTTTCGTTGAGACAGTGCGCGGAGGCGGAAGAGAAGATCGCGGAGCATGACGTACTCTCCAGGTTAGACGCGTAGGGCCTAGTGGAAGGTCCGAGTAGGCACTAACTCGTACTCCCCTTACGCTTCTACAGGAACGATAATGTTTTGTTTGAAAAAACGCAAGGGGAACAAGCTCATCAATGATCGAGAAGAATACGGAGAAACCGCGGCGCGTTCAAAGTCAGCAGGAAAAAAGATGCGATATTAACTTCCTCATGTCCTGGCGCCTCAATTATTCGTACCGTAACGCAATGATCGGATCAACCTTGGTGGCCCGGCGTGCGGGAATGTAGCACGCGAGCACCGCAGCTAAGGCCAGGACGAGAGACACGGCGCCAAATGTCAGCGGGTCGTGGGAGCTGACGCCGAAGAGTAGGCTTTCGAGAAGGCGCATCGCAGCGAACGCGACAAGCAAGCCGAGAATCAAGCCTGCCCCAGCGAGGCGCATGCCCTGGCCGACCACGAGTTGGAGCACGCGGCCGGGCTGCGCTCCCATTGCCATCCGAATTCCAATTTCGCGGGTTTGCTGATTCACCGAATACGACAAGACCCCATAGACCCCGATAATCGCGAGGACCAGCGCCAGTCCACCGAAGACGGCGAGCAGCGCAGCGCCCATGCGCGGAGCCCACAGGCCCTGGCTCAAGAGTTCGCCGATCGTTTGCACATTGGTGAGCGCGAGATTCGAATCGAGCTGCTGCACTTGGCTGCGGACACTGGAGATCATTGCCTCTGGTCGGCCGCTGGTGCGCACCAGCATGATGGCTGCAGGCGAATAATTTTGCGTTAGAGGCAAATAGGCGACTGGCTGCGGTTCTTCGCCAATATTATTTTCCACGGTGTTGCGAACCACGCCGACGATTTCGCGCAGGCCGGGGTCCCCATGGAAGTGGAAACGTTTGCCGATGGCGTTTTCGTTGGGCCAGAAATGCTTGGCCATCGCTTCGTTGGCGATGACGACCTGCTTTGTGCCGGCGCGGTCGGAGTCATTAAATTCGCGGCCAGAGATGAGCGGAATGCGGAGAGTCTCAAAGAATGTTGGGGCTACGTCATTCACCTGGGTCAAAGTCCCGCGGAAACCGGAGGCTTCATCCTGACCCTCAGGGAAAATCGTGCGAGAAAACGCCGGAATCAATGGAGGAGCGTCGGCAATGGTAGCGGATTCCACGCCGGGAGAGGCTTTGGCGCGCTCGATGGCAGTGCGGAAAAATTGCTGACCGTGTCCTTCGTCGTAATGCAAAGCGCCGAGATCAAAGGCAAACATGAAAAGATTCGTGGATTCGAAGCCGGGATCAATGCGCTGTGCGTTTTGCATGCTGCGAACGAAAAGCCCAGCGCCCACGAGTGCCACCAGAGCCAGCGCAATTTCAGTAACCACGAGCATGCTGCGGAACGGACTGCTGGCCCACCCGACCGTGTTGCCGCGTCCGCCCACCTTCAGGACTTCGATCAGATTGGGACGCGCGGCCTTCAACGCAGGAATGACTCCGATCAGCACGGCAGTGAGGAGCGCCACGCTCAACGTAAACAGCAAGACGTGGGAATCGAAACCGAGGTCGAGGTCACTATCGCGAATGAAAGGAGGTCGGAACGACCACAAGATGGAGCGCCCGGCGAACGCGATGGCCAGCCCGGCCAGCGCGGAAAGAAAAGCGAGCACCAAGCTTTCCGTGAGTAATTGCTGGATCACGCGGCCGCGGGTCGCTCCCATAGCAGCCCGAACACCGATTTCTTTTTCGCGACTGGCGGCTTGTGCGAGAAGCAAATTGGCTAGATTGACGCACGCAATCAAAAGGACGAGGCCGACGATGCCCATCATCAAACCGCCGGCGAGGGTTAGTTGGCTGCGCTGATTGACGCCGACAGCAGCTTCGGCAAGGGGCGTGAGGGCTACGCTGCGGCCGGCATTATCCCTGGGAAAGGCACTCTCAAGCCCTGAAGCGATGGTCTTGAGCGAAGCTTCCGCGCTGGCGATGGAGACTCCATCCTTCAACCGGCCATACACGACGGTCGCCAAAAAGCGGCGCGTATTGAAGTTGTCCTTAAAGAAGCCGGCCAGCATTTGTGGGTACATGCTGACCGGAACCCAGATGGCTTCCGCATTGTTGAATGTGAACGTGCCCTTAAATCCGTTTGGCGCGATACCAATAATCGTATAGGGCGTGGCGTTGAGGGTGATGATTTGACCGATCGCGTTCGGGTTGGCACCGAATTTGTTGGTCCACAGCGCGTAGCTGAGGACAGCAACGTTGTTTCCGCCTGGTTTGGTGTCTTCGTCGGGCAAGAAGAATCGACCGGCTGCCGGTCGCACGCCGAGCAGATCAAAAAAGCTGGCACTCACCATTTGTCCTTGCAACTGGCGAGGCTCCGCGCCGCCGCTCCAAGTGAAAGGGAAAGGACCAACAACGCAGGTCATCGCCGAGAACAGCTGCGGAGTCTGACGAGCATAGTCTTGAAAATTCACATAGGACATACCGAGTTTTTCGCTGTTGGCGGCGGTCACGCGCGTCTTGGTGTCCACCGTGTCTAGCTCTACCACGCGAGCGATGTCCTTGACCGGCAGAGGGTTGAGCAGGATGGCGTTGACGACAGTGAAAATCGTGGTGTTGGCACCGATGCCAAGCGCCAGCGAGAGAATCGCGACAAAGCTAAACGCCGGATTCTTGGTGAGCATTCGTATGGCATACCGAACGTCTTGCCAGATTGTGTGCATAGTCGAATCTCCGCAGAGCGCAGATTGCCGAAGTTGGCAGGCCGTCCCAACCGCCCTATTGTGAAGACGGTCTAGCAGGGCCAGTCGTTTCTGGAAACAGTCTACTCCCCTTGCGGGAGCTAGGGGGCAGTGGGCAGAAGGCGCACGGAAATCTGGAAATTGCCGCGTTCCCGGCCGATAAGCTCAAAATGGGCGGCATTTTCTGCTCCGCCGCTGCTGGACGCCCTTGCCGGATTGCCGCCGCCAAGCTCTGCGACTCTAGGTGAAAGATTATGGGCTTCGAGGGGGACCTTGGCCGCCGTACCGCGAACATTCACGGTAAGGGTGCGGCGCTCCCCGGGAGCGAGAGGAGATGAGTCTGCGTTCAGCGACAAGTCCAGGAACGTGATGGAGAAGCGTGAGGCAGGATGCTTGGCGCACGACACTTCTATTTCCGCGCGGCCCGGCTCGAGGTCAGGAGGAGGCAGCACGGTCAACACAGCCGGAGAAGACGCCAGCACGAGCGCTGGTTTGCCTGCCACGCGCACAGAGTTTGCGTCCGCTTGGCCGCAGAAGCCCCCGCGAGTCAGGTCAAATCGATCGGCGAGGGAAGCTAAGGTCGGCGCGGATGAAACCTGCGGAGAAGCTGGTGCGGCCTCTGCGGGCGTAAGTATGGTCGCGTAAACGCGAGTGGACTGCGAGGCGATGGCCGCATAGATCACCCCAGTTTTGAGCGGAGCGGCAAACAAGGCGCGCCCGGTTGGGTTGGTGACCACATGGTCGCCATTGGAGAAATTTACGGTGACTCCTGGTGTCAGGCGGCCGCCCGCGTCCAGGACCGCCAGAGTGGCGGTTTCGCCGGAAACGATACGCTTTGGCAGTAACAGAATGCGTGCGGCAGAAGCTGCCGGCGCCTGCTGGGCGACCAGCGGTGAGGAAGATATCGCCGAGAAAGCGCACAAGAAAAGGCTGGCATACAGCGACGGCCGCGAAAGCATCGTGTGATTGTAAACGAAAAACAGCGATCACGTGGTGTGCCCTAAATGGCGGCGAACCTCGGATTGACCGCAGCGAATGTGGCCAAAAAGCGAGTAATTAGTAGGGTTCATCGCCGTACGGGTAGGCGGTGCGTCTGTTAGCGTGAGAACGGGGTCGCTGGCGCTACGTCGGGTCGGGTGTGCTCCGTGGCGGCAGGGGAGTCTGTGTGCAAATCGTGAGCGGCGGCGTGACCGATGTGGGTCGCGTTCGGACCAACAATGAGGACTGCTTTCGCATTGTGGCACCGCTGCACCTGTTTGTGTTGTCCGACGGCATGGGCGGCGAGGCTCACGGAGAAGTAGCCAGCGCACTGGCCGTTGAAACCGTAGTGAAACACTGCATCGAAGCCCTCGACAATCCGGCGGTGACACTCTATGGGGAGCAACAAGCTGGCTGGAGCGAGAAGACCAAGCGCCTGAGCAGCGCGGCACACCTGGCCAACAAAAGGATTTTTTCTTCCGCGCAGGAGCACCTGGAGCAACACGGCATGGGTGCGACACTAACCGCGGCATGGATTGACGGCTCCAAACTGAGTATCGCCCACGTGGGCGATAGTCGCGCGTACCTGCTGCGCAGCGGCACGCTGCAGCAGCTCACCAGCGACCACTCGCTGGTGGCTGAGCAAGTACGGAAGGGGATCTTGACCGCTGTCGAGGCCGAAGAGAGCCAAATGCAAAGCGTTCTGTTACGCGCGTTGGGCTCGCAACCGGAAGTGGAAGTCGACGCTGAAGAGTACATGGTGATCGCGCGGGATATTTTGCTGCTTTGTTCTGACGGGCTGACGCGCATGGTCATCGAACCGGAAATTGCGGGGACGTTGCAGTCCGAGCCGGATGCTACCAAGGCCGCGCAAAAGCTGGTGGAGCTGGCGAACGATCGCGGCGGCTCCGACAATATCACCGTGATTGTGGTGCGCATTGGAGCAGAGTCAAAGGGTTGGTTTTCATGGCTGCGCCCAGGGGCGCGGAAACATGCGGCCGGCAACGGGACCGCGGGAGGAAAGTAAGTATGGCGAAGCTAAGCCTGATGTTCGAAAGCCGATTGGTGAAGGAAGTTCCGATCGGGAGTCGCGCCGTGGGCATTGGGCGCTCCCCGGACAACGACTTGCCGGTCGACAATCCGGCGGTCTCCAACCATCACGCCCGCGTTTTTTTCGAGGCTGGTCGGCTGGTGGTTGAGGACTTGGACAGTCTCAACGGCACGTTCGTCAATGATTTACGCGTGGAGCGGGCCACGTTGCACGACGGCGATTCCATTTGGATTGGCAAGCACCACATCAAAGTGGATGCCAGCGGCGATGTGCCGATATCGGTAGATGCCAAGCGCAAGCCGGCCGTGTCAGCGATTAACGAGACCATGGTGCTGGACACCAAGCAGCGTCGCGAAATGCTGCAGCAAGCGGCGGCCATGGGGGAGCGCTCGCAATTCGCAGGCCGCTTGAAAATGCCGACTCTCGTTGTGTTGTCCGGCAACTCCGACCAAAAGGAGTACGTGATTACCAGCAAGTTGGCTGTTATCGGTAAGTCCAAGATGGCAACCGTACGCTTGAAGGGCTGGTTCAAGCCGGAGGTCGCCGCGCAAATCAATCAGCGCGACGATGGCTACTACATTGGCCCGGGCGACAAAACTCCGCTCGTAAATTCCAAGCCGATACAAGGGCCTGTGCGACTAAACAATGGAGACACGATCGAAGTCTGCGGTTTGCGACTCAATTTCGTTTTTCGCGAATAGCCACAATCTCAATTTCCACTCTTAAGGTTTCCAACGCCAAGCGCAGCTGCGCCGTCGTTTCCCATGCGGTCTATGTGACGGACTAGCGCATAGGCGCATCCTACCTGCATGCCATGCGAAGGGCATTGGAGCTTGTCTCCAAACCTTTTACCCGATTAGACTTCAGGAAGCTCGCGCAGCGATCGCGCGAAGGTTCCCCCGCAACCGTACCCAAATCACTGCTGCGGGGAATCTAAGAAGAGCGAATCAATTGCTCCTCTTACATGGAATGGCCGCGGCAGCGGGTGTCTTCAAGAACTCGCCTAACAGGGAAAATGTATGTGGATCGTTCGTCTAGCGCTATCGAGACCGTACACGTTCATCGTGATGGCGCTCGTCGTGATTCTGCTGACGCCGGTCGTATTGCTGCGCACGCCAACCGACATCTTCCCGGAAATCAACATCCCGGTTATCAGCCTGGTCTGGAGCTACAACGGGCTGTCGCCCCAAGACATGGAGCAGCGCATCACCGCGAACTCCGAACGCGCAGTGACCACGCTGGTGAACGACGTTGAGCACATCGAATCGCAATCGCTGAACGGCATTGCGGTAGTGAAAATTTATTTTCAGCCTAACGCGAATGTGCAGACCGCGCTGGCGCAGACCACTGCGATCGTGCAGACAATTTTGAGATTTCTGCCGCCAGGCACAACCGCTCCCTTGGTGGCCATTTATTCCGCTTCCACTGTTCCGGTAATCCAGATCGGTTTGACCAGCGACAGCCTGAGCGAGCAGGCCATCTTCGATTTCGGAAACAATTTCATTCGCACGCAGTTGGCCACTGTTCAGGGCGCGGCGCTGCCTTTTCCTTACGGAGGAAAACAGCGGCAGATCACCGTGGATCTGAATTCACAGGCGCTTCAATCGAAGGGCTTGTCGCCCGTGGACATTGTGAACGCCGTGAACGCCCAAAATTTGATTCTGCCGACCGGCACTGCCAAGTTCGACACCCTCGAATACAACGTAGAGATGAACGGCAGCCCGCAGACAATTCAAGAGTTAAACGATCTACCGGTGAAGACCATCAATGGCGCGACGATTTACATGCGCGAAGTCGCGCATGTGCGTGATGGTTTTTCACCACAAACGAACATTGTGCGCGCCAACGGACAGCGCGGCTCGCTTATGGCCGTCTATAAGACCGGCGGTGCCTCCACCCTGGACATCGTCACTCGCGTCAAGCAGACCCTTCTGAACTATGCGGGTTCTTTGCCGGAGAGCTTGCACATGACCATGCTCTTTGACCAGTCACTCTTCGTGCGAGCGTCTATTCAGGGCGTGCTCCGCGAAGCGCTGATCGCCGCGTGTTTGACGGCGTTCATGATCCTGCTCTTCCTCGGCAACTGGAAAAGCACGCTCATCATTGCCATTTCCATTCCGCTTTCGATTCTGGTCAGCATCCTCCTGCTCAGCGCGCTGGGTGAAACGATCAATATCATGACCCTGGGAGGTTTGGCCCTGGCGGTCGGCATTCTGGTTGACGACGCAACGGTCGAAATCGAAAACATCAATCGCAACCTGGCCATGGGTAAAGAAACGGTGCAAGCCATTCTAGACGGCGCCCAACAGATCGCCGTGCCGGCCCTGGTTTCCACGCTGTGCATCTGCATTGTGTTCATTCCCATGTTTTTCCTTTCAGGAGTGGCGCGCTTTTTATTTGTGCCCCTGGCTGAGGCCGTTTCCTTCGCCATGCTCGCGTCATACATGTGGTCGCGGACCATTGTGCCGACGCTGGCCATGTATTTGCTCTCCTCTGAAGATGAATATCGCGCTGACGAACACCAGGGAGAAAAGCAGGGCTTCTTCCGCCGCTATCAGCAGGGCTTTGAGCACCGCTTCGAGCGCTTCCGTGAGGGCTACCGTAATGCCCTCAGTACCGCGCTGGCCAGTTCCACCTTATTTGCTGCCTGCTTCCTGGCATTCTGCGTGCTTTCCGCGGGATTGATTTTCGTGCTCGGCCGCGATTTCTTCCCCAAAGTCGATGCCGGTCAAATTCGCGTTCACTTCCGCGCACGCACCGGCCTCCGCATCGAAGAAACCGCGCGTCTAGCGGACCAGATCGATTCGCTAATCCGTGAAACTATTCCAAGCGACGAGCTGCAGACCGTCCTCGATAATCTCGGCGTGCCTTACAGCGGCTTAAATCTTAGCTACAGCAATTCCGGCACCTTTGGCACCGCCGACGGCGAGATACTTGTGCAATTGAAGGAAGTGCGCGGCAAGCCGACGAGCGCTTACATTGCCGCGCTGCGCGAGAAATTCCCGCAGCGGTTTCCAGGCGTCCAGTTTTTCTTTCAACCCGCGGACATCGTCACGCAAATCTTGAATTTCGGCACGCCCGCGCCCATCGATGTGGCTATTACGGGCAACAATCAGCAGGCCAATTTCGCCATCGCGCAAAAATTGGCCAACGAGATGCGCCACATTCCCGGCGCCGTCGACGTCCACGTTCAGCAGGCTTTCGACGGCCCCACGCTGCACATGGATATCGACCGCACTCGCGTTCAGACTGTTGGGCTGCAAGCCCGCGACGTAGCACAGAACCTGCTGGTATCGCTCAGCTCCAGCTTCCAGACCGCACCTGCTTTCTGGCTCGATCCCAAGAATGGCGTGAGCTACAACGTTGCCGTGCAGACTCCGCAGTACCGCATGGACTCTTTTCAGTCGCTGCAGAACACCCCGGTGAGCGGCAGCGTGCCCGGCACTCGGCCGCAGATTCTCGCTAACTTGGTGCGGACCAGCACTACCGCGCGACCTGCCACCGTCTCGCACTTCAACTCGCAGCCGATGATCAACGTGTATGCCGCAGTCGAGGGCCGGGACCTCGGCGGCGTATCCGATGAGGTGGCCAAGCGTGTAAAGGAGATTGAGAAAGATCTTCCGCGCGGCAGCCATGTGGTCATCCGCGGACAGGTGCAGACCATGAAGAGTTCGTTTACCGGACTTGGCCTGGGCCTGGTGGGCGCCATCGTCCTGGTTTATCTGCTAATCGTGGTAAATTTTCAGTCCTGGCTGGACCCCTTCATTATCATTACCGCGCTACCCGGCGCATTGGCGGGCATATGCTGGATGCTGCTGGTGACGCATACAACGCTGAACGTGCCGTCGCTAACGGGCGCGATCATGAGCGTGGGCGTGGCCACGTCCAACAGCATCTTGATGGTATCCTTCGCGCGAGAACAAATGAACGAAGGCAAGAATGCGTTGGACGCTGCGCTGGAAGCTGGTTTCGTGCGCATGCGCCCGGTAATCATGACCGCGCTAGCCATGATTATCGGCATGGTGCCCATGGCTATCGGTCTCGGTGAAGGCGGCGAGCAGAACGCTCCGCTCGGCCGCGCGGTTATCGGCGGACTGCTGTTCGCCACTTTCGCCACGCTTTTCTTTGTTCCGTGCGTCTTTTCTATTATTCATGGGCGGCGGGAGCGTCGCAGGTTGCATGGCGCAACTCCGCAGCCGGCGGCATCATGAGGCGTGAGGCTAAGTTCTATGCATGTCGGAGCACAGAATGACGACGGAAGGTAACACCCAGATCGCTCAGGAAGGCGCGCACCAAGGCAGCGAGAAGAAGAGCAGGCTCTTCCTGTTTTTGGTTGGTATTGCCGTTGTGTTAGTGATCATCGGAATCTTCACTCTCTTACAGCGCCGCGAGCAATACAACGCACTGGCCAAGGAAACGGAGAAGTCCGCAATACCCACGGTCGCAGTAATCCATCCCACCGTCGAGCCCTCGCAGGAAGACCTGGCGCTGCCATCCACGTTGCAGGCCTATGTGGAGTCGCCAATCTACGCGCGCACCACCGGCTACGTCAAAAAGTGGTATCACGACATCGGCAGCCATGTGCAAAAGGGTGATCTCCTCGCAGAAATCGACAGCCCGGAAGTCGATCAGCAGCTTTCTCAGGCGCGCGCCGACCTCGGCACCATGCAAGCCAATGAAAATCTTTCTCGCATCACCGCCACACGTTTTGAAGAACTGATCAAAACTGACGGCGTATCCAAACAGGAAGTAGACAACGCTGTCGGTGACTATGCCGCCAGGCGCGCCGCGGTCGCTTCGGCGCAGGCCAATGTCCGGCGCCTCGAGGAATTGGAATCCTTCAAACGCGTTTACGCTCCGTTCGGTGGCGTGATCACCCGTCGCAATGTCGACCTCGGCAACCTGATCAACGCCGGTAACGGCGGCACCGCGCAAGAGATGTTCGTGCTGGCCGCTACCGACCCCATCCGTGCGTATGTGAGTGTGCCCGAGGTATATGCCGCCGCCGTGCATACTGGACTTGGCGCGTACCTGGAGCTCACCCAGTTTCCCGGACAAAAATTTCAGGCCAAAGTCGCAAGAACCGCGGACGCCATCGACTTGTCCAGCCGAACCCTCAACACCGAAGTGGACGTGCCAAATAAAAACGGTCAATTGCTTCCGGGAGGCTACGCCCAGGTCCATTTGCAGGTTGGGGTCACGGGAACGCGTTTGCAAGTACCGGTCAACGCATTGCTCTTCCGCTCGGAAGGGCTGCGCGCTGTAGTCGTCGACGCTAATCACAAGACCCATTTACAGCAGCTAGCTATCGGCCGCGATTACGGCACCGCGCTGGAAGTGCTTCAAGGTCTGCGCCCAGATGATTGGATCGTCTTGAACCCTCCGGACTCTCTCGACGAGGGAATGCAGGTCAACGTAAAAGAACCGCCGCAAAAACCTGGATCCGGCGCTCCTGGCAATGGCACCGCGCCATCCTCCACGAGTGCGCCGGCCAATCCCAATGGCAAGCCATCGCAGGGAGAAAAGAAATAATGTGGCAGGTGAAACGCGCCTGCCTTTACGGCGCGGGCAAGAGGGAGGTCATACGCACAGCGCTCCTCGCCGCCGTCGGAACTTTCCTCGCGGGCTGCACCGTCGGCCCAAATTACAAACGTCCCAGCGCTCCTTCATCCGTAAAGTGGGATGTGGCCGAGCCATGGCGTGAAGGCGCGCCCAAGGACGCCATATCCAAGGGCCAATGGTGGACTGTATTTCACGACGAAGATCTGAACGCTTTGGAGACGCAGGCGCTCTCCGCCAATCAAACCCTCAAAGTTTCCATGGCGCGGTTGGAGCAAGCTCGAGCCATCGCCGCAATCCAGGTCGCCACTCTTTTTCCAACCCTGAGTACCTCACCCGGGGTCACCAGACAGCGGCTGTCCGGAAATCGTCCAACCAGCGGCGTGCCCATAACCCTGAAGCCCGTCACGCAAAATACTTTTGCCGTGCCGTTCACCGTCAGTTATGAAGTGGATTTGTTTGGCCGCCGAAGGCGCAGCATCGAGGCTGCGGAAGCATCCTATCAAGCCAATGCTGCGGATGTTGAGAATGTACGGCTGTTGGTCACTTCGCAGCTCGCCGGCGACTATTTCAATCTCCGCGAACTCGA
>Ga0137412_10002800_pt1 | contig 13827 bp, 12 predicted proteins | sample CZODoug2_1_16fun_FD_122160 | JGI IMG/M metagenome (GOLD analysis project Ga0137412, IMG submission 122160) | Vadose zone soil fungal communities from Angelo Coast Range Reserve, California, USA - CZODoug2_1_16fungal (Hybrid Assembly) | ecosystem: Environmental > Terrestrial > Soil > Vadose zone... | reverse complement strand
AACCACTCGGACGGAGATCATCAGGAAGCTAGCCTGACCAAGCCATCAACCCTGTCTGTCAAAGCGGGGCAACCCCACACAGAGACTCCAGAGCCTGTGCCGGACTTCACCGCCCGCCGAGGCGGTGGCAGGGCCTGCCAACTGCATGTTTCACACCACTGTCATGGACGCGCCACACCGCGGTTAGCCGCGCGACACACCGGTGCGGCCTGATGGAACTGTGACCGCGCTGATCGTGTCCCTGTCCGGGCTGTCTGAGCGGAACCTGCCGGATTGCGTCTCGTTCGCAGGCGAGCTGGACTCCCGCTTGGTGCCGGCGTCCTGGCTGCTCCCGCCCCGTCCCCGGGACGGCCGGCACCTTCCGGACGCCCCGGTGATCCGCTGGCTGCGCCGCCGCGTCGGGGTGGGCGACGCGCTGGTGCTGCACGGCTTCGACCACACGGTGGACCCGATCGGCCGGTGGGCCACCAGCGGGATGGCCAAGATCGGGCGTCGGGCCGAGTTCGCCGTGCTGCCCAGCCATGAGGCCGCGCTGCGCCTGATCGGGGCCACCCGGGCGATGGACGAGCTGGGGCTGCGCTCCGATGTCTTCGCCCCGCCCCGCTGGTTGGCCTCCGCCGGGACCATTGTCGCGCTGCGTCAGCGCGGGTTCCGGGTCTGCGCGGACAGCTCCGGAGTGCGGCTGTTGGATCCGAGGGGAAACCACGACCGCCTGCTGCGCGGCCGGGTGCTGAACACCGGCCGGCCGCTGAACACCAGCGCCGCACTGGGTGCCGGCGGGATGCTGGGTGCCGGCGGGGTGCTGGGCACCGGCGGAGTCCGGACTGCGAGCGGGGCGCGGACTTCCGGCGGGGTGCCGCCGGAGGCCGCGGACGCCTGGCGGTACCGCGCGCTGGTCGCCTCGGCTGCCCGCACCGCCCGCCGGGGCGGCCTGGTCCGGATCGCCGTCGAGGCCGGGGAGTTGGGCCGGCCCGCCGCGCGGCGGGCGCTGCTGGACGCGGTGGACGCCGCGCTGGCCGCCGGCGCGCAACCAGCCACCTACCGCTCCCCGATGCCGGCCCGCACACCACTCTCCGCCTGAGTCACCGACGCCGCGCTGATCAGCCGAAACAGCACCGACGCCGGTCTGATCAGCCCAGGCGGGCCAGCAGCTCGTTCTCCTCCGCGGCGGTCAACCCGGCCAACCGGGGCCGGTCCAACCCCAGCGAGCTCTCATAGGCCAGCGCGTCGGCCGCCGTCTCGGCCAGCGGACGGACAGCCAAACCGGCCCGCAGAGCCGCGCTGGTGTCCCGGTCGGTGAACCCGACGTGGGAGGACGGCAGCCACAGCGGCAGCGAGCGCGGGCCGGCCCACGTCGTCACACCCGCCTCGAGCAGCGCCGCAGGCGGCACCGGGACCAGGGTCAGATCCGCCGCCCCGACCGCCGAGGCGATGCCGTCCAGCACCCCGCCCAGCGTGCCCCTCGGCCCGGAGCCGTCGAACACCCCTGCCAACCCGCGCTCCGCGGCGGACACGATCCAGCCCGCCATGTCGCGCACGTCGACGTACTGGAAGGGTTGGTCGAGCGCACCCGGCACGATCGCCCGCCCGCCCCGGGCGAACCGCGCCGGCCAGTAGCCGAACCGGTCGTGGGGGTCACCCGGCCCGACCAGCAGCCCGGCCCTGATCACAAACGCCCGCTCGACCATGGCCTCGCGCACCGCGTCTTCGCTGGCCACCTTGGCCGCGCCGTAGACGTCCGGGTCGACGTCCGGGCTGGCATCCGGTCCGGTCGAGTCGAGGTAGGGGGCCAGCAGTGCGGCGTCGGTGCCCTGACCGGTCGTCGCCTTGTCCGCGTAGACGTTGATCGAGGACACGAACGTCCAGTGCCCGACCCGGTCGGCCAGCGCGGCCAACGCGTCGCGCACCCAGGGCAGCGACATGGTGGCCACGTCGACCACCGCGTCGAATGACTCGCCGGACACCGCGCGGGCCAGCTCGCCGGGTTGGTTGCGGTCGGCCACCAGCAACTGAGCTCCGTCCGGCACCTGGCCGGACACTCCGCGCGCCACGCAGCACACCTGGTGCCCGCTGGCCAACGCCGCAGCCGCCACCGCGCGGGAGAGGAACACCGTGCCGCCGAGTATCAGGATCCGCATGCGGCCACTCTCACGTGCGGCGGCGTCCGGCAAAACTCGATTCGCCTCTAGGCTGACCGCATGGCCCGTGTGGTGGTGAACGTGATGCCCAAGCCGGAGATCCTGGACCCCCAGGGGCAGGCGGTCGCCGGGGCGCTGCCCCGCCTGGGTTTCGCCGGGGTGCGTGAGGTGCGTCAGGGCAAGCACTTCGAGCTGGACGTCGACGACTCGGTGGACGACGAGACGCTGCAGCAGATCGCCGGCACGCTGCTGGCCAACCCGGTGATCGAGGACTGGTCGGTAACCAGGGTCGCGGACCAAGCGGATGGTGCGGCGGAATGAGCGCCCGGATCGGGGTGATCACGTTTCCGGGCACCCTGGATGACGTGGACGCGGCGCGCGCGGTCCGCTACGCCGGCGCCGAGGCGGTGCCGCTCTGGCACGCCGACGCTGACCTGCACGGTGTACAGGCGGTGATCGTGCCCGGCGGGTTCTCCTACGGTGACTATCTGCGGGCCGGCGCGATCGCCCGGTTCGCCCCGGTGATGACGCCGGTGATCGACGCCGCCGGCCAGGGCATGCCGGTGCTGGGCATCTGCAACGGCTTCCAGATCCTCTGTGAGGCCGGCCTGCTGCCCGGTGCGATGACCCGCAACGCCGGCCTGCGCTTCATCTGCCGGGACCTGTGGCTGCGGGTGGAGAACCCGGACACCGCGTGGACCTCCGAGTACCAGGCGAACCAGCGCATCCTGGTCCCGCTGAAGTCCGGCGAGGGCCGCTACGTCGCCGACCAGCGCACCCTCGACGAGCTGGAGGGCGACGGGCGGATCGTGTTCCGCTACGACGCCCCGGCGCCGAACGGGTCGAGCCGAGACATAGCCGGGGTGAGCTCGGCAAACGGCCGGGTGGTCGGGCTGATGCCGCACCCCGAGCACGCGATCGACCCGGCCACCGGCCCCTCCGCCGACGGCCTCGGCCTGTTCACCTCGGTGCTGACCCAGTTGGTCGACAACTAGATCACCAAGCCGCCAGCCGGACGGCGCGGAACGGCAACGCTCTCCTAGAATTCGCAGTCCCGCTGGGCTGGCTTGGGAGGGGTTGGCGTTGAGTCGTCCGTCTGAGCACCCCTCCGCCGTCCCCAGGGTGCTGCTCGTGGAGGACGACCCGGGGGACGTCTTCCTGGTCCGCGAGTTGCTCGCCGAGGTGGACGCGCGGATCGAGCTGACCGTGGCGGGCACCGTGGCCGAGGCGGTGCGCTCCGGCCAGCTGGCCGCCGCCGACTGTGTCCTTTTGGACCTGCAGCTGCCCGATCTGGCCGGGCGAGACCCGCTGGACGCGCTGCGCGCATTGCGCGACCAGGCTCCGCTGTCCTGTGCGATCTGCGTGCTCACCGGCCTGGACGACGAGCACCTGGGTGCCGCGGCGATGGCTGAAGGCGCGCAGGATTACCTGGTCAAGGGCTCGGTGGACGGATCGCTCCTGGCCCGCTCGGTGCGGTACGCGGTGGAGCGGCGGCGGGCCGAGCGCAACGCGGTGCGGCTGCGGGAGGCGCAGCTGGCGCGGGCCGAGTCGGCGCGGGTGGAGCGCGGGCTGCTGCCCCGCCTGCTGCTGGACGGCAGCTTCGTAGCGGCGAACCCGTTCTACCGACCGGGCCGGCGCTCGCCGCTGGGCGGTGACTTCTACGACGCGCTGCGCTGCCCGGACGGATCGGTGCACGCCATGATCGGCGACGTCGCTGGGCACGGGCCGGACGAAGCGGCGCTGGGTGCACTGCTGCGGGTGTCCTGGCGGGCGCTGGTGCTCAGCGGTGTCGGCGAGCCGGAGGTGCTGCCCGCCCTGCAGCAGGTGCTGAACAGCGAGCGGCATGACAAGTCGCTGTTCACCACGTTGTGCACCATGGCGCTGTTCGAGACGGACGGGCAGGTGCAGGTCCGGGCCCGGATCGCCGGCCACCCACCGCCGATCATGCTGCGCCCCGATCTGGCCGAGCTGCCGCACGAGGTGGGCCCGCCGCTGGGGGTGCTGGCCGACCCGGAGTGGCCGGCGGTGACCACCTCGTTGCCGCCCGACTGGGCCCTGATGCTCTACACAGACGGCCTGATCGAGGGCTGGAGCGGCCCGGATCAGCTGGACCGGCTGTGGAATGACGGCTTGCTCGCGCTGCTTGAGGAGCACCGCGAGACCGAGCTGAGCGCGCTGCCGGGCCGGCTGATCGAGCAGGCGGTGGACCTCAACGGCGGCCCACTGGGTGACGACGTGGCGATCCTGCTGCTCCGTGACGGGGGACCAGATCGGTGAGGGGCTGGACGCTGGCTCGCCGGGTCACCGCGTTGGTCGGGTTGGGTGCGGTCGGCGTGATGGCCGCGATCGTGGTGCTGGTCGTGGTGACCAACCGCAACCAGGCCGCCGTGGACGACCTGGTGAACCGGATCGGCCCGACCCGCCGAGGTTTCGCCGAACTGCTCACCACGCTGGTGGAGGAGCAGAACGCGGTACGCGGCTTCGCGCTGACCGGGGATCCCGCGCGTCGGGTGGCCTACCAGGGCGCGATCACCCACCAGGACGACGATGTGGCGATCCTGCGCGCGCTGCTGACGGCCGAGGACGCGGACATCTCCGGCCGGCTGGACCGGGTGCTCGCCGAGACCGAGGCGTGGCGGACGCGCGGGGCCGAACCGCTGCTGGACGCCGTGGCGCGGGGCGGGCCCAGGCCAGCCGCGGACGCCGGGTACCGGGCCGAGGAGGAGCTGTTCGAACCGGTGCTGACCTCGGCGCGCGAGCTGGTCAGCGAGCTGGACGCGCGCCGGGACGCGGCCACAGTGGGGCTCGAGGTGTACCGGCGCACCGAGCTGATCGCGCTGTTCTGCGCGGCGGCGCTGGCCGCGGCGGCCGGCACGGCGACCCTGCTGCTGCTCCGCCGCTGGGTGACTCGGCCGATTGAACGACTCGCCGAGGACGCCAGGAAGGTGGCCGGCGGCGAGCACGCCCACCGGGTCGGCGTGCCGCCGGGGCCGCCCGAGCTGACCGCCGTGGCCACCGACGTGGAACGGATGCGCAGCCGGATCGCGGGCGAGCTGGCCGAGCTGGAGGCCAGCCAGCGCGAGCTGCGGGACACCCGGGACCGGCTGCAGAGCCAGGCCGTCGACCTGATGCGGTCCAACCGCGATCTGGAGCAGTTCGCCTACGTCGCCTCGCACGATCTGCAGGAACCGCTGCGTAAGGTCGCCGGGTTCTGCCAGCTGTTGCAGCGCCGCTACGCCGGTGAGCTGGACGAGCGGGCCCAGCAGTACATCGAGTTCGCGGTGGACGGTGCGCGACGGATGCAGTTGCTGATCAGCGAGCTGCTGGCGTTCTCCCGGGTGGGCCGCGCGGACCGACCGCTGGGCGACGTGTCGCTGGCCGAGGTGACCGCCGACGCCCTGCGCGACCTGGCCTCGGTGGACGACGTCGCCGCCACCACCGCGCTGGCGCAGGCCCGGATCGTGGTCGGCGAGCTGCCCGAGGTGCGGGGCGACGCGGCGCTGCTGCGCCAGCTGATGGCCAACCTGATCGGCAACGCGGTGAAGTTCCACCACCCGGAAACCCCGGCCGAGGTGCGGGTGGACGCCACCCGCGACGAGGTGGGCTGGCGGATCAGCGTCGTGGACAACGGGATCGGCATCGCTCCGGAGTTCGCCGACAAGATCTTCGTCATCTTCCAGCGGCTGCACGGGCAGGGGTCGTATCCGGGCACCGGCATAGGATTGGCGCTGGCCAAGCGGATCGTCGAGTACCACGGCGGGAGAATCTGGCTGGACACCGAGCGACGCGACGGCGCCACTATCCGGTTCAGCCTGCCGCTCCCGCCGCCCGTCGCCAGCCAGGAGCCGACAGATGACTGAGCCAGCCCCACCAGCCAGCTCGCCCCGGGCGATCAATGTGCTGCTCGTCGAGGACGACGAGGGCGACGCGGTGCTCACCCGGGAGGCGTTCCAGGAGTACCTGCACAATCGGCTGGACGTGGTGAATGACGGCAACCAGGCGCTGGCCTACCTGCGCCGCGAGCCCCCGTACCGCGACGCCGTCACGCCGGACCTGGTGTTGCTCGACCTGAACCTGCCCGGCCGGGACGGTCGCGAGGTGCTCTCCGAGATCAAGTCCGACGACGCGCTGCGGCACATCCCGGTAGTCGTGCTGACCACCTCCGGCGCCGAGGATGACGTGCGGCGCAGCTACCAACTGCACGCCAATGCCTTTGTTACCAAGCCGGTGGACCTGGACGGCTTCATCGCCGCGATCCGCCAGATTGACCACTTCTTCGTCAGCGTGGTGCGGCTGCCGAGCTGAGCCGAGGGTCAGCTGGCCTCGGCCTCGGCCTCGGCCTCAGCGCCGGCCTCGGTCTCGGCGTCGCTGGGTCGGCGCGGCTCGGTGGCCCAGCGCAGCAGCTCGGGCAGGGCGTCGGCCATGCTGTCGGCGATCGGGACGGCGGCCACCGCCAGCGCGGCACGGTCGTGGTAGCCGCCGTTGAACAGGATGCAGCTGGCGCCGACCTCGGCCGCCGCGTCGGCGTCGTCCAGGCTGTCCCCGACCAGCACCACCTCGGCGGGATCGAGTTGCAGCGCGGCCAGGTGCGCGGCGAGGTGGGCGGCTTTGCGACCGCCGGCGGGGCCGACCAGCCCGTCGATCCTGGTGAACTCGTCCTCGACGCCGAACCGCCGGACCAGGGCGAGCAACGCGTCGTGCCGGAACATGGACAGCAGCGACTGGGTACCGCCGCTCTCTCGCCAGTCGCGCAGCGTCTCCCGCGTGCCTGTGGCCAAGTTCACACCGGCCAACGCCCGCCGGTACGCGTCGTGGAACTCCTCGTCGATGCGGTCGAACTCCCCGGGAGCCAACGGGCGGCCGAACAACCGGACGTAGAAGTCCTGGATAGGGCGGGTGTAGGCGGCCCGATACCGCTCCGCGCTCACCCAGGGCAGGCCGCGAGCGGCAAAAACCTCGCACGCGGCCAGGTAGCCTGTGTGGGCGTCGTCGAAGAGCGTCCCGTTCCAGTCCCACACGATGTGTTTGCTCACGTTCGACAGCATTCCTGAAATAGAAGTGCCCCCGCGACCGATGCCCCCGATGCTGGGAGAGCGGGACAAACCGGAGGCGCGGGTAGGCATGCATTTCCAAGAAGCACTCACCATCGCGGCGCGGAGCATGCGGGCGAACCGCCTGCGTTCGGCGCTGACCACACTGGGCATCGTCATCGGTGTCACGGCGGTGATCGTGCTGGTCGGGCTGGGCGAGGGCATGAAAGCCGGCTTCAACAAGTCCTTCGGTGAGCTGGCCACCGCGATCACTGTGGACAAGGTGTCCGGCTCGGTGCCCGGCGGCGGCGCGCCCAAGGAGCTGCGCGACCGCGACGTCGAGGCGCTGCTGGACAAGAGCCTGGCCCCGGACATCGGCGCGGTGATCCCGGTGCGTATCGGCGACTCGATCGTGCAGTACGGCCCCGGGTCCCAGTTCCGGGCCACCGTCACTGGCTCGACCACCAACTACCTCACGGTGAACAACCGGGAGATCGTGCTCGGCGAGATGTTCGACGAGCACCAGGCCCAGGGCAACGCCAAGGTGGTGCTGCTCGGCCCCAACCCGGTGGCCAACCTCTACGGCGGGGACGCCGGCAAGGCACTGGGCTCGACCGTCCGGATCGATCGCGCCTCCTTCAAGGTGATCGGCATCCTGAAGTCCGACGGGTACTCCGACGACATCGCGCTGATGCCGCTGGGCACCGCGCGGGCCTTCGTGGTCGGCGGCAACGACATCATCAGCTCGATGGCGGTGAAGGCGGCCAGCGTGCCGCAGGTACCGGCCGCGCTCGAGCAGGTCAACAAGGTGATGGACAAGCAGCACAACATCAAGGACACGGCCAAGCGGGACTTCAAGGTCACCGCGCTGCAGAACCAGCTGGACGAGATCAACCAGTTCCTGACGTTCCTGTCGATGTTCATCATCGCGGTGGCCGCCATCTCGCTGATCGTCGGCGGCATCGGAGTCGCCAACATCATGCTGGTCTCGGTGACCGAGCGGACCAGGGAGATCGGCATCCGGAAGGCCATCGGCGCCCGACGCAGCGCGATCATGAAGCAGTTCCTGATCGAGTCCACCGTGCTGGCCCTCGCCGGCGGGGTCGTCGGCATCGTGCTGGGCGCGGGCACCACCATCGCGGCCGGGATCATCATCCCCAAGGTGGCGCCGGACTTCGGCACACCCACGGTGTCCTTCGTGGCCATCGCGGTGGCCATCGGGGTCAGCCTGATCATCGGGCTGGTCGCCGGCGGGTACCCGGCGCTGCGCGCCGCGCGGCTGCAGCCGATCGAGGCGTTGCGCTTCCAGTAAGGCGCGCGGGGCCTCGGTTGTCACGATTGGGTCTCGATCGTCGATCTTGAAGTAGCGCACCGGCCCCCGGATCAGGCCAGCGACCAGCTGGCCACCGGGGGCCGCCAACTATCCTTAGAGCCGTGATCGACTCCAAAGACGCGCTTGTGGTCCCGAGCATCGACTCCGAAGACCTGCTTGCAGGGTCGAGCATCGACTCGGTCGAGGTTGCCGAGAAGACTCCTGGCCAGGTTCAGCCATGGGCGGAGCTCGGCCTGCGGGCTGAGGAGTACGACCGCATCCGCACCATCCTCGGCCGCCGGCCCACCGATGCCGAGCTGGCCATGTACAGCGTGATGTGGAGCGAGCACTGCTCCTACAAGTCCAGCAAGGTGCACCTGCGCTACTTCGGCGAGACCACCACGCCGGAGATGCAGTCCAAGATGCTGGCCGGCATCGGCGAGAACGCCGGCGTGGTGGACATCGGCGAGGGCTGGGCGGTCACCTTCAAGGTGGAGAGCCACAACCATCCGTCCTACGTGGAGCCGCACCAGGGCGCGGCCACCGGGGTGGGCGGCATCGTCCGGGACATCATGGCGATGGGCGCCCGGCCGATCGCGGTGGCCGACCCGCTTCGGTTCGGCCCGGCCGACGCCCCGGACACCGCCAGGGTGCTGCCCGGGGTGGTCTCCGGGATCAGCTTCTACGGCAACTGCCTCGGCCTGCCGAACATTGGCGGGGAGGTGGTCTTCGACGCGGTGTACGCGGGCAACCCGCTGGTCAACGCCCTGTGTGTAGGTGTGCTGAAGACCGAGGACCTGCACCTGGCGTTCGCCTCCGGCACCGGCAACAAGATCATCCTGTTCGGCGCGCGGACCGGGCTGGACGGCATCGGCGGGGTCTCCGTGCTGGCCAGCGAGACGTTCAGCGCTGACGAGTCCGGGAGCGGCCGCAAGAAGCTGCCGTCCGTGCAGGTGGGCGACCCGTTCACCGAGAAGGTGCTGATCGAGTGCTGCCTGGAGCTGTTCCGGGCCGGCCTGGTGGTCGGCATCCAGGACCTGGGCGGGGCCGGGCTGTCCTGCGCCACCTCGGAGCTCGCGTCCGCCGGCGACGGCGGCATGCACATCGAGCTGGACACCGTGCCGCTGCGCGCGACGAACATGACGCCGGCGGAGATCCTGTCCAGCGAATCGCAGGAACGCATGTGCGCGGTGGTGACCCCGGAGAACGTGGACGCGTTCCTGGCCGTCTGCCGCAGGTGGGACACCCTGGCCACGGTGATCGGCGAGGTCACCGAGGGCGACCGGCTGGTGATCACCTGGCGGGGCGAGACGGTGGTGGACGTGCCGCCGCGCACGGTGGCCCACGAGGGCCCGGTCTACCAGCGCCCGATCGCCCGGCCGGACGAGCGGCAGGACGCGCTGATCGCGGACACCACCGAGCACCTGCCCCGGCCCCAGACCAGCCGGGACCTGCTTGACACCATCGTTTCGATGGCGGCCAGCCCGAACCTGTGCAGCCGGGCCTGGGTCACCGACCAGTACGACCGCTACGTGCGGGGCAACACCGTGTCCGCGCAGCCGTCCGACTCCGGGCTGGTGCGCATCGACGAGTTCGGCGAGTCCGGCGGCCCGGGGCGGACCGGTGCGGGCGGCAAGGGCGGCGGTAAAGGCATAGCGGTGTCCACCGACTGCAACGCCCGGTTCTGCGCGCTGGACCCGTACACCGGCGCGCAGCTGGCCCTGGCCGAGGCGTACCGCAACGTCGCGGTGAGCGGCGCGGTCCCGCTCGCGGTCACCGACTGCCTCAACTTCGGCTCGCCGGAGGACCCGGCGGTGATGTGGCAGTTCGAGCAGGCGGTGCACGGCCTGGCGGACGGCTGCGCCACCCTCGGCATCCCGGTCACCGGCGGCAACGTCAGCTTCTACAACCAGACCGGAGCCACCGCGATCCATCCCACCCCGGTGGTCGGGGTGCTCGGCGTGATCGACGACGTGGCGCACCGCATCCCCACCGGCTTCGCCGCCGAGGGCGACCGGATCCTGCTGCTCGGCACCACGCGCGAGGACCTGGACGGCAGCGAGTGGGCCCACGTGGTGCACGGCCACCTCGGCGGACGTCCCCCGAAGGTGGATCTGGCCGCCGAGCGCGCGCTGGCCGAGCTGCTGGCCGAGGCCGCCCCGACCGGCGCGGTCAGCTCCGCGCACGACTTGTCCGAGGGCGGCCTGGCCCAGGCGTTGGTGGAGGCCTGCCTGATCGGCGGGCGGGGCGCGGAGGTCGAGCTGCCGGCCGGCGCCGACCCGTTCATGACACTGTTCTCCGAGTCACCCGGACGAGTGATTGTGGCCGTTCGTCCGGCACAGGCGGCCGGGTTCACGCAACGCTGCAAGGACCATTCGATCCCGGTCCATGAGCTCGGCGTGGTGGCGGACGCAGACGCTGGGTTAGCCCTGGCTAACCTAGGTAAGCTAACCCTGGCCGAGCTGGCTCGAGCCTGGGAGGAGACGTTGCCCAACCTGTACGGGCGGTGACCTACCCTTCAGATCGTTCGCACCCTTATCGGTGACGATCTCCACACCCACGTATCCCGCCTCCTACCAAGGTCGTTGTCTAGTTGGTTCGCATGGCTATAGACATTGCCGGAATTGACGTGCCGCTGCGACGAGGAACCTTGAGATGCTGGGAGGCGGGCAAAACCCGCAACCCGGGGGGAAAATGATCGAGCTCGATAGCGTTACAAAGATCTACAAGATGGGCGACATCGAATTGCGCGCCCTGAATAACGTCAGCCTGTCCATCGCGGCGGGCGACCTGGTCGCGATCATGGGTGCGTCGGGTTCCGGCAAGAGCACCATGATGAACATCCTGGGCTGCCTGGACGTGCCCACGGAAGGCGTCTACCGGCTCGACGGGGTGGACGTCGGCGATCTGAAGGACAACGCGCTGGCCGAGATTCGCAACCGCAAGATCGGCTTCGTGTTCCAGTCGTTCAACCTGATCCCCAGAACGAGCGCGGTACGCAACGTCGAGCTGCCGATGGTTTACGCCGGTATCGGCAACCGACGCGGCAAGGCCGTCGAGGCGCTGGAGCGGGTCGGGCTCGGTGGGCGGGTCAAGCACATGCCCAACGAGCTGTCCGGTGGTCAGCAGCAGCGCGTCGCGATCGCCAGGGCGATCGTCACCGACCCGGTGATGATCCTGGCCGACGAGCCGACCGGAAACCTGGACAGCGCGTCCACCACCGAGATCATGAAGTTGCTCGTCGAGCTGAACGACACCGGCCGCACGGTCATTCTGATCACACACGAGAACGATGTCGCCCAGTTCGCCAAGCGCGTTGTCACCCTGCGCGATGGTGAGATCGTCAGCGACGAGGTGCAGCACAACCGCACGGTGGTCCCGCAGTGAACCTCGCCGAGGCTTTCACGATCGCGATGCGCAGCTTGCGCGCCAACCGGCTACGGTCCGCGCTGACCACGCTGGGCATCGTGATCGGGGTCTCGGCGGTCATCATCCTGGTCGGCCTTGGCAACGGCATCAAGGCCGGCTTCAACACCCAGTTCGGCGCGCTGGGCAACCAGGTCATCATCACCAAGATCAACGGGAGCGTGCCGGGCGGCGGGGCGGCGAAGGAACTCAAGGACTCCGACGTCACCGCGCTCAGCAATCCCGCCCAGGCTCCGAACATCGGCAACGTGACGCCGGTGGTCGGTGGTTCCGAGCTGGTCTCCTACAACCAGCGCCAGTTCCGCGCCGCCGTGCAGGGATCCACCCCCGGCTACCTGAGCGTGATGAATCGGGAGCTGGTTGTCGGCTCGATGTACACCCCGGAGCAGGCCAAATCCAACGCCCGGGTGGTTGTGCTCGGCCCGAACGCGATCGCCACCCTGTTCGACGGCAACGCCGGCGAGGCGGTCGGCAAGACCGTGCGGATCGGCCGCGGCTTCTTTGACGTCATCGGTGTGGTCAAGGCGAACGGCCAGCAGGACGACGCCGCCATCATGCCGCTGGGCGCCGCGCGGGCCTTCCTGATCGGCGGCAACGACACGGTCAGCCAGATCGTCGTGCAGGCCGGAACGGTGAACCAGGTCCCCCAGGCGCAACAAGAGATCTACAAGGTGCTGGACAGCCGGCACCTGATCAGGGACCCGGCGAAGCGCGACTACCAGGCAACCGCGCTGCAGAGCCTGCTCGACCAGGCCAACCAGTTCCTGACGTTCCTGACCCTGTTCACCGTTGCGGTGGCCGCCATCTCCCTGATCGTGGGCGGCATCGGGGTCGCGAACATCATGCTCGTCTCGGTGACCGAGCGGACCAGAGAGATCGGTATCCGCAAGGCCATCGGCGCTCGCCGCAGCGCCATCATGAAGCAGTTCCTGATTGAGTCGACAATGCTCGCGGGCATCGGCGGTTTTGTCGGCATCCTGATCGGCACAGCCATTACAGTGGCCGCACAGGTGATCATTCCGAAGGTCGCCCCCGACTTTGGCGCACCGACGGTGTCTATCGGCGCGGTCGCCCTCTCCTTTGCGGTCAGCCTGCTCATCGGGCTGATCGCGGGCGGCTTCCCAGCTAACCGCGCCGCCCGGCTACAGCCGATCGAAGCTCTGAGATACCAGTAACCCACCGGTGCCCCGAACACCGGTTTCCGCAGGCGAAAGGCAGGGGAGATGACTCAGACGACCATCCGCGGCAGCACCCGGGGGGTGCGGATGGCCGCCGCGGCATCACTGGCTTTGGTGGTGGCGGCGACCACCGCCGCGTGCGGCGGCGAAGCCCCCGCCCCGCCCACCTCGCGGGTCGAACGCGGCTCGGTCTCCACGCAGGTGTCCGCATCGGGCGCGCTCGCCGCGGTCACCTCGCAGAACCTGGGCTTCTCCAAGGCCGCCCAGCTGTTGGAGCTCGACGTGAAGGTCGGCGACATCGTTCGCCCCGGCCAGGTGCTGGGCCGCCAGGACCCGTTCTCCTTCCAGCAGATCCTCAACCAGTACCAGGCGCAGCTGAACAACCAGCGGGCCATCCTGGACCGGATCGTCAACGGCACCATCGTGCACGGGGACAGCAGGACGCTGGACCAGGCGAAGAAGATTCTCGACGCGACCAAGGAGAACCGCGACGCGATCGTGGACCGGGACAAGAACTCGGTCGACCAGGCGGAGCGCGCGCTGGACTACCAGCGGCAACTGCTTCGGGAGGCGAGGCAGGCGTTGCAGGAATGCATGCCCGTGCCGATCACGAACCCGTGCACCACCCAGCAGAATGACGTGACTACTGCGAGAGGCAACGTCAGAACGGCCAGGAACACCCTCGAAACGGCCGAGCACACCCTGGAAGTTGATCGGAAGACCCAGGACGTCAGCGTGGAGAA
>Ga0137412_10002799_pt1 | contig 13828 bp, 15 predicted proteins | sample CZODoug2_1_16fun_FD_122160 | JGI IMG/M metagenome (GOLD analysis project Ga0137412, IMG submission 122160) | Vadose zone soil fungal communities from Angelo Coast Range Reserve, California, USA - CZODoug2_1_16fungal (Hybrid Assembly) | ecosystem: Environmental > Terrestrial > Soil > Vadose zone... | reverse complement strand
ACTTGACCCCGATGGCGCCGGGGTAACTGTTGATCAACCGGTTCTGCGTGTAGATCACGAAGGTCGAGCGGACCTCCCCGGTGCTCTTCTTGATCTGGGTGTCCCGGAAGGCGTGGCGCGGGGTGCCGAAGTAGTGGCGCAGGTCGCTGCGGCCTAACGCGGCCCGTCCCCACAACCCGAGGTCGTAGGCGGAGGCGTACTGGCCGTCCGCGTCCAGGCCGCTGGGGTTGGCCACCGTGGTGTCCTCGGCCTGCAGGCGGTGCGCCTCGGCCCGCATCATCCGCAGCGCGGTGGGGACGTCGCGGCCCGCGCCGGCCTTGGCGATGGCGTTGGCGGCGTCGTTGCCGGAGCGCAGGAACAGGGCGTACCAGAGATCGTCGATCGAGTAGGTCTGACCCGCCACCAGGCCCACGTGCGTGCCCTCGACCCGGGTGTCGGCCTTGTCGGCGCGGTAGGTGTCGTGGGGGTCCAGTCGCGGCGCCATGGTCAGGGCCAGCAGGGTCTTCTGCGTGCTGGCGGGGCGGAGCCGGTGGTGCGGGTCGTGTGCCGCCAGGACGGCGCCGCTGGTGGCGTCCGCGATCAGCCACGACGGCGCGCTGACCGACGGCAACGGGCCGCCTCGCGGATCGGCGATCAGTCCGTGTTCGCCCATCCGGGGCCCGCCGATCGGACCGGGTCCGACGCGCGCGAGGGCAGGCGTCGTCGGGACGAGCGCGACGGCTGCGGCAGCCGCAGCGCAGAGCACTCGGCGGACGATGGGGGTCATGGCCAAAAAGGCTAAGCACACGAGCCGTATTCGCCCCCGCACCACGCCGGGGCCGTTGATGCCTCGTCAGGCCGTCTCGAGGATCAAGAACCCCTCGGCCAGGCGGCCCTCGGGCAGGCCGCCCCCGCGCGCCTGGAATGTGCTCCAGTCGCGCATCCGCTGCTCCAGGCCGGTGACGTGCGCGGTCTGGCTGACGTGCGCGGCCAGCGCGGCCAGCTTGCGGTCGAAGGAGTCGGTGATGTCGACGTAGTAGTCGGCCTTGTCATTGGGGCAGATCACCCAGGTCTGCGGGACCGTGTGTGCGGCCAGGCCCTCCTCGCGCAACAGCTCGGGGTGGGCCATCGGGTTGCGGGCGTCGGGGTAGACCGCGCACAGCGCCGCCTCCCCGGCGGCCAGGTGGTCCGGATGGCTGGCGTACACGCTGCGCAGATCCCGGACCGGGGAGTGCACCACGACCCGGTCGGGGCGGAAGCGGCGAATCGCCCGGGAGATGTCCCGACGCAGATTCATGGTCACTGCGAGCTCACCGTCGCGGTGGCCGAGGAACTGTATGTCGCTGACCCCAAGCACCTTGCCCGCCGCGCGCTGTTCTTCTCGGCGGACCACACCGATCTGCTCGCGTGACACCGTCGGGTCCTCGCCACCCGCATCGCCATCGGTGCAGATGCAGTAGCCCACGGTCAGGCCGGCGTCGGTCCAGCCGGCAATGGAGCCGCCACACCCGAAATCGACGTCGTCGGGGTGGGCGGTGATGATCAGGATGCGGTCGGCTTGGTTCGGGGCGGTCACCCGGCTGACTCTACGGAACGGCCAGCGCGGCCTGCGGGACGAGCGCGATCTCGCTCCACGCGTGCAGGGTGAGGTCGCGGACCACGGGCTGGAAGCCGTCGGCCAGCACCACCACCGACTGCCCGCCCTCGGGCGGGTCGGGGAACCGGTAGCCGCCGTCGGGGTCGGTGCCGGTGCGCTGCACGACCGCGCCCTCCGCGTCGAGCAGCACCACCACCGCGCCGTCCGGCACGAGCCCGTGCACCGTGCGCACCACGCCGGTGATCATCAGGTGACCGGGCTCGCCGGACGGTTGCGCCGGGGAGTCGACCGAGACCGCGGCGCGCACGGCACCGGTGGCCGGAATGAAGACCGTCGCCACCATCGCGAGCGCCCCGGCCACGGCAAAGATCGCGAACGTCACGGTGAAGCCGATTTCGCCGGGCAGCCCGTTGGGTTGCACGTGCCCGGCGATGAGGCTGGCCGCGATCTGGCCGCCCAACGTCCCGCCGATGGTGCGCATGATCGTGTTGATGCCCGACGCGGCACCGGTGTGGGTCTGCGGCACCGCTTCGATGATGAGGTTCGCCATGCCCGCGTAGGAGAAGCCGACGCCGATGCCCATGAACCCGGACCCGGCGTAGATCGCCCACTGATGCTGGTGCTCCACGGCGATGGACGCGAACGATGCCGTCATGGCGATCGTGCCGAACACCAGGGCGAGCTTGGAGCCGTAGCGGTTGCCCACCCAGCCGGCCAGCGGTCCGCTGATCATCATGCCCAGCGTCGAGGGCAGCATGAAGACGCCGGCCTTGGTGACCGAGGCGCCGAACCCGAACCCGGCGGCCGGATCGGTCTGCACGAACTGCGGGATGATGATGAACGAGCCGAACATGCCGAAGCCGACCAGGAATCCGGCCAGGTTCGGGGTGAGCACCGCGCGCCGCGCGGACATGCGCATGTCGACCAACGGCATCGGGTGGCCCAGTTCGAACCACACCAGGGTGACCAGGAACCCCAGGCCCAGCGCGATCAGCCACACCACACGCAGGGACATCCAGCCCCAGTCGTTGCCCTCGCTGACCGCGACCAGCACCGCGACCAGCCCACCGGACAGCAGCGCCGCGCCGGTCCAGTCCACCTTGGCGGGGGTCTTGACCGGCGACTCCGGCACGAACAGGTAGGTCAGCAGCAGCGCGGCCAACACGACGAGCAGGCCGATCCAGTAGACCCAGTGGTAGGACAGGTGATCCACGATCAGGCCGGAGGCGACCAGGCCCACGCCGCCGCCGATGCCGAACGTCGCGCTGATCAGCCCGATCGCGGAGGCGACCTTCTCCCGCGGGAACTCGTCGCGCACGATGCCGAACGCCAACGGGAAGATCGCGCCGCCGACACCCTGCACGGCCCGGCCGACGATCATGATGAAAATCGACGTGGACACCGCGGCGATCACCGAACCGACCGCGAAGCAGATCAGCGTGATCATCATCATGCGCTCTTTGCCGAACATGTCGCCGAGGCGACCGACGATCGGCGTGGCCACCGAGGCCACCAACAGATAGGCCGTCAGCACGAACGTCACCGTGTTGGTGGTGGTGTGCAGGTCGTGCTGAATCAGTGGCAGCGCGGGGGAGACCAGCGTCTGCGACAGCGTGTAGCTCATCGACGCGGCGACCAGCGCGATCAGCGTCAGCGTCGAGGAGCGGCGCTTCGCTTTGACGTCCGCGCTCACAGCACGTCCATCTCGTCGGCCAGGCGCCGGAACAGTCGTTGCGCCTGCTGGCGTTCGGTGGGGCTGAGTGAATCGAACAGTGCCCGGCGTTTGTCGGTGACGACCTGCTGCTTGGCGCGCAACGCTTCCCGGCCCGCGGCGGTCAGCCGCACGCTCACCCCGCGACGATCGTCGGTGGACCGGGCCCGTTCCACAAAGCCGGCCTTCTCCAGGCTGGTGAGCATCCGGGTCGCCGTCGGGGCGGCGACGCCGATGTGTTCGGCGATCTGCCCGCAGCGACCGTCAGCGGACTCCGCGACCGCGCGCAGCATGCGGAACTGGGGGAAGGTCAGGCCGTCCGGGGTCTCGTGCGCGGCGCGGCCACGGGCCCGGCGCAGCGCCACGTCGAAGTCGTCCCAGGCCTGCCACAGCGCCGCCTGCTCGTCATCGACGACCGGTGTGGGCAGCACGGGGGTGCTCGCCGACATGGTGGTTGACCTCTCCGTCCCCGGCCGCCGACCGGAATGTCCTTAGCCTGCTAACGACCCGTAACTTACCGGTCGGTCGGGTGGGTCGGCAAGCCGGTTTCAGTCAACAGACCGGCCACGTCCTCCAGCGACCGGTTCTCGGCCGGTACGCCCAGGGCGAGTTCCACGATGCCGCCCACGGCCATGACCACGGCGCCGAGCAGGTAACCGAACATCAACTTGTCCGGGTCGGGGTGGTGCTTGTCGATCAACGCCCCATAGAGCACCGGGCCCAGCGCCCCCACGCCCTGGGCGATCGCGAAGAACACCGCGATCGCCTTGGCCCGCACCTCGAGCGGGAAGATCTCACTGACCGTCAGATATGCCGCGCTGGCCCCGGCCGAGGCGACGAAGAAGATCACGCACCAGGCGATGGTCTGGGTGACGGCGTTGAACACCCCGGCGCGGAACAGCAGGGCGTTGATGGCCAGCAGCAGCCCGGAGCCGAGGTAGCAGCCACTGATCATCGGGCGGCGGCCGATCCGGTCGAACAGCGGGCCAAGGACCAGCGGACCCACCAGATTCCCTACCGCGAAGGGGATGTAGTACCAGCTGGTTTGACCGGACGGCACCGCGAAGAACGTGGACAACACGGTGGCGTAAGTGAAGAAGATGGCGTTGTAGAGAAAGGACTGGGTGATCATCAGCGTCGCGCCGAGGATTGCGCGGCGGGGGTAGGTGGCGAACAGCACGCGCAGCAGCGTCGGGTATCCGTGGTCGAGTGACGGGCGGATGACGATCGCCGCCTCGTCCGGTACCTCGGGCAGGGTGCGGCCGCTGGCCCGGACCTCGTCCTCGATGTACGCGATGGAGGCCTCCGCCTGCGCCGCGCGGCCGTGCATCAGTTGCCAGCGTGGACTTTCCGGCAGATTGCGTCGCACCAGGATGATGCCCAGGCCCAGCATCGGACCGATCAGGAACGCCACTCGCCAACCCAGCCCGGGCGACACCGTACCGTCCAGCAGGGGCACCTGGAGTACGGCGGCCAGCGCGGCGCCGCCCCAGTAGGTGCCGTTGACCGCGATGTCCACTCTGCCGCGATAGCGGGCCGGGATCAGTTCGTCGATGGCCGAGTTGATCGCCGCGTACTCCCCGCCGATGCCCATCCCGGCGACGAATCGCGTCGCGTAGAGGTACGCGATCGAGGCGGTGCCTGCGCCCGGGGTGAGAGCGGTGGCGGCGCTGCCCGCGAAGTACACGATCAGCGTGACGGCGAACAGGTTGCGTCGCCCGAGCCGGTCGGAGAGTCGGCCGAACACCAGCGCCCCGACCACTTCGCCCGCCAGGTAGACCGAGGCCAGCGCGCCCGCGGCGGCGGTGGACAGGCCGAGCACGTCCGGGGTGGTGAGCTTGTCCGCGACGTTGCTCGCGATAGTGATCTCCAGGCCGTCCAGCACCCAGGCCACTCCCAGGGCGAGCACCATGCGGGTGTGGAACGGTGACCAGGGCAGCCGGTCGAGCCGGGCCGGGACGACGCTGCGTATCGGACCGGTGGCCGTGATGGCTGTGCTGGAGGCCACGGTCCCCACTTACCCGCGGATCGGCGGTCCACCCGGCGGTAGGTACCCTGCGGTGAGGTTTCAACCGAAGGGAAATCAGTCGTGAGTCTGCTCATCGGCGACACCGCCCCCGACTTCGAGGTCGACAGCACCGAGGGTCGCATCAAGTTCCACGAGTGGATCGGCGACTCCTGGGCCGTCCTGTTCTCGCACCCGAAGGATTTCACTCCGGTGTGCACCACCGAGCTCGGTGAGGTCGCCCGGCTCAAGCCGGAGTTCGACAAGCGCAACACCAAGGTGATCGGCCTGTCCGTGGACGCGACCAGCGACCACGAGGGCTGGGCGGCCGACATCGAGGAGACCCAGGGCACCGCGCCGAACTTCCCGTTGATCGGGGACAACGACTTCGTCGTCTCCAAGCTCTACGGGATGCTCCCGGCGTCCACCTCGGGCGACGCGAAGACCCGCACCGCCGCGGACAACATGACCGTGCGCAACGTCTTCGTGATCGGCCCGGACAAGAAGATCAAGCTGGTGCTGGTCTATCCGATGACCACCGGCCGCAACTTCGACGAGGTGCTGCGGGTCATCGACTCGCTGCAGCTGACCGCCAAGCACAAGGTCGCCACCCCGGTGAACTGGAAGCAGGGCGAGGACGTCATCATCGCCGGCTCGGTGAACAACGAGCAGGCCAAGGAGATCTTCGGCAGCTGGAAGGAGCCGAAGCCCTACATCCGCATCGTCCCCCAGCCCAAGTAGGCAGGAGGCGCGCCCACCAGCCCCATCTTCGTCCGGCGTTTCGGGGTATCGACGGCCTCTGATACCCCGAAACCCCGGACAAAGTTGAGGATCCGGCGCTACATCCAGCGGTACTTCGAGCGGCGTAGGTCGGCGCCGTCGGGGATGGGTTCGTAGCCCTTGCCGGAGAAGATCTTGAAGGGGACGGTCTCCTGGGCGAAGCCGCGCTTGGTGATGTCGTAGTAGTAGTTGGCGACGCGCTGGTCGACCTCCCATAGGTCGTAGTCCTGGCACGCCTTCTCGTACACGCCGGCCAGGCGCATGTGCGGGGCGATCATGTCGGTGTAGTAGACGAAGTGGCCGTTCCAGATCAGGTCACGTCGGCTCTGTCGGGCCAAGTGGGCATAGAGCTTCATGGTCGCCTGCTGCACCCGCCCGAGGTGGTCGCTCAGGTCGTCGATCTTGACCGGGTAGACCTCACCCATCGGGGTGTTCCACTTCTCCCGCACGAACACCGCGCCGCCGGTGATCGCGTCGATGTAGTTCTTCGGCCGGGTGAAGGTGGTCGAGATGTCATTGACCCGGATCTCGGCCAGCTTCATCTTGTCGGGGTCAATGGTCAGCGCCAGCGTGTAGCAGTGCGGCAGCCCGACTTCGTCGCAGGCCTCGCTCCAGTGGAACGCCTCCTCGTTGACGAACAGGTCGCGCACGATCAGAAGTTGCCCGTCCGGCAGGACGTACGGGCCGGTGTCGCCGAGACCGAGGCGGCAGTCGTAGTGGTCGAGGAAGGAGAGCAACTCGGCCGCCGCGTTGAACCGGGTGAATGCGGCGTGCTTGGGCTCGCCGTACTCCAGCGGCTCGATCGCGGAGATCAGTTGGTCGAGCACGTCCTGCTCGTGGATCAGGCAGCGGTAGCGGTCCTGGGAGTTGAGGATGTAGCCGTTCTGCCGCTTGCCCCACTGCACCCGCTGCATGAACTTCGCGCTGACGTTGAACTCCTCGAGGTAATCGTCGTTTTTGATCACCTCGAGGGCGAGCAGCGCACAGCGCCCCATGGCGAACCCGACCACGCCGAGGCACCAGTCGTGCACCGAGTTGACCTTGGTGCCGATCTCCCGACGGGCGCTTGCGCCGATGTCGATGACGCCCTGCGCGCCGACCTCGTCGGTGGTCATCCGCAACAACTCAGGCCACCGGAAGGGGGCCTCCAGCAGGGCCATCAGTTCGTATTCCTGACGGGGGATCATGCCGGACGCACCCTCGGTGGCGCGCATGACCAGCACGTCCCAGATGTTCCAGGCCAGGTAGTTGTTGAGGTCGTTGAGTTCGTCGACGGTGAACTGGTCGCGCAGCACGTCGTCGTGCGAGACCCGCTCCAGCACCTTCGACTTGGCCCGGGCCCGGATCATCTTGTCGCCCTTGATGCCGTCGGTGACGGGCTCCATCCCGGCGAAGTTGCCCTCGTAGGTGAGGTCCTGGAAGCGCAGGCCGTCATCGGCATCGTCGTAGCGCTGCTGATAAGTCGAGGTCACGTCCGTCGCACTCCCTGTCCGGGGCGGTGGTGCGGGTGGACAGCACGCTAGTGCGGCGCGCGGCGGGTGGATAGGGCCGGATCAACCTGCCGCGGTCGCGGCCTTCTGCTCGACCGGCCACTCGCCGCCGATCTTGGCCACGGTCGCGGCGGTGCCGCGTTTGGCGGCCGCGCGAATGGTTCCCTCGAGCGCAGCCTGCAAGGCCGCGGCGGCGAGCACCGGAGCCCAGCGCGCCTCCCGGCTCGTCGGGTCCAAGTCCGGGTCCAGCCGGTTGCGGAACTTGGTGGTCAGCTTGCGGGCGGTCATGACGCTCACCGTCGTGCTGACGATGGCGAGAATTCGATAGGTGACCTTGCGCATCGGTTTCTCTTCTCGGTCAGGCTGCGCGCAGCGGGGCGAGGGCGTTGGTCCAGGCGATCAGTTCGTCGAACATCGTGTTGAGTACGGGTTCGTGTGCCTCGCTCGGGCGGAACTCGCCGGGCTCGGCGGGGTCGCTGATCTCGAAGTCGGTGAACAACGACAGCGCCACCTGGCTGCGCACCGTGGCCACCTTCACCTCGGCGAGCACCAGTCGCAGTTGCTCCACCGCGCGCACCCCGCCGGTCGAGCCGTAGGACACGAAGCCCGCGGCCTTGTGGTGCCACGGCAGGAAGAGGTGGTCGATGGCGTTCTTCAGCACGCCCGGCATCGAGTGGTTGTACTCCGGGGTGACGAACACGAAGCCGTCGAAGGAGGCAACCTCCGCGGCCCACTGGCGAACACGAGGATCGGCGGGGCGCTTGCCGAGCGAGGGCGGGGTTGCGTCGGAAAACATCGGCAGTTCCAGGTCACCCAGGTCGATCACCGCGAACTCGGCGTCGTCGCGCTTGTCGGCGTGCTGCGCCACCCACTGCGCGACGGCCTCGCTGCGGCGTCCACGGCGGGTGCTGCCGACGATGATGGCGATGCGGGTCATGAACGCGCCTCCCTCGTGACGTTGCTGTCCTTTAGGTCTTTACCCGCCGCGCCGTGGTGTACCCGGATGTCGGGCGGGTCATGACACGGCACACGGGGTAGGCAACGGAAGGACTTCAAGAGAAGGGAACTTCGATGAGTGGATCGGAAAAGCTGAACAGGCAGAACGAGGAAGTGCTCGGCGAGGCGAAGGAAATCATCGGTCAGGTCACCGGTGATGAGGACCGTGCGGCGGAGGGCCGTAAGCAACAGCGCCATGCCCAGCGCGGCGAGAGCATGAAAGAAGCAGTGGATGCCGCCATCGTGGACACCAGCGGCAGCAAGACCTCCGCGCGCTGACGTAGGGCAAAACTGACGCCCCCTTCCGCGGCTCGGTGGGAAGGGGGCGTCAGCGGATCGTGGGTCAAGAAGCGGTCCGCACGCCGTGCTCCACCGCCTCGCCGAGCTGTTTGTCCACGTTGCGCCAGTACTCGAATGCCCGCTGCAGTACCGGTTCGCTGACGCCCTTGAGCAGATGGCCGACGATGTTGTTGACCAGCCGATCCCGGGCGGCGTCGTCGAGCACGTCGCGGACCATGGTGCCCGGCTGGCCCCAGTCGTCGTCGTCCTCCCGCAGCGTGTACGCGGTGCGCACCATCTCGCCGTCCGCCGCCCACACCGCCGCCTCGGGGTAGCGATTCGGGTCGGCTGCCGGACCGCCGTAGGAGTTCGGCGCGTACACCGGATCGGTGACCGGGTCGATGCGCATCGCCCCGTCCTTGCTGTAGCTGTGCACCGGGCAGCGCGGCTTGTTCACCGGGATCTGCTGGTAGTTGACGCCCAGTCGAGCCCGGTGCGCATCGGCGTAGGCGAACCCGCGGGCGAGCAGCATCTTGTCGGGCGACAATCCGGTGCCGGGCACCAGGTTGTTGGGTTGGAACGCGGCCTGCTCGATCTCGACGTGGTAGTCGATCGGGTTGCGGTTCAGCGTCATCCGGCCGACCGGGATCAGCGGGTAGTCGCCGTGCGGCCACACCTTGGTCAGGTCGAACGGGTTGAACCGGTAGTGCGCGGCCTCGGCGAACGGCATCACCTGCATGTGCAGCGTCCAGGACGGGAAGTTGCCGCCCTCGATGTGCTCCCACAGGTCGCGCTGGTGGTAGTCGCCGTCCTCGCCGGCCAACCGGTCGCCCTCGTCCTGGGTGAGGAAGTCGACGCCCTGGTCGGTCTTGAAGTGGTACTTCACCCAGAAGCGCTCGCCCGCGGAGTTGACCCACATGTAGGTGTGCGAGGAGTACCCGTTCATCTGGCGCCAATTGCGCGGGATGCCGCGGTCGCCCATCAGCCAGGTGACCTGGTGCGCAGATTCCGGGGAGAGTGTCCAGAAGTCCCATTGCATGTCGTGGTCGCGCATGTTGTTGTTCGCGCGGCGCTTCTGCGAGCGGATGAAGTGCTGGAACTTCAACGGGTCGCGGAGGAAGAACACCGGGGTGTTGTTGCCGACCAGGTCGAAGTTCCCGTCTGCGGTATAGAACTTCAACGCGAAGCCGCGCGGGTCACGCCAGGTGTCCGGGGAGCCGCGCTCGCCGGCCACCGTGGAGAAGCGAGCCATCATGTCCGTGCGAGCACCTGGCTGGAACAGCGTCGCCCGGGTGTAGCGGCTGACGTCCTCGGTTACCTCGAAGACCCCGTGCGCGCCACCGCCCTTGGCGTGCGGCTGACGTTCCGGGATCCGCTCGCGGTTGAACTGGGCCATCTGCTCGATCAGGTAGTGGTCCTGCAGCAGGATCGGGCCGTTGGGGCCGATGGTCAGCGAGTGTTCGTCGCTGGCAACCGGAATGCCGGCATCGGTGGTGGTGACCGGGGCGCGCGCGGCACGAGTCATGGGGGTCCTCCCGGAGGTTGTCGATTACCCGGTACTGGAGGGGTTCCCCGGATGGGCGCCGCTAGTCGCGCAAAGACCACGGTTGCCGCGGATCCCGCGGCCGGCGCTGGGTAGGAACACCACTGACAGCCACGAGAGGAGCGCGCGAATGACCACCGTGTCGGAGTCGAAGGTCTCCACCCTGCACCTCGATTTGCCCGCGCCGGCCCGCGAGGCCCTGCAGCGAGCCCTGGAAGCATGCCTGACCTGCGTCGAGACCTGCACCGCGTGCGCGGACGCATGCCTGCGAGAGGAAAACCTGGACTCGCTGCGCGCGTGCATCCTCAGCGACCTGGACTGCGCGGACATCTGTGACACCACGGCACGGGTGCTGGCCCGCTCCGGCGGCGCCCAGGTCGGAGTGACCCGGGCGCTGCTCAACGCGTGCATCGCGGCCTGTCACATCTGCCGGGAGGAGTGCGCCCGGCACGCCTCGCATCACGACCATTGCCTGGCCTGCGAAAAGGCCTGCCAGAACTGCGAGGACGCCTGCCGCGCCCTGCTCGCGCAACTCGACTGATCAGTCCAGCCGGTCGTCCTCGATGTCCGCTTCGGCATACGGGTCGGGTTCCGGTTCCTCCTCGGCCAACAGCTGGTCGAGCGACTCCCCGGTCGACTCCTCCGCCGCAGTGGTGCCGAAGCGCTCGGCGGCGGACCATTTCTCGGGCGGCGTCCAGCCCTCGTCCAGGGGGTCGGACAGCGCCGGATCCCCGGGCGGGGCGACGCCCTCCTCGGCCTGCGGCTGATCCTCGCTGTCCACGCTGTAGTCGTGGTAGGTGTCGCTGTCCTGACGGTCCGTCATCTTCGTGCCTCTCCTGGTCCGCCACTGCTGGTCAAACCGTACCCGGTTCGCCACTACCCCTCAGCCGCGCCCTCGTCACCGGCAGGGCCACGGATTGAGCCGGCGCGGCGACGGGCAGGAATCGCTGCATGGCCTAACCGTAAGCCAGGAAATCGCGCGGTGTGCAGGCGATCCGCTGGGGTAGCACGCCGAGCATGGCCGACCACATCCCAGCCCAGTCGCAGGACTACCCCGGTACCACCGAAGCGATGATTCCGGCTCCGCGCGACGAGATGCACGACTACGTCGGTCGCGACCTGTTCGCCGGCCGAGCCGCGCTGATCACCGGTGGTGACTCCGGGATCGGGCGGGCGGTCGCGATCGCGTTCGCCAAGGAGGGTGCCGACGTCGCCATCGCCTACCTCGACGAGGCCGACGACGCCGCGCACACCGCGAAACTCGTCGAGGCCGAGGGCCGCCGTTGCCTACTACTGCCCGGTGACCTCGCCGAGGAACAGCACTGCATCGACGCGGTCGAGCGAACCGTGCTGGAGTTCGGTCGACTCGACCTGTTGGTCAACCACGCCGGGACGCAGACCCCTGCAGATTCGTTGGAGGACATCAGCACCGAACAGTGGGACCGGACCTGGACGGTGAACGTCTCAACGATGTTCTGGGTGACCCGCGCCGCCCTGGCTCACCTACCGGACGGCGGTGCGATCATCAACACCGGTTCGGTCAACGGGCTACGCGGCAACAAGACGATGATCGACTACGCCACCACCAAGGGCGCCATTCACATCTTCACCAAGTCCTTGGCGCAATCGCTGATGGACCGAGGGATCCGGGTCAACTGCGTGGCGCCCGGGCCCGTGTGGACCCCGCTGATCCCGGCGACCTTTCCGCCCGAGCGTGTCGAGGGGTTCGGCGAACAGGCACCGGCGGGCCGCGCCGCAGAACCGGACGAGATCGCGCCCGCCTACGTGTTCCTCGCTGCCGGGCAGTTGTCGTCCTACATCACCGGCGAGGTGATCAGCCAGACCGGGGGCGAGGTGCACCCGGGCTGACGGGCCGTCAGTCCTGCTGCATTTGCTCGCGCAGGCGCGCGAGCACCCGGGACAGCAGGCGGGAGACGTGCATCTGCGAGATGCCCAATTCCTTGCCGATCTGGGACTGCGTCTTCTCCTGGAAGAAGCGCAAATACAAGAGCTGCCGGTCGCGTTCGTCCAACGACTGGAGGAACGGGCGCAGGCTCTCGCACTGCGTCGACAACTCGAAGCGGGCGTCCTCGTTGCCGACCACATCGGCGACGGTGTAGCTGTCGTCGGCATCCTGGCGCACGGCTGCATCGAGCGAGACCGGAACCCACACGTCATCGGCGGTCATTGCCTCCAGCACCGCGTCGGGGCTCACCGTGAGTGTTTCGGCGAGCTCGTCGACCGTCGGGGCTCGGCCGCGTTCCTGGGTCAGCCCATCGGTGGCCACGCGGATCGCAGCCTTGACCTCTTGCAGGCGACGGGGTAGCCGGATCCAGCGACGCTTGTCGCGGAAGTAGCGACGAATCTCGCCCTGCACGGTGGGTCGAGCGAACGCGAGGAAATCCGTACCGCGATCGGGGTCGAACCGCTGCACGGCCAACACCAGCCCGACGTAGCCGACCTGTCGCAGGTCCTCGATGTCGACAGAGGGTCCCGCATACCGGGCCGCGAGCCAGCGGACCAAGCCGCTATAGCGCAGGACCAGCGCTTCCTGAATCCCACGCTGTTCGACCACGGAGGCCCGGCGCAGCGCCCGGAACAGCTCGTCGTCGCTGGCCGTGGTCCAGCTCGACACTCGAGGCATTGCCGTCGAGGCAGCAATAGTCACCGGTGGTGCCTTCCGCCCGGTTGGGCGGCCAAACATTTGGTGACCGGGGTCACCTTCACGAAAGGTTCTTGCCGAAGGCGCCGGCCGGGCGGTGATATGCGGCTGCTAGCCCTCAATCCGAACGAGCGTCAGCATCCGGTCCAGGCCACTGAACACCAGCACCCGTTCGATGATGGAACCGGCACGGATGCGGACGGAGAAGGCCACCTCCGGGTCCTTCGACATGGCGTACAGCGCGCCGAGTCCGCCGCTGTCCAGATAGCGGAGTCCGGTCAGGTCCAGGACTAACGGTCCGGTTTGGATACGGGCCTGAGTCGTCACGGCGCAACGAAATGGTCGTTCGGTCAGCAGGTCGATATCGCCATGGAACGCCATGCAGCCGGGGGTGATCCTGGCCCACAGACCATCTCCGATGGGGACCGGTTCCGGCACTGCGTCGGGCGTGCCGTCGGCAGGTTGAGCATCACAGATGAGCACCACAGAAACTCCAGGTTGCACGGGTCACAGCGGTGCGGGCCGGAACGAGGTGGGGTCCGGGCTTAAGTGATGTGCCGCGTGTTTACCCCACCCCGATGATCAGCAAACGCCCGGAGTGTGCGTTTCAGTCGTGTTCGCCGGAGATCTCCTCGAGCACCCGTTTCGGTTCGACCTCCTCTCTGAGCTGCTCGATTTCCCTGCGCTGCTCGCTGGGCACGCCCACCCGCTCGGCCACCGCGTCCACCAGCCGGATGAGACGGGTGATCTCATGCTCGGCAAGCAGGGTCATCTGGACGTCCAGTT
>Ga0137412_10002798_pt1 | contig 13828 bp, 11 predicted proteins | sample CZODoug2_1_16fun_FD_122160 | JGI IMG/M metagenome (GOLD analysis project Ga0137412, IMG submission 122160) | Vadose zone soil fungal communities from Angelo Coast Range Reserve, California, USA - CZODoug2_1_16fungal (Hybrid Assembly) | ecosystem: Environmental > Terrestrial > Soil > Vadose zone... | reverse complement strand
TCTACCAATTGCGGCAGGCCCAGGTGCTTGAGCGCACGCGCGATCACAGCCACGTCGAGGTACTGCTGCGCGAGGGATTGATAACCGAGGCGGAAGTCCAAGGTCATCCGATGCGCAATTACGTCGAGTGCTGTCTGGGGGGTGATGCGGCCCTGCCCGAAATGAGCATATCCACGCGTCGGCGCCTCAAGGCGGGCGACGTGCTGTTATTGTGTACGGACGGCCTGTGGGCCAATCTCAAGGATCAAGATTTCGTGCGCTTCGCGCAAACGGCGGGTAAACCATTGCGTGATTCATTGACCGAGCTCGGCACACAAGCGGTGGCGGCTTCGTCCCCCTACAGCGACAACACCAGCGCGGCGGCGCTGCGTTGGCGTGCCGCATGAGCATACGACCCAGCGGCCGGGCGTCGGATGAATTGCGCCCGCTCTCCTTCGTCCGCGGCTACACACAGCACGCCGAGGGCTCGGTTTTGGTCGGATTCGGCGGGACTCGCGTGCTGTGCACTGCGAGTATCGAGGAAAGCGTGCCGTCGTTTCTGCGCGGCGCGGGCCAGGGCTGGGTCACTGCCGAATACGGCATGCTGCCGCGGGCCACGCACACGCGTTCGGCGCGCGAGGCGGCGCGCGGCAAGCAAACCGGACGCACGCAAGAAATCCAGCGCCTGATCGGCCGTGCACTGCGAGCCGTCGTGGATCTGAAAGGATTGGGCGAGCGGACCGTCACCATCGACTGCGATGTGCTGCAGGCCGACGGCGGAACGCGCACCGCTGCCATCACCGGCGGTTTCGTCGCGCTTGCCGACGCCGTCGATACCTTGTTGAAAAAACGAGCCCTCAACGCGAATCCAATCCACGGTCAAGTCGCCGCCGTCTCGGTAGGAATCTACCGCGGCACGCCGGTGCTCGACTTGGACTACGCCGAAGATTCGAACGCGGAAACGGATATGAATGTGGTGATGAACAGCGGCGGCGCATTCGTCGAGGTGCAAGGCACCGCCGAGGGCCACGCGTTTCGGCGCCACGAGCTCGATCAATTGCTGGACCTCGCAACACAAGGCATCAGTCGGCTGCATGCGGCACAGCTCGGTGCACGGGCGGCGTAGCGACACGCCGCGCAGCGATGCCCGGCGTGAGCCGCTGGTCGTCGCCACTGGCAATCCCGGCAAGCTGCGCGAATTTCGGGAGTTGCTTGCCGATTTGCCGTTCGATGTCGTGGGTTTGAGCGATCTCGGCTGCGACCCGCCCGAGGAAACAGGCTCGAGCTTTTTGGAGAATGCGGTCCTCAAGGCACGTCATGCCGCCAAAGCGGCCCATGCCGCGGCTATCGCCGACGACTCGGGGCTGGAGGTGGATGCGCTCGGCGGGGCACCGGGGCTCTATTCGGCGAGATACGCAGGGGCGGGCGCCGATGACGCTGCGAACAACGCGAAACTGCTGGCGGCGCTCAAGGCTTCCCCGCTGCAATCGCGTAGCGCACGCTATCGCTGTGTCTTGGTGTTCGTGGCCGGCGAGTCGGACCCGGCGCCGCTGACCGCCGAGGGCGTGTGGGAGGGCCAGATCGTGGATTCACCGCGCGGATCGGCGGGTTTCGGGTACGACCCTTATTTCTGGTTGCCTGAACTCGGCATGACGGCGGCCGAACTTTCTCCTGCCGAGAAGAATGTGCGCAGTCATCGAGGGATGGCGCTGCGCGCGTTGCGCGGACAGTTGGCGGCGCGCGGCCAGTCGGCGATGCCGAGACCGTGGGACGCGATGAAAGCGCGGCGCAGCGAGTGAGGTATTTATGGGACAGGACACTATGGCGCATACCGCCGATACGGACGCGATCCGCGGCGCGGTGGCCCCGCTCGCCCTGTATGTGCATTTGCCATGGTGCGTGCGCAAATGCCCGTACTGCGATTTCAATTCGCACCAGCTGAAATCGGCGCGGCCCGACGGCGGGTACATCGATGCGCTCATACGCGACTTCGATGCGGAATGGCCGCTCATTGCGAACCGCCGGATAGACACCGTGTTCTTCGGCGGCGGAACGCCCAGCCTGTTCGACCCCGAAGACTTTGCCCGTTTACTCCACGCGCTGCGCCAGCGCATCGCGTTCGCGACTGACGCCGAGATCACGCTCGAGGCCAACCCGGGAACCATCGAGCGCGGCCGTTTTGCCGGTTATCGAGAAGCGGGGATCAATCGCGTATCGCTGGGCGCGCAAAGTTTCGCCGCGGGGGCGCTCGAGCGGCTGGGACGAATACATACGGCGGACGACACGCGGCGTGCGGTCGAGGAGTTGCGCGCCGCCGGCGTCGAAAACTTCAATCTGGATTTGATGTATGCGCTGCCGGAGCAAACGCTCGAGGAAGCGATTTTCGATGTCCGGACCGCGTGCGCGTTGCGCCCGGCGCATATATCGTACTACCAGCTCACGCTCGAACCCGGCACCGTATTCCATGCGCGTCCGCCGCCGCTGCCTGATGAGGAGGCGGCATGGCGTATTCAATCCGAATGCGTGCCGCTGCTGTCGGCAGCGGGCTACCGGCAATATGAAGTTTCCGCCTACGCACGCGAGGGCTTCCAGTGCCGTCACAATCTCAATTACTGGCTGTTCGGCGATTACCTGGGGATAGGTGCCGGAGCGCATGGCAAATTGAGCTTGGAATTGCCTGCGAAAATATTGCGCACGGCGAAGCCCAAACAACCTCGCGAGTTCCAGGAACGCGTTGCCGGCTCGAAGGTCGGCGTCGGCGAGAGAAACCTCATCGCGATCGCAGACATACCCTTCGAATTCATGCTCAACGCCCTGCGGCTCAATGAGGGATTTTCCAACGATTGTTTCGAGTCTCGTACCGGTTTGCCCGTGGAGGCCTTCAGGGAGGCTATGCACCAGTCGAGGTCACGCGGCCTTATCGACGCTACTCATAACGGTTGGAAACCTACAGATCTGGGTAGGCGATTCCTAAACGATCTTCAGACGAGTTTCCTTCGGTGAGCTTATGCACACAGGGGTCGACTTCCCGCACAAAGGGGTACCTACAGCATATTGCCACTGCACTAGGTCAGATGACGCTGATAACTTATTGAAATATATAGTAAACCTGACTTGTCTATTTTTTGACCAAGTTAACATTTATGGGAATTTCCGCTGAGCGAAGCATGCGGCGGCCACACCGTCCACAGAGTTACCCACAGATATTGTGGACAAGGTTGCAGATATCTGACAACCAAGGCCCGGGATACTCGTCTTGCTGAAATCACCACGATCTCGTATTATGCTCGGCCCGTTTTTGGACCTAAGGCTATTAGGTTAGAGATCGGGCCAACTTGGCGTGGCGATAAACATCTTCCAACGAGTTTGGGATTTTATCGATTCTGCCCTCCGAAGACACACGAGGTTCCCATGAAAACCGGCATCCATCCTGATTACAAAGAAATCACCGTCACCTGTACCTGCGGAAATACCTTCCTCACCCGCTCGACCATCGGTCAGGACCTGCAGGTTGAAGTCTGTTCCAACTGCCACCCGTTCTACACCGGGAAGCAGAAGGTCGTGGATACCGGCGGTCGTGTCGACAAGTTCCGCAAGAAGTACGCGGCAGCCGCACCGAAGGCTTGATCCAGAAGGATCGTTTCGAATGCGCATGCGCGGAGAGCAACCGCGCATGCCTTGAGGTCGGCGACGAGCGCCGCGCGCCGTACGCCGCTGGCCGCACGCCCCGCGCCGTGCGCCGCTAGCGTCACGCCGCACGCCGCACGCCCTTGATTCCGCTGTACGACCGTGCAAGGCTGCGGGGTCCTAAATCAATCGAAACATCCCCCGTCGGAAAAGCGCATGAGCACGAAATACGAACTGAAGAACCTCGCCACCGGTAAGTCCACTCAACTCGATGCCATCTCGGGAACCATCGGGCCCGAGGTAATCAATATCTCGAGTTTGACCAAGGATCTGAACGTTTTTACCTTTGATCCGGGATTCATGGCCACCGCCAGCACGGAAAGCAAGATCACCTTTATCGATGGCGATGCGGGCGTTCTTTTGTATCGCGGCTATCCGGTGGAACAACTGGCCGAGAAATCGAGTTTTCTCGAAGTGGCGAATCTGCTCATAAGCGGCAGCTTGCCGACCAAAGCGGGGCTCGACGCCTTCCAGGACTCGATCATGCGCCACACCATGGTCAACGAGCAGCTGCTGCATTTTTTCCAGGGGTTTCATCACAACGCGCACCCGATGGCGATGGTGTCGGCGGTGGTCGCGTCCATGGCCGCCTTCTATCACGACACGACCGACATCAACAATGAGCGGCATAGGGAAATCTTCTCCCACCGGATCATTGCCAAGCTGCCCACGATTGCCGCGGCAGCGTACAAACACACTCTCGGTCAGCCGTTCATTTATCCGCGCAACGATCTGCGCTATTGCTCGAACATGCTCAACATGTTCTTCGCGGTTCCGTGCGAACCTTATGCCATCGATCCCGTCGCCGCCGAGGCGCTGGATCTCTTGTTCATCCTGCACGCTGACCATGAACAGAATGCCAGCACGTCGACCGTTCGCTTGGCGGGAAGCACGGGGGCGAATCCCTATGCCGCGATTTCCGCCGGTGTGTCGGCGCTGTGGGGTCCTGCACACGGCGGCGCAAACGAGGCCGTGCTCGACATGTTGGACGGCATCGGCTCCGTCGCGAACATCGATAAGTTCCTCGGACGGGTCAAAGACAAATCCGACAGCGTGCGGCTGATGGGCTTCGGTCACCGCGTCTACAAGAATTTCGATCCCCGCGCCAAAATCATTCGAGGCATGTGCTATCGAGTGCTCGAGAAGCTCGGTAAAACCGACAATCCGCTGTTCGAATTGGCGTTGAAGCTCGAAGAAATCGCCCTCAAGGATGAATACTTCGTATCGCGAAAACTGTACCCGAACGTGGATTTCTATTCGGGCATCATTTACAGCGCGCTGGGAATACCCCGTTCCATGTTCACGGTCATGTTCGCGATCGCGCGCACGGCCGGCTGGGTGGCGCACTGGCAAGAAATGGTTTCCGACCCGCACATGAAAATCGGCCGCCCCCGTCAACTCTACACCGGTCCCACGAAGCGAGATTATCAGCTGATAGAAAAGCGCTGAATCGTGCGAGCGGGGACCAAAGCTCGATCGGCCGCGCTGGCGGCGCTGGTCCTCGCCGCCGCTGCACAGGCTGAGCCGAGCGCGGCTGGCCCGGAAAAAAATATTTGCGCCGATGCCGCGAGCCCCTTGGCCCTGGGCTCGGCGCAGTGGAATGGCTGGGGGCGCGACGTCGAGAACACGCGCTACCAACCGGAACCCGCCATTCGCGCCACCGACGTGCCCAAGCTCGCATTGAAATGGGCCTTTGGATTTCAGGGCAGTGCGGTGGCCGGTCAACCGACGGTGGTCGATGGCCGCTTATTCGTCGCGAGTTCGACCGGCCGCGTCTATTCGCTGGATTCCAAGACGGGATGCACGTACTGGACTTTTGACGCTTCGGCCGGCACCCGCACCGCGATTTCCATCGGGGAGTTCGCTCCTTCAAGAAGCGCGGCCGCGCCAAAATATGCCGCGCCACGGCGCAAGCATGGCGACTCCAAAAAATCGAAGCATAAGTACACCCTGGCTCATCTCGATATTCTGAAGGCACCAAGCGCTGCTTTTTTCGGCGACGATAGCGGCGCGGTCTACGCGCTCGACGCGCAGCGAGGCATCTTGCTCTGGAAGACCCAGGTCGACTCGCACCCGCTCGCACGCATCGTGGGAGCGCCGACGCTCTACCACAATCGGCTTTTTGTGGTGGTCTCGTCGAACGAACAGAGCGCCGCCTCGGATTCGACCTACGCCTGCTGTACATTTCGCGGCAGCATCGCGGCCCTGGATATGACCACCGGACATCTCCTGTGGAAAACCTACCCCATAGCCGAGGAGCCGCGGTCCTACGGTACGAATGCGGCGGGCGGCCCAGAACTCGGACCCGCCGGCGGCGCCGTTACGGCAGCACCGACTATCGACAGCAAACGCAACATGATTTATGTGGGGACCGGAGGCTCGCTGACCGAAATCGGCCAACGGCAGACCGACGCGGTGCTGGCGCTCGATTTGATCGATGGGCAGGTGCGTTGGGCCAAACAATTCGCCCGGCCCGATAAGACGGGAGCTGCGGAGTTCGGCAGCTCGCCGATTCTGCGGACCTTGGCGGACGGCAAACAGATGCTTCTGGCAGGCCAAAAGTCCGGCGTGGTCTATGCTCTTGATCCCGATCATGGCGGCGAGGTGTTGTGGCAAACCAAGGTCGCCGAGGACGGCGTTCCCGGCGGTATCGAATGGGGTCCCGCCGCGGACCACAGTAAGCTCTATGTGGCATTGTCCGGCCTGGTGGCAGAGCCCGACAACACGGCGGGCGGTATCGCGGCGCTCGATATGAAAACGGGAACCAAGCGTTGGTACACGCCGTCGCCGTCGCCGGCCTGCAGCTGGGGGCCCGGGGCCTGCTCGCATGCTCAGGCGCAGGCGGTCACGGTCGTTCCCGGAGTCGCCTTCTCGGGTTCCATGGACGGCCATTTGCGGGCCTATTCCACCATCAACGGCAAAGTCGTGTGGGATTACGAGACAGCGAAGGAGTTTCTCACCATCAACGGCATCAAGGCGAGCGGCGGCTCCTTGGACCAGGGCGGCGCCACGATCGTGAACGGCGTCGTATACATCAATTCAGGTTACGCCCAACGTTACGGCCAGCCGGGCAACGTTCTGCTCGCATTCTCAGTCGACGGTAAATAGGTGCGCAACCTCTCCATGACGCGATACAGACGTTGTTATTTCCTTGCTGTTTTTCTGTGCGACGGCGTCTTGGCGTCCGGCGCCGGCGCTGCTGCGCATGCGCAGCCTGGCGACGCCCCGGCAAACATCGAGAATTCGGTGGTCAAGGTCTTTTCGACCATGCGCTATCCCGACCCCTTCAAGCCCTGGACCAAGCAGGCACCCAGCGAAGTCAGCGGGTCCGGCGTCGTGATCGAAGGTAAGCGCATTCTGACCAACGCTCATGTGGTGATGTACGCGAGCCAGGTTCAAGTCCAAGCAAGCGCGGCGGGCGATAAAGTATCGGCAACGGTGATGGCCGTGGCGCCGGGTATCGACCTCGCCGTTTTGCAGCTCGACGACCCGATATTCTTCGACACCCATCCGGCGGTGGCGCGCGCCAGCAAACTGCCGCACATCAAGGATGCCGTCTTGGCTTACGGCTTTCCCACGGGAGGCAACTCGCTGTCCATCACCAAGGGCATCGTGTCGCGCATCGAATTCGTTTCATACAACTACCCGGTGTCCGGCCTGCGTATCCAAGTGGATGCGGCGATCAATCCGGGCAACAGCGGCGGACCGGCCATCGCCGGCGACAAGATGATCGGCCTCGCCTTCAGCAAATTGAGCGGAGATGCGCAGAACATCGGATACATCATTCCCAATGAGGAAGTGGAGCTATTCCTCAAGGACATTGCCGATGGGCACTATGACGGCAAACCGGCGATGTACGACGATTTGCAGACACTCGAGAATCCGGCGCTGCGCGACTATTTGAAGCTGGATAAGAGCGTCGAAGGCATGGTGGTTCACCGCCCCTCCAGCACCGACGAGTCCTATCCGCTGAAGGAATGGGACATCGTTACCCGCATCGGCGATGCGCGCATCGACAATCAGGGTATGGTCAAGCTGGACAAGGATTTGCGCGTGAGCTTCGGCTATCTGATTCAAGCTGCGGCGAGCAACGGCAAGCTTCCGCTGACCGTGGTGCGTGCCGGCAAGACCGTAGCCGTCCAATTGCCCGTATCGTCGGAGCATCCGACTCTGGTCACGGATCTGCGCGGCGAGTACCCGTCTTATTTCATTTATGGGCCGCTGGTGTTTTCACCGGCGACCTGGCAGCTGGTATCGAGCCTCGAGAACAACGCCGGTTTGATGAGGATGTTGAGTTTCGTGAAGAGCCCATTGGTCACGCGCGCGCTCGACGAACCCGACGGCAATCTGCAGGAACTCGTGGTGGTCTCTTCGCCGTTTTTCCCGCACAAGATCGTCAACGGCTATTCCAATCCCGCGGGGTCGGTGGTGTATTCGGTGAACGGCACTCGCGTCAAGAGCCTGCGCCATATGGTCGCAGTGCTGCGCGATCTCAAGGATACCTTCGTCACCATCGAATTCGACCAGAAAGGCGGCGAGGCTCTGGTGTTCTCACGGCAGGCCATCATGAGCGCCACGGACGAGATCTTGATGGACAACGGGGTGCGGGCTCAAGGATCGCCGGACACATTGGCGGTTTGGCAGGAAAAAGGCGGGAAGTAGCCGCGCGTATCCCGCCCGGCGCTTTGCCGCCGCACGCAACCCATCAATTGGCGTCGACCAACTCCGATACTTCGCGTGCATCGGCTCTTTTCATGGGTCGGCCGTCCACCGGCGAATAGGGCGACTGGCGAATGCCGTCGATCGGAAATACGGTGGCATCGACCGTGCGGCCATTGGCATCGAACCTGAGAGCCGGATAACTGACGCTGCGTTCAGCGTCCATTTTGACGCGGCGCTCGTAGAACTCATGGGGAACGCCGATTTCGAGCAGTTTGATCGCCACGGACTCGGACCGATCGGCGAACAAATGCAGGTTGATGTCGCTGTAGTTGGTGGCCGTCCCGGTGAGCACCGACCCCACCAGCCGCGGTTGAAACTCATCCAGCATACGCATGGTGTCGAGCGCGATACGCCGCTGTTCCTTCAGGGTGTGGTCGTGGGAGTCGCGTCCGAAGAGCCGTTGATGCTCGCGCAGGGCCGCTTCGATCTCGATATTCTTGGGCAGAACGGCCACATCGTTGACTCCCAGCCGGTCGGCCGCCTTGCGCTTGGCCTGCAGGAAATCCTCGATACCGTGTTCGGCCATGATCCGTGCCGCTTCTTGGGCCAGGGCTCTGCGCAGATCTTCGGCGCGTTGTGAAAATTTCTTAGGCATACCTAACACAAGCTCCTGAGACGGACCCCTGGCAGCTGCGGGACTTGCATTTCCCCTGCTCCGCAGGCGACTTTTTCCAATGAACTAGAATAGCGGTTTGTCGCCATCCGTCAGCGGGTTCTGATTGTTGGGCCCCTCGTAGACTTCGGTCTTGGGCAAATTACCCTCGATGAATTTTTCCATGATCCCATTGGGATTATCGGAACTCGCCAGCAGGCCGCTGTCGGGCGATATGCGCACGGTCACGATGCCGTCGGGGACGGGAACCGGGTGGCGGGGCGCACCCGCCAGCGCCACACGCATGAAATACGTCCATGTGGGTACCGCGGCGCGAGCGCCCTCCTCGCCATCGCCGAGTGATCGATCCTGATCGAATCCCGTCCAGACGCTGGTGACCAGATCGCCATTGAAACCATTGAACCAGGCATCGTGGTGGTCGTTCGTGGTGCCGGTTTTGCCCGCGATGTCGTCGCGGTTGAGCACGCGGGCACCCATGCCGGTGCCGTGCTTGATGACGTCGGCCATCATGTCCGACAGCAGATAGGCGACTTGAGGCCTAATGACTTGGGGTGCGAGGTTCTTCTGGGGTATCAGAGACTTGCCGTCGTGCGCGCCGGTATCGAGAAGGGACGCGCGCGCGGCCGCGGCCACCCTCGCGGACGGTGTCGACGCCGGATCCGAGGTGCGGCCGCACTCGAAGCAAGCGACCGACGGATTCGCCTGGACCAACGTCTTACCGCCGGCATCTTCGATGCGATCGATGTAGTACGAACTCACCCGGAAACCGCCGTTGGCGAAGGTCGCGTAGCCATTGGCCACCTGCAGCGGACTCAGCGAGGCCGTGCCCAGCGCCATGGTGAGGTCATTGGGCAGCTGCGACTTGTCAAAGCCGAAGCGCTGCACATAGTTCCAGGTGTAGTCGCCGCCGATTTCGCGCATCAGGCGCACCGACACTAAATTGCGGGAATGCACCAGCGCTTCCCGCAGTCGGATGGGACCGAAGAACTTGTTCTCGGATTCTTTGGGCCGCCACGCCTGTTCCATACCGGCTTCATCGATGACGATAGGCGCGTCCATGACGACGCTCGCGGGCGTAAAACCCTTGTCGAACGCCGCCGCGTACACGAAGGGCTTGAAACCCGAGCCGGGTTGGCGCCGGGCCTGGGTCACGCGGTTGAACTTGCTCTGGAAGAAGTCGAAACCACCCACCAAGGCGACCACCGCGCCGTCCTTGGGGTCCAACGAAACCAGTGCGCTCTGTGCCTCGGGAACCTGCACGAACTGCAGGGATTCAGCCGTGTTGCCGACCGTGTAGATCACGTCGCCGCGGCTGAAAATCTCCCCGGCTTGAGTGGGCGCACGATCTACTTTTTCATCCGGCAGTTCGCGGCGCGCCCACGATAATTTCTCCCAGGGCAGCGTGACCGGCCCCAAGTTCTTGACGTAGATCTTGGCGCTCTTCGCCTCGATGCTTTGCACGATGGCCGGCCGCAGGCCGCCGATGGCGGGAAACTCCTCGAGCTCGAGTTCCAAATTGGCGGCGGAGGTGAGTTTTGCTGGATCGACCTTCGCGGTGGCCCCGCGCCAGCCGTGACGGCGATCGTACTCGAGAAGTCCGGTGCGCAGCGCCACGGTGGCCGCGCCCTCCAGGCGCGAATCAATGGTGGTATACACCCGGTACCCGGCGGTGTAGATGCTGTCGCCGTATTTGGCCTGCATTTCATTGCGTACCATTTCCGCCACATAGGGCGCATCGACTTCGATGGTGGGACCGTGCAGCCGCGATTCCATCGGCGTCGCATTGGCCTGATCGTATTCGGCTCGGGTGACGTAGTTGAGATCGCGCATGCGCCCCAGCACGTGCCCGCGGCGAACCTTCGCCGCTTCGGCGCTGGCTACCGGGTTGACCACCGACGGAGCGGTCGGAATACCGGCCAAAGTCGCCATTTCCGCCAGATTCAACTGATCCAGGCTCTTGCCGAAGTACACCTCGGCCGCGGCCGCCACCCCATACGAGCGTTGCCCCAAAAAGATCTTGTTCGCGTACAGCGAGAAGATCTCTTCCTTGGTGAACTCGGATTCCATGAGCAGCGATATATAGACTTCGCTCATTTTCCGCTTCATATCGCGCCGCGGCGTCAAGAACATGTCGCGGGACACCTGCATGGTGATGGTGCTCGCGCCCTGACTGATCCTGCCGGCTTTGAAGTTGGCCACGGCGGCTCGCAAAATGCCTTGCCAATCAACGCCATGGTGTTGAAAAAAGCGGTCATCTTCGGTGGCCAGGAACGCCTGAATCAGCTTTTTGGGGAGCTGGTCATAGCGCACGGGAATGCGGCGCTGGTCGCCGATCGCCGCAATCAGCCGGCCGTCGCGCGTGTAGACGCGCAGCGGCACCTGCAGTTGCACGTCGCGCAGGCTGCCGACATCGGGCAGGGCGGGCTTCAAATAGACATATGCACAGACATTTGCGAATGCAATCAGTGCGATTACAGCCACAAGAGCCACACAAATGCGCGAGATGAGAACTAGGTAACGTTTGGTCACTGAAAACCGTTCAAACTTATTGCACTCCGGCGGTGGGCGAAGCATATTACCGCCGGTTACACGGGCATACTCATCGAAAGATGAGGACGCAAAGCCACCGGTCTAAGGGTTTGAAGCCTAGGACAGCGGGGTTGCCAGACCAAGCTTAACCAATCGCCCGGCGAGTGCCGGCGACATTGTAGAGGTCTGAATGGATGATTTGAAGCGTCCTAGATTTCGCTGCGGACCGTTCGTAGTTCGCACTTTTCCATGCCCGGTGTGCTCGGCGGTGATTACCGTGAGTAGCTTCACGTTCTATTTAACAGTTTCTTGCTAAGTTGCACTGGCGTAGCTAATCTCGCACAGCATTTCGACCTCCAAGGTACTGAGTAAAAAGGGAAAAAATTTGTGTGGTCGTTTGGAAAAAGATATCGCCCCTTACTAGGGCTTGACATAACCACCTCGTCTGTGAAGCTCATTGAGCTCACGATGTCGGGGGGCCAGTACCGGGTTGAGTCGTACGCAGCGGAGCCTACTCCGCACAACGCCATCAACGAAAAAGCCATCGTGGATGCCGAGGCCGTCGGCGAGGCGATCCGCCGGGCGGTCAAGCGCTCCGGCGCTAAGAGCCGCCTGGCCGCGATCGCGATCTCAGGCGATGCCGCCATCACGAAAGTCATTCAAATGCCCAAGAATCTCGGTGAGAACGAGCTCGAGGGTCAGGTCGAGATGCAGGCGGATCAGTACATCCCCTTCCCGATGGAGGAAGTGAGCTACGACTATCAAGTCGTCGGTCCGTCGGAAAAAGATCCGGATATGTTGGACGTGCTATTGGTCGCCACCCGCACGGAGAACGTGGAACAGCGGCAGGCCGCGGTGCAGGCCTCCGGGCTGACCGCGCACATCGTCGATGTGGAAGCCTTCGCGTTGGAAAATGCCTGCGCATTGATGCGCCACCAGATGCCCGATGGCGGCTTGGACCGAACCGTGGCAGTCGTCGATTTCGGCGCCAGCAGCACCACGTTCAGCGTCCTGCGCGATATGAAAGTCATTTACACGCGCGATTTTGCCTTCGGCGGCCAGCAGCTCACCGAGGAAATCATGCGCACCTATGGGCTCTCCATGGAAGAGGCCGGCCGAGCCAAGAAGGAAGGCGGTTTGCCAAGCAACTACCAGCCCGAGGTGCTCGACCCGTTCATCGACGACATGACCCAGCAGGTCAGCCGCTCGCTGCAGTTTTATCTCGCTTCAGGCAGCGGCCGGTCGCAACCCGACCAGATACTGATCTGCGGCGGCTGCGCCAACATACCCGGGGTAGCGGATGTCATTTCGAGCCGCGTCGGCGTACCCGCCGATAAGGGCGACCCGCTCGGCAACATGAAAGTGTCATCCAAGGCCAAGGCGCAAGCGGTAGGCCGCGACGCCACGGCACTACTAACCGCCTGCGGCCTCGCGCTGCGAAGCTTTGACTGAGAGCTGCCATGCCGCGTATCAACCTACTTCCTTGGCGTGAACAAGAACGTAAAGTACGGCGTCGCGAATTCATGGTCGCCGCCGGCGCCGCCGTGTTCGCCGGAATCGTATTTATGGGAGCCGGCAAGCTGCTCTATTCGGGTTGGATCGACGCTCAGATCGAGAAAAACAATCTCCTGAAGAAAGAGATCGTGAAACTCGACGCGCAGATTGCCGATATTCAGGATCTCGAGAACCGCAAGCAGCGTTTGGTGGCCCGTATGGAGATCATCGAGAGGCTGCAACGCAAGCGCCCTGAAATAGTGCATTTATTCGACGAACTCGTGAAGACCGTTCCCGAGGGCATCTATCTCACGCAGCTCAAAGAGAACGGCAACAAGCTGGAGATCCATGGCGTGGCGCAGTCGAGCACCCGCGTGTCGACCTTCATGAGAAATATCGATGCGTCCTCGTGGATGGACAACCCAACGCTGCAAGTCGTCGAGGCCGCCAAAGATTCTCCCACCGGCGGCTCAAGTTTCACGTTATTCACCGATACGGTGGGAGTGAATCTCGAAGACGGCGGCGAATCAACGGTCAAGAAGGTTGCGGCGAAATGAATTTCATCGATCAACTTCGTACTCTGGATCCGCGCGACGTGGGCCGCTGGCCGGTGGCCGTGCGCGGCTTCTTCGTGCTGCTCACCTTCGTCGTGTGCGCCGCCGTTGCTTGGTACATGTTCGTCTGGAACGACGATCGGCCCATATTGCAAAAGGCGGAGGCGGACGAATTGGACCTGCGCAAACAGTTCGAGAACAAGCAGCAGCGCGCCGCCAATCTCGACGCTTACAAGGCGCAGCTCGGGGA
>Ga0137412_10002797_pt1 | contig 13828 bp, 11 predicted proteins | sample CZODoug2_1_16fun_FD_122160 | JGI IMG/M metagenome (GOLD analysis project Ga0137412, IMG submission 122160) | Vadose zone soil fungal communities from Angelo Coast Range Reserve, California, USA - CZODoug2_1_16fungal (Hybrid Assembly) | ecosystem: Environmental > Terrestrial > Soil > Vadose zone... | reverse complement strand
AACGACAACGTGGTCGAGGGCCTGACCGCCCACGACGTCAAGGCGTTCAGCGTGCAGTACCACCCGGAGGCGGCGGCCGGTCCGCACGACGCCGCCTACCTGTTCGACCGCTTCGTCGAGCTGTTGGAAGGCGGGTCCGCATGATCGCCGCAATGAACTTCCTGCGGGGGCTGCCTCATGCGCCCGGTAGCGCAGGAAGATCACATGGCTCGGGCGATCTTCCTGCGGGGGCTGCCTCATACCGCTGGTGGCGCAGGAAGATCACGATGGCGGGCCGGGAGATGGCGGGCCGGGAGGGCGAGCTCGATGCCTAGGCGTGACGACATCGGCCACATCATGGTCATCGGCTCGGGGCCGATCGTGATCGGGCAGGCCTGCGAGTTCGACTACTCGGGCACCCAGGCCTGCCGGGTGCTGCGGGCCGAGGGGTTCCGGGTCAGCCTGGTCAACTCCAACCCGGCGACGATCATGACCGACCCCGAGTTCGCCGACGCGACCTACATCGAACCGCTCACCCCGGAGTTCGTCGAGAAGGTGATCGCCGCCGAGAAACCGGACGCTCTCCTGCCCACCCTCGGCGGGCAGACTGCGCTCAACCTCGCGGTCGCCCTGCACGACAACGGCGTGCTCGAGCGCTACGGCGTCGAGCTGATCGGCGCCGACATCGAGGCCATCCAGAAGGGCGAGGATCGCCAGCGGTTCAAGGAGATCGTCCGCTCGGTGGGGGCGGACGTGCCGGAGAGCAGGGTGTGCCACACGCTCGACGAGGCGATCGAGTTCGCCGCGACGGTCGGCAACCAGGTCGTCATCCGGCCGAGCTTCACCATGGGCGGGCTGGGCTCGGGCATGGCGGCCGACGCCGACGAGGTCACGACGATGGTCGCCCGCGGGCTGGCGGCCAGCCCGATGCACGAGGTGCTCGTCGAGCAGAGCGTGCTCGGCTGGAAGGAGTTCGAGCTCGAGCTGATGCGCGACAAGCACGACAACGTCGTGGTCGTCTGCTCGATCGAGAACGTCGACCCGATGGGCGTGCACACCGGTGACTCGATCACGGTCGCACCGGCGATGACCCTCACCGACCGCGAGTACCAGCACATGCGCGACGTCGGTATCGCCGTGCTGCGCGCGGTCGGCGTCGACACCGGCGGCTGCAACATCCAGTTCGCCGTCGACCCGCGAACCGGCCGGCTGATCGTCATCGAGATGAACCCCCGGGTCTCCCGAAGCAGCGCGCTGGCGTCCAAGGCCACCGGGTTCCCGATCGCCAAGATCGCCGCGAAGCTCGCGGTCGGTTACACCCTGGACGAGATCCCCAACGACATCACCCTCAAGACGCCGGCCGCGTTCGAGCCCGCGCTGGACTACGTCGTGGTGAAGGTGCCGCGGTTCGCGTTCGAGAAGTTCCCGGGCGCCGACCCGGTCCTGACCACGCACATGAAGAGCGTCGGCGAGGCGATGTCGATCGGGCGCAACTTCACCGAGGCGCTGGGCAAGGCGCTGCGCTCGATGGAGACGAAGGACGCCGGCTTCTGGACGCGCGCTGATCCGCCGCTGGACGACGATGAACTGCGCGAGGCGGTGGCCACGCCCACCGACGGCCGCATCTACCGGATCGAGCAGGCCATACGCCGAGGTATGGATGTCGACGAGGTGGCCCGCCTGTCGGGTATCGACCCGTGGTTCGTTGATCAAATAGCGCAGATCACCGAGCTGCGCGCCGAGCTCGTCGATGCCCCGGTGCTGACGCCGGCCTTGCTGCACAAGGCCAAGCGGCATGGCATCTCCGACCGGCAACTGGCCGCGCTGCGCCCGGAGCTCGCCGGTGAGGACGGTGTGCGCCTGCTGCGCCTGCGGGCCGGCATCCGCCCGGTGTACAAGACGGTGGACACCTGCGCGGCCGAGTTCGCGGCCACGACGCCGTACCACTACTCGTCCTACGACGAGGAAACCGAAGTGGCACCGCAGCCGGACAAGCCGAAGGTGCTCATTCTCGGCAGCGGCCCCAACCGCATCGGGCAGGGCATCGAGTTCGACTACTCGTGCGTGCACGCCGTCATGGCCCTGCGCGAGGCCGGCTACGAGACCGTCATGATCAACTGCAACCCGGAGACCGTGTCGACCGACTACGACACCTCGGACCGGCTGTACTTCGAGCCGCTCACCTTCGAGGACGTCCTCGAGGTCGTGCACGCCGAGCAGGCGAGCGGCCACGTCGAAGGCGTGATCTGCACGCTCGGCGGGCAGACCCCGCTCGGCCTGGCCCAGCGGCTCAAGGACGCCGGCGTGCCGGTGCTGGGCACCCAGCCCGAGGCGATCGATCTCGCCGAGCACCGCGGCGCGTTCGGCCGGGTATTGACGGCCGCTAACTTGCCCGCTCCGAAACACGGCACGGCGACGAGTTTCGACGAAGCCAAGGCGGTCGCCGACTCGATCGGCTACCCGGTGCTGGTCCGCCCGTCCTACGTGCTGGGTGGACGCGGCATGGAGATCGTCTACGACGAGGCGATGCTGTCGTCCTACATCGCGCGGGCCACCGAGATCACGCCGGACCATCCGGTGCTGGTCGACCGGTTCCTCGACGACGCCATCGAGATCGACGTCGACGCCCTGTACGACGGCACCGACCTCTACGTCGGCGGCGTGATGGAGCACATCGAGGAGGCCGGCATCCATTCCGGCGACTCGGCGTGCGCGCTGCCGCCGATCACCCTCGGCGCTCGCGATATCGACACGGTGCGCGCCTCGACCTTGGCGATCGCGCGCGGGGTGGGCGTGCGCGGACTGCTGAACGTCCAGTACGCACTGGCCGGTGACGTCCTCTACGTGCTGGAGGCCAACCCCCGGGCCAGCCGTACCGTCCCGTTCGTCTCGAAGGCGACGGCGGTGCCGCTGGCCAAAGCGGCCGCGCGCATCGCCGTCGGCACGAGCATCGCGCAGCTGCGCGAGGAGGGGCTGCTGCCCGCGCGCGGCGACGGCGGCGACCTCCCCGACGACGCCCCGATCGCGGTCAAGGAGGCGGTGCTGCCGTTCCACCGCTTCCGCAGCGCCGATGGGGCGCACGTCGACTCGCTGCTCGGCCCGGAGATGAAATCGACCGGTGAAGTCATGGGCTTCGACGCCGTGTTCGGTACCGCGTTCGCGAAGAGCCAGGCGGCGGCCTACGGGGCGTTGCCGGCCAAGGGCACGGTGTTCGTGTCGGTGGCGAACCGGGACAAGCGGGCGGCGATCTTCCCGATCAAGCGGCTGTCCGACCTGGGCTTCCGGATCATCGCCACCGCCGGCACGGCTCAGGTGTTGCGCCGCAACGGGGTCGCCGTCGAGGTGGTCGGCAAGTTCTCGGAGGGACCCGGCAATATCGTGGAGAAGATCTTGGCAGGAGAGGTGGATTTGGTGCTCAACACGCCGTGGGGCTCGCCCGGCAACTCCGGACCGCGGGTCGACGGCTACGAGATACGGACGGCGGCGGTGTCGGTCGGCATCCCGTGCCTCACGACCGTGCAGGCGGCGGCGGCCGCCGTACAGGGCATCGAGGCGCTGGCCCGCGGCGATGTCGGTGTGCGCTCGCTGCAGGATCTGCACGCCCAGCTCGCGACGTGGCGCGGGGCCGCGTCATGAGCCCCGTCCAGGAGGTCGGCGAGATCTTCGGCGTGCAGAAGATCGGCGAGTACTTCCAGTTCACCGTGGTGGCGCCGGGCATCGCCGCGTCGTACACGCCCGGGCAGTTCGTCGCGGTGGGCGTCGGGGGCGACAACACGTCGATGCTGCTCCGGCGCGCCTTCGCCCTCTACGGCGCGACCCCGACGAACGACTTCGCCGGCACGATCCAGTTCGTGGTCGCCGAGCACGGGCCCGGCACCCAGTGGCTGGTGCGCCGCCAGGCGGGGGAGCGCCTCGACCTGGTCGGGCCGCTGGGCACCCCGTTCCGGTTGCCGCGTCGCAAGGTCCCGGCTGTGCTGGTCGGCGGGGGATACGGCACTGCGCCGCTGATCCCGCTCGCACATCAGCTGATCGACGCGGGCTCGGACATCGAGTTCATCGTCGGGGCGTCCACGGCGTCGCGGCTGTTCGGCGAGCTCGCGGCCAAGCGGATCGCCGGGGGCGTCACGGTCACCACCGACGACGGATCGGCCGGTACGCGCGGCCGGGTGACCCACGCGTTGCCGGCGGCGATCAAGCGCACGAACGCCCACGTCGTCTACGCGTGCGGGCCGATGGCCATGCTGCGCGCGGTCGGCGACGTCGCACGGGCGCACGCCGTATCCGCGCAGGTGGCCGTCGAGGAGTCGATGGCGTGCGGGGTGGGCGTGTGCATGACCTGCGTGCTGCCGGTGCGCGGCGACGACGGCGAATCGCGGTTCGTGCGCTCGTGCGTCGACGGTCCGGTGTTCGACGCGGCCCGCGTTCGCTGGGACGACGTGGGCTCGCTGCCGTCCGATCTGGTCGGCGCCGATGCGATGGGGGGCTGAGCGATGGCGGACCTGACGACGCGCCTGGCGTCCCTGACCCTGCCGAATCCCGTGCTGACCGCCTCGGGCTGTGCGGCGTCCGGGCAGGAGCTGCACCAGTTCTTCGACGTCGCGCAACTCGGCGCCGTCGTCACGAAGTCGATCATGGTGCGGGCCCGGTCGGGCCGGCCCACGCCGCGCATGGCCGAGACGCCGAGCGGCATGCTCAACTCGATCGGCCTGCAGGGCCCGGGCATCGACGCGTTCCTCGAGAACGATCTGGCCTGGCTGGCCGAGCACGGCGCCCGCGTCGTCGTATCGATCGCCGGCGGCCATACCGACGAGTACGTTGCCCTGGCCCGCAAGCTGTACGGCAACCCCGCGGTGTCGATGATCGAGGTCAACATCTCCTGCCCGAACGTCGAGAACCGCGGTCAGGTCTTCGCCTGCGATCCGGCCGCGTCCGGACGGGTCATCGGGGCCGTCCGCCGGGCCGCCGACCCGAAGGTGCCGGTGTTCGCCAAGCTCTCTCCGGACGTCACCGACATCACGCTGATCGCCCGCGCCTGCGCCGACGCCGGCGCCGACGGCCTGTCGCTCATCAACACGCTGCTCGGGATGGCGATCGACACCGACACGCTGGCGCCCGTGCTCGGCGGCGTCACCGGTGGGCTCTCCGGCCCGGCGATCCGGCCGGTCGCGGTGCGCTGCGTGTGGCAGGTGCACCAGGTGCTGCCCCATCTGCCGATCCTCGGCATGGGCGGCATCCGCACCGGTCTGGACGCGCTGCAGTTCATCCTGGCCGGCGCATCGGCGGTGTCGGTAGGCACGGCGGTGTTCGGCGATCCGTCCGCGCCGGCCCGGGTGCTCGCCGAACTGGACCAGGCACTGGACGATCGGGGCTTCGCCGCGTTGGCCGATGCGGTCGGGGTCGCCCACCGATCCGTGGCCGAACCGGTGAAGGAGTCAGCATGACGTTCGGGACGCGGCTCGACGCCGCGATTCGCGAGCGGGGCCCGCTGTGCATCGGCATCGACCCGCACGCGGCGCTGCTCGGTGCTTGGAACCTGCCCGACTCGGCGGCCGGCGTCGAGAAGTTCGCGCTGACGTGCGTCGAGGCGTTCGCCAACGACACGGCGGTGGTCAAGCCGCAGTCGGCGTTCTTCGAGCGCTTCGGGTCGGCGGGCATCGCCGCGCTCGAACGGGCCGTGCGCGAGGCCCGGGCGGCCGGCGCGCTGGTCCTGCTCGACGTGAAGCGGGGCGACATCGGCTCGACGATGGCGGCCTACGCCGACGCCTACCTCGATCCGTCGTCACCACTGGCGGTCGACGCGATCACGATCACCCCCTACCTCGGGGTTGGCGCCCTGCAGCCGGCGTTCGACCTGGTCGCCCGGTACGACGTGGGCGCGTTCGTGGTCACCCTCACCTCGAACAAGGAGGGCCAGGACGTTCAGCTCGCCCACGCCGCCGACGGGCGCACGATCGGCCAGCTCGTCGTCGACGAGGTCGCCGAGCACAACGTCGGCGCCGAGCCGCTCGGGTCCCTCGGCCTCGTGGTGGGCGCGACCATCGGTGACCTCGGCGTGGACCTGGCGAAGCTGAACGGCCCGATCCTGGCGCCCGGCGTCGGCACCCAGGGCGGCACCGCCGACGACGTACGGCGCATCTTCGGCGACGCGCGGGGCGTGTTGCCGAGCGTCTCGCGCGACGTACTGCGCGCCGGACCTTCGGTTGCCACGCTGCGCGACGCCGCCCGGCGCTATCGCGACCAGTTCGCGTCGTGAGTATCACCGAGGCGGCTGCGGGCTCCTGATGCCTGAGACGACGAACGGGGACGCTGTGACTTACTTGCTCACGCTGAGCGACGACGAGGTGGGCCGCTATCGGCTGATGGCCGACCAGGCCAAGGCGAACGAGGCCGAACTGTGGCGCCAGGCCGGCATCGTCGAGGGCGCGGATGTCGCTGACATCGGCTGCGGACCGGGCGCCCTGCTCTCGGCCTGGGCCGAGGCGGTCGCGCCCACGGGGCACGTCACCGCCGTCGACGCCGATGCCACCGCGGTCGCAACCGCGGGGGCGCTGATCGCCGCTAACGGTCTGGAGCGGGTGTCCGTGCGGCAGGGCCGCGCCGACCGTACGGGCCTGGCCGCGGAGTCGTTCGACGCGATCATGCTGCGGCACGTGCTGGCCCACAACGGCGGCGCCGAAGACGCGATCGTCGGCCACCTGGCCACGTTGCTGCGTCCCGGAGGGTGCCTGTTCCTGGTCGACGTCGACATCACCGCGGCTCGGTTCGTGCCCGACGACATCGACATCGCCGACCTGATGGACCGCTACGCCGGATTCCACACCAAACTCGGCAACGACATGCAGGCCGGGCTGCACCTCGGGGAGCGGCTGGCCCGAGCCGGTCTGGACGTTCTCGAGTTCCGTGGTCGGTACACGATCATGCCGGTGCCGCAGGGCATGCGCGGCCCGGCCTGGGCGGCGCGCGAGGCGCTGCTCTCTGCCGGCGTCGCTACCCAGGACGACATCGCCCGCTGGGAGGCGGCCTACGAGCGCATCGACCAGGCCCCGCAGCGTCCGACCGGGTTCCTGCCCACGTTCGTCGCCATCGGCCAGAAGCCGCCGCGTCCTGCGTAGCACCCGCGGCGCCCAGAACACTCGATCTTCCTGCGTATACCGCCTCGGAGGGCAGCCCACGCAGGAAGATCGCGACATGCGACCGATCTTCCTGCGCGTGCGGCCTAGTGGGGCATCCGACGCAGGAAGATTACGAGGTGAGGCTCGGTTGTCCGGCTAGCCGACGAGGGTTTTGGTGGCCGAGACGAGGGAGGCCAGGCCCTTCTTGGCATCGCTGAAGAACATGCTCGTCTTCGGGTCGGCGTAGAGCTCGTTGTCGATGCCCGCGTAGCCCGACGCCATCGAACGCTTGATCACGATGATCGACTTGGCGTGGTCGACGTCGAGGATCGGCATGCCCGACACCGCGTTGCCGGGCCGTCGCGCCGCCGGGTTCGTCACGTCGTTGGCGCCCACCACCAGAGCGACGTCCGCGCGGTCGAACTCGGGGTTGATCTCGTCCATCTCCTTGAGCTGGTCGTAGGGCACGTTCGCCTCGGCGAGCAGCACGTTCATGTGTCCTGGCATGCGTCCGGCCACCGGGTGGATCGCATAGGACACCTCGACGCCGCGCTCCTCGAGCAGGGCGGCGAGCTCGCGGACCTCGTGCTGGGCTTGCGCTGCGGCCAGTCCGTATCCGGGCACCACGATCACCTTGCTGGCGTAGGCCAATTGCAGGGCCACGTCGTCGGCGGCGATCGACCGTACCGAGCCGCCGGCGCCCGGACCGCCGGTGTCGGTGCCGGACGCACCGGTGCCGAATCCGCCGGCAATGATGTTGACGACCGAGCGGTTCATGGCGTCGGCCATCAGCTTGGTCAGGATGCCGCCGGACGCGCCGACCAGGGCCCCGGCGATCGTCAGCGTGGCGTTCTCGAGCACGAAGCCGGCCATCGCCACGGCGGTACCGGTGAAGGCGTTCAGCAGCGAGATGACCACCGGCATGTCGGCGCCGCCGATCGGCAGCACCATGAGGATGCCGAAGCCGAGCGCCGCCACCGCGACGATGACCAGCGCGCCCAGGTGATGCGCGCCGGCGATCACCCAGATGCCCGAGCCGACGGCGCCGCCGAGCGCCACCGTCGAGACGAGGCGTCCGCCCGGGAACGACACGGGTTGGCTCCAGTAGCCCTGCAGCTTGGCCGCGGCGATCAGCGAGCCCGAGAACGTCACGCAGCCGATCACGACATCCAGCACCGTCGCGGTGGCGATGCCCCGGGTGGTGTGGCTGTTGTGGGCGTAGTCGGTCACCGCGATCAGAGCCGCCGCGCCGCCACCGACCGCATTGAACAGGCTGACCAGCTGCGGCATCTGCGTCATCGCGACCTTGCGGGCGGAGTACAGCCCGGCTGCGCTCCCGACCAGCGTGCCGGCGATGAGCACCAACCAGCGGGCCGCGTTCATCGTGCCGCCGTCGCTGACCAGCACGATCACCGCGATGATCGCGACGAACATGCCGAACGCCGAGAGCTGGTTGCCGCGGCGTGCCGTCGCGGGGGAGTTCATCAGGTGCAGGCCCAGCACGAAGCAGGCCGCGCCGGCCAGTGACGCGAGTCGAACCCCGGTCTCGACGCCACTCATGATTCGTCCTTAGGCGCCGGCGCGGGGCGTTTCTTGAACATCTGCAGCATCCGGTCGGTGACGACGTAGCCGCCGACGACGTTGGCCGCCGCGAACGCGGCCGCCAGGAACATCAGCACGTAGCCGAGCGGTCCGTGCACGAACGCCGAGATCAGCACGACACCCACGAGGACGACCCCGTGGATCGAGTTGGCGCCCGACATCAGCGGCGTGTGCAGCGTCGCCGGCACCTTGCTGATCACCTCGAAGCCGACGAGCAGAGCCAGGATGAAGATCGTCAGATCGCCGACGAAGGACCCGGTCATGGCGCACCTTCCAGGAGTTTTGCGGTCGCTTCCTGCACGACCGAGCCGTCGTGCGTGATGACGACGCCGCGCTGGATCTCGTCGTCGAGGTCGATGGCGACCTGCCCCTCCGACATCAGGTGCAGCACCAGCGCGCTGATGTTGCGGGCGTACGTGTTGGACGCGCTGGTCGGCATCGCGGCGGGCAGGTTGTCGGCGCCGATCACGGTCACGCCGTTGTTGGTCACGATCGTCTGGCCGGGCTCGGAGATCTCGACGTTGCCGCCGAGGTCGCTGGCCGCCATGTCGACGATCACCGAGCCGGCCCGCATGCTCTTCACCGTGTCGGCGGTGACCATGAGGGGCGGGCGTCGTCCCGGCACCTGGGCGGTGGTGATCACCACGTCGTGCTTGGCGATGTGCTCGGCCAGTTCGGCCGCTTGCGCTGCTTGTTCTTCGGGCGTGAGCGCCCGGGCGTAGCCACCCTCGCCGGCTCCGGCCTCGACGGAGGTGAGCTCGATGAACTGCCCGCCGAGCGACTGCACCTCGCCCTTGGACTGCGGGCGCACGTCGTAGGCCCGCACGATGGCGCCGAGCCGCCGCGCCGTACCGATCGCCTGCAGCCCGGCCACACCTGCGCCGAGCACGAGCACGGTCGCCGGCTTGGACGTCCCCGCCGCGGTGATCAGCAACGGGAAGAACCGCTCGAACGTGTCGGCCGCGACGAGGACCGCCTTGTAGCCGGCGATGTTCGACTGGGAGCTCAGCGCGTCCATGCCCTGTGCGCGGGAGAGGGTGCGGGGCAGGCCGTCCAGGCTGATCGCGGTAACGCTCTTCGCGGCCAGGTCGGCCATCAGCGGGGCGTTGAGCAGGGGAGCCAGCAGGCCGATCACCGTCTGCCCGGAGCGCAGCCGCTCCGGCGGCGGTTGCCCGACACAGAGCAGGACGTCGGACTTGGCGTACAGGGCATCGGCATCGACGATCGTGGCCCCGGCCTGGGCGTAGTCCTCGTCCGGAAACCACGCCGAGGCTCCCGCACCCGATTCGACCATGACCTCGGCGCCGGCATCGCGCAGCCGGGGCACCGAGTCGGGCGTGAGCGCGACCCGGCGCTCACCCCGGGCGGTCTCTTTCACCACGCCGACCTGCACGGGTGCCATGGTCCGACCTCCTCGCCTGAGCAAAGGTCATCGCCGGGGTCCGGCGATTTCGCAAACACTAGCGAGGGCGTCATTGCCCGCTGCCGCAACGGCGGTCGTGGCCGCCCAGTTGCCGCGAATCTAGGGGCATCGAGTGGCGCACTCGGCGTCCTGTGCGAAGAGTCACTAGCGCTCGTGCAGTATTGCATACGGTATACCTACAATCGACGGGTGTCCGGCGCGCTCCGCGGCACCCACCTTCGTCGAGTGCCGCACCACTCAACGAGAGACGGGCGGTGCGCCCGAGTAGTTTCGGTGCATGCCGAGCCGCCTGACCGTGCTGTCCGGTCCGTCCGGGGTCGGCAAGGGCACGGTGGTGGCGGCCGTCCGCGAGCTCTATCCGCACGTCTGGGTGTCGGTGTCCTGCACCACACGGGCGCCAAGGCCCGGTGAGCAGGACGGCGTCCAGTACCGATTCCTCGACCGGCCGACCTTCGAGGCGATGGCGGAGCGGGGCGAGTTCCTCGAGCACGCCGAATTCGCCGGCAACCTCTACGGAACCCCGCGCGGGCCTGTGTACGAGCACCTCGCGGCCGGCGTGCCCACGTTGCTCGAGATCGAACTGCAGGGCGCGCGCCAGGTTCGGCAGAGCATGCCCGACGGCCAGTTCGTCTTCCTGGTGCCGCCGTCCTGGGAGGAGCTGGAGCGCCGCCTGTCCGGCCGGGGCACCGAATCGCGTGACGTGATCGAGGCGCGGCTGGCCCGCGCGCGGGTGGAACTGGCGGCCGAGAGCGAGTTCGACCAGGTCATCGTGAACGACGAAATCGAGCGGGCCGCCGGCGAGTTGGTAGCATTGATCGAGGCTGTCTGCCCGGATCATGACCCAGGGCGCCCCGACCAAGATCACTTTGACCGACAAGAAAGCTGAGACGTGTCCCCAACTGTCACCGGTCCCGAGGGCATCACCAACCCGCCGATCGACGAACTGCTCGAGCGCACCCAGTCGAAGTACGCCCTCGTCATCATCGCGGCGAAGCGGGCCCGGCAGATCAACGCCTACTACAGCCAGCTCGGCGAGGGCCTGCTCGAGTACGTCGGCCCGCTCGTGGAAACCGCGCCGCAGGAGAAGCCGCTCTCGATCGCGCTGCGCGAGATCAACACCGACCTCATCGAGTTCAAGCCGTCTGACGGCTGACCCGGCTGGGGCCGGACCCCCGTCGCCCCCCACTCGCAAGCTCGGGGGTGGATGCCGGAGTTCCCCTCGCGACTTCGGCGCGACCGCGTCGCGGGCGGCGGGCTCTTCACGCGAGCGCTCGTCGCGTCGTGGTAACCCCGCAGGAAGATCACTAGTACGACCGGATCTTCCTGCGTCCGCGGCCTCGTAGGGCAGCCCGCGCAGGAAGATCGCGAGTCGGTGGCGATCTTCCTGCAGATCGGCCGCTCACACCTCGGTGGCTGCCGGAGCCGACGCTCTGGCCCGGGTCAGGCTTGCGGCCGTCCGAGCCCTTCCGTGGTTAGCTTTTCCTCGTGAGCCGGATCGTTCTGGGTGTCGGCGGGGGTATTGCTGCCTATAAGGCGGCCGATCTGCTGCGCAAGCTCACCGAGTCCGGGCATGACGTCACGGTCGTGCCGACCGAGGCGGCGCTGCGGTTCGTGGGTGCGCCCACGTGGGAGGCCCTCTCGCATCATCGCGTCGCGTCCGACGTGTGGACCGGCGCCGACGAGGTCCCACACGTCCAGCTCGGACGCGGCGCGGATCTGGTCGTGGTGGCGCCGGCGACCGCCGACCTGCTGGCCCGCGCCGCCCATGGCCTGGCTGACGACCTGCTCACCAACACCCTGTTGACCGCGCGATGCCCGGTGCTGTTCGTCCCGGCCATGCATACCGAGATGTGGGACCACCCGGCCACCGCCGACAACGTCACGACCCTGCGCCGGCGCGGCGCGGTGGTGCTCGAGCCCGCTATCGGTCGACTCACCGGCGCCGATACCGGCAAGGGGCGCCTGCCCGAGCCGACCGAGATCGTCCAGCTGGCCGAGTTGTTGCTGACGCGCCCCGATGCGTTGCCGCCTGATCTCGTCGGCCGCCACGTTCTGGTCACCGCCGGCGGAACGCGTGAGCCCATCGATCCGGTGCGCTTCCTCGGAAACGCATCGTCTGGCCGGCAGGGCTACGCGCTCGCGACGGTTGCCGCTGCCCGCGGGGCCAGCGAGGTCACCCTCGTCGCGGCCAACACCGACCTTCCCGACCCCGCCGGCACCACCGTCGTGCGGGTGAGCACGACCGCCGAGATGCGCGACGCGGTGCACAAGGCGGGTGCCGACGCCGACGTCGTCGTGATGGCCGCGGCGATCGCCGACTTCCGGCCCACGTCCGAGGCGTCCTACAAGATCAAGAAGTCGAACACCGAGCCGGCGCCGATCGAGCTGACCAAGAACCCGGACATTCTCGCCGAACTGGTCGCGTCCCGGCGTCCCGGGCAGATCCTGGTCGGTTTCGCCGCCGAGACCGGCGACGACACGGGCGAGGTGCTCGACCACGGCCGCGCGAAGCTGGCGCGCAAGGGGGTCGACCTTCTCGTCGTGAACGCCGTCGGCGACGGTAAGGCATTCGGGCAGCCCGACAACGCGGCCGTCATCCTGGGCGCCGACGGCAGCGAGGTCGCGGTGGAGCTCGGTCCGAAGGCGGTGCTCGCCGCGGCGGTCTGGGACGCCGTGGCCGCCCACTGAGGCACACGGCCTAACGATCTCTACCCAGCCGGTAGACTCTCGGGAACCTCTTCCCTAACCACAATCCCGGAGAATCTGTGAGCCGCCGCCTGTTCACGTCCGAGTCCGTCACCGAGGGCCACCCGGACAAGATCGCCGACCAGATCAGTGACTCGATCCTGGACGCCCTGCTCGCGCAGGACCCGTCGAGCCGTGTTGCTGTCGAGACGCTCATCACCACCGGCCAGGTGCACGTCGCCGGCGAGGTGACCACCGAGGCCTACGCCGACATTCCGACGATCGTGCGCGAGCGCATCCTCGAGATCGGCTACGACTCGTCCCGCAAGGGCTTCGACGGCGCGTCCTGCGGTGTGAACATCGCGATCGGCGCTCAGTCGCCCGACATCGCTCAGGGCGTCGACTCCGCGTACGAGGTGCGCGTCGAGGGCGAGGAGGACCCCCTTGACAAGCAGGGCGCCGGCGATCAGGGCCTGATGTTCGGCTTCGCCTGCGACGAGACTCCCGAGCTGATGCCGCTGCCGATCGCGCTGGCCCACCGCCTGGCGCAGCGGCTCTCGGTCGTTCGCAAGGACGGCACGGTGCCCTACCTGCGTCCCGACGGCAAGACCCAGGTCACCATCGAGTACGTCGACGGCAAGCCGTCGCGGCTGGACACGGTCGTCGTGTCGAGCCAGCACGCGGCCGACATCGACCTGGACACCCTTCTGAAGCCCGATGTCGCCGAGCACGTGATCACCCCGATCATCGCCGACCTCGGCATCGACACCGACGGCTACCGGTTGCTGGTCAACCCGACCGGACGCTTCGAGATCGGCGGCCCGATGGGCGACGCCGGCCTCACCGGCCGCAAGATCATCGTCGACACCTACGGCGGCTACGCCCGCCACGGCGGCGGCGCCTTCTCCGGCAAGGACCCGTCCAAGGTCGACCGCTCGGCCGCCTACGCGATGCGCTGGGTCGCCAAGAACGTGGTGGCCGCGGGCCTCGCGCGCCGCTGCGAGGTGCAGGTCGCCTACGCCATCGG
>Ga0137412_10002796_pt1 | contig 13831 bp, 12 predicted proteins | sample CZODoug2_1_16fun_FD_122160 | JGI IMG/M metagenome (GOLD analysis project Ga0137412, IMG submission 122160) | Vadose zone soil fungal communities from Angelo Coast Range Reserve, California, USA - CZODoug2_1_16fungal (Hybrid Assembly) | ecosystem: Environmental > Terrestrial > Soil > Vadose zone... | reverse complement strand
GGCCATCGCATGATGATGCTGGAGCGGCTGATCCAGAACCTGATGGAGCAGGGTGCGGAGTTCATGACCATGGAGCAGGCCATGGGCGAGTGGATGGCGCGCAACCAGGTTCACCAGGGGGCTGGCCGCAAGGCTGCCGCAGAGTAGGCTAGGCGTTCAGGTTTAAGCGTTCTCGGCGGCGAGCAGGTCGTAGGTGCGCTTCTGATAGAGCGCCATGTAGTCGGTGTAATAGGTCGTCGGAAATTTGGGCGGCTTATCCGGCCCGACCGTGGTCGGCACCGATGCGACCGGCCAGTCGATGTTGCTGTCGCAGAAGAAGGCGAGGGCATAGCGCTCGCCACCGCTCCGGTTGATGGCGCGGTGCGGCGTCGCCAGGAAAAAATCGTTGGTCCAGCGCTGCAGCATCTGCCCGCCGTTGACGACATAGGCGCCGGGAATGGCCGGGGCGTCGATCCACTTGCCGCTCCGCGTGCGGATCGACAGGCCCGGCACGTCGTTGGGCGCGAGAAAAGTGAGAAAGCTCGTGTCGGTGTGGGGGGCGATGCCGAACTCGTCGTCGGCCGACACTTCCTGCGGCGGATAGTGGGTCGCGCGCAGCTTGTACTGGCAGTCGCGGAAGGGCGCGTCGAAATAGTCGGCCGGCAGCTGGAGCGCGCGCGCGTACAGCGGCAGCAGCTTCAGCAGCAGGCGCTCCATCGTCTCGCAATAGGAAACCACGGACTCGCGGAAGCCGGGCAAATCGCCAGGCCAACGGTTGGCGCCGCGGAAGCGCCGGTCCGCCTGCACGTCGGGATGATCGGGCGGCAACTCGCGGGCGACGAACAGCGCTTCATTGAAGTTGGCCTTGGTGACGGCCTGGACCGTCGAGGTGCGCAGCGTGTCGCCGCGCATCGGCAGATAGCCGACATTGTGCCTGTCGATGCGGACTTCCATCTTCTTCTCGAGCGGCTGCCCGTGGAAGCGCGCGACCTGCCGGTAGAGCTCGCGGATCTGGGGCTCGGGCACGCCGTGATTGACGATGAAGTAGAAACCGATCTCGGTGAGCGCGGTCCGCAGCTGGGCCGCCGCGCGCTCCATAGCGTCCGGCGCGCCGGCGAGATAGGGCCCGAGATCGATGACGGGGATCATCTCGACGGGCGCGCTCATTCCGCGGCGACCTGGGCGGCGTCGTTGAGCACGTCGTAGTTGCGCTTCTGATACCAGGCCATGTAGTCGCTGTACCAGGTCGTCGGGTATTTCGGCGGCTTGTCGGGGCCGACCGTGGTCGGCACGGCGGCGATCGGCCAGTCGATGTTGCTGTCGCAGAAGAAGGGGATGGCGTAGCGCTCGCCGCCGCTACGGTTGATGGCGCGGTGCGGCGTCGCCAGAAAGACGTCGTTGGTCCAGCGCTGCAGCATCTGGCCGCCGTTCACGACATAGGCGTCCGCGATCGCGGGCGCATCGATCCATTTGCCGCTTTGCGTGCGGATCGACAGGCCCGGCACGTCGTTGGGCGCCAGCAGGGTCAGGAAACTCGTGTCGGTGTGCGGCGCCAGGCCAAACTCGTCCTCGATGGGCCCGTCCTGATGCGGGTAGTGTGTCATGCGGAGCGAGTACTGGCACTGCTTGAACGGCCCGTCGAAATACGCCGCCGGCAGGTCGAGGGCTCGGGCGTAGAGCCGCACCATCTTCTGCACCAGCTCTTCCAGCGTGTCGCAATAATCGACGATGGTCTCCCGGAAGCCCGGCAGATTCGGGGGCCAGCGATTGGCGCCGCGGAAGCGGCGGTCGGCCAGCACGTCGGGATGATCGGCCGGCATCTCGCGCTTGACGAAGAAGGCCTCGTTGAGATTGGGCTTGGTGCCGGTCTGGATCGTCGAGGTGCGCAGCGTATTGCCGCGTAGCGGCAGATAGCCGGTGCTGTTCACGTCGATCTTGAGTTCCAGCTTCCTGTCGACCGGCTGCTCGTGGAAGCGCTTCACCTGGTCGAACACGCCCCGGATCTTTTCCCGCGGTACCCCGTGATTGACGATGAAGTAGAAGCCGATCTCGGTCAGCGCAAAGCGCAGCTCCTTGGCCGTGCGGTCGAGCGCACCCTCTTCGCCCGCGAGGAACGGGCCGAGGTCGATGATGGGAATGGTCTCGGTGGCCATGGGTACTCCTTACGCGAGGCTCCAGGGAGCAACGATAATGCCAGGGTCACGTTGTGGTCCAGTGCGCGAGGCGCAGGAGGACAAATGATCCTCGGATTTCTCAGCCTGGTGACGGCGGCGCTGTTCGCCGGTGCGGCTTTTTATGTGAATTTCGCAGAACAGCCGGCGCGGCTCGCCCTCAATGAACGCCCGGCGCTCATCCAATGGCAGCGTTCCTATGAGCGGGCAGCCTTGATGCAGGCGAGCCTGGCGATGCTGGGCTTCGTGCTCGGCCTCGCCGCCTGGTGGTGGGAGGGCCGCGATCCGCGCTGGCTGGCCGGCGCCCTCGTCCTGCTCGCGCCGTGGCCCTATACGCTGCTCGTCATCAAGCCGGTCAACGACAAGCTCAAGGCCGCCGACCCGATCGGCGCCGGCGCCCAGACCCGTGCCCTGATCGAGCGCTGGGGCCGTCTGCATGCCGGCCGCACGGCGCTGGGCGTGCTGGCGACGGCGCTCTTCTTCTGCGCAGCGATGGCGCACTAGGCCTCAGTCGGCCGCTCATGGCTGGGCGCGCGCGACTCCAGTCGCGCGTCATGCCTGGCACTTAAAGAAGATCGCGCCACTGGAGTGGCGCGCGCCCAGCAAAGAGAGGCCGGCCTGGAGGCCCGCGGTCCATCGTCTGGCGGCTGCGGACTATTTGGCCTAGGCTTTGCCGGCCATCCTGCGGGGAAAAATGATGACACGGTCAAGGTTCGCAACGGCAGCGGCGCTGGGCGGTTTCGCCACGGCATGGGCCGGCTCGGCTGCAGCCAGGACCGCCTTCAGCGCCGAAAGCGCCTCGGGATCGTTCCTCACACTCCTGACCGACCGGCTGGAATTCACGCTGAAGCAGATCCCCGCGCTGGGTCAGCATTTGGCCAACCTGCCCGACATCGTGGGTGGCCGGACCGCGCTCTTGCTGCTGGGCATCGTGGTGGCCGGCCTGGCCGCGGAATACATCGTGCGCCTGCTGCTGAGCCGGGCGCGGCTCCGGGGCTTCGACCGCCTGGTCGGCCATTCGCCGCTGCGCGCCTTCGGGCTGGCGGTGCTGCTCGACGTGGTGGCGTTGCTGGCGCTCGTGGTCGCCGCCCGCCTCGTCCTTGCCCAGATCGGCGATCCCCAGGCCGTCGGCGGCAGGCTGGGCCAGGAGACCTTCCACGCGCTGCTTTACTGGCGCTCGTTCAACTTGCTGTTCCGCGCCTGGCTCCGACCCAGCACGCCGGAGGGTCGCATCGCGCCGGTCGATGATGCCGCGGCGCGGGGCCTCCTGGTGGCGCTGAACTGGGTGGTCGTCCTGCCGCTGATCGGCGGCCACATTGCGCGGGCCCTCGAGACGACGGGTGCCAGCCGCGACGTCATCGGGGCGGCCGTCATCCTCTATGCGCCGCTGATCTCCGCCGGCCTGCTCTGGGTGGTCTGGCACTGGCGCAACGAGATGACGGCCTGGCTGTCGGCCATGGTGTCGGAGCGCAAGATCGGCTTCCGGCTGAAGCTCGACACGGCGCGCCACTGGTGGGTGTTCGGGCTGATCTTCTACGGCCTGATGGGGATGGCGGCGATCTATGCCGCCCTGGCCGACAGCAACACCGCAGCGCGCGGCCTCAGCACCATCGAATCGGCGCTGCTCACGCTGCTGCTGTTCGAGACCCTGATGCACCGCATCACACGCCACATCGTGTCGGAGCTGCCGATGGCCGGCGACGTGGTGGCCGACTGCCTGCGCCTGGTGGCGCGCCTCTATGTCATCATCCTGATCGCCGACGCCCTGATGGTCCGCGTGCTGGGCGCCATGACGCCGGAGGAATGGCTGCCGCACGACCGCGGCGCCAAGCTCGCGGCGGTGAGCGCCGTGGTGATCTACGCCTTCTGGCGGTTCGTGAAGTTCCGCATGGATTCCTACATCGCCTCGAACCCGCTGCCCTCGGCCGACGTCACGGCCGAGGCCGAGGACGACGCCAAGATCGCCGCCTCGCGCTTGCGCACCCTGATGCCGCTGCTGCGCGCCATCGCCGGCTCGGTCATCGTAGTCGTCGGCGGCCTGCTGGTGCTGTCGGAGCTCGGCGTCAACATCACGCCGCTGATCGCCGGCGCCTCGGTGTTCGGCCTGGCGGTGTCGTTCGGCAGCCAGTCGCTGGTGCGCGACATCGTGTCGGGCATGTTCTTCCTGGCCGAGGATTCCTTCCGCATCGGCGAGTATGTCGACTGCAGCAAGGTCAAGGGCACGGTCGAAGGTTTTAGCGTGCGCTCGCTGAAGCTCCGGCACCAGAACGGGCAGCTTCACATCGTGCCGTTCGGCCAGGTAGGCCACATCACCAATTTCAGCCGCGACTGGACAGTGGTGAAGTTCAATCTGGCCTTCGCCCACGGCACCGACGTCGAGCTGTTGCGCAAGACGGTGAAGAAACTGGGCACGGACATGATGGAGGAGCCCCTCTTCAAGCCGATCCTGCTGCAGCCCCTCAAGTTGCAGGGCGTGGTCGACATCAAGGACAATTCGTTGATCGTGCGCTTCAAGTTCATGGCGCGGCCCAAGAACCCCAGCACGGTCCAGCGCATGGCGATCCGCCGCATGTACGAGACCTTCCCCGCGCTCGGCATCCAGTTCGCCACGCCGAATTATCCGTTTGCCATCGCCGCCCCGCCCGTTGCACCGTCGCCGGCCGTCGCCCCACCCGTCGCGCCGGCACCGCAGGCTGAGGCGCCGGAGGCTTCATTGCCGCCGCCTGCGCCGGCCAAGGCCGCCGAATAAATCCGACATCAATACCAAAGGAGAAGCATCGTGGAAAAACGCAAGCTTGGCCGTTCCGGCCTTGAATTCGCCCCCATCGCCTTCGGCGGCAACATCTTCGGCTGGACGGCCGACGAAGCCACTTCGCACAAGCTGCTCGACGCCTTCGTCGATGCCGGCTTCACCTTCGTCGACACCGCAGACGTCTATTCGCGCTGGGCGCCTGGCCACAAGGGCGGCGAATCGGAGGTGGTGATCGGCAGCTGGCTGAAGAAGGATCCGAAGAAGCGCGACAAGGTCCTGATCGCCACCAAGTGCGGCATGGACATGCCGAACGAGGGCCAGGGCCTGTCGCGCGCGCACATCAAGAAGTCGGTCGACGCCTCGCTGAAGCGGCTCAACACCGACCATGTCGACCTTTTCCAGTCGCATCGTGACGACAAGGACACGCCCCAGGAGGAGACGCTCTCGACCTACGGCGAGCTGATCAAGGAGGGCAAGATCCGCTACATCGGCGCCTCCAACTTCGAGGCGCCGCGGCTGGCCGAAGCTGCCAAGATCGCCAAGGACAAGGGCCTGCCGGGCTATGTCAGCCTGCAGCCGCACTACAATCTGCTGGAGCGCCCGCTGTTCGAAGGCGCCCTCGAGGACGAGTGCGTCAAGCAAGGGATCGGCGTCATTCCCTACTGGCCGCTGGCGGCCGGGTTCCTGAGCGGCAAGTACCGGTCGGAGGCCGACCTCGGCAAAAGCCCGCGCGGCCCGGGGCTGAAGAAGTACCTCAATGACAAGGGCCTGGCCGTCCTGAAGGCGCTCGACGCGGCCGGCAAGAAGCACGACGCCAGCAACGTCACCGTGGCGCTCGCCTGGCTGATGCAGAGGAAGTCGATCACGGCACCGATCGTGAGCGCCACCAGCCTCGAGCAACTCAAGACCCTGATCGCCGCACCCGCGCTCAAGCTCGACGCCGAATCGGTCGCAGCCCTCGACAAGGCCAGCGCATAGGCGGGATAAGGCGCGGCAACGACAACATTGTCATCCCGAGCGGAGCGAGGGACCTTTCTGTAGCCTCAAAGGTCCCTCAGGCTTCGCCCTCGGGATGACACCCCGTACGGAACAACAATGCTCGTCTTCCGCCAGCTCTTCGATCCAACGTCGTCGACCTATACCTATCTGCTGGGTTGCTCGACGTCGGGCGAGGCGGTGCTGGTCGATCCGGTCTTCGAACAGGCCCGGCGCGATGCCGCCCTGATCGCCGAGCTGGGCCTCAAGCTCCAATGGACGCTCGAGACCCACGTCCACGCCGACCATGTGACCGGCGCGTGGCTGCTGAAGCAGAAGCTCGGCAGCGGCATCGCGCTGGCGGCGGCATCGGACGCGTCGGGCGCCGACCGGCTGCTGGCCGACGGCGATCGCGTGACGTTCGGCCGGCGTTCGCTGGAGGTGCGCGCGACGCCCGGCCATACCAACGGCTGCGTCACCTACGTGCTCGACGACGAGAGCATGGCTTTCACCGGCGACTGCATCCTGATCCGCGGCTCGGGCCGCACCGACTTCCAGCAGGGCGACCCGCGCGCGCTCTATCGCTCGGTGCGCTCGCGCATCTTCTCGCTGCCCGAGACCTGCCTGCTCTATCCGGCGCACGACTATCGCGGCCTCACCGCGACCAGCGTCGCCGAGGAGAAGAAGTTCAATCCGCGGCTCGGCGGCGAGGTGGGTGAAGGCGACTATGTCGGCTACATGAAGAACCTCGACCTGCCGCATCCGAAGAAGATCGACGAGGCGGTGCCGGCCAACCTGCGCTGCGGCCAGCCGGGCAACGAAGCCGGCGTGCCGCCAGGAACGATGGAAGACCCGCACTGGGCGCCGCTGCGCTTCACCTTCGGCGGCGTCTGGGAAGTCGAGCCGCACTGGCTTGAGGAGAATCTCGCCAAGGTGAGGGTGGTGGACGTGCGCGAGCCCAACGAGTTCACCGGCCCGCTGGGCCACATCCGCGGCGCCACGCTGGTGCCGCTGGGCGAGCTCGCCGCCCGCGCGCCGGAGCTGCCCAAGGACAAGCCGATCGTCGCGGTATGCCGCGCCGGCAGTCGCTCTGCGCACGCCACCGCGATCCTGCAGAAGGCGGGCATCGCCGATGTCGCCAACCTGCCGGGCGGCATGCTGCGCTGGCGCGCCGAGGGCCGCAGCGTCGAGGGCGGGGCGCTTTAGAAGCCGTACAGGCGGGCCGGCGTATCGACGAGGATTTTCTGCCGCGTCGCCGCATCGGGCACCAGTTCCTCCAGCAGTTGCAGCGTCTTTGGATAGGTCGTGACCCGATCGAGATCGGTGTCGGTGTGCGGCCAGTCGCTGCCCCACATCAGGCGGTCGGGCCCGAAGGAGGAGAGCAGCAGCGGCCCCGCCGGACGCGCCCGCTCGAGACCGACCCGGTAGGCGCCGCTCATCACCACCCAGATCCGGCCGGTGCTGGCCTTCTGGAGCAGCAGCTCGAAGCCCGGATCGCGCAACGGGCCGAGCTTGCGATCGAACATGCCGAAATGCGGGATCACCACCTTGTGGCCGTCGTCGAGCAGCATGGGCAGCATGTCGGGCAGCCGTTTGCCTTCGACATGGAGATGGATCGGCCAGTCGCGCTTGAGCGCCTCGGCCAGCATGTCGCGATAGGCCGACCATTGCGGGTTGGGCAGGCCGAAGATCGGAAAGCGCAGGCCCTTGACGCCGATGCGCGCCATCTCTTCCCAGTCGTCGGCAGTGGTCTCGACCGAGGGCGAGATCCACGGCACGCCGCGCAAGCGCCCGGGCTCGGCCTTCAGCGCGCTGAACAGGTAGGAATTGTCGTAGCCCAGGAACGACGGCTGCAGGATCACCGCGCGACCCACGCCGTTCTTCTCCGCGAGCGCCAGCAGGGTCTGCCACGAGGCATCGTAGTCGGGCGCGTAGCGCGCAGCGATGGAGAGCTTTAGCCCGCGCGTGAAGACGTGAGCATGCGCGTCGATCCACGCAGGATCGGCCGCACGCGCGGTCGAGGCTGCCAGCGTGGTCGATAACAGGGTCGACAAGAGAAAGGTGCGGCGATCAACCATCCGGTGTCATCCCGAGCGCAGCGAGGGACCTTTACTGTAGCCTCAAAGGTCCCTCGCTGCGCTCGGGATGACACCGACCGCCATTCGCCAACTTTCCCTTAGTATCTGGAATCACCAATGCCGGTTACAGCCCCATTGTCATCCCGAGCGTAGCGAGGGACCTTTCTGGATCCCGTAATGGCCCCTCGCTTCGCTCGGGGTGACAGTCACGACTCGCCGTTCAGCGAAAGCCGGCACTAGTTGCCCTTCTTCTCGATGTTCCAGAACACCGGGATCGGGCTCTTGACCATGCCGCTGAGGCGATCGGCGCGCGTCGCCGTCGGCAGGGTGTATTGGCCCAAATGGATGTGCGTGCCGTACTGCACGGCGCGCGCCTGCAGCTCGGCCGCGATCTTCTGCCGGCTGGGCAGATCCGGCGCGCGGGCATAGGCGTCGCGCAGCCGCTCGACCTCGGCATCGCACGGCCAGCCGAAATTGGCCTTGTCGCACGACGCGGTCAGCATGCTGTTGGTCAGCGGATTCATCATGTCGATCGAGAGCCAGGCCGTCATGAAACCGTTCCAGCCGCCCTCCGCGGGCGGCGTCTTGCGCAGCCGCCGCGCCACGATCGCCTGGAAGTCGAGCGGCACCATCTCGACCTTGAAGCCGCCCTGCTCGAGCAGCGACTTGGCGATCGGCCCGGCATTGGTCAGCACGGCGATGTCGGTCGTGTGCAGCATGACGATCGGCGTGCCGTCGTAGCCCGCCTCCTTCAGGAGCTCCTTCGAACGGGCGAAGTTCGACTGCAGCAGGCCTTCCATGCCGGCGCTGTTCTCGAGCGGCGTGCCGCAGACGAACATGGCATCGCAGGTCTGGTAGTAGGCATCATCGCCGATCACGCCTTCCAGGAAGGCCTTCTGGTTGAAGGCGTACATGGCGGCGCGGCGCACCTTCTCGTTGTTGAACGGCGGGACGACGGTATTCCAGCGGAACACATACTGGGCGCCGGTCGTGTTGTAGACTTCCAGCCGGATGTTCTTGTCGGCCTTCAGCAGCGACTTGAGGTCGTGCGGCGGCGCTTCGATGTAGTCGATCTCGCCGGCCAGCAGCGCGTTCACCGCCGTCTGGTGATCGGGGATGGCGAGCCACTCGACCCGGTCGACCTTTGCCACCTTGCCGCCGGCCAGGCCGGAGGGCGGCTCGGGCCGGGGCTTGTAGTCGGGATTGCGCACATAGACGGTGCGCTCGCCGGGTTTCCATTCGTCCTTCTTGAAGATGAACGGGCCTGAGCCCACGAACTCGTCGATCTGCTTGGCGGGATCGGTGTCGGCGATACGCTTGGGCATCATCAGCGGCGTCGAGCCGCCGGGCTTGGCGAGCGAATCGATGACGAGGCCGTAGGGCTCCTTCAGGATGATCCTGAAGGTCTTGTCGTCGACCGTCTCGAAGTCCGTGACGAAGCTCAACAGCTTGACGCCCGTCGAATCGCGCGCGCCCCAGCGCTTGATCGAGGCGATGCAGTCCTCCGACGTCACCGGCTTGCCGTCGTGCCATTTCAGCCCGTCGCGCAGGGTGAAGCTGTAGACCAGCCGGTCGGGACTGAGCTCCCAGCGATCGACCATCTGCGGCTGGGGCTGCATCTTCTCGTCCATGGCGAACAGCGTGTCCCACACCATGTAGCCGTGGTTGCGCACGATGTTGGCCGTGGTCCAGATCGGATCGAGGACCTTGAGATCCGAATGCATGACGGCGCGGATCGTCTTGGTCTGGGCGAAGGCAGGCGAGATGGCGAAAGCGGCCGCCCATGCGGCCGCCGCCAAGAGACACAGCTTCATGCGCTTCAGCTCTGCCAGCGTGCCGTGGCGCGCGCCCCCGGCGCGATCTCGGCTTCGGCCGGAGCCTGCACCTTGGCCATGTGCTCGTAGCGCTGGGCGGCGAACCACAGCGCATAGTCGCCGAACTTGATCGGCGGATACTTGCCCGGCCGCTCGGCGGACTGGCAGGTCGGCAGGCAGTCGATCATCGTGTCGTGGTTGGGATCGAAGAAGAACGGCACGGCGTAGCGCAGCTGGCCCGAGACGTTGCGCACGCGATGCGGCGTCGACAGGAAGCGCTCGTTGGTCCAGCGGTGCAGGATGTCGCCGCCGTTGACGACGAAGGCGTCGGCGACGCCCGGCGCGTCCATCCAGCGCCCGTCGGGCAGCAGGATCGACAGGCCCTGGACCTTGTTGGGCGGCAGCAGGGTCATGAACCCGGAATCGGTGTGCGGCACCAGGCTGGCGAGCGTGTCGTCGGCGCCGTCGATCACCGGATAGCGCGACATGCGCAGGATCATGTGCGGCTCGGCGAAGCAGGCGTCGAAGAAGGTCTCGGGCAGGAAGAGCGCCAGCGCATAGAGGCGCACCAGCTTTTTGCACAGCGCTTCGAGCGTGCCCATGTAGCCCAGCATGTTGGCGCGAAAGCCCGGCAGGTCGCTCTCGCTCGGCCACTTGTTCATGGCATGGAAGCGGCGGTTGGCGAGCACGTCGGGATCGTCCGCACGGCGCTCGCGGCGCAGGAAGTAGGCCTCGTTCTGGCTGGGCTTCTTGCCCTGCGCGGCGGCATTGGGCGGCGGCTTCCGGGCGATCGGCATGTAGCCGATATTGTGCTCATCGACCTTGACCGCGAGCTTCTGCTCGAGCGGCTGGGCGTGGAAGCGCGCGGCTTCGGCATAGGCAAGGTCGATCAGCGACTGCGGCACGCCGTGGCCGGCCAGATAGTAGAAGCCGACATGCTCGAAGGCGAAGCGCAGCTCGGCGGCGGCGCGCTCAGCGGCGCCCGGTTCGCCCGCCAGATAGCCCGAAACATCGATCAGCGGAATCTCGCCGCCGATCATGGTCGGCGGCACGGGTGCGGCGGTTGCTCGACTCGTCTGCGGCTGCATCCCTCGATCCTCTGCTGTGATGGAGCACGCTATCATGCACTGTCGTGAGCTGCCAGCGGGCGAGGCACCTCCCTGAACGTCAGCACGGAAGCGAAGGAGATCACCGCCGCGCCCATGATCATGAAGGCGGGGCTGAGATCGTCAGCCGTGCGATGGACCAGCCAGGTCGCGACCAGCGGCGTCAGTCCGCCGACGATGCCGAAGGTCGTGTTGAAGCCGAGCGCAATCGTCGTGCAGCGTGCGGCGGGCGGCGTCGCTTCGACCATGAAGGCGGGCTGGATGCCGAGCGGCGGGCCGACCAGCAGCACCATTCCGAATTGGCCCGCCAGCACCAGCGTCAGGTTGTCGTGCAGCATCAGCTCGAACAGCGGAACCGCGGCCACGAAGCCGAGCGCGATGGCTGCGAGCAGCAGCCTCTTGCGGCCTACGCGGTCGCTGAGCCAGCCGGCCGCCAGCATGACCGGCAGCAGCAGGACCATGGCGAGCGTGTTCATGCCGAGCGCGTGCGCCGGGGCGATGCCGTCGACGGACTGCAGCCAGCTCGCGACGTAGAGGAACACCAGGTAGAAGCTGACGGCGTTGAACACCGCGAAGCCCGCCAGCTTTGCCAGCAGCGGCCCATGATGGCGCAGCGTTTCGGCAAGCGGCGAACGCGACGACAGGGCGGTGGGCGTCCGGGGCGTCTCCTCGACGCCGCGGCGCAGGAAGAACCCCGCCAGGCCGACGAACAGGCCGAGCACGAAGGGAATGCGCCAGCCCCAGGTCGCCAGGTCATCGGGCGACAGCAGGGCGAAGAAGACGGCGCCGGTCGCCGAGCCCAGCAGCATGCCGACCGTGACCGAGCACGAGGCGACGGCGCCCGCCACGCCGCGCCGCCCGGGTGCTGCCTGTTCGGCCAGGAAGATGAAGGCGGTGGTGCATTCGCCGCCGACCGACAGGCCCTGGATCATGCGCAGGAGCGTGAGCAGGACCGGCGCGGCCAGCCCCAGCGTTGCATAGCCCGGCAGGATGCCGACCAGGAAGGTCGGCAGCGCCATCGCCACGACGGAGAAGCTGAGAGCCACGGTGCGGCCGTAGCGGTCGCCGATATGGCCGACCACGATGCCGCCCAACGGCCGCATCAGGTAGCCGGCAGCGAACACGCCGAACGCCGCCAGCACCTGGCTCACCGGCTCTTGCTCCGGAAAGAAGGTGCGGCCGATCGCGGCGGCGAAAAAGCCGTAGATCGAGAAGTCGTACCATTCGAGCACGTTGCCGATGGTGCCGGCGGCCATGACGCGCCGTCTGCTGGGAGGAGGCATCGGCTGCGACTATGGCAGATGATGCGCCTTGCGTCGCATGCTGGGCTATAGTCCGGCCAACACGTGGACATTCGTTCGGAGGAAACCGCATGGCATCGCCGCTTTTCGATCTTTCAGGCAAGGTCGCCGTCGTCACCGGCTCGAGCAAGGGCATCGGCAAGTCGATCGCGATGCATCTCGCCCTGCAGGGCGCCCGGGTCGTGGTGTCGAGCCGCAAGGCGCCGGCCTGCGAGGAGGCCGCCGCCGAGATCAGGAAGGCGGGCGGCGAGGCGATCGTCATTCCCTGCAACATCTCCGACAAGGCGCAGTGCGTGAAGTTGATCGCCGACACCAAGGCGCAGCTCGGGCCGGTCGACGTGCTGGTCTGCAACGCGGCGACCAACCCCTATTACGGGCCGACCGAGAAGATGCCGGACGAGGCCTTCATGAAGATCATGCAGAACAACATCCTGTCGAACATCTGGCTGATCACCAACTGCCTGCCCGATATGCGCGCCAAGAAGGACGGCTCGATCATCATCGTGTCGTCGATCGGCGGCCTGCGCGGCACCCCGGTGATCGGCGCCTACGGCATCTCCAAGGCCGCAGACATGCAGCTCGCGCGCAACCTCGCCACCGAGCTGGGCCCGGAGAATATCCGCATCAACACCATCGCGCCCGGCCTGGTGCGCACCGACTTCGCCAAGGCGCTGTGGGACGATCCCAAGTATCTCGAGAAGCGGCTGGCCACCGCGCCGCTGCGCCGCATCGGCGAGCCCGACGATATCGGCGGCATTGCCGTGATGCTGGCGGGCAAGGCCGGCGCCTTCATCACCGGCCAGACGATCGTCGCCGACGCCGGAGTCACCATCGGCAATTGAGGAGGGGCGATGAGCCTCTATTACGTCCAGAAGCTGCTCTACCAGCTCAATCGCGATCCCGGCACGCAGAAGCGCTTCGCCGAGGATCGTGGCGGGTTGCTGGGCGAGTACGATCTCACGGAAGAGGAGCGCCGGGCGCTGGCCGAGCCGGACATCGGCCTGCTCTATGTGCTGGGAGTCAATGGACAGCTCCTGATGCACTATGCGGCGCTGCATAAGATCGAGTGGAACACCTATCTCCAGGCGATGCGCGACGGGTTGGCCAAGCACGGGCCGGTGCGCGAAGGCGTCTATGCCGCCACCGGTTATGAAGGCATCGAGGCACATGACGCGCGGCTGCGGGCCGGGAAGGAAGGCTAGACATGGCGCTGGTCTATAGCGGCATCTGCAGCCACGCGCCGGGCATCACCGGCCGGCCGGAGCGCGCCGACCCGGTGGTGCGCGACGCTTTCCTGGCTGCGTTCGCCAAGATGGGCGACGATATCCGCGCCACCCGGCCGGATGCGCTGGTGGTGATCGCGGCCGAGCATTTCGGCAATTTCTTCATGAACAACATGCCGTCCTTCGCCATCGGCATGGCCGACTTTTACGAAGGCCCGATCGAGGACGAGGCTTTCCTACGCATCAAGCGAAGGCGCGTGCCCGGCAACAAGGCGCTGTCACGCAAACTGATCGAAGGCGTGATGCAGACCGTTGACGTGGCCTATGCCGAGGAATGGAAGCTCGATCATGGCATTGCCGTGCCGCTGCATTTCCTCACGCCCGACGACGACTTGGCCGTGATCCCGGCCAACATCAATTGCCAGGCTCCGC
>Ga0137412_10002795_pt1 | contig 13835 bp, 15 predicted proteins | sample CZODoug2_1_16fun_FD_122160 | JGI IMG/M metagenome (GOLD analysis project Ga0137412, IMG submission 122160) | Vadose zone soil fungal communities from Angelo Coast Range Reserve, California, USA - CZODoug2_1_16fungal (Hybrid Assembly) | ecosystem: Environmental > Terrestrial > Soil > Vadose zone... | reverse complement strand
CAAGTTTTCGTCACCCAGTCCCGAGTCCTGGCTATGAAGGTTGAAGAGTACTTCACAAAGTTGATGTGGGCTCTCGAAGCCGCCGCGTATTCCCCCGAGGAACTACGCACGATGGACAAGGATATCGAACAGGAGTCCGACCTCGTAGATCAGGATGACAATAAACAGTGGAGACCCGACTTGCCGGAGAGGTTCAGTGAATTGACGGGTGAACATTTTCCATTGTTCATAACCTACGATCGGGTATAAATGTCTGCATTTTCGGATTACCTATGCTGTACCGATTGGACAAAAAATAAAAACCAATTAAAGGGCCTTTTATTGGCCGTTTCGCCCATATATTCGTCCATATATTCTAAGTCCGGGAACACACTTTTTTATGCGGGGGAATTGGCGTTGTTTCCGTTTATTGCCCCGAAAATTACTTATATTTGTTTTCGGGCGAAAATTCACGAGTTCATGCGACTGCGCCGTTTAAATGCTCCAAACGCGAATTAATGCTCGCTTTGCGTTTATTGCGCCCAAATTCACGCAATTATCGCAGGCGTCTGTTTCCGTCCCAATAAATGTTCACGCCGCCGCAATTATTGGACCAGAGCGATTTCTATTCATTGAATCATAAGGGATTTGGTTAGTGAGCGTAGTACTGTCTATATTTCGTCCTCCTTGGTCCTTTGCCGCCTCTCTGAAATTGCGCTCCTCAGCTCGGCAAATGTCCTCTTGCGATGCTTGGGTGGCTCCTGTGGAGTTGGAGGGGGTGGAGTTGCAGTGCTCTCACGGCTTCCCACTGCCCTCGATGGTCCAGCAGGGGGGGGGGCCTGTGTCCGTGGCCTTGCAGGGATCCGGATGCGGAGGGGTGGGTTCGAGGGTGGTGGCGCTGCCGTTGTTGACGCAGGTGGCAGGGATGTTGAACGCATAATTGTGTTGGGAGGCGGTGTGGGAACCGTGAGGCGTGGTCCCACCTGACGAGGGAGTGGGCGGATAGCCCGTGATGGCGTTTCCGCGGCCAAAGACGGTAGGGATACTGACCTCACCATTGTGTCAGGCGGCACAGGAACCTCGAGGCGTGGCCCTACCTGACGAGGGAGTGGATGGATGGCTCGCGATGTTGTTGCATCACGTATGGGTGGGGTCGCATTGGGGGTACCTCCCGGCGGAAGTCTCCACTCAGTGGGATACTGCGCTGGCGGGTATGCCACTGCCACGAGTCCCTTTCTCCCGAGCACCGTCGTCCTGCTCGTCATGAACTGGGGGATAGCGCACCTTGACTTGCACTTGGGGCATTCAAGGCGTACTCCAGATTGCGTCTGCTTGAATATCAGGTCCTGGTCACACCTGAGGTGACACAGGACAGCGCCTCCACAGGGCCGTCCAAGGCTAAATCTTGTAATTAGGATATGGTCATGTTGACCGGGCGGAGGGGTGATAGGGACAGCCATCGGCGGCTTTCCCGAAGTAAACGTCGTGTAGCGTCCAGGGTCGTGCCCGCGCCTCGATAATACAGGCATATGAGACCTGGCCCAGTCGCTTGTGACCACCTTGGCTACAAGGACGTCGTAGTCCGAGAGCGTCTGGACCCAGTATGCGGTGAGGGCGAGCAGCGTGTTACACGCATCGCCCACAAGCGTTGTATTGTTCGCCAGCGAGACGATCGCATCTGCGCAGTGACTGGGTACCTGAATTAGTCACTTTGTAGTAGGGAGGGAACGCCGGCGGCTTACCCATCAAGCAGCTCGCTTCGTGCATGAGCCTCCGAGACTGAGGGCCCGCACGCAAGGTTGAGGATTAGGCTCTTGTGGCCATGTTCCGGCGTGTCACACGCATCTGATAGATACTTGAATACCCCGGAGGGGATGCAGTCTCTGAGGATCTGTGAATGACGATGAGAATGTAGGGTGCATTGAACCGTGTCCTAGGACTTACCTCCAAGAGTGAGCACGCACGATAATCCTCCGGGCTGTTCCCCGTCCAGATGAAGAACCCATTCTCCATGGAATGGGTGTCAATAATAATGACGATCTTCGCCATGAGATGTTCCTCAAGGAACCGCTCCGCACGCAAGCCGTCCTCCGACCCCTTGGATCCGTCATCACTGCTATTATCGGTGCCATCGGTACGCCGTTCAACGACCATAACCTGTCAGTAGATTAGCATAAGCATTGACCATGGATGTACGGTAGACTCACAGAGTTCCTATTGCCGGCATACGATAGGTGTAGGCGAGTCTGGAGTAGCTCGCCGACGCTGACCGTATTCTCATGCCAGCGGATATCGACGATGAGGACGGCCGGGTCGTATCGGAACAGAATGTCCCACTTGTCCGGTACCCTATCCGGCTGCAGCAACCTAAGCTGAGGAAGGAAGGGGATCAGCTCTAACGCTGTGGTGGAGTTGCTAGGCACTCACCTGGCTTGAACGGCCATCCTTGACGCAGAATGGGCAAAAGAAGACATGGTCGTCCCTGTTGATGATGGGGTCCCAACGGACACAGCCCTTCGATGAGCTAAGGTGGTCGGTGCACGCGCCGACTCTGCACCCTGCGCACAGCAGGAGGATATCGTTGAAGTCGTTGCATAGCGAGCACCACTGTTGGTTTGGGTAAGTGGAAATCGGAGACACAATGGCAGGCGGTATGTACGAGTGAGTAGTCGCCTGGATTGGTAGATGGTGCCATGTATGGTGGCTCTCTGGCACCATCCCTCTTTGTGTATCACCCGTCCTCCGTTTCCACCACAATAAGGGTCCTCGCTGCCTCAGAGAGGACCTTCCTCTGGACGATCCCCGCCTTTTTCACTTTGGCGAAGCCTTAATCAGTATGATATTAGGATGTAATATGTCTGGACGTACGGCGATTGGCCCACTCCCTGTTGATAGCCCTATATACCGCACCGTGCGAGACTGCGGTATAGCCCTGCCCAAGCTTGGCGGGATGTGCTGCGGCCTGGGCGCCACCGAAATAGATCTCGTCTTCAGGATCACTACAGCCCATTTATGTTGCTTGTAACGGTTGTACGCCGCGTGCGACACGTCATTTACCGCAAGGCCATTACGATTAGCACAATGTCACATGACTGAATTCCCGCCAACCTCTAAATTTGATTGTGAGACACTCCATTCAGACGTCCATGGCTCCAAGAAAGCGTAAGGCCGTTGAAGAGGCCACTCCCACCCGTGGCTCGACTCGCCGCACCGGTCCATCCAACACCGCTCCGACTCCGACTCCCTACGAGAACACCACCGACCGTACACTGATGGTCAAACCCGTCGATGCGCTCATCCTACCAGACATGCCCTGGGTAATGATGGAAGGCTCCCAGCCCTGCATTCTCTTCGATGCCGTTAACCCGCTCCGCCAGTTCAAGCGGGGAACAGTGTTCGACGCGACCATGGATGACGCATTCCCCGCGCGCAACTATCGGGGTGATCCGGATCCGGATCTCACGGAGTCGGACGAGGATGGGGTTTGTCAACCCTACATTCCAGATGACCATAGGTGCGTATTCTCCATCTGCTCTCTAGCTCTCAATCTAATCTATGCTTCTATCATCAGGCCTAGGTATCGCTTCGAGTGCTTGGTCACGGTCGACTCGTTCCTCAGCTGGACAGCGGGTCAGCTGGCAGATATCAAGTACGGCAAGACGAGGAAGAGACCCAGGAAGGACTCATACACCTGGAAGCTCAAGCCGGCGCGAATCCCAGTCCAATATGCACGGATCGTCCATCAGTTCATACTCGAAGACTCACATGGCTCGGTGGATACCGCCCACGAGTCACTCCGCCGCAAGACCTATGCACAACGGATGCTCGATGAGCTCGGCTTCGAGCTCGATGCCTTCGAGGGGACGGCAGCCAAGTTCCGCTCGGCGGTGCTCACCCCTGTCCTCCAACGACAGCTCAGGGGAGTCCCCGATGCATATGCACCATCAGTCCAAGCTGCGATTGGGAGATATGGCCGCCCACCCACTATTGCGGCAGTGACGACCTTCTACCTTGGGGTTGATCCCCTCGATCCCAGGTGCATCCCGTCATACCGACGAAACCTGGTCTATATCCGTGAGGCGAGCTGGCATCTCTCAGTCGTGATGGGGGCGACTGACCCCAAGAGCAAAAGGGCCTTCCGGGAGTCCCTCATCTCCCACGATGCAATCATGGAGGCACTTAGGGCGATGCCAGGCAGGGACGAGCGGACTGTCCCCCCGTTCACTGAGGCAGAGGTACAGATGCTCGTTTCCAGTGGGGTCCATACATTCTTTGAGAAGGAGCTCAGGCGTGTTGTAAGTGCCTGTCTCTTACTCCCCAGTGTGATCTGATAATTCCCACATGTAGCCTGACCTTCTCGAGGAGACGCTGGCCGAGCAATACGACACGAACACGAGCAGCCGGGACGGGAGCCATCGTGCAACGGCTGCGCAGATGGCGTCCGTCCCTCGTCGCAACCGTGGGGAGGATAGCCCCACCTCCGATGGTAATGATACCACCAGCAATGACGGCGACGGCGACAACAACAACGACAACAATGACAACGACGGCGACAACAACGACAACAACGACAACAACGACAATAACAATGATGACAACAATGATGTGTAGACCGGATATCTGTACAGCTCTGCTCCCATCCAAAGGGGGGCTACCATAGAATAACCGCGATCGCCTACTCCCTTACTCCCACCCTCATGCAACTTGGTCCACCTCCAACGACCCCAAAGCCGCCTTCGCGCCTCGCCGCATTTCGACCTGAAAGATTACCTACTCGGCCGGCAGTTCACCAACCGTTAGCTAGCGTAATATTGTGCTCAATATCAATATAGCTCTTCCAAAAAGCGACCTGGGCGCGAATGTGAATATGCGGTGTGGTGTAGCAATCTTGATATCGGCTGCGCGAGACCTGGATTTCAGTCAGGAGAGAACGTTGTTCCAGTCGCTCGGAGGCGCTGGAACCTGACAAGGGAGGTATAGGTTAGTTGCCTTGCGAGTCGTTCGCGATCCTTTGCAATTGCTGACGGCCGACGGCGAGGAGGCTGTTGAGTCGTGAAGACAAGGGTGCGAGCTGTTGCGAAAGTGGAGGCTAGTCACCGTTTGAAGGCCGGCGCATACAACTATCTATCTATTTTTCGTGGGATGCAAATGCCAGTTCTGGTGGATATCTGGCCCAGGCAGCCGGTGCACGTCTGGCTACTGTCCAGTCAATCACAGCATATATTATTGTATTTAATTTAATGTTACATTTCACTATGTCGCGACTTGTAAAAGGGATGATGGCAGAAGACGCACAAACGCGGCTCCCACTCGCCAAAGCGAGAGGACCTTCCTGGAAAACCAGGTCAGTCAGCCGTTCCAGGAAACCTGGTTCAGATGGGGCGGCGTCGAATGACGCAAAGACGCCGTCCCCACTCGCCAAAGCGAGAGGACCTTCCTGGAAAACCAGGTTGGCCAGCCATTCCAGGACAGCCTGGTTTGGCGGGGCGGCGCACAGGACTTCAACATCCCTCCACTCGCGTTCGCGAGTGAACCTTCCTGGATATACAGGTTGGTTGGCCCGTTCCAGGACAACCTGGTTGGGACGAGGTGGTTGATCGAAATGTGATCGGGCAGACGCGTCGCGTCTATGGTCGCGTTATTTGGTCACGTTTACACCCGTGGGTCATTCGCTCAGTAAATATCGTCTGACTTTTTTATTTTATTTTTATTCAGTGTAGTTCTGAGTTGGATATATGCAAGGTGAGCGTCCTAGATAGAACGAAATAAATCTAATCTAACATCAGATGGGTATAAATACAACGGTTTGCATATGAAAATGAACACGGTTTTCGTGTCCTTCTTCCACTCCACTTGATATGGACTCCGCCTCGTGACGCTTGCCTCCGCCCATCCATGGTTTTGCCGGTCTCCATCAAGTGATCAGCTGGCTCGCTGGAACGTGCGATTGTCGACTACGCTCTCGCCAAGAGACGCGAACCCCCCGGGTCCGTGTATTGAGCTCCCAACAACCGAACGTCCTCGTTACGTTCGTTTGCCTTGCGAGAGAGTGCCTTTGTGACATCGCCCGTATGACCGCGACCCAGGGTCCCGAACCGTGGATGGGATGGAACAATGGTGTAGACAGGTCCGAGCGATACATCAAGCAGTTTTGCGATCTCTCGCATGTAGATACTCTCAGATATGACCCGAGGAATAGAGACTGATTACTCTTTCCTTCAGGTCCTCGGACTCGAGTGTCCGAATCATAACGTCCACACCGGTTGAGCTACAGGCGTCACCTACTCGCAGCACTCTTCTGCCGGAACTACTAAATTGAGTACAGTGGAGATTGAAAAAAGAGAAAGAAAAAACCGTGTTCATTTCATATGCAAAGGACTGTAAGATGAATGAGGCAAACCTCAGTGCCCGAGATGAAAGCGAACACTGAGGGGACGAACGCGGGAGCGTTGTCAAGATAAAGGCCGGGCTGCTACAAAGGTGGTAGTCACACGATCGGTCGTATGTTGAGAGGAACATATCAAGTATCGGCTTAACACGGAATGTAAACTAGGAGTCCACTTGTCGAATATCAAAGATTGAAATATTATAACAGTAGTCACTTGTGTTGCCTGTAATCTAGATCGTCTGCGTTATTGGGATAGATACGGGAGAGATAATCAGCAATGCCCACGATGGGCACATTGGGGCCACGAGGCGTGACAGGCCATGTGAAGGATTGCGTTCGAATTGAAGACGGCCGTAGAGCCCCACGCCTTCTACATGTCTTCCACCCCCACCCAGTCAACAATACAATCAACCCTCCCCCCTCTGCCGCCCGCCAATGGTGTGCCGTGGTCGGCTGAGGTCATTCAGGCGCACCGTGGCCTGACCTCAGCCTTTGGGGTGTCGTACAGAGCCCTGAACCTTGATGAGTCGGACCCTATCCGGCTTGGCCACCATCTCAAGCAGGTCGAGACATTTATGACCTCGGTCATTGGTGTGCTTGGCACCTACGCAGAGAACCCGCTTCCCCCCAAGTACATTGACACTGTCGGAGGAGCCATTGAATCATTGGCTGATGGGCTGCGAGATGCCCTAGGTCGGGCGACATCGGCGTTGGTCACTCCACTCCATCGTGTATTGGGTCTCTGCTTACAGTCCACCAAAGTGAAAGGTCGAATGTATCCAACATCACAGTTATCACCACAGAGAGGAGTGGTAGGCGCGGGAGGCCACGGAAGGTAATCGCTGAGACCTTTCTCAAGGAGGCCTTCAAGTGTGGGCGGAATATCAGCATCGCAAAGCTCGCATCATCCCTCCCAGTTCACAGAAACACAGTTAAGAACTACATGCGCAGGTACAAGATTGCACGGCAGCCATTCTCAGCAATCTCGGACCCATCACTTGACATGGTTGTTAGGCGATACAAGGACAACCACCCGAGCACTGGAATCCGCTACCTGCGCGGATACCTCTTCCGGCATGGGATACGGATTCAGCGTAGACGGATCACTGCCTCTCTCAGTCGTGTGGATGATGTTGCGAAGGTTATCCTTCACAACAAAATAATAAAGCGACGTGAGTACAAGTCCGCCCGGCCAAACTCATTGTGGCATGTCGACGGCCATCACAAGCTCGGGCCGTGGGGCATTGTGATCCATGGGTTTACCGACGGTTATGATAGGGTGGTGAGTCCATCGTACACATCGTGATACATCAGTGACCGTCTGAGCCCAATCCCATTCTGTGCACCTACAGATTACCGGGATGAAGGCATCAGGGAGCAACACTGCGCAAACTGTCCTCACGATATTCCTCGGCGCAATCGCAGGGTATGGGTGCCCATACCGGGTCCGTGGGGACCGAGGGTCCGAGAATGTGGACCTGTGTACTTGGATGATTATGTTTCGAGGTCCAAACCGTGCTTCATTCATGTGGGGAACGTAGGTCCCAACTAACAGTCCGAGATATATCAATAGGCTCATGGTGAATAGATCTACGCACAACACCCGGATCGAGAGGCTGTGGCTTGAGAGTGGAAGGCACTTTGCCCGTGGGTGGAGGGCCTTCTTTACCCGCCTTGGACGACTCCACTTCCTTGACAGGGACGATCCGCATCACATCTGGCTCCTACAAAAGCTCTTCCTTGAAGACATTCAAAGCGACTGCGATGACTTCTGCCATGAATGGAATAGCCACCCGCTCTCTGGAAAGGGTCAGAACATGGCCCCATTGGTGCGTCGCCAATATCCGATTACCACCATCACCTGGAGCTCTAATAGGTTCTTTCAGGATATCCGATTCCTTGGTCAAACCCAGCACGGTGTCTATGATGAAGCTGACAACATCGATCCCTCCATTCTGCATCGCTACTATGGAGCTGCTGGACGCCCTGCAGATGATCGCTCCGGTAATGAAACCAGCTCTGAATCAGAGTCCTCCAGCCTAGGCTCCACTGACTCTGGCGATATCCCGGATCCCAGCAGTGACCCTAGCTCAGATTCCGATAGCGGTTCCAGCTCAAACCTGGACTCTGAAGGTAGCTATGACAGCGATGCCGATTCCGACGAGGGTTCCGGGAGTAGCAGTGGTTCTGATAGTCGTGAGAGCTCTCATAGTAGTGGGGGCACCAGGGCAGGGGTGGAATCGGAAGATGAAAACCTCCAATCATGGCAGGGAATTGCGAAGACCATTGCAACTGCCCAGAAGCGCAATGTGCGCCACGATGCGGCAGAGGTTGCCAGGTCCGCCATACCCTTCGAAGATGCCATGGATCTAGATGCATATACGCTCGCCCTTGGTGAAGCCCTCGCATCGGATGAGTATCCGGCTGGCTTCGGGCTTAATGAGGAGTATGAATCGGTGGAGTCCTACAAGACTGGACGTTCATTAAAGCCTTTGGTAATTCCTCTCCCACATCAGGTCTGGTTCCCTCGCATTGTTGTCTGGTGTAAGGCATTAGATCTATTGAAGCGTTTACCAGTGTGTAAGGAGGCGGTTGCAGGATTAGAGTAGACTTTCTCAGGCAAGTAACCAGGAATCGTTACATATTCATGGATCTAATGTGACTAGGACATCGGGTTGAAGGTCATATGTACGTCATCTAACTGGGGCTCAAGCATGATACGTTCAGGGACCATTAATAGATTTACCGCACCCTCCGGAATCTTCCCCTCCGACCTCCAGCCCACATTCCCGATCACCTCATTAACAGTCCTCTCCATACATCTATCCGTCATCCCCTGGACACACGCCTTGGTGATGCAGTCTGTGCGGATCCACCACAGCAGGTTCTCAATCTCGCCATCTAGATTGGTGAGTCTAGGTACCACGGTTGACGTCCAGAACCCTCTCCAGGATGCTGAACACCTCGAACGGCTCTTTTCAGAGCAGATAGCCTCGTGTAGAACAGGGGGCACTCCACAGAGTGCAAACCGCGCTAGGAGAAGTTTCTCCTTCATCCTCCCAATTGTTCCGACCTCCACGACTGTTGTGTGACAAACAATGTTGACATCCGTTGACCAGGTGGAGAAGGCAATGTCCGGCCTAGCCAGGGCCTTAACTGCCGGTTCAATAAGCTCGGGGATACCAAACCTCCGGGCGACCCCAAGAGCTACAGCAGGGTGGATCTTGCCTCCCTGGAACTGGCGTCGAAAGTGGTCCAGCGCATATCCATATAGATTGCTAATGGACCACTGCCTTGAGATCGATAGGGCGTTCACGAGGCTGTCCTGTGTTGGGTTTTGATCATATCTGTAGGGGGAACCCATCGTCAATTTTAGGTACGCCTAGAGCTATACTAAGGTGATCGGACTTACTGTACACCGAACCACAGGTAGACGTCAAATTCTGCACATGTGACCGTAGGAGGGAGGACAATCGGGTATTCATCAGACGTCCCCTCAGGAGAGTCGCCATTGTCAATGGAGAGTGTTGATGCGAAGAAATTGCTCCCTTGGGTGAGCGCATATATCGAGAGTCGGTAGAGTGTGCTTTCCACCTGGTCGGCATCAGCGCCACCCTACGTATGACAGACAGCTAATCTATTTGGAGTGTACCTGCAGGATGACTGGATCCTTCAACTTCGGGTCCTGAGAGTAGAATCTCTCGTGTCGGGTGGGTAGGGCTCGTTGCCTATGCGGCCCTGCAGGACCCTGTGTAGGAGGCGGTGTGGAGAGGGCGGAGAGGTCCATATGCCAGGTAGAAGAGGTAGGTTGGAGTGACGGTATGTGTACGTGTAATGGATGCCAATGGGTCCCCCCTCCCCCAGGATCCATCCGGCCATGTCTCGGCCAGACACCCGGTACACGTCCTTCAACATCACACTCTCTGTGCCTCTCTCTCCTCTCATTCCACCACCTGTCCCGAGCCTCTCATTCCATCCCCGGCCTCCCATTCCACTCCCTTCCCCCACCTACGTGGCACCACCCTTACTCCCCATTCCTGACAATATGGCTGTAACCTGTAATGGGTCTTCAAAGGGCAAGGAGGCATGCGCCTGTACAGTCTTTATCCCAAGACGGTCGAAGGAAACGAAGTGCAAAGGCTGTGGACACCGGATGGATGCACACATCAATTCCTCCATACCCTTGCAAGCTGCAGAGGCTCGGCCGTCTGGGAACACGTACATCAACCGCCTCGCTAGGTCCCTCAATGACACTGCTGTCCATGAGGCCGCAAGGAAGGAAACCCTGCAGGGCTTTCGGCCACCGCCCCCACAGGTAAATGTACCTATTTTACACACGTCCCTCATTCCATTCTCTAACACACGTTAACCCAGGCTACCTCTTCCTCTATTAAGACAAAGGGGAAGGCGAGAGCGACACCAGTGGCCACCCGAGTTCGCTCTCAGACAATGACCGCCGGAACAGTGAAGCTTGGTCGGATTGTCTTCTTCCCATGTGGTGACCAAGTGTGTACCTCCTGGTAGCGATCTGTCACACTGATCTGACACGACACCCATAAGAACATCAAGCCTTTCAAATTTCCAACAATAAACTCGACGTCTCTGGGACCATACATACACGCTGGGCTAGCTGTTGAGGCTAGAGACGCCACGGGGATTACCTTCCAGCTTGACTGGGGCGCAAAGGAATTCAATACCTTCCTGCGCGGACTATTCCCAGTTCTCTTTACCTACTTCGACACTATTGCTCCAGGCTTCAAGGGTATTCCGGACGAGCCTGATGCCATTGGTGTGAAAAGGATCGAGTACACACTTCCCTATGTGCTCCTGGTGAAGGATTACAGGAAGTACAGCCTCGTTGACGACACACATCCCGCCGCTCTACGATACAAGGAGTCCCTCTCTGGTGATGGGAGTAATTCAGGCTTCAGAACGAAGTCTATATTCATCGGTGAGTACCTACCCCCCTTTTCCCTCTTATGCACTGGTCTCTAACACTGTAACTACCTCAAGTCACCAAGGCACCAGTTCCGCAGGAGACTCTCAACAAATGGTTTCACCCCTCGCCTGCCCCTGTGATTCCCGCTGTCCGTTCCACCTCCCCACCAGCTGTCGCAATTGGGAGCAAGCGGAGTAGGGTTGGTGAGTAGACAATGAGTCAATCTCCTGGCTAGAGTGCTGACTAGTCATGCGAAAGACTCAATTTCGATATCATCAGATTCTTCAGACGCCTTCCAGGATGGCTCTGAATACATCCCTGAACGTGGTATCACCACCGTCAGTGGTGAGGAAACGGATATGGACGATTCCAAGGCCATCAGAAAGCCTCGAAAGAAACGCCTTCGTGGTATGTACTGTAGCCCCCCTGTATTGAGAAGGGCCATATTAACCAAGGCCCCCCAGCATCGTCTCCAAAGGCCGTGGATGCTCCTGCATTCGTCCAGGGTTCCTCCAAGGATGGTGACGTGGACGGCCTGGCCCAACACCTTGAGCACTCCGCCTCATTCAACGAGAGCCACAATGACCAGGTATGGCCCAGCAATGATGACGCAGACGTATGGAACTTTTGAGGTTCCAGCAGTATCCAAGTTCGCCATGCTTCATATATCGCCCTTTAATCGTCCTTAATCCTTTTCATTACTCGATGGTTATACCTTTTTCCTTTGTCGCACGGGCATTTTAAACATCACTATCCAATAAAACTGTCTTTCCAGAACATGCCTAAGCGAGAGAACGTCTGAAGGGTTGAGAGAACCCAAACAGGACATGTCCTCCCAAACTCTACACACAGCAGATCATCGCCGAAAAACAGCTTTAAGTATGCACGAAGTGGGATATTGCCAAGCACTTAGACTACCTCGAATCACATTCCATTATATATCAACCTATATAAGATATAGAGTAACTAAACCGGGTGGCAGCGGAAACCAAGGTTGCATCATCATCGAGAGCGGTGAGTCAAAGGAATAAATGATAATGCCATCAAGACACGAAACGAACCTCGTCTTAAGTCTCTGGAGTAGATAGAGAGCAGCAAAGGTCACAGAATAGGTAAACCTTGTATGATGAAGGGCGCAGGCAATGAAGTGCGTGAGAGAGGGGGAGGGAGCCATTGACTCTGAGGATCTCACCCGCCACCCACATCACATGACCTGGACCGGCGCTGGGAGTCATCGGCGCAATTCGGCTCAGAAACCCATACAACGCTGTCACACTTGACCACCCACCCTCCATTCCTGAGTGCTCGAGTCCCACACTTCAGGTGCCTCCGTTGACGGAAATGTTGGGGAAACAGGACATCCTTTGAGTCTGTCCTTCCGTTCTGTGGCCAGCATACAGTCATCCTAATCTTGTTTTGCAGGTGTTGGTGACGGTATCGGTTGCGTCCAGGTTTATGACGGGCAAAGGGAAGGGGTTTTCGTCGCCATTGGTCAGACGTGTTCAACCATCACTCAAATCATGCAAACCTTTGAGGAGAACGACGCCATGAAGTATTCCATCATCGTCACTTCCACTGCCTCTGAGGCCACCCCCCTCAATACCTTGCTCCCTTCTCTGGACGTGCTATGGGAGACTGGTTCTGTGACAATGGAAAGCATGGTATGTTTACTTCGGCCCATTTTACCTGTGCTATACTCATTCCCTCCAGCATTGATCATCTACAACGATCTGCCCAAGCAGGCTGTCGCTTACTGTCAGATTTCCCTCCTCCGTTGTCCCCCTGGTTATGAGGCTTACCCTGGTTACGTCTTCTACACATGCATAGTTCCTGTCCTTTCGAGTAGTTATAGAAATACAATTTCCAACGACGCCCACCCACTAAGCACTTCAAGGGGTACACAGTTCCATTGATTCAATGAATAGAAATCGCTCTGGTCCAATAATTGTGGCGGCGTGAACATTTATTGGGACGGAAACAGACGCCTGCGATAATTGCGTGAATTTGGGCGCAATAAACGCAAAGCGAGCATTAATTCGCGTTTGGAGCATTTAAACGGCGCAGTCGCATGAACTCGTGAATTTTCGCCCGAAAACAAATATAAGTAATTTTCGGGGCAATAAACGGAAACAACGCCAATTCCCCCGCATAAAAAAGTGTGTTCCCGGACTTAGAATATATGGACGAATATATGGGCGAAACGGCCAATAAAAGGCCCTTTAATTGGTTTTTATTTTTTGTCCAATCGGTACAGCATAGGTAATCCGAAAATGCAGACATTTATACCCGATCGTAGGTTATGAACAATGGAAAATGTTCACCCGTCAATTCACTGAACCTCTCCGGCAAGTCGGGTCTCCACTGTTTATTGTCATCCTGATCTACGAGGTCGGACTCCTGTTCGATATCCTTGTCCATCGTGCGTAGTTCCTCGGGGGAATACGCGGCGGCTTCGAGAGCCCACATCAACTTTGTGAAGTACTCTTCAACCTTCATAGCCAGGACTCGGGACTGGGTGACGAAAACTTG
>Ga0137412_10002794_pt1 | contig 13840 bp, 17 predicted proteins | sample CZODoug2_1_16fun_FD_122160 | JGI IMG/M metagenome (GOLD analysis project Ga0137412, IMG submission 122160) | Vadose zone soil fungal communities from Angelo Coast Range Reserve, California, USA - CZODoug2_1_16fungal (Hybrid Assembly) | ecosystem: Environmental > Terrestrial > Soil > Vadose zone... | reverse complement strand
CAGATCTGGTGCCAGTTGTTTTCCGAGCCGGCCGGCGGCTCCGATGTCGCGGGCTTGCGCATGCGCGCGGAAAAGCAGGGCGACAATTGGATCGTCAACGGCCAGAAGATCTGGACATCCGGCGCGCACTACTCGGATTACGGTCTTCTGATCACCCGCACCGATCCCAATGTGCCCAAGCACAAGGGCTTGACGATGTTCTTCCTCGACATGAAGAGCAAGGGCGTCGAAGTGCGGCCGATCAAGCAGGCCAACGGCATGCAGGAGTTCAACGAGGTCTACTTCACCGACGTCGTGATCCCCGACAACCAGCGTCTCGGCAATGTCGGCGACGGCTGGAACGTGTCGCTGACCACGCTGATGAACGAGCGCATGTCGATCGGCGCGCGGCTTGCGACCGGCTTCCCCGAAATGTTCGAGTTCTGTTCGAACCTGATGACCGACGACGGGCTCGCGATCGACGATCGTGCGACGCGCTCCAAGCTCGCGCATTGGGCGGTGAAGGCCAGCGGGCTGAAATACACCAGCTACCGGGCCATCTCGGCGCTGTCGAAGGGCGAGCGGCCGGGACCGGAAAATTCCATCGGCAAACTGGTAGCCGGCTCGATGCTGCAGGACATCGCGATGGTTGCGATGGATCTGGAAGGCGCGGCCGGCGCGCTGACCGGGGAATCCGAAGAGATCGCGCGCGGTCAATTTCAGCAGATGCTGTTGAGTTCGCCCTCGATGCGGATCGCCGGCGGCACCGACGAGATCCTGCGCAACATCATCGCCGAGCGCGTGCTGGGCCTGCCCGGCGATATCAGGGTCGACAAGGATGTGCCGTTCAACAAGATCCCGACCAAGGGGCGCAGTTAGTCATGGCCGATACCGCGCCGATCGATATTCTGGAAGACCTGCTTGCCGCACGCTTTTCCTGCCGGGCGTTCCTGCCAAAGCCCGTGCCGCGTCCCACCATCGAGCGGATTCTCGCTGCGGCGCAAAAAACGGCGTCCTGGTGCAACAGCCAGCCCTGGCGGCTGGAGATCACTTCCGGCGAAGAGACCCGGAAATTCCGCGAATTAATGTATGGCGCGGCCTCCGGCGGCCGGCCAAGCAGCGGCGACTTTCCGTTTCCGCGCGAATATCGCGGCGTCTATCTGGAGCGGCGGCGCGAGAGCGGCTTTCAGCTCTACAATTCGCTCGGCATTCCCCGCGGCGACAAGGCGGGCTACGCCAAGCAGGCGCTGGAGAACTTCAATTTCTTCGGCGCGCCGCATGTCGCCATCGTGCACACCGACGAAGCGCTCGGCGTCTATGGCGCGATCGATTGCGGCGGCTATCTCATGAGCTTCATGCTGGCGGCGCAGGCGCTCGGCGTGGCGACGATCCCGCAGGCAGCCTTGGCGTTTCATTCGGAGGTAGTGCGCCAACATTTCGGGCTCGGCGACGATCGCCGGGTGGTTTGCGGTATTTCCTTCGGATATCCCGACCGTGAGCATAAGGCCAACAGCTACCGCACGACTCGCGCCGACCTCGCCGACACGGTCAGATTCGTCGGCGAGTAGCCCGCTGAACGCCCGCCAACGGGTGGTGATTCTCTCATGGCACCCATGCTCGAACCAGGGTGCGGCGCACGCGACTAAGATTTATCCCGATCTCATCGCATCCTCCCCCCAATGTCGTGCCTGTTGGTGGATTTGTCCCTGCTTTCATAGGCTTCCAGCAATGCTATTGACAAAATCCGCTCCAACATCTTGAGTTGTAGAGCTCTGGTGTCCACAATGCAGAATTGCAGGTTTTCAATGATTCGTTCGAGCGATGGTTCGGTCACAGCTCTCGATCCGGAATGTCAGCAATGGATCTCACCCCGATGCAGCCCAAGCTTGCAGCATTGAGTGCCGACGAAACGACGGCTTTCGGTCTTCGCTTGATGAGGAACTTCCTCAGACTACGCGAGAGGCGGCACCGTGAAGAGATCATCGCACTGGCTGAACGGTTAGCGAATGAAGAAGAGAAATGTCCGGCAGTATCTGACGATTGAGGCCAGTCAATCCGTGCCACGTCAAAGTCGGGTTGGTCAGGCCGATCTGCCTGCAAAGCGACTTCCACGTCGTCTCGTCGCAATCGACCAGCACAGCCAGCACCGACATGCCGTCGATCATCTGCGGCAGTCCGAGCGGGTGGGCTCTCCAGCCGCAACGTTCGAAGCGCGGCAGCCACCAGGATTCCAGGACGATGGAGAATCCGGTCAGCCCGATGCTGATGCCGTATTCCATGATCGCCGTCAGAAGCAGCATCTCGATCCGCGGCCCGGCATGCTCGCCGCGGCGTTCCGGAATGACGAAGATGCGCGACAGCTCGTAGACATCGGCCCGATGCACCGGCCCGCGCAGGCTGAGATAGGGAAAAATGTCGCTCATCAGCGTCGGCTGTACCGTCGGCAAGGCGCGCATGGCGCCGATCAGCTGGCCGCCGTCGAGGCAGAACAGATAGACCGCGTCCTCGGTGTCGAATTGATCGATTTCCCGCCCGTCCGGCCGGTCGAGTGCCATCCACTTGCGCTGCTTGACGTAAATGTCATGGCGCAGGCGGAAATAAGGATCGAAGTATTTTTCGTAGAGGTGGCGGTTGTCTCTTTGAACCACATGAATTTCACGCATACAGTCACCGCTTGATTGAGTTTCAATCACACGGCAACCGTGCCTAGAACGAAAAAATTGATCTACTGGCAGAATTTCCAGTTCAGATCAGGATTTCACGGTTGACAATCGCCGTCGCAACCGTCGCCGTCTTGTTGTTCGTCATCAACTTGCGTTGCGCCTCCTCGATGTGCCAGCGCACATTGCGCTCCGAGATGCCGAGGATCTGACCGGTTTCCCATGCGGTCTTGCCGCGTGCGGCCCAGCGCAACACCTCCGCCTCCACGCCGGACAAGCGCCGGCCGGAAGTTGCCACGCCCGGCCGCGATAGCGCACGCATCCTGCCATGGGTAAAGACCCCCATCAGGTGAAGCGCACCCCTGGTCTGGGTGTCGAGATATGGCCGCTCGCCGGCGATGCTGACGGCGCCGATGCCATCGTCATAATGGATCGGAATGCAGAACCCCTCGCAGAGGCCGAAATCACGGGCCCGCATCATCACGCCATGCGCCTGCCGGTCCCGCTCGCGATCATACGCCACGTCCTTCCACTCGAACGGATTCAAGCTGTTGAAGCAATGCTTGGGAACCGGATCGACCAGATGCAGATTTTCACGATTATAGAGTTCGAACCACTCTACCGGCCAGCCATTGGCGATCGTCAGTTCGGCGAGCGATTGCCCCGACATCGGAATGCCAGCCATGATGTAGGCGTGAAAACCGAGTTCGTTGATCACCTTTTCAAATTGCGAGATGACGTTGGCGGCCGTCTTTGACGCTTCAATCGCCTCGACAAAATCCAGCGCACGCCGTCCCCAATACGGTTCTAATTCTTTCATTCGAAAACTCTCCACCCCGCTATCAGGCTAAACCCCGACAGCACGCTGTCAATTGCAAACTCGGCGAATGTTTTTGCATTCGGTATGCCGCGCGCCGGTCCGTCATCGGTATCGCGGTCAGGCGTTGATGCAGTGCGGTGTTGTCGAATCCGAATTAATTAAAAACATGCGGAAACGAAGGTCACCGGAGAGGCGTCATTGGAAAAGAATTTTCTCCAGGCGACGAGCCCGCCCGCTTCACCGTAACCGGCACGCGGACCGGCTTACGCCAAGATCATGCTCAAACAATAAGCTCGCGCGTCAATGGCTCGTTCCGGATCTAGAGCCTTTTCCGTTCCGATTGAATCGGAACGGAGGCTCTAGCTTTCCGTTTTGACGCGTTTTCTTGACGCGAACCGGACCCCACTTCGCTCGAAAACGCTCTAGCCTGCGCTGTCGAATTTCGGCGGCCGCTTCTCGGCGAACGCCTGGATGCCCTCTTTGATTTCGGTGCCACGCATGCTGTCGCGATGGCGCTGGTCGGCCGCGGCCTCGTCCAATTCGCCACGGGCGAACTCGTTGATCGCCTGCTTCATGCCGCGCATCGCGACCGGCGCGTTACCGGCGAGAACGGTGGCCAGCCGGTCGACCTCTTCGTCGAGCGCTTCGGCCGGCACCATCGCGGTGAGATAGCCGATCCGCAGCATTTCCGGCGCTTCGATCTTTTCCGCCGTAAGGAATAGTTTCTTGGCATTGTCGACACCAAGCCGCGACACGTAGCGCTTGATGCCGCTCTTGTAGTAGTGCAGCCCAAGCCGCGCCGCGGGCATGAACATCTCGGCGGTGTCGACGCCGATGCGGAAGTCGCAGGCCAGGGCCAGATCGGTCGAACCGCCATAGACGCCGCCATTGAGGCGGCAGATCGTCGGTACGCCGAGGTCCTCCAGCCGGTTGACCACGACTTCGAACGCCGACCCCGCGCTCCGCTCTTCCTTGGCGCTCACCGCGCGCTCGGCGACCGAGTTGAGATCGTAGCCCGCGCTGAAGGCGCGTCCGGTTCCGGTCACCACCAGCACGCGGAGCTCCGGGTCGGCCTCGATCCGGTCGAACAGGGCGAGCAGCGCGTCGAGATCGCTTGCCTGCAGCCGGTTCAAATGCCTTGGCCGATTGAGGCGGATGGTGGCGCGCGCGCCGTCGATCTCAAGGATCGGCGCGCTCGGCGTTTCGGCGGCTTCGGGGGAGTGCTGCTGCATTACTTGTTCTCCAGCTCGCGCCGCTTGGCCTCGGCATCGATGGTTTCGGCGAGATCGGCATGCCTGGCCATCAAGAGGCGGAAATCGACGAGATCGAGCACCAGAAGCTTCGAGAGCCGTGTGGTGGTGATGTTCGCGGAACGCAGGTTATTCCCGAGCAGCGCCATTTCTCCGAAGAAAGCGCCTTCGCCGAGCCGCACCTTCTTGCCGGGCAGGTCGACCTCGACCTCCCCGGAGGCGATGAAATACATGCAGTCGCCGGTCTGGCCCTTGCGAATCAGCAGGGTGCGCGGGGGCAGGTCGATGGTACGCAGCATATGGGTTACGTCGGCGATGGCCGCGGGGCCGAGGGCGGCGAAGAACGGCACCTTGCTGACGGACTCCCATGTCCTGAGAAAGTTGTCGCGGCGGGTTTCCGCGGCGAAGCCGGTGGCGAGAATACCGGTCCACAGCCCGAACACGCCAAGCCCGGAGATCATCACCAGCGCCGCCACGATCCGCCCAGGCAGCGTGATCGGCACCACGTCGCCATAGCCGGTCGTGGTCAAGGTCACGACCGCCCACCACAGCGCCGCGGGGACGTTGCCGAAGGTCGCGGGCTGCACGTCGCGTTCGAAGAAATAGACCGCGACCGAGCCCAGGAACAGGACCATCAGGAAAATCACCAGCACGCTGAGCAGCGGCCCGGATTCCAGCACCAGCACCCGCCGCAACTGCCGCAATCCGGGAATGCCGGGCAGCACCTTGACGATCCACAATATGGAAAGCAGCCATGCGGTTCTGGGATCGACGCCGGAGAGCAGGGTGAGCGGGACCGCGACCGCGCCGGCCGCGTCCACCATCCCCTGCACGGACGTCAGATAGGTCAATCCCCGATCCGCCCTCACGGCGTGGCGAAGCCGGACCACCCATTCGAACGCGAAATAGGCCTGGCAGGCCCACAGGACGACGCTGATGGAGCGATGCGCGGTGTCGAAGGCAGGGTCGACCGTGACCAGCACCATGGCGCCGACGCCGATGAACACCGCCACATAGGCCAGCTTGGTCATATTGCGACCAGCGGTCGCGGCCACAAACTGCGCAAGGCCTGGAAAAACCAGCGGCTTGGACATTTTCGAGGCTTCGCGCATTATTCTGAACACCCGGTTCTGGCTTGGCCGTGTCGGACAAAGTGCCTGCCCCGGGCGGGGCCGTCAACGACACTGGGCGAGCGCTGTGGTCACCGGGCGTTGAGGGGGCGAACGTGCCGCAAACGAGAATTTTTGCGCGGGATTGCTCCAAATCCCCGACAAAACGTCGCCTTTTCTGCGTATATCGAGGGTGTCCCGTGAGCGTTATGATGACCGTGCTGGATCCCGCGTATCCTTCATAGCGACGTAGCTTAGGAATTGGTTGACCCCTATGGATACCTCACATCTCGCAGAGCACGCAGGCGCCGCCGGCAGCTTCTTTGCCTCGATCTTCGTGGTCGCGACGCTCTCGATGCGAACGATGATCCCGCTGCGGGTGTTTGCCATTCTGACCAATATCCTGCTGATCTCGACGGCGATACCGACCCATAATTACCCTACCATGATCCTGCATGCGGTGCTGTTGCCGCTCAACAGCTACCGGCTGCACCAGATGCTGCAGCTGGTGCGGGACGTGAAGCGATCCGTCAACAGCGACCTGTCGATGGAATGGCTGCGGCCGTTCATGACCGAGCGCAAATGCGCGGCCGGTGAGGTCCTGTTCTACAAGGACGAGAAGGCCGAAAGCATGTTCTACATCGTCAGCGGCCGGTTCCGCCTGGTCGAGTCCGGCATCGAACTGCCGGTCGGCGCCATCGTCGGCGAACTCGGCATGCTGTCGCCGTCCAACGTGCGAACCCAGACCCTGGAATGCGTCGAAGGCGGCATGATCCTGAGCGTGAGCTATGCCCAGGTCGAGGAGCTTTACGTGCAGAACCCCGCCTTCGGTTTCTACTTTCTGCGCCTTGCCAGCGCCCGCCTGTTCCAGAACCTAGACACGCTGGAGAAGCGGATCGCGCAGCTGACCGCGGCGGCGGCGAATCCCGCCTAGAGCGCAAGAGGGTCGGTGGCAAGTTTCCTGTCCTCGCTTCGTTATCTGCTCGCCGATGTCATCGGCGAGGACGATGCTGCGCCCCCATTCCTGCCCGAGTGCTTGCCTGACGAGGTGACCGCGATCGTCAGTGACGCCATCGATCTCTTGATCGACTACCAGGGCGCAAGTTACGCCCAGCTCTATGTCGACCGGCTGAGCCGGTTCGTCGGCCGGCAGGATGTCGATGCCGCGACGTTCTGCGAGATCGCCCGCCTGATGGCGATCCGCATGAGCTACGAGGATCCGATCCGCATCGCGCAACTGAAACTCGCCGAGCTGGAGGGCGGCGCGGGAGCCGCACATGCGCCGTCGACCGATGTCAAGAAATTCCGCCTCGATGAATTGATCGGTTCGCTGCCGGCGAACGTGGCCGAACCGGTGCTCGACACGCTCGACATGGTCGGATGGCGGCACAAGCGGGTCGCGATCCCGTTTTCGACCGCGAGCCGCTGGGGCATTCGCCGGCTCAAATTCGAGGCGGGCTTAAGGCGGTGGCGGCTGCTTTCAACCCGTTATGAAGAAGAACGTGTCTGGGTCGAGCGCTGGCTGCACATGATCGCCCGCAGTCTCGCCAAGCAGCCCGCTTCCGCGATTGCGGTCGTGGCGACGGCGACGATGATCCAAGGCTATGGCGACGCCTATCGCCAGGGCTTGGCCGACTGGCATGCGATCATCGACAATCTCGCTAAGCCGACCTTTGACGGTGTGCTGCCCTTGTCCGACCTCGCCAGTGCGATCGCGGAGGCGCGCGCCGCCGCGTTGCCCGATCCGCGCCAGGTCGCGCTCAAGCGCGCCATCGCCCAGATCAGGGCCCGCGCACTCGCAGCCGGCGCCAGTGCGGCGGCGGAGTGACGCGCCCGCGCCAGGAACCATTGAGGAACCATTGCCGCCGGCGTCTGTTTCCCCCGCTCATCGTTCGTACGGAGGAAATCAATGGCTATGGACGACAGAGAGTTTGGCAATCTGATCGGTAGCGACAAGGTCGAGGGCACCGCGGTGTTCGGCGCCGACGACAGCAAGATCGGTTCGATCGAACGGGTCATGATCGACAAGGTCAGTGGCAGGGTGTCCTACGCCGTGCTCGGGTTCGGCGGTTTTTTAGGGCTCGGCAACGACCACTATCCGCTGCCGTGGCAATCGTTGAAATACGACACCGCGCTCGGCGGCTATCGCACCGGCGTCACCGAAACCCAGCTTCGCGGCGCGCCGAAATATCGCGGCGACACCGACTGGAATTGGAGCGATGCCTCACGCAACCGCGAACTCAACGACTATTACGGCGTGCCGGTGATCTGAGAGATATGACCGAACGCAATCTTGAAACCGAAATGAAAGAGGCCGCCCGATCAGGCGGCCTCTGCGCTGACAGGAGCTGAAACCTACCAGCCGATCCAGCGGCTGCCACGCCAGTAGCCGCGGCCTTCATGCTCACGGAACGCAAAGTGCTCGTGCGGACCCCACTTCCAATCGTCCTCGTGCACGACGACCTTCGCGCCGTGCGGATAGTCGTAGGCATCGTGCGCATGCCAGCAGACATTGCCGGTGCAGACGATCGCCGCCGACGCGCTCATCGCGGACGCCGCCAGAAGCCCGGCGCCGATCGCCGCACTTGCGAGTGCCTTGCTCAACAGTCTCATTCAGTTCTCCTTCGGGTAGCCCCTTTGCCCGCCTGCCAACCCTCAAAGGCGCGCTTCGGTTCCCGGCGCGACCGGCTTGCTGGTGAAATGGAACTGTGAGAAACGCGAGCTCGTTCAGGCTCTATTCATGCACTTTGATCATCAGTGGAACGGTCTGGCGCATGGCGCGTCAGACGATCGCCGCAGGGCGGTCTGCAACCGTCAGGACGGGAGTCAACGCGGCGAAAAGCAGCGGCTGCGCGCGATTGTTGTTCACAACCTATGAACGCTAATATTTATAGTGCTATGGTTAGGTTGAGCATGCGAGCCTCGTCCGGGCCGGCCCGTGCTGCAATGTCAATGGCAGCTCTGGATCGCCCGACAAAATCGTAACCGTTTCAAAAAAAACGATAATTTTCAGATCTGCGACAATATCCGCCGCCCGGACGATTGCAAATTGATCTGCAGTGGTAGCCCTATCGGCTATTCCCGATTCGGATGGCGCGGCGCTGCCACACCCGGCGTTTTTCGGGTTCCACGGAGGTGCATTCCCGGCCCGGAGATGTCATAAAAGGTCAATACGGGCCGACCGGGTTTGGAAAGAAGTTGTGCTGAGCGCCTCGAGTTCCCGTGCGGTCCAGGGTTTGTTCCAGCGAGGGCGTCAGCTTGTCATTTCCCCCCATGTCGTCGTCGGTTCCTGTTGGTGCGCTGGTGGCATGGATGTCGTTGCTCACCGTCAAGCATGTCATCGCCGACTTCGTGTTGCAAAATTCCTGGATGGCCCACGGCAAGGATCAGAAACATGGATGGGCGTTGCCTCTCCTGGTGCATTGCCTGGTTCATCTGGCGGTCGCGATGGCGCTGATCCTGATCATCGCGCCGAAATTCTGGTTCGTCGCGGTGATCGACTTCGCCATCCACATCACGATCGATCGCGCCAAGGGTCTTTGTTCGTCGACCTTCTGCATGACGCCGGAGCACCCCTGGTTCTGGACACTGATCGGCGTCGATCAGGCGCTGCACCATCTCACCGGCTTCGGGCTGTCGATCTTCATGGCGGCGAACGGTTGAGTCCGCGAAATACTTGCGCGAGCACTCCCGCGAACACTCGAAATGACAGCGCATTCGCGCTGACGCCATTGACAAATTTTTTCATTCCGATTCGGACGCGGCGATCAAGTCATCCGTAACACTACCCCCGTCCGTGGTTAACCCTTCGTTAGAGAATTGCGCTGCATCTTCCCATCCCGAGGGAGAACCGCAATGTTTTCAAGCCGCGATGCCTACGAAGGCGATTTCTGCCCGGTCCGCGACGAGCTGCTCGGTGAGATGTACCGGGCCAGCGAAAGCGGTCTGCCCAGACTGGTCGAAAGCGTCTCTGCCGACGTCCGGGCGCGGCTCGCGCTGTTCTGCTACCGCAAGAGCCATCTGCACACGCTGGCGCTCGCGATCGCCGCAAGCTGCCGGGAACGCGACCTGATCGAGTTCGGCGGCCGTGTCGGCTCGACCCTCTACGCGTTGTCCCGCGAAGCCCCGGCCGCGCGCGCCGTGTCGTCATCGCATAACGGTCGCAAGCCGATCACGCTGTCGACCAAGCCGCTTTCGGCCATCGCTCCGCTCGATGACGAATTCGACGATGAAGAGCTCGCCGAAGCCGTCACGGCGTAATCTTTCTCCGCGTCGCCCCCGCGAAGGCGGGCGCCCATGACCACCGGCCGTTCTTCTTACGGGCGGCGTCTACCAACTCATCCCACAGATAAATAGCGCGGTATGGTTCCCGGCCTGCGCCGGGACGACCCATCAAAGCACCGGTAATCCGTGCCGCTTCCTTGCCATCGCGCATTCGGCGTCGCCGGGCATGCAGGTGCGGCAGACTTCGGGCCGGATCGCATAGATGGTGCAGGCCACGGCAACCCCGACCTTGCCATGTAGCGCCGTGCATCGGTCGCCCTCGCAGCGCATGCCCGACAGCCTTTCATTGACGAGTCCTGCCGGAATCAAATCGAGCGCGGCGTCGTCCTCGGTGGTGAAACGCGGCCAATTCGACGAATACGAACAGCAGGCGCCGCAGGCCTGACAGGGATTGTCGGGATCGGCTACTGCTGTGGCAGGCTCCGAGAGATCAGACATCCTTGGGCTGCTCCCACACCAGGCTTCGCCGCCATTTCGCGCGCAAAGCTTCGCGCCGCTCCGGATATTTCTCGTCGAGATAATCGGCATCGACCACGCGGTCGGTGCGGAAGCTGCGAAAGTCCCGCCGCAATTCGCACCAGGCCGCGAGAATCCGCACCGCCTCGTGATAGCCGATCGCGATCGGCCATATCGTGCGCTCGGAGTCACGGCCATGCTCGTCGCGGTAGCGCAGCGCGATCTTCTTGCCCTCGTGAATCTGCGACCGCGTCCGCGCCATGTCGATGCGGTCGGGCTCTCTGCGCCAGTCGCGCCGCGCGCGGCTTGCCGGTTCGAGCACGAAGGGCCGCAGCCGCTCCGGCACGGTATCGGCGATCTTCGCCATCAGGTCTTCCGCCGCGCGCGCCAGCACCGGGTCGGCGTTCCCGATCACCCATTGCGCGCCGAGCACCGCCGCCTCGATCTCATCGGGCGTCAGCATCAAGGGCGGCAGGTCAAAACCCTTCTCCAGGATGTAGCCCATGCCGGCTTCGCCACGGATCGGTACGCGCTGGCCGATCAAGGTCGCGATGTCGCGATAGATCGTGCGCTTCGAGGTCTCAAGTTCCTCGGCGATCGCATCCGCGGTCAGCGGATTGCGGCTGCGCCGCAGCACCTGGATGATCTGAAACAGCCGGTCGGCGCGTCTCATGGAAAAGTCTCTTTGAAGGTCGCTTGGAAATACTCTCGAAAATCTCTTTGAAAGGCGCTCGTCGCTGCTGACAGCATGTTGGCAGCAGGCATTTCTTATAACGGGACAACACTCCAATTGAAGGGAATTTGTCCATGTTGATCCTTTATGGCGTCGGCCTGTGGTCGACAATCCTGCCGCTGCTGACACCATGGTGGCAGCAGCACCGGGCTAGCCTGCGGCGCGTGTTGAAGAAATTGGAGCGCTGACATGATCACCCTTTATGGCTTCGGGCCGGGCTTCGGCCTGCCCGAAATCAGCCCGTTCGTGACCAAAACCGAGGTCCAGCTCAAGATGACCGGGCTCGCCTATCGCAAGCAGCGGGCGATGCCGCCGGCCTCTCCCAAGGGCCAATTGCCTTATATCGACGATGATGGGCAAAGCATCGCCGATTCGACCTTTATCCGAGCCCATATCGAGCAGAAACACGGTTTCGATTTCGACATCGGCCTCGACCAGGGCCAGCGCGCGCAGGCCTGGGCGTTCGAACGCATGATCGAACACCACGTCTATTGGGGCCTGGTCGGCGCGCGCTGGGTGGATGCGGACAATTTTGCCAAGGGACCGGCGCATTTCTTCGACGGCGCGCCGGAAGAGCGTCGCGAAAAGCTCAGGGAAGACGCGCAGTTCCGTGTTGCCGAGAACTATCTGCTGAGCGGCCTCGGCCGCCACGCTCCCGACGACGATATCGAACTCGCGGTGCGCTCGCTCTATGCGCTCTCGCTCCAGATCGGCGACAAGCCATATCTGATGGGAGACAAACCCTGCGGCACCGACGCCACCGCGTTCGGCGCGCTGGCCGGAATCCTGACGCCGTTCTTCGAATCCAAATTGCGGTCGAAGGCGGAGGCGTTTGAAAACCTCACCGCCTATGTCGACCGCATGATGGAACAATATTATCCCGAGTTCGCCTGGGCGCCGCTGCGGCAGGCGGCGTAGAGCACGATCCGGGAAAGTGGGTACCGGTTTCCCGAAAAGATCATGCTCAGATGACAAGTTGGAGTGCTATGATGGAGTCATCGCACTCCAACTATCAATACGCAGGAGCAGGCTCGCCCTTTAATGCGGCGAGCTGCGCTTCCAGCTCAGCAATGCGCGCGTCGCGCTGCGCTAGCGCGGCCGCGACATCGGCCGCGTCGAACTTCTGCGGGATATGCTGCGGGCAATTGGTGTCCCACGCCGCGATCTTGAACAGGATGACCTGTTCGGGCCGCGCCTTGTAGCCTTTCGGCATCAGGGATTGCGTCAACGCCGGATCGTCATCGACCACGCGTGCCTCGCCCCAGATCTTGACGCGGCGGCGATGGGCGTAGTCCATTACGAAAATATACGCCTTGGGATTTTCCGAGAGGTTGCCCTGCGTGATGTATTGCCGATTGCCGCTGTAGTCGGCGAAGGCGATGGTATTCTTGTCCAGTACCTTGATGAACCCCTTCGGCCCGCCGCGATGCTGGATATAGGGCTGGCCGTCGGCGGTCGCGGTTGCGAGATAGAAGCTGTTGGTTTCGGCGAGAAAGCCGCTCAGTCTGTCGTCGATCTCGGTGCGCCAGCCGCCATTCTCCTCGACATGGGCGTAGCCGTCGCGCGAACCCTTGCGGGCCTGAATCGCCTTGACGGCCGGCGTGAACGCGACATCGCTGGAATAGGCATGTGTGTCTGACATTGGATATTCTCCCTCTGCCGTCGGCGGCAACCCGCCGTCTCTTCCTTGCCAAGCTGGGCCTATCCCAGATTTAAACAATCATCCCGATTGACACTTCATCATTGCAATATATGAAATAATGCCATGGACCGCATCGACGCCATGCAGGCCTTTGTCGCGGTCGCCGATCTCAAGGGGTTCGCGGCGGCGGCGCGCAAGCTTGCCTTGTCGCCGCCGGCGGTGACGCGGCTGGTTGCTGCGCTCGAAGAGCGTCTCGGCGCCCGGCTGTTGCAGCGGACCACGCGGTCGGTGACCTTGACCGATGCCGGCGCGCGCTACCTGGAACGGGCGCGGCGCATCCTCGCCGATGTCGAAGAGGCTGAGCTGGCGGCCGAAGGCGAGCGCACCCGGCCGAGCGGGCGGCTCGTGGTCTCCGCGCCGGTCGGCTTCGGGCGGCTGTATGTCAGCCCGGTCGTGTCGGCCTATCTGAAGCGTTATCCCGATGTGTCCGGCGAGTTGCGGCTGGAAGACCGCATCATCAACCTGGTCGAAGAGGGCATCGATCTCGCGGTCAGGATCGGCCATCTTGCCGATTCCTCGCTGGTGGCGCGTCATGTCGGCGAGATGCGGCGGATCGTGGTGGCCTCGCCCGCCTATCTCAGGAAACATGGCGAGCCGAAGACGCCGGACGCGATCGCCTCGCACCAGACCATTCAGTTCGGTGCGACCGCGGTGACCGGCGAGTGGCGCTTCATGGAGGATGGCCGCGAGGCCCGTGTCAACGTCACGCCGCGCCTGTCCACCAACGTCGCCGATGCGGCGATCCAATATGCCGCGCAGGGCGGCGGCCTGACCCGGGTGTTGGCCTATCAGGCGGCGGATGCGGTGAAGCATGGGAGATTGAAAATCGTGCTGGCGAAATTCGAGC
>Ga0137412_10002793_pt1 | contig 13844 bp, 15 predicted proteins | sample CZODoug2_1_16fun_FD_122160 | JGI IMG/M metagenome (GOLD analysis project Ga0137412, IMG submission 122160) | Vadose zone soil fungal communities from Angelo Coast Range Reserve, California, USA - CZODoug2_1_16fungal (Hybrid Assembly) | ecosystem: Environmental > Terrestrial > Soil > Vadose zone... | reverse complement strand
CTTCGACGATCGGCGCCGCGGCGAGGTCATGCGCTATACGGTTGATAAATACGGTGCGGAAAACGTCGCCCAGGTTATTACGTTCGGTACGATCAAAACGAAAGCCGCCATCAAAGATGCCGCGCGAGTCCTCTATGGACAGCCCGGTTTTGCGATGGCGGACAAGATCTCCAAGGCGCTGCCGCCACCGATCATGGCCAAGGACATTCCGCTGTCGGGGATCGTTGATCCGCAGCATGAGCGTTATCGGGAGGCGGCCGAGGTCCGGGCGCTGGTCGAGACCGACCCGGACGTCGGCAAGATCTTCCAGACCGCGCGCGGCCTCGAGGGTCTGATCCGTAACGCCGGTGTGCACGCCTGCGCGGTAATTCTCTCTTCGCAGCCGCTGCTGGACGTGGTGCCGCTGTGGCAGCGCGAGGACGGCTCGATCATCACCGGCTGGGACTATCCGTCGTGTGAGGCGGTTGGCCTGCTGAAGATGGATTTCCTCGGGCTGTCCAACAACACGATCATCAGCGACGCCGTCGAGAATGTGAAGGCCAACCGGGGGATCGACCTCGACCCGGAAAGCCTGCCGCTGGACGATCCGGCGACGTACGAGTTGCTGGCGACGGGTGAGTGCCTCGGCATTTTCCAGATGGACGGCGCCGGCATGCGGGCGCTGATCAAACGCATTGCGCCGACCAAGTTCGAGGATGTGTCGGCTGGTATCGCGCTCTACCGCCCCGGGCCGATGGATGCCGGCACGCACAATGCCTACGCCGACCGCAACAATGCCCGCGAGGCAATAAAGCCCATTCACCCCGACCTGCAGGATGCGCTCGAGCCGATCCTTGGTGAGTCCTACCACCTGGTCGTTTACCAAGAGCAGGTCATGGCGATCGCGCAGCGGCTGGCCGGATACAGCCTCGGCGGCGCCGACATTCTGCGCCGGGCGATGGGGAAGAAGAAAAAAGAGGTGCTGGACGCGGAATATGAGAAATTCCGCGACGGCATGGCGGCCAACGGATATTCCGCCGAGGCGACTGAAGCGGTCTGGAACGTTCTCGTGCCCTTTGCCGGATACGGATTCAACAAATCGCACTCCGCCGGGTACGCGATCGTTGCGTACTGGACGGCGTACCTGAAGGCGAATTACCCGGCCGAGTTCATGGCGGCGTTGCTCACCGCGAACGCCGACAACAAAGACAAGATGGCGCTCTATCTCGGCGAATGCCGCCGGATGGGGATCAAGGTGCTGCCGCCGGATGTCAATGAGTCCGCGCACAACTTCACCCCGGTCGGCACCGATATCCGCTTCGGCCTCGGCGCGATCCGCAACGTCGGCGCCAACGTCGTTCGGTCCATTGTGGAGACTCGCCAGCAAAAAGGCCGCTACACCTCGTTCGTGGATTTCCTGCAGAAGTCCGAGGTGGTGGTGTGCAACAAGCGGACGATCGAATCGCTGATCAAGGCCGGCGCATTCGACTCGCTCGGCCACACCCGTCTGGGGCTGTGCCAGCAGCATGACATTGCCGTCGATGCGGTGATCGGCACCAAGCGGGAGGAGGCGCGCGGGCAGTTCGACCTGTTCGGCGGCATGGACGACGGCGCGGAGGAGTCCGCACCGCTCGGCCTGGATCTCAACTTCTCGGTCGAGGAATGGGATCGCAAGCAGCTGCTGGCCAACGAGCGCGACATGCTCGGGCTCTATGTGTCCAGCCATCCGTTGGCCGGCGCCGAGCGGATCCTGCGTAAACATTCCGACTGCTCGATTGGATCGCTTGCGGTCGATGAGAAGGAAGACGGCGCGATCGTCACCGTCGCCGGGATGATTTCCGGGCTACAGCGGCGGATCACCAAAAACGGCGATGCGTGGGCGATCGCCACCGTCGAGGATCTCGACGCCGCAATTGAGGTGTTGTTCTTCCCGAAGTCCTACCTCGATGTGGCCGCCGATTTGACCGAGGACTCCGCGGTGGCGATCCGTGGCCGGGTGTCCAAACGCGACGGCGCGATCAGCCTGATCGGCATGGAGCTGATGACGCTCGATATTTCCGGCGTTGGCGTCGAGTCCGGTGAGGCGCCGCTCGTGGTCGGTGTCCACCTGGAGAAGGTCACCCCGGCGCTCGTGGAGAATCTGCGCCATACGCTGCGGGCGCACCCGGGCCAGATCCCGATCCAGTTGAAGTTGCGCGGCCCGGCCCGCTCGCTGATGCTGGCCATCGACGACGACTTCCGGGTCGAACCGTCGACCGCGTTCATGGGAGAGATCAAGGAGCTGCTGGGCAGCGGTTGTCTCGAGTGACCGCTTGCATGGATGCCGTTCAGGCTCGCCTGGGAGACTGGGCGGTGTGACTGAGTCGCCCGAGTCAGGGTCTGCCCACGCCGGCGAGCTGCCGGCAATGCCGCCGGTCGCGGCTGCCGGTGACCGAGCCGGGTCGCGGTCGTGGCGGGTCAGCGCCGCCGAGCTGCGGCTGGCCGCGGCGCTGGTGATCGCGCTGGCAATCGTCGGCCTGCTGGTCGGCCTGATCTGGGGACACATCGCACCACGCGCGACGTTCACGGTGGTGCAGACCGGCGCGAAGGGGCTGGCCCAGCAGAACGACGCCGAGTCCGAGGCACAGATCGGGGTCGACGGTTGGTTCTCCCTCATCGGGGCCGGAATCGGGCTCGTGACCGGCGTGGTGGCGTGGCGCTTTCGCCCGGCCCGCGGCCCGTTCCTGATGGTCGCGCTAGCCGCCGCCTCGCTGCTGGGCGCCGTGATCGCGTGGCGCTTCGGCCTGTGGATCGGCCGGCATCCCACGCACAGCCAGCTGCGGACGATCTTCAATCACAACGGCGCGACCTTCAAGCCGGCGATCAAGATGCGGGCCAAGGCGGCGCTGTTCTTCCAGCCGATCGGCGCGGTGCTGGCCGCGTTGTTGTCGATCGGCTTCTCCCGGCACAGCGACCTCGGTACCGCGCCGACCTCAACCGCGGACGGCGCCTAGCGCGCTTGCCGCTGGGCTCGCTGTTGCGCCGCCCATGATCATGATGGGCAAACCCCTCGCATTCCGACGGTTTCGCCATCACGATCATGGAATCGGTCGCGCCGGGAGAGCGGCTGCGGTCGGAATGCTCTTGCCACTATCGATCTTGACCTTATGGCTGGCCGCCGTCCGATTTGTCCAGCCATAAGGTCAAGATCGGCGAGCGCAATGCACTGGTGCCGCGGGCACGCTGGTTCGAGAGAACTGACATTGCGCGCGGCCCTGTGGATAACTTTTCCGCGGCTCCCGTCATTTTGCATACCTTGACCGCGAACATCGAAGCGCGTTCGTCGGGAGGGGTCATGTTGAATTCGCGGTTGATTGTTTTATCGTGTGCAATTGTCGCCATGATGGGGACCAGCACGATGGGTATCGCCAAATCCGTCGAACCGGGAGCGCGCAGTCGCGTTACGTACCAGGGCTTTGTGATCGAGGGTGGTCCAGAGCTGCCGAGCCGGCTGTCCGATGCGCCAGCGAAGGTTCGGTCCGCGGTGCTGGATTCGGCACGCACCGGTCGCACCGCAGTTTACAACCAGAAGACCGGGCGCTATGACCTTGCGTCAGACGAGAATAATGTCCCGCAAGACCAGAAGGTTCCATTGAATGTCACCGGCGGGTTCCGTCTGCCAAAGGGGATCCGTCGTGACTCGTACAACTGGGAGCAGACGACGAGCACAAAGCTAGGTGTGGTTGCCAACCCCGACCATGATGTTGTGGCAGAGGTTGACGTGAAGTTTCATGAACGAGCTGAGGGCCATACGTCGGATCAATGGAAGTATCGGTATTCATTGCACTACAAGAGAGGTGGACTCTACCGCCTTAATGTAGAGCTTACCTGCGCGGTGAACAAGAAAGGGAAGCCTGATGATTACTGCACCTCGATTACTTATCCCAATGGCAAGAAAGATCGAGGTGTCACACCGTCGCACGTCGTCGAAGTACACGATCTTGCAACTGGTAACACGGTCAATTCGAATCCAAGCGGGTTTTTTGGAACCCACTCGACGCCACCGCCGGCCGGGTCGAAGCAGGTCATCAAGTATGCGCACCTCACCGAGTCCGCGTACTTCGCCGAATACAAGCTGACGGACACGAGGAAGATTCGTGGATATGACGTATGTGTTCCTAGGCGAGCCCAGCTATCCGGCGTCAAGCTATGCTCAACATCTGGTGACGGTCGCTGAGCACCAGGATGGAGGAGGGTTGGGACCTGACATGAAGACCTACCAGGCACTGAACGAGTACGCCCCTCCCGAGCAGCCGCCACGGCTTGACGAACCGCAGCCGGAGTCGTTGCCACCAAGCTCAGTGGTTGGTGCCGCTGAGCTGATCGCGGCCGGCTTCGAGCCCTTGGAACTGCTGACCGGGTCCGACTGGATTGCTGTCGACTGGCCTAGTCAGCGCAAGCGAGCGTTGCCGGAGTCTCGCCCGGATCGTTTGCCCGACGGCGCTGATGAACAGGTCTGGTTCGTCAAGTCGCCGTGGCCCAGCCTGGCGCCGTTCGACGCGCTAGGTGTGATCTGGGCGAACCTGCCACGAGACGACGACGTAAGCCGGGCAGAAGCGGCGCGTGAAATCCTCAGATGGTCAGACGAACGTGCTGTGGCTGCGTTCGTAGCACTGGACCTGCGGGGCTAGTAGTCGTGGAGGTGACGTGCGTACCTACCATCCACTGAGTGAGTACGCGCCTCCCGAGCCGCCGCCGTTGCCAAGCACCGAGCCGCAGCCGGAGCCAATGCCGGCAAGCTCGGTGGTCGGTGCGGCTGAGCTGATCGCGGCCGGTTTCGAGCCGCTGGAACTCCTCACCGGAAGCACGACGCTCGCCGGGGACTGGCCCAACCAGCACAAGCGATCGTTATCGGAAACCCGCCCGGATCGACTGCCTGATGACCAGGGTGAGCTCGTTTGGTTTGTCAGATCGCCTTGGCCGCGCCTAACGCCGGAACAGGTGCTAGATCTGATTACGACCTACTTAACGCACGACAATGAGCCCCGATGGCCAGAGGTCACGCGCGAGATCTTCGCGTGGTCCGACGAACGTGCCGTAGCCGTTCTGAACAAGCTGAACCTGCGGGACTGATAGCCGTGGAGGTGACATGCGTACTTACCAACCGCTGAGCGAGTACGCGCCGGCCAAGCCGCCGCTACCGAACACCGATCCGGAGCCGGAGTCGTTGCCACCAAGCTCGGTGGTCGGTGCGGCTGAGCTGATCGCGGCCGGTTGCGAGCCGCTGGAGATGCTGACCGGCATAGTCGAGATCGTCGAGGACTGGCCGAACGAGTACAGGCGTGCGCTACCCGAAACGCGTACCGATCGGCCGCCCGGAGAAGAGAACGACGCGGTCTGGTTTATCCGATCGCCGTGGCCGAGTCTGACGCCAAAGGACGCGTTGAGCGTGCTGTGGACGAGCCTACCCAGGGAGAACGAAGCTAGCTGGCCGGCCGTGACCCGGGAGGTCCTTTCCTGGCCGGATGAACGGGCACTCTCCGTGTTCCGGCGGCTTTGGCCAGGCGAGGACTAATTGCGGCCGGGGGTGCCGCTGCCCAGCTCGGACAGCGGGGCCGGCACTACCCGTAACTCGCGCACCAGCACCGTTTCCCGGCGCAGCAGCCGGATCTCGGCGCGCAACCGGTCGCGGGTGAGATCGTGTTCGAGCAGCGCCTGCTTGTCCTCGAGGGTGAGCAGCGCGGTCGCCGCGACCAGATAGGACAGTACGTCGGGCTCGTCGGGCAGGTCGATCGCGGCCACCTCGGCGCCGCCGATCGCTGCCACCGCGGTGACGTACTCCTCGAACATTGAGCTGGCGCGGGCAGCGAGCAGGCCGAGCTCGGGTCCCTGCTCCGGCTCCGGCGGCAGCATCTCCACCTCGCCCACCAAGTACGGCTCGGTGGTGGCGTCCACGCCCTTCAAGGCGAACCGTTCGACCCCGACGGTGACGATCTCGTAGGTCCCGTCGTCGCGGTTGTCGACCTGGCGCAGCTCAGCGGTGCAGCCCACCGGATGCAGGGCACCGACCGCCCGGGCGCCCCGGCCCTCGGTATCGGCGGCGGGCTCCGCCGCGGACGCGTCCTCATCCTTGGCCGGCCCACCGGCCAGCGGGCCGACGTCCGTGCCCAGCGCCGGCTGCCGGATCGCGATCACCCCAAAGCGCCGCGGGGTGCCTTCCGGCGTCTCCAGCAATCGCTGTACGAGCACCCGGTAGCGCTCCTCGAAGACATGCAGCGGCAGCAGCACGCCCGGGAACAGCACCGAGGGCAGCGGGAAGAGCGGCAGCGAATCGACCACCCGGCCAGCCTATCGAGCGCGAGTGCAACCGAGCAGGAATGACCGTCGAGGAAACCGGGCGACAACCGGAGTACCGCGTAGCGGACACTAGGCTGAGCACTGTCAACCGACTCGAAGAGCGAACCGAAAGGAACCCATCGTGCTGCGCCGCATCGACCTGCGTACCACCGATGACACGAGAGCCATCGCCGCGGCGCTGCCGCGGGCGGCGGTCGACGTTGCCTCGGTCGGTCATGAGGTGCAGCCGATGCTGGATGCGGTGCGCGACCGAGGTGCGGCCGCGATCCGGGAGCTGACCGAGCGTCACGACGGGGTTGCGCCGGAATCGCTGCGGGTGGGCCCGGCCGCGCTGGCCGATGCGGTCGCCGTGCTCGATCCGGCCGTACGGGCCGGTCTGGAGGAGTCGATCCGCCGGGCACGGCTGGTGCACGAGGCGCAGCGCCGGACCGACGAGACCGTGCGGGTCGTCGCGGGCGGTCTGGTCACCGAGCGCTGGGTGCCGGTACGCCGGGTCGGGCTCTACGTGCCCGGCGGGCGGGCGGTATACCCATCCAGCGTGATCATGAACGTCGTGCCGGCCCAGGTCGCCGGGGTGGCGTCGCTGGCGATCGCCTCGCCGCCGCAGAAGGACTACGGCGGCCTTCCGCACCCGACAATCCTGGCCGCCGCGGCGATGCTCGGCGTCCAGGAGGTGTACGCGGTCGGCGGTGCCCAGGCGGTCGCAATGTTCGCCTACGGTGTGCCCGGCGAGGTCGAGCCGGTCGACATGGTCACCGGCCCGGGCAATGTCTATGTCGCCGCGGCCAAACGGCTGCTGCGCGGCGTGATCGGCATCGACTCCGAGGCCGGGCCGACCGAGATCATGGTGCTCGCCGACGCTTCGGCCGACCCGGGGTACGTCGCGGCCGACCTCATCAGCCAGGCCGAGCACGACACAGTTGCCGCCTCGGTCCTGGTCACCGACTCCGAGCAGCTGCTGAGCAGTGTGGAGCGCGCCCTGGCCAACCAGACCCGGGCCACCAAACACGTCGAGCGGATCACCGAGGCGCTGACCGGCCCGCAGTCGGGCGCCGTGCTCGTCCGCGACATCGACCAGGGGCTCGCGGTAGCCAACGCCTACGCCGCGGAGCACCTGGAGGTGATCACCGCCGACGCGCGCGCGGTGGCCGGTCGGGTCACCAGCGCCGGCGCGATCTTCATCGGCCCGTATTCGCCGGTGGCGCTGGGCGACTACTGCGCCGGCTCCAACCACGTACTGCCGACGGGCGGCACCGCCCGGCACTCCAGCGGCCTGTCCGTCCAGACGTTCTGTAAAGGGATCCACGTGGTCGAGTACGACGAGCCGGCGCTGGCCGAGGTCAGCGAGCACATTGCCGCGGTGGCCTACGTCGAGGACCTGCCGGCGCACGCCGCGGCCGTACACGTGCGCTCGGCAAACGCCGAGGACGTACCGCTGGACGACGCGTCGTGACCGCGCCCGGGCAAAGGTCCACAGTGGACATAGCCGATCTCCCTTTGCGCGAGGATCTGCGCGGGCGGTCGCCATATGGCGCCCCGCAGCTGGATGTCGCGGTGCGGCTCAACACCAATGAGAATTCCTTTCCGCTGCCGAAGCAGCTCGTCGATGACATTGCCGAGGCGGTGCGGGATGCCGCCGCGACGCTCAACCGCTACCCCGACCGGGAGGCGGCGGCGCTGCGCACCGATCTCGCGGCATATCTCGGGCACGGACTGTCGGAGCGCCAGGTCTGGCCGGCCAACGGCTCGAACGAGATCCTGCAGCAGGTGTTGCAAGCCTTCGGCGGGCCCGGCCGGGTCGCGCTAGGTTTCACCCCGTCGTACTCGGTGCACCCGATCATCGCGACCGGCACCGGCACCGGCTGGATCGACGGCACACGGGCCGGCGATTTCACTTTGTCCGCTGAGAATGCGGTCGCGGCGGTGAAAGAGCACCAGCCGGACGTCGTCTTCCTGTGTTCACCGAACAATCCGACCGGTACGGCGTTGGATCTCGATGTGGTCGAGGCGGTGCTCGCGGTCGCCCGCGGCATGGTGGTAGTCGACGAGGCTTACGCCGAATTCGCCCGCACCGGCACGAAGAGCGCGCTGACCCTGCTGCCCGGACATCCGCGGCTGGTCGTCACCCGGACGATGTCCAAGGCGTTCGGAATGGCGGGCCTGCGGCTGGGATATCTCGTCGCGGATCCGGCCGTGATCGACGCGCTGCACCTGGTCCGGCTGCCCTATCACCTGTCCGCGCTGACCCAGGCCGCCGCTCGGGTGGCCCTCGCGCACGGCCCCGACCTGCTGGCCACGGTCGAGCTGATCAAGGCGCAGCGGGACCGGATCATCGCCGAGCTGCCGCGGCTGGGGCTGCGGTCGGTGCCCAGCGACGCCAACTTCGTACTCTTCGGTGGATTTGCCGACGCGGGCGCCACGTGGCGGGCGTTGCTGGATGAGGGCGTGCTGATCCGTGATGTCGGGCTGCCCGGCTGGTTGCGGGTCACTGCGGGGACCGAGCCCGAGACAACCGCATTCTTGGACGCGTTGGAGAAGGTGGCAACCGCATGAGCAGAGTCGGCCGGGTCGAACGGGTCACCGGCGAGACGAAGGTGAGTCTGGAGCTTGATCTCGACGGCACCGGGCGTACCGATATCGCCACCGGCGTTGGCTTCTACGACCACATGCTGAGTCAGCTCGGAAAGCACGGTGGTTTCGACCTGACCGTGCGCACCGACGGTGACCTGCAGATCGATGCGCATCACACTGTCGAGGACACCGCGATCGCCCTGGGAACGGCGTTCGCGGAGGCGCTCGGTGACCGCGCCGGCATTACCCGCTTCGGCAACGCATTGGTGCCGCTGGATGAGGCACTGGTGCAGGTCGCGGTCGACATTTCCGGCCGGCCGTATCTCGTGCATGACGAGCCGGCTGTGATGGAGTCAGCCGTTATCGGCGGGGATTTCGCCGGTACGTTGGTACGGCACATTTGGGAGTCGTTCGTCACCGCGTCCCGCATTGCGTTGCATGTTCGGGTGTTATCCGGTCGCGATGCGCACCACATTGCCGAGGCACAGTTCAAGTCGGTGGCGCGGGCGCTGCGGATGGCATGCACGCTGGATCCGCGGGTGGCCGGCGTGCCGAGTACCAAGGGCGTGCTCTAGTGGCGAGCGGATTGCTTATTGTCGGCGGATTTCTCATCGGCGGCGCATACAGCGTGTGGCAGCAGGGCGCGGGTAACCGCGAGCCGCGGAAAGCCAGACAGGCCAAGGGTTTCGCGGCGACGCTTCTCGTGCTCGCGGTGTTGGCGTTACTCGGCGGCGTTCTCCGGCTGGTTTAGAGGAGGCACCGATGAGCGGACCGCGAATTGTGGTTTTGGACTACGGCTCGGGCAATTTGCGTTCGGCGCAACGGGCTCTTGCCCGGGTGGGCGCCGACGTCACGGTGACCAGTGATCGCGGGTTGGCGCGGTCCGCTGACGGCCTGGTAGTCCCCGGTGTCGGGGCATTTGCCGCCTGCATGGAGGGCCTGATCAAAGCTGGCGGCGGCGACGTGGTGCGGGCCCGGCTGGCCGAGGGTCGGCCGGTGCTCGGCATTTGCGTCGGAATGCAGATCCTGTTCGAACGCGGTGAGGAGCACGGCCTGCGTACCGACGGGCTCGGCATGCTTTCCGGCGCGGTGCGCCGGTTGCACGCGGATGTGCTGCCACACATGGGCTGGAACACCGTCCAGCCGCCGGAAACCAGCACGCTGTTCGCCGGAATTCCGGCGGACGCCCGATTCTATTTCGTGCATTCGTACGCGGCATCCGCGACCGACGGCTCGGTGACGACCAGCCATCACGGTGAGCAGTTCGTCGCGGCGGTCGAACGCGGGCAGCTTTCGGCCACCCAATTCCATCCGGAGAAATCCGGCGACGTCGGCGCGGAGTTACTGCAGAACTGGCTCGGCAGCCTCACCTGACCCGCCCGACTCGCCTACGTGCACACTCTCGCCGATCTTGAAGTTATGGCCCATGGATGTCCGAAATGTGGGGCCATATCTTCAAGATCGGCGTAGAGGTGGTGGCGGATTAATCGACGTAGGCGGAGGAGATCCAGCCGATGTTGCCGTTGCCCAGCAGGACCTCGGCGAACCCGTTGTTGGAGAAATCGTCCTTGTACAGCGGGGATCGCACGACAGCGCCCTTGCTCTTGTGACCGATGATCGCGCCGCGGCTGGTGCTCGGTGCATTACGCACGTTGACCGTGCCGGTGATGCTGTACCGCGAGTTGATCGACGGCGTCGCCCTCGGTTTCACCAGGTCCGCGGCGTAGATGTAGCCGGTGCCGCCGCCGGCCAGCCGCACATCGTGGAACCCGTTGTCGAAATAGGAGCATTCGTAGGAGGCGGTGACCTTCTGGCCGGTGTGCTTACCGCCGTGGTACGTCCCGCCGGTGAAGCTGGCGTGCTTGTAGATGGCGGTCGGGTGGCCGACGGTCATGGTGCAACCGATGTAATTGGGTTGGACGGGGCCGGATTGGGTCGGTGTAGCGGCGCCTGCGCCGTGGGCGGCGCCGACGGCGAGCATGGCGACACCAACACCGATGCCGGCAAGACGACGAGCAGTATGCATGATGACTCTCCCTGGAAATCGATATTTGAGCGTGGGGCAATTCCCATACGCATGGAGGTAGATGCTCGAGATCGAGAATTCGTTGGAGATTCTGATGGCATGATTTCGGTGAGCCCGGCCGGCGCCGTCGCCGAGTTGGCGACCGGATAATCTGCGAGCTGAATTCCGCCGTGACCGAGGAGTGTTCGTGTCCCTGACCTTGCTGCCCGCCGTCGACGTGACCGGCGGCCGAGCCGTACAGCTGGTGCAGGGGGTGGCCGGTAGCGAACGCGTATACGGCGAGCCGGAGGCCGCGGCCCTGGCCTGGCAGCGCGACGGCGCGGAATGGGTGCACCTGGTCGACCTGGATGCCGCGTTCGGGCGCGGGCACAACCGCGAGCTGATCGGGCGGGTGGTCGGCGCACTGGACGTGCAGGTCGAGCTGTCCGGGGGGATCCGCGACGACGAGACGCTGGCCGCGGCGCTCGGGACCGGCTGCACGCGGGTGAATGTCGGCACCGCCGCGCTGGAGCACCCCGACTGGGTACGCAAGGCCATCGGCGAGTACGGCGACCGGATCGCCGTCGGTCTGGACGTGCGCGGCACCACGCTGGCCGCGCGGGGCTGGACCTCAGAGGGCGGCGAGCTGTATGAGGTGTTGGCCCGGCTGGACGCCGACGGCTGCGCCCGCTATGTGGTCACCGACGTGCGCAAGGACGGGATGCTCGCCGGGCCCAACCTGGACCTGCTGCGCGGGGTGACCGCTGCCACCGACCGGCCGGTCGTGGCCAGCGGTGGCATCGCAAGCCTCGACGACCTGCGCGCGATCGCGACCATCGACGGGGTGGAGGGCGCCATCGTGGGCACCGCGCTCTATGAGAAGTCGTTCACGCTGACCGATGCGCTGGCGGTGGCCGCTGCCCTGGCGTGATCCAATGGAGCGGCCGAGAGGAGGCCCGAGGTGACGGTCGCGGTCCGTGTCATTCCGTGTCTGGACGTGGATGCCGGCCGGGTCACCAAGGGCGTCAAGTTCGCCGACAACCGCGACGTCGGCGATCCGGTGGAGCTGGCCAGGCACTACGACGCCGAGGGCGCCGATGAGCTGGTGTTCTACGACATCACCGCCTCGGCCGAAGCGCGGGATACGACGTATGACGTGGTCAGGCGCACCGCCGAGCAGGTCTTCATCCCGCTGACCGTCGGTGGCGGGGTGCGTACCGTCGCCGACGTCGACGGGCTGCTGCGGGCCGGCGCGGACAAGGTGTCACTGAACTCGGCCGCGGTAGCCCGCCCGGCGGTGCTGCGCGAGGCGGCCCTGCGGTTCGGCTCGCAGTGCGTGGTGCTCTCGATTGACGCCCGGCGCAGCGACACCGCCCGCAGCGGATTCGAGGTCACGACGCACGGCGGCCGGCAGGCCAGCGGACTGGACCTGATCGAGTGGGTGGTCCGCGGCCAGGCCCTCGGTGCCGGTGAGATCGTGATCAACTCGATGGATGCAGACGGGACCCGCGACGGTTTCGACGTAGAGATGATCAAGGCGGTACGGGAGAAGTCCAGCGTCCCGGTGGTCGCCAGCGGTGGGGCCGGTGCGGTGGAGCATTTTCCGCCGGCCGTGGAAGCGGGAGCGGACGCGGTGCTGGCCGCCAGCGTCTTCCACTTCGGCACGATGAGCATCGGCGATGTTAAGAACGAGCTGGCCAAGTCGGGCGCGGTGATCCGCCCGGTCTAGGTGAGCTTGTCGATCATGCACAAACTGTTGCCGCTGTCGGCGCGTCGTGAACAGTTTCCGCATGATCAACAACGTCGGTCGTCACCGTATGCGTTGACACGCCTAAGGTGGGCCGGTGAATCGCATCGAGTTTCGGGTAGAGCGAGCCGAGTTGGGAATCGGCGATGCGGACGTGATGAGCCTCTACGTCGACGAGGTGTTGTTGCAGGACCTCATCCGCCCGCTGGAGCAGCCCTTTGCCGATGCCGAAGGGAACTCAGACCTGGCCGGGCAGTACGTCGGGCTGGCCAACCCGATCGGACTGGGTTGGCCAAGCCGGCACTACCTCGGTGAGCCGAAGGCGACCTGGTTCGGCGACGGGGACACGATCCTGCTCGGCTGCAACTGCGGCGACGCGGGCTGTTGGCCACTGATCGCCCGGGTCGAGCTGGACGAGCAACACGTGACGTGGCGCGGATTCCGCACCGGCCATCGAGACTGGGATCTCTCGAGCTTCGGCCCGTTCGCGTTCGACCGCCAGCTGTACGAGCGATCATTGCGGGCCGCGACGGCCTAGCCGGGCAGCATCGGGTTGCAAACCCGGTACATGCGGTGGGCAACCCAATGGAATTCGGCAAGAACGACAAGGCTGATGAAGCCCTGATCCTCGTCGTGAAGACTCTCAATCAGCAAGGTTGCCGGCGGCGACTGCTGGCGGTCGTTTCTGAGCCACCCCAATCCAGCCCGATCAACGCGAGAATCCCTCCGCGATGGCCTCGTTCATTTCCTCGATCGTGACCGGCCTTCCGAGCGGGCGGATCTTGCCTTTCAGGCTGGTGATCGATTCGGTTTTCGCGATGATCTGGTAGGCGCCGTTGTCCATCTGCACGAAGCTCACTCGGGAGCCCTTGGTCAACCCGAGATCGCGCCGGACCTGCGCCGGAATCGTGATCTGGCCCTTGCTCGTGACGGTCGCTTCGGGCACGGCGTGCCTCCTAATTGACAGCGCTGTTCTCTGCCTAAGCGTAGGGCGTCGAACGCGGATTTCTTGCTGGATGACACGCCCGGCACAATGGAGCGCATGACTGCAGCCCGTCCCTCCTCCCTCGACCCCGCAATCGCTGCCCGGCTCAAGCGCGACGAGCACGGCCTCATCACGGCCGTGGCACAGCAGCATGACACCGGCGAGGTGCTGATGGTCGCGTGGATGGACGACGAAGCGCTGCATCGCACGCTGACCACCGG
>Ga0137412_10002792_pt1 | contig 13845 bp, 13 predicted proteins | sample CZODoug2_1_16fun_FD_122160 | JGI IMG/M metagenome (GOLD analysis project Ga0137412, IMG submission 122160) | Vadose zone soil fungal communities from Angelo Coast Range Reserve, California, USA - CZODoug2_1_16fungal (Hybrid Assembly) | ecosystem: Environmental > Terrestrial > Soil > Vadose zone... | reverse complement strand
GCCGAATATCTCTACAAGGTCATGAGCGGCACCGTCCGTACCTATCGGGTGCTGAACGATGGCCGCCGCCAGATCGGCGCCTTTTATCTGCCCGGCGATATCTTTGGGCTCGAGGTCGGCGAGGAGCATACCTTCTCAGCCGAGGCGATCGTCAAATCCAAGATCCTGGTGATCAGGCGCAGCGCGCTGGTGGCGCTGGCCGCCCGCGACAACGAGTTCGCCCGCCAGCTCTGGACCATGACCGCAGGTGAACTGCAACGCGCGCAGGGCCACATCATGCTGTTGATCAAAACAGCGCAAGAGCGGGTGGCTGGCTTCCTCCTGGAAATGGCCAAGCGCTCGGCCGTCGTCACCGAACTCGACCTGCCGATGTCGCGGCGGGATATCGCCGACTATCTCGGCCTCACCATCGAGACCGTTTCACGCACGCTGACGCAGCTTGAGAATTCCGCGGCCATCGCGGTGCCGTCGTCGCGCCGCATCGTGCTCCGCAACATCGCCGCGCTGAGCCGCCTGACCGAGCTGTCGCTGCGCACCCTCGTCTCCGCCGGCTTCAGCCCTCAGGACGCCATGCGGGCTCTCGTCTCCGTGCTGAGCTATGTGGCCGGCTTCGTCGCCGACGAGCAGTCCCCCCGGCCGCTCGCCGAGGCTCCCGACCCGGCCCTGTTCCCCCTGCTCACCGCGGCCGGCTCTGGGCACCACACCGCGGAGACCTTCGAGTACGGCCTGGAACTCCTGCTCAGCGGCCTCCGCCTGGCCCGCCTCACCTCCTGACCTTCTGCCACATGTGGTCCACATGTGGCAGAAGGAGGCGACTATGGCGCACATGTGACATTGGGTGGGGCGTATGTGACTGGTGGGGTTAGGCGACGCCGGCGACGAGGTAGTCGTCGAGGCCGGCGGAGCGGTGGACGACGTGGTCGGCGTCGACGGCGAAGAGCAGGCAGCCGGGTTGGGCGTCGGCCCAGGCGACGCCGCTGCGGCCCATGGCGAAGGCGGTGGTGGCCACGCAGTCGGCGGTGGTCAGGTCGGCGGCCACGACGGTGACGCTGAGCAGGCCACGGGCCGGCAGGCCGGTGCGGCCGTCGACGATGTGCTCGCCCCGCTCATACGTCGCCGAGGTGGCCACGGCGAGGTCGCGTACGCCCAGCACGGCGCACATGCGGTCGGACAGCTCGGGGTGCCGGATGCCGACCAGCCAGGGCCGCCCGGGCTCGGGCTCCCCGGCGGCCACCACGTCGCCGCCGGCGTTCACACAGAACCGGCGGGCCCCGCCGGCCCGCAGCCGGTCGGCGGCCCGCTGCACGGCCCAGCCCTTCACCACCCCGCACGGGTCGAAGGGCCGCCCGGGCGGCGTGGCGGTGAAGGCCCCGAGGCTGATCCGCTCGTAGTGCTCGCAGATGCCGAGCACCTCGGCCAGGTCGGGGGACACGTCGGCGACCTCGCCCCGGCCGTACCGGCTGACCTCGCTGTCGGGGCGGAACGGGCTGAACCGGGCGTCCACCCGCCGCAGGTCGGCGTACAGCGGCGCGAGGTCGACCGGGTCCCGGACGTCCACCGAGACCGGCATGCCCATCACCTGTTCGACGTGCCGCATGACCCCAACAATGCGCACCGAGGCTGTGCCCACGCTGTGGGTGTTCTGTCGGATAGCTGTCGACCCGAGCGTCGAGTCGCCAGCTGTCGGCCCTCTGCCGCACCATGGGGCTGTGCGCGCTGACAAGGCTGAGGCCCCGGTCCGACTGCTGGTCGTCGACGATGAGCCCCACATCGCCGACCTGGTGGCGACGGTGGCGAAGTACGAGGGCTGGCACGCCCGCGTCGCCAACAACGGGTCAGCGGCGCTCAGCGAGGCGGCCGCGTTCAATCCGGACATCGTGGTGCTCGACCTGATGCTGCCCGACCTGGACGGTTTCACCGTGCTCGACCGGCTGCGCGCCACCGGCGCGATGGTGCCGGTGGTGTTCCTGACCGCCAAGGACGCCACCGCCGACCGGGTCGCCGGCCTGACCCGCGGCGGCGACGACTACCTGGTCAAGCCGTTCGCGGTGGAGGAGCTGATGGCCCGGCTGCGGGCCGTGCTGCGCCGCACCACCGGCCCCGGCTGGAAGCGCTCGGTGCTCGCGGTGGAGGACCTGGAGCTGGACGAGGACACCCGCGAGGTGCGCCGCGGCGAGGAGAACGTGTCGCTCACGCCGACCGAGTTCGAGCTGCTGCGCTACCTGATGCGGCGCTCGCCGGCCGTGCTGACCAAGGCGCAGATACTGGACCACGTGTGGGACTACGACTTCGGCGGTCGGTCCAACGTGGTGGAGCTGGTCATCTCGCACCTGCGCCGCAAGCTGGACACCGACAACGAGCCGCTGATCCATACCATTCGCGGCGTGGGCTACGTGGTGCGCAAGGCAACCTGATGAACCGGCTGACGACCGCCTGGCGGCGGCTGCGCCTGGGCACCCAGCTCGCTCTGGTGCTGGGTGTGCTCGCGCTGCTGGTGTTCGGCCTGGTCGGCACGATCACCGTGTCGCTGCTGCACGTGTACCTGGAGGACCGGCTGGGCGAGCAGCTGAGCACGGTGCTGGCCCAGTACAAGGCAAGCAACCAGGTCATCAGCATCTCCCCGGGCAAGTTCGGGCATCCCAGCTCGCAGGATCACGATCCGCCGATCGGCGTGCAATTCAAGTTCGGTCGAGGCGGCGTGTATCAGGCGATGAACATCTCGCCGGGGCCGTCCTATCCCCCGGAGCTGGTGGCGATGGCACAGCGGGCCCTCGCCGGTCCGCACCCGGACGACAAGATCATCGTGAACGGCACCGTGTACCGGTTCATCGCGGCGCCGTACATGAACACAGACCCCGGCAAGGTGGCGATCGTGGGGCTGTCCGAGGCCGACACCGACGCCACCATCCGCCGGATGATCATGGTCAACCTGATCACGTTCGGCATCGCCCTGATCGTGCTGGTCGTCGCCGGGCAGCAGGTGCTGCGGCGCGGGCTGCGGCCGCTGGGCGACATGGCGTCCACCGCGCACACCATCGCCTCCACCGACCTGACCACCACGTCGGTCGACCTTTCCGTACGGGCCCAGGGCGCGGGCGGCGGCGTCGAGGTCGAGGAGTTGCGGTCGGCGTTCAACGTGATGGTCGAACACATCGACCAGTCGCTGGTCGCGCGGTCGGCCGCCGAGCAGCGGCTGCGGCAGTTCGTCGCCGACGCCTCGCACGAGCTGCGCACCCCGCTCACCTCCATCCGCGGCTACGCCGACCTGTTCGCGTACGCCGCGGCCAACGAGCCGGCGGAGCGGGAGCGGCACCTCGCGCGGATGCGGGAGGAGGCCGGGCGGATGAGCCTGCTGCTGGACGACCTGCTGCTGCTGGCCCGGCTCGACGCCGCCGAGACGCCGCTGCGGCCCGACCAGGTCGACCTGGTCGAGATCGCCGTGGCCGCCGCCGACGGTTTCCAGGCCGGACGGCCCGACCATCCGTTCACGCTGGAGGTCGAGCCGCCCTCGCTGCCCATGGTCGGCGATGGGCTGCATGCGCGGAATCAGCCATTCCACCGGTTTCTCCTGCCAATCTCCCGGAAGCAGCGTCCACATGACCGTGCGGTAGCCGAGATCGCGTGCCGCCGGAATGACCCAGGGATTGCGCATCCCAAATGGCGGGCGAAACCACTTGGGCGGCGAGCCTAGCGCATTGCAAATCGCGTTGTGGCAGAGGCGCAGCTCAACACGGACTTGCGTGGGCGCCAGCCAGAAAAGATTCGGGTGCGTTTCGGTGTGATTCCCGACGGTGTGTCCGCGAGCAATGATTTCTTTCACCAGTTCCGGACATTCGCGCACGTATTGCCCAATTAAGAAAAATGTCGCCTTGGCGTTGTAGCGGTCGAGAAGATCGAGCAGCTTTGGCGTGATCGCGGGATTCGGCCCATCATCAAAGGTAATCGCCAGCTTGCGCCGCGAATTGGTCCGCCAGATCGTGCGCCCAAAAAACTGCGAGCGCGGATGAACGGCACCGTAGGCCATGACCCCCGCAGCCGCCAGCGCCCCAGACCCGGTGATGAGCAACGGATTCATGCTGAGAACCGTCCCGAAATTCCCCACTGCCGAGGACCCAAGAATACAGCATCCTGCAGGGCAAATGGCTGTTTTGAGACGCCATCTGTGTCAGAGTGAGACAACTTTGTGGATTCCGGACAAACGGCAATGCCGTTGGGAGTCCTCCATCTGAACCATCTGTAAACTATAGATTGTAAATGCTTTACCATGGCAATTCGGGCGATTTCTCTGTCGCCAATGGTGTAGTTATTGCAATGAACTCTACCGTGTTCGTGTGCGCACAATCGAGCGGTCTTCATCGAGAGAGTTCTCCGACTCGCAGAGCTTTGCATTCTCGGTGGCTCTCCTCTCTCGGACTGATTCTCGGAATCATGCTCTTAGTTTTCCCGGCTTTTGCACAGGACCAGCCATCTGCATGGCAAACGCAAGTCCGCAAGTTTGCAGCGGCGAAAGACTGGGATTCGGCGATGCGCATCGTCGAACGCGAACTCGCCCGGGCTCCGCAAGACATGGACGTGCGTGCGTGGCGCGCGCGTGTTCTCAACTGGTCCGGACACCCGGCGGAAGCAGAAAAAGAGTACCTGGAAATCTTGAAGGTTTCTCAGAACGATGCAGATAACTGGATGGGGCTGGCGAGCGCGTATTTGCGCGAAGGAAAAGTAGCAGATGGCTTGCGAGCACTGGATCGCGCCGTGGAACTTGATCCCCAACGCGCGGACCTGCACGCGGCCCGAGCGCGGGCGCTGCGCGCCATGGGCGAACAAAACGAAGCTCGCATGGAATTTCAGAAGGCGCTGAATCTGGACGCCACCAGCATGGAAGCGCGGGCCGGGCTGATTTCCGTCCGCGGGGAACCAAGGCACGAAATGCGCTTCGGCCAGGACAACGACCTCTTTAATTTCACAAGTGCCAATCACGACGGATGGGTGAGCCTGTTATCACAGTGGACGCCGCACTGGTTCACAAGCTTCGCGGGAAGTTTCTACGAGCGAGCGGGAATCCGCGCCGGGAAATTTTCAGGCGCCATCACCGGGCGAATGTCCCGATGGGGAGCTCTGACAGTCGGTGGTGCAGCCGGGCATGACAATGCGGTGATCCCGAAGAGCGAGGCTTTTTTTGACGTCAACCATGGATGGAAGGCCAGCGAAACGAATTTTCTGCGCGGCGTGGAATTTGACTATGGGCAACATTGGTACTGGTATCAGATGTCCCGGATCCTGACGCTGAATGGCACGACCATTATCTACCTCCCGCGGGATTTCACACTATCGCTGGGAGCCACGGGCGTGCGCAGCACGTTTTCAGGAACCGGCGCGGAGTGGCGGCCTTCCGGAATCACGCGGTTAGGATTTCCACTGGCAAATTGGAGCGAGAGACGGCTTTCCGGAAGCATATTCTTCGCTGCCGGCACGGAAGAGTTCGCGCAAATAGATCAGATTGGGAGATTCGCTTCACAAACTTACGGTGGCGGATTGCGCTTCCAGATAAACGCCCGGCAGGACGTAACGGGCTACGCCTCGTATCAGAAACGCACCCAGGACAGAACGGACACAAGTTTCGGATTGGGCTATGGAATCCATTTTTGAAAAACTCTGGAGGCTAGGGCCGGCGGCATTGGTGCTGAAGGCCATCGTCGCGGCGATCGTGGCGAATGGGCTTTTGCTGGGGTTTATTTTGCTTCGGCGGACATACCGAAAATGGTATTTCGCGAAGCGCGACGCCCGCGTCTTCGAATTGCGCCAGGATTGGGACCGGCTGATTTCCGGTGAAATTCCGTACGAGACGTGGCGTCAGAAATCCTTCGACCGGCGGATCGTCGAGAGCATTGCGTTGGACGCACTCGAAGCGGCGGGAGCAGAAGAATCGGCGCGATTGCTGAAATTTCTGCGGGAAAGCGGGCTCATCGAAAAACGAATATTTGAAGCTCGGACGCTCACCGGCTGGCGGCGCATGCGGGCGCTGGTGGCGCTGGGACAAACGCGCGCGCTAGAAGGCATCTCAGCGATGGCGGAAGGATTGCGTGATCGCGATCCGGAAATACGACTGGCGGCGCTGCGAGGCTTGGGGCGGACGGCCTCTCCACAAGCGGCGGAGGAGATCCTTGCTTGGGTGAGCGAGAGAGGATTGAGCGTGCCGGCGATGCCGCTGCAAAACGCACTCATCCAATGTTGCGCGGAGCGTCCGCAACTGCTGATTCCCTGCGTGCAACATGCGGAAGGATCGTTGCGTGAAGTGCTTGGCCGTGTTCTGGGCGAAGTGGCCACCCCGTCGCTCAGCGTGGACCTGCTGCAGTTCGTGGGAGATGAACTCGATGAATTGCGCGCCGCGGTGGCCCGGGCGATGGCTCACGTGGAACGGGGCTTGGCCTTCGACGTTCTCAGCGAGCTGGTGGGAGATCCCATATGGTTTGTGCGGCTGCGCGCGATCATAAGTCTGGGCGAACTCTCTGAACCCCGCGCGATTCCAGATCTGATGCGTGGACTGACGGATTCGAACCGCTTGGTGCGCTTGCGCGCGGCGGAGGCCCTCGTAAAGCTCAAGACGGAAATGGCTCCCATTTTCCAACAAGTGATAGCGACGCAAGATCGCTATGGGCTGCAGGCCTACTTGACCGCACTCGAAAACGCCAGCTTGCGAGGCAAGCTGGAGGAGGAACTGCTAGCCGGCACGACAGGAAACAACGACGAGAAAACGAGGCTGTGGAAAATTCTTCAGAGGGGATTGCTGCTCGGAGAAGAAACTGTGCTGGCGGAGTTTGGCCCGGCGAAATCAGTGTTCCTATCATGATCCGTCTCCTGGAGATTTCGAATCACACGCTCTTCTGGTATTACCTGGCCAGCAATTTAGCTTACCTGACCATGCTGATTGTCGCGCTGAAGACGAGTGCGGCGCACCAACGTAGCCTGAAAAGCCATCGCCTGTCGTGGTTCAAAGAATCCCCGCTGGCGCCGCCCATCACGATCATCGCCCCCGCGCACAACGAAGAGAAATCCATTCGAGTGGCGGTGCGAAACCTCCTGGAGCTGGATTACCCGCAACTCGAGGTTATCGTTGTCAACGATGGATCGGAGGACCGCACGCTGGATGAGATGCGGGAAGAGTTCCGGCTTCGGCCGGTCCGGGCAGTATACGTAACACAAGCGGAGAGCGCGCCGGTGCGGGGCTTGTACCGCAGCGAGGTCAACGCAAGTCTGTTGGTCGTTGACAAAGAATCCGGAGGCAGCAAAGCGGATGCGGTGAACGCGGGTTTGAATGCGGCAACCTCCCCCTACGTGTGCATTGTGGATGCCGATTCGGTCCTCGAGCGCGACGCGCTGTTGCGAATCATGTTGCCCATCATGGCGGATCCGAAACGCGTCGTGGCGGTTGGTGGAATCATCCGCGTCTTGAATGGATCGGAGATTGAAGGAGGGCATCTGAGGCGCGTGCGTTTGCCGCGCAAGAGCATTGAAGTGATCCAGGTCATCGAGTATCTGCGCGCTTTCTTGATCGGCAGAGAAGCCTGGGGGCAGGGAAACATGCTGACAATCATTTCCGGGGCGTTCGGTGTATTTCGAACGGATCTAGTGCGCGCCGTTGGCGGCTATCGGTCGCGCGCGATTGGTGAGGATTTCGACCTAGTGGCGCGCTTGCACCGGCACTTGCTGGAAAAAGGCGTGGACTACCACATCCACTTTGTTCCTGATCCCATGTGCTGGACGGAAGTACCCTCCGACCTCCAATCGCTGGGAAGGCAGCGAGCGCGCTGGCAGAAGGGTTTATTGGACGTGCTCTGGCCGAACAGGGATATGCTCTTCCGGCCGCGTTACGGCAGGATTGGTTGCGTTGCTTTCCCCTATCTGTGGCTGTTTGAATTGTTCGCGCCTGTCGTCGAGATCGTGGGGATCATAACAATCGTTCTGGCAGCTTGTTTGGGTGTGTTGAGCCGGGAATTTTTCCTGCAATTCCTCATATTCGGGTATGCGTTTGCGACGGTGATCTCCATCGGTTCCGTCTTGCAAGAAGAAATTACCTACAAGCGGTATAACGACTGGCAAGACGTAATCCGGCTTGTCAGCTATTGCTTCCTCGAGCATTTTCCTTACCGGCAATTGCACATGATCTGGCGGCTGCGGGGACTCTGGGAATACCTGCGCGGAGACGTGGAGTGGAAACCCTTGAAGCGCAAGGGGCTCGAGTCGGCCCAGGTCCCCTAGCACGCCGCACCGCGCGCGGCGAATGGCATCTCGCTCTTTCTCAACAAGTTCGAACAAGAACAGGTACCGGACTTGCCAGCCCATTCTCCGACAGCGCGACATTTGCTGCTCACCCGGAATGGTGCGCTTTATTATCTTCCACTTAGTAGATGTGGTACAGGCAGCGTATTCTTTCTCCGAGGTGAGCCATGAGATGCGCCGTGTGCGGCATGGATTACGGTTTATCCCACAATTGTTCGGGAATTGCGCCACTTCCGACGGAAGAAGAAACGGCTCCCCCGCCCGTTGGTTTTTCACCAGGCTACTATCTGCGTCTGGCCTTCAACATTGTGCGCTGGGATGACATCGCTATCCGCCGCGCTTCGCGCGATTCTAACGCGATCTATTACGGCGCCTTCCTTTGGATCGTCGCCGCGACCATCGTCCTGATTGGCACAGCTCTTCCACAAATGTTGGCCGCTATTCACGTCTCCGGGCCTGCAATGGTTATTGGTGTGATTGTAGGCATGAGTGTTGGCCTCGTGGTTGTGGCCATACTCACATTTATCCAGCTTGGCTTGTGCCATCTCATTGCCAAGTGGTTCTTCGGCGGCACCGGAAGCTATTTGGGCGTGATGCGACCTTTGCTGCTCGGTTGGTTTGTAAACTGCCTGGTTCTTATTCCCATCGCTGGAACGCTCGCCGCGGCAATCGGCTGGACCGCTGTCCTGATGATGGTCTTTGAAGAAGTCGAAGGTATCAGCCGGCTTCAAGCGTTTGGCATTTCCGCTGGCATTAACGTCTGCTTCTTCGTACTACAGCAGATGATGACACCCGTAACCCGGCATCTCTGATCGACGGCTGCTGCCATCAGGCCTGCAGCAGGCCGCGGCGGACCTTCAGATCCGCGAGGAGGCGGTCGACTTCGGCGTCGCGATCCAGGCGCGTTAGCTTCTCGCCGACATCGTCGGTCAGGAGCTCGACTTCGGCGGTGGCCGCCGATTCGGTGTGATGCACGCGGTCCTTGAGCCGGTCGAACGCGGCGCTCTTGGAGTTGTCGCCCATGACCGTTTGCGCCCGCGCCGCTTTGCCGAGGGCAATGCCGCGCCGATGGCGAGCGAGAAGCAGATCGCGCTTGGACTTCGCTTCGTCGAGCTTTTGTTCGAGTTTCACGAGCGCCCCCTTTAGCGTTTCGACCTGCGCCTTCTGATCGTCCACTTGTTCGCGGTAGCTTTCTGCCAGCCGCTGCGAGGTCTGGAAGCGGTCGAGCGCGGCGCGGGCCAAATCATCCTTGCTCTTGTCCACGGCGGTCTCTGCCTTGCGCATCCAATCCTTCCCCGAGTCTTCGTTTTCGCGCCACTTTTTTTCCAGCATGTGCTGGTCGGCGATGGAAACCGCTACCTGGGTCTTGACCTGGAGATACTGGTTCTCCATGTCGAGAATTACCTGCTTGATCATTTTTTCAGGATCCTCCGCGCGATCGACCATGTCATTGATGTTCGCGCGAATCAAAGTGCTTACTCGTTCCAAAAGTCCCATGATGAATCTCCTTTCGAATTCCAAATGATGCGAACCACTCAAATCTTTCAGAAAAACCAAACCGCCGGCGCGCCAGCGGACTTACTCAGGGCAGGAAGCCGGCACCGCAAATTCCTGCCGCAAGTTTCGCAAGGCCCGGCAAAGAAACTAGGTTCAGCGCGACGGCCCTGCCAAGCGCGTAGACGGCGCTCGCCCAAAAGTGGCGGAATATAAAACTGAATGCCACCACCACGAGAAGCCAAACGAAGAGAAGTTTTTCTTTCATACTCATGGCCATCCCCCAGGACCATTTGGCGCTCCGGTGGCAATTCAAGACCCACCGGAACGGAAGCAATCGTTACGCCTTCTTGACCGGCGCTTGAGGCGGCTCCGGCTTCGGCGCTTTGTCGCCGATCAGCCGCACTTTGCTGAGCAGTTCCGACATCTGCATTCCGGAGAGCGCTTCGAAGAGCGCCGGTACCTGCGCGGCAATTTTGGTGATGTCCCCGGTCAGTTTGTAAGCGCCGGCGGCATCGCCATTGCCTGTCGAAACGATGGTCACCTTGTCCACCTTGCCGAGCGGCTCGGCGAGAGCGCGCACCACTTCCGGCAGTCCAGAGATGAGTTTGTCGAGCACGGCGGCCTGGTTGTATTCCTGGAAGGCCTCTGCCTTGACGTTCATAGCCTTGGCTTCAGCTTCGCCCTTCTTGAAGATGATTTCCGCTTCGGCTTCGCCCTGCGCACGAATCGAAGAGGCGCGGCCTTCCGCCTCGCTCATCAAGCGCTGGCGTTCAGCGTTGGCCAGCGTTTCGATGCGCTGCCGCTCGATTTCCGCCGGCTTCAAAACGGTAGCGATGAGCTCGCGTTCGCGGCGCTCGATTTCCGCTTCCTGTACTTTCACCTGGGCTTCGCGCTCCACTTGCTGCACCCTCACGGATTCTTCAATCACTTTCTGTTGCATGACGTTGGTTTCGATTTCATACGCTTTGTCGGCGGTGGCCTGCGCCTTCTTGGTCATCTCCAAATAGCTGGCCTTCTTGATGTCCAGGTCGCGCTCGGCTTCGGCTTGCTTGGCTAGCGAAGCCGTTTCAGCTGCGACGCGCTCTTGATCGGCTTGCGCTTTGGCAACAGCGGAGGCACGTGTCGCTTCGGCGCGCTTGATGGCAATGTCGCGGTCGGCTTCTGCCGCGGCCACTTCCGCATCGCGCTTGATGCGGGCGACATCCGGGCGGCCCATGTTGGTGATGTACTCGTTCTTGTCGCGCACTTCTTTGAGTGTGAAGCTCACGACCTCGAGCCCCATCTTGTTCATGTCGCTCGCGTTGGTGGAGCGCATGCGGTCCGCGACCATCTCCGGCTCTTTCACGATCTGCTCGACGGTGAGCTGGCCGATGATCCCGCGCAGATGGCCTTCCATCACGAGCCGAATCAAGCCCTCGCGCTGTTCCGGCCGCTTGGACAGGAACTGCTCCGCTGCGGTGCGGATGGACACGGGATCGGACTTCACCTTGATCTGGGCAACGGCCTCCACCGTGACGGCCACGCCCTGTTGCGTGTAGAGGCTCTGCTGGGGAGCCACGTCAAATGACATCAGCTCCAGCGACAGCTCCTTGCATGTTTGAATCATGGGGAAAATGACCGCGCCGCTACCCTTGACGATGCGTGTGCCACCCATGCCGTAAATAATGAGCGCTTCGTGCGGGCCTACTTTGCGATACATCCTCGCTACTGTAGCCATGACCAGGATCACCGCCAGAATGGCAAGTCCGGCGACGACTGGAACCAGTGGAAACCCGAACATATAGACCTCCCTTTTCCTGCCCTGCGCGGACTGTTTGCATCGTTCGCCAGTCCGAAACTCGTTTCACTGACGCCACATGCAAGACGCGCGCTGTCAGTCCGTCAGCTTGTGAATTCGTCCCAACGTTTCACGTAAGCGATGCCATTCTCGTGGCGCTCGATCACTACCTCGGCGCCCTTTTCGATGGGTTTGCCGTCGTCGGTGCGTGCGCCGGCGCTGCGGCGCACGCCGCCAAGCAAGAAAACCACTTCGCCGGTGCCGTTCGCGCGAATCGGCATGGTTACCGTGCAGAGCGATCCTTCCACGCGGTAATCCGCTTCGTTGAGTTGTGTTTCATCTGAATGCATCAGTTTCACCATGAATTTGAAGACCATTGAACCCCAGAAGAGCCCGGCGAGCGTCGCCAATCCAAGCGAAGCAGTTGCCACGAGATTCGAATATTTCGTCAAAATGTAGCCCGTGCCGCCAAACCAGGCGAGAAACGCCAGCAGCGTCGAAGCGTTGAACCAGGAAAAATGCCCGTTCGCATGCGTGGATGCGCCCTTGGCGCTGCTCGCGCCATGCGCGTGGCCGCCGGCGTGATGTCCACCGTAAAACGGCAGGTGCAGACGAAACGGCAAGTGCATGGGAATGGCGCCGGCGAGGAACGACAGCACGCTCAGTGAAAAGCCCACAAGGAAACAGAGAAGATAAAAATCGGACCAGGTCATGGCACACCTCGAGTGCACTTCGTGCGCGAGCTGGAATTCGAGACGCGGGCCCTGTTAGGGGTGCTACCTCGACCCTCCCGGGGCCGACACCACTCCGTTGCGCAGAGAAGCAGACGGCGGCGGATGAGCGCTGCCCTTCTGTCCCCCGTTCTGATGATTGCCGTGGTGCAAAACTTCTCCGAGGCGCTCGGCCAAATCCGGCGTCCGGAGAATTTCCGCCAGGAGCAAAATGGCCCGGCGTGAATCTTCGTGCTCCGCGATAGTGAGAAGCGCACGCTGAAGGACCGGATCGGCCGTGAACTGCTCGGCGCCGGCAAAAAGCCAGGAATCGATTTTCGCATCGATCGCACGCAATTCAGACTGAAGTCCCCAGAGGATCGCCCGGAACATTAGCGATTGCCAAGGGTTTAACGGAGAACAATCGGCGAGACAAGCAAGTGACCGAAAAGCCGATCATCACCTACGTCATGAGCGTGTTCGAGTACCGCATTGGCGGACGGTGCTGAACGTTTGTCACGCAGCATATCCGAAAATGATCGCGGAGGGTGGTGGATCTATCATCAATTTCAGTGCTGATGCGGCGAAGGTAGCGACGCCAGGCGAGACGATTCAGAGTGCCGCGCAATCAGCGGTAATGATGTTTACCCGAACTCTTGCGATCGAAGCAGGACGGTTCGGGATTCGCGTGAACTGCGTTTCGCCCTCAATCACACGCGATACGAATTCTTATGACCGGATGATGGGTGACTCATTTAGCCAGAAGCTGTTTGCCAAAGCGGAGCGCTATGCGCGGCTCGGCGTCGCTACGGCTGCGAATATTGCGCCGCTCGTCGTTTTTTTGGCTGGGCCAGGGAGTTCGCACCTGACCGGCCAGGCGATAAGCGTCAACGGTGGAATTTCTGCCGCATAAAATAGAACGGCGCGTCTGGGAGGAAAGCCTATGGTTCAGGCCGACAAGTTTGTTTGGCATCCGGATGAACTGGGTTCCCGTGGCAACTGAACGTCGCCACCCGAATGTTGCGATCCTCGAACTTCTTCTTCCAAGCCTTAGCCTTGCCCGAATCTGCCAGCAGATCCGCGACTGGACAATGATTGGTCCCCGGATATCCGCCCGTGCCAATCTCCATTGCTTCCAATCCAAGCGCGGAGACCTTATCCAGCATCTCGTCAAGCGAAAGCTTCTCGTAGACAGGATCAAACACGCCAATAGGAATCTTCTTGCGCGCCTTGGGAGTATCGGCCGCGCGTCCCGCTCCAGAGAGAGGTTGTGCGGCGCCTTCGGCCGTCAAGCTCGCTGTTGTTACAGCCGCTGCCATCGCTCCTCCTGCAGTGCCCAGAAATTGACGACGATTGACCGAAAAGCCTGTTTGCTCATCCATCGTTCGAGCCTCCCAAGAATCCTGAGGTGCAAGAATTTTCATGCCGCTGTTGTCAGGATTGACCGGGATTATACGACTTTGCCGCGCTCGCCAAGGATCGCAAGACACTGCCGCGTTTTGCGCTTCCCCTTTCGATTCGCGCCAAGGCTAAGACCACGGAGCACGAAGTGGAATCCGCGAACGTCGCCGGCAATTGCGCCATCCG
>Ga0137412_10002791_pt1 | contig 13847 bp, 13 predicted proteins | sample CZODoug2_1_16fun_FD_122160 | JGI IMG/M metagenome (GOLD analysis project Ga0137412, IMG submission 122160) | Vadose zone soil fungal communities from Angelo Coast Range Reserve, California, USA - CZODoug2_1_16fungal (Hybrid Assembly) | ecosystem: Environmental > Terrestrial > Soil > Vadose zone... | reverse complement strand
CAACAGCAGCTGGCACCGCCGCCGCCGGTCGCGCCTCCCCCGCCGCCCGCGCAACCGGGACAGCCGACGACCACGACGACAACCACGCCGACGACCACGCCGCCACCACCGCCACCGCCGTTGCCGATCGCGCCGGCCGCGCTGTACAACCCCGCCAACTACCAGAATTTCGCGGTGGTCAACGACGGGGTGATCTTCTTCTTCGACCAGGGCGTGTTGTTGCCCGACTCAGCGGGGGCGTTGCAGGTGCTGGTTCCCCGGTCGGCGATCGACCCGATGATTGCGTAACCCTTTCAAACTCTGGTTTCGCGGAGGGGCAGTCATCCTTCGGATCGGATCCGCAGTTTGGCCGAATATTGGCCGGATCGTTTCTCGCCAATGAACGCCCAACTCATCGGGGTTCGTGATCAAGGCCGGAAATGGATCGATGCGGCACCGACGATTGCGAAATGGTCAGCGCCGCCACGTGATCGGTCCGTTCACCGCGGCCACTGAACTACCACTCCAGGTCCGTTATGGCTGCCGAGATCGCGAACTGTCATCCCGGTTTGGGACCGCCGGATGATGTTGCATTGCATTGCCTATCACGCTTGACTCTCCCCAGCTGGCACCCACGGCAAGGGGCCCTTGCTATTTCACATTCGTGGCTGCCCGTACACGGCTACCACGACGGTCCGGTCGAGGCTATTTTCCGACCAAACCCCGATGGCGGTGTTGGCGCAGTCCCTCATGATCGCCAAGTAGTCGGGGTTGTAGAACCACTGGTTGATCAGCTCGACTCCGCTGATGGCCAGCGCCGGATTGATTGCCACCGTTTCGGCAACCCGCCCGATGAAGCCCGCAGCCTTGGCGCGATCCTGCGGCGTTGACCCGTCGGAACCGATGTCGCCGTCGAGACTTCGGTCGCTCAACACGTCGTCGGTGTGCCGTTGCGCCGCGAGGCGCAACTGTGGGTCGATCCGCAGATTGTTCGTGCAGCCGGCTTGATGTTGCAAGGTGTAGACATTGGCGACCACGCCGTCGTTGAGTCGCCGGTTGTCCGCACGCGCGGCAGGCGTCGAGCTCATCGCGCAGATCATCAGCGCGGATGGAACCGCCACCGCCGACCACCGCAGCCAGCTCACTCCGCGCGTGGGCCGAGGGGCGTCGATTGGCACTGCGGACATCTCCCTTCCGGTTTGCGATGGGCATGTCGTCACTTGGTGTCCGTTGAGTGACGGCAGCCTACCGTGCATTACTGATCAGTGCTAAGTTTAGGGCAACGCGCTGGACTCGATTTGCCGGATTTCAACCGGCGTCGGATCACACGGGCCGGAGCAGATGGAGAAGTGGGAGGCCGTGTTGACCGTGCTGGACACGTCACGCGAGACCCGGCTCTACGATTTCCGTGGGCACCAGGGCAACCTCACCGCGCGGGCCCTGGCGCGCGGCCAAATCGGGCTGGAGGCCACGTGCTGATTCATGACTATGTGGAGTATTGGGCCCACCGGGCGCCGGAGCGGGTGTGCATCGGCGACGGTCAGCGGGTGCTGACCTACGGTGAGGTCGACGCGCAAGCCGATCAGTTCGCTCACGCCCTGGCCGGGCTCGGCGTCGGCGACGGGGATCGGCTGGCGGTGCTCGCCAAGAACTGCGTGGAGTGGGCGGTGATCTACGCCGGCGCCTTCAAAGCTGGTGTGGTGCCCGTGCCGCTCAATTACCGGCACCACCCCTTGGAGTGGATCCACCCCGTAACGGACTCTGGTGCCACGGTGTTCGTCACCCAACAGCTCTACGCGGACGGAGTGGATGGGATCCGGGCCAAGTTGCCCGGCGTCGACTCCTACGTTCTGTTGGACGGCGCCCGCCTGGACTGGACCGGCTACTCCGATCTGCTCACCGCCGCGCCGTCGGGCCGACTCGGCCGCTCCATCTCGCCCGAGCACGAGCTCTGCCTGATGTACACGAGCGGCACGACCGGCAAGCCCAAGGGCGCGATTCTTCCCCACCGCGCCGTGGACGCCAACATCACTCAAATCCGGACCGCGCTGTCGCTGCACCACAGCGCCCGCAGTCTGATGACCTCGCCGATGTTTCACGTCGCCAGTGCGGTGAACATGTTCGCCGGCTGGGCCACGGGTCTGACCGGTTACATGATCATCGACTTCGACCCCGACGGCTGCGCACGGTTCATCGACGACGAGAACATCACGATGGTCACGTTGGCGCCTGCGATGATCCAGGCCATGCTGGTGCACTCACCAGCGTTGCGAGAGCGCAACTTCGACGCACTCGAGACGGTGCTTTATGGCGCGTCGGCGATCAGCGCGGAGACTCTGCGCCAGATCCTCGAGGTGTTCGAGGCCGACTTCTATGGGGTGTACGGACAGAGCGAGGCGACCGGCGTGGTGACCATGCTCTGGCCGGAGGACCATCGCCGCGCGCTGGCTACCGACCCCGACTTGCTACGCGCCGCCGGTCGTCCAGTGGTGGGCGTGCGGCTGCGGGTCGTCGACAAAGACGGTACCGACCTGCCCCATGGGACGGTCGGCGAGATCCTCGTACAAGGCCCGCAGGTGATGTCGGGGTACTGGAACCTGCCTACGGCCAGTGAGGAGGCTTTGGCCGGCGGCTGGCTGCACACCGGCGACGCCGGTTACTTCGACGCCGAGGGCTATCTCTATGTGTCCGATCGGGTCAAGGACCTGATCGTGTCAGGCGCGGAGAACGTCTATCCCAAGGAAGTCGAAGACGTGATCTACGGCCTGGACGGAGTAGCCGACGCTGCCGTCATCGGGGTGCCCTCGCAGCGTTGGGGTGAGGAGGTCATGGCGTTGGTCGTGACACGTCCCGGCGTCACGCTGACACCGGCGGCGGTGACCGACTGGTGTCGGGGAAGGCTGGCGGGGTACAAGTGCCCGAAGTCGGTGGCATTCCTCGACGAGTTGCCCCGCAACGCCAGTGGCAAGGTCCTCAAGCGGGTGCTCCGAGAACCGTACTGGCGGGACCAGGTTCGGCAGATCGGATGAGTGCAGGGGGCACCGCCACCGTCGCCGTCATCGAGAAGCGGTGAAACGGGCGTCGGTCGTGGGTGACGACTTCCATCCCGACCTGCGCACGATCGCGCGGCTTCTGCCCCGGCACTTGGTTTTGCCATCGACGTTGAAGCCATTGCGGGCACTGACCGCTCTGCAGGGTGTGCCACCGCCTCGCGATGTCGAGGTGGGCGCGCTGCCCTCCGGCGCGGGTGTGCGGGTGCACCGTCCCGCAGAACGGGCGACCCCCGGGCCCGGGCTCCTGTGGATCCACGGCGGCGGCTACGTGCTGGGCCGCGCGAAGCAGGACGACAACCTGTGCCGCCGCTTCGCAAGGGCACTTGGGGCGACGGTGGCCGCAGTCGACTACCGGCTGGCACCAGAACATCCGTTCCCGGCCGCCCTGGAAGACTGCTATGCCGCGTTGACGTGGCTAGCTGGCCAGCCTGCGGTCGACCCCGACCGGGTCGCGATCGCCGGTGCCAGCGCGGGCGGCGGACTGACGGCGGCACTGGCGCTGCACGCCCGCGACGTCGGCAGCGCGGTTCGACCCGTGTTGCAATTGCTGGTGTATCCGATGCTCGATGACCGGACGCTGACCAGAACCGACCTCGACGGCACCCGGTATCGATTGTGGAGCGAGGACAGCAACCGCTTCGGCTGGACGTCCTATCTCGCCGGCGGGGACCCGCGGATCGCCGTTCCGGCGCGCCACGCGGATCTCTCCGGCCTGCCACCAGCATGGGTCGGTGTCGGAACTCGCGACATGTTCCACGACGAGGACCTCGCCTATGCCGACAGGCTCAAAGCCGCCGGTGTGCCGTGCCACGTCGAAATCGTGCCGGGTGCCTTCCACAGCTTCGATGTGGTCCGACCGAAAGCCGGTGTGTCGCAGACATTCTTCGCCAGCCAATGCGCCAGCCTCCGGGAGGCGTTCGCGATCTGAGATGAGCTGGTCGCCGTCCGGTCATCGGGAACGCGGCCCACACACGGTGAAGATGGCATGCCAGATGATGGACCGGCAGGCGGGCCTACGGCACGGCTGTGATGTCTGAGGCTGCCAGGAATCACGCGGGCATCGCCGAAATCACAGGCTAGAGTGTCTGCCATGCCTCGACCGGCCGAGCCGATCCTCTCGCGCGAGCGGATTGCCGAGGTGGGCCTGCGGCTGGTGGACACCAACGGGCTCGACGGTCTCAGCACTCGCCTCGTGGCCGCCGAGATGGGCGTCAGTTCTCCAGCCCTGTACTACCATTTCGACAGCAAGGACAGCATTCTCAACGCCGTCATTGAACGGGCCATGCATGGGGTGGTTCCGCCCGACCCGACTTTGCACTGGACCGATCAGGTCAGTGCGATGTCCTATTCCTACCGGGCCACTTTGATAGCCCATCCGAATCTCGCTCCGGCAATGGTCCGCCTGACGCCCCGTCGATTCGGCGGCCGCATTGTGGGCGGTTTGGCGCGCGCAATGGCGATGGACGGCGTGCCCGCTGCGCTGATACCAACGGTTCTGAACAGCGTTGAGATCTACGTCTTCGGTGCCGGAGTTTCGGCGAAGCCCGAGCATGAACTCTGGCGCCCAGCCACGATGATCGAACTCGATGAGTTTCCGGAGGTCGCCGAGTCGTTTCGGAACCCTCAGGACGAGGAAGCGTCGTTCCGCGAGGGTCTACAAGCACTCATCACTGGCTGGCAGGCTCGGATCGCCAGCCTTCAGCAGCAGTGATCCTTCCAGGCGTGGCTCGCTCCGCAGCCGTGAAGCTCCGAATGGCCAAGCGTCACAACGACTACCGATCGCCACGTCGCCTGGGGCAGCCGCCAGTGAGGTAGCGGTCACGCCGGCTGGAATCGGGGCAACGCCGGTTCATCGGGACCGCCGGTACGGGCGAACACCACACGCACTGGGAGACCGATGGTGACGTCATCGGGGCCGATGCCCACGATGTTGGTCAGTACGGTTGGCCCCTCGGTCAGCTCCACGTACGCAAGCACGTACGGTATTGCGTCCTTGTAAGGTTCGCCGCCCAGCGTGATGGCACCGCCCACCCGCACGATCGTGTAGGAGTAGACCGCGCCCGTCCCATCCGCTTCTCGCAGGCTGGCCACACCGCCGCAGCGGGGACAGAACGACCGAGTCGGTGGCCAGAACCATTGATCGCAGGCGGGGCAGTGACCCGCCAGGAGCCGTTCGTGGGCGGTGGCTGCCCAGAACTCGGCGCTGTGTGGGGCGACGACGGGCGCAGGCGCAGGCAATCCGTGCGGCGTGCTCACACGACCCCTCTTCCCAAGATTATTGTCCCGCTGCCCATTCGAGTGCCTATCGAGCCACCGATACCGTTCACCAGGGCGATCTCACAATCCCGCACCTGAACCTCGGGCGTCGCTTCACCGCGTAGTTGGCGGACCGCCTCGACCATCTTCGGCATGCCACCGCGGGCACCGGGATGGTTGTTGCAGAGCCCTCCGCCGTCACTGTTGGTCGGCAACGATCCGTGCGGGCTGCGCAGCGCCCCGGACTCGACGAACGGGCCGCCCTTGCCCTTCTCGCAGAAGCCGAGATCTTCAACCTGCTCGATCACGGTGATGGTGAACGAGTCATAGAGGCCGACGTAGTCGACGTCCCGGGGGCCAACCCCCGCCATTTCGTACGCTCTGGCCCCCGACTGCGCGGCCGCAGTGAAGGTGAGATCGTTTCGACCGCCGAACGAGCCCTTGACGGCCGTCGCGTGACCGCGGACGGCGATGCATTGCCGGCCCAGCGACCGAGCGACGTCCTCGCTGACGACGACCAGCGCGCCGCCGCCGTCGGTGTTGATGCAGCAGTCGAACTTGTGCAGCGGATCGGCGATCATTGGGGAGTCCAGCACCTGCTCGACCGTGACCGTCTTGCGTAGCACCGCATTCGGGTTGTGCTGCGCATTCATCGACGCGGCCACCTTGACCTCCGCCAGCTGCCGAGCCGTGGTGCCGAATTCGTACATGTGACGACGCGCCGCCAGTGCGTACTCGGCAACGATGCTGGTACCGAACGGGATCTCGAATCCGAGTTCGGGTGCTTCGTGAAAGGCCGAAGGCATCGGCAAACCTGCGCTGAACTTGCCGGCCATCGTGAGCAGCACCACCGAGCAGAGGCCCGCCTCGATGGCCATGGCGGCATGGCCGACGTGGGCGACATACGCCGAACCGCCAGTCTCGGTGGTGTCGGTATAGGCCAGTCGATCCAGACCGAGATAGTCGGCCAAGGTGATGAGCCCGAAACCGGGTGCGTCGGGCGTTGATAGGAACCCGTCGACGTCGGCGAGTCCGAGCCCGGCGTCGGCCAGCGCGCCAAGCGCAACTTCGGCGTGTAGCTGGGCCAAACTGAGCCCGGGTAGGTGTCGACCCGGATGCTCAAAGGCTCCCGCGATATAGGCCCGCACAACCAAGTTGATGCTCCCTCGAACGAATCGTCGACAGCTTAATTTATCGATGATAAGTTTGTCACATGCTTTCAGCCAGCGACAAGCCGGCGGTCGTGCGGAGCTCCGAGGGAGTCGCGACCATGGTGCAACCGGTTAGCGTCGAGCTCCCCGACGGGAAGCAAATGCGGGATTACACGGCCGACGAGATCGCCGATGCGCTTCGCGTGCAGCGCATTGGGTTTCTACGCGACGGGCCGCCGACGGCCGCGGTTCGCCAGAACCGCATCGACCGTCTCGCGGCGATGACCTTGGAGAACGCCGACACCATCAGCGACGCGATGCGCCAGGATTTCGGCAACCGTCCCGTTCAGGCCGCCATAATCTCCGACCTGTTGGGTTCGCTCAGTGATGTCGCCTTCATCCGTCGGAACCTCGTGAAGTGGATGAAGGCGCGCGACACGATGGGTGTGCTGCGAGCGGTTGGGGTACGGACCCGGGTGCAGGCACAGCCGCTGGGCGTTGTTGGCGTGGTGGCGCCGTGGAACTTCCCGGTGCTGCTGCTCACCCAACCGGCCACCGCGGCGTTCGCAGCCGGTAACCGGGTGATGATGAAGGCCTCCGAAGTGACACCTCGCACGGCGGCGCTGTTGCAGGAGCTTGCTGAACAGTACTTTGCGCCTGAGGAATTGACGATCGTCACCGGAGGCCGTCAGACGAGTGCGGCGTTCTGTTCGATGCCGTTCGACCATCTGTTCTTCACCGGTTCACCGGAGGTCGGCAAGCAGGTACAGCGCAGCGCGGCAGAGCATCTGGTGCCGGTGACACTCGAACTCGGCGGCAAGAACCCCGTCGTGGTCGGCCGCGACGCCGACATCGCGATGGCGGCGCGCCGCACGGCGCGCGCACGGTTGATGAATGGCGGTCAGGTGTGTCTATGCCCAGACTTCGTGTTCGTCCCCTCCGAGCTATGCGACGAATTCATCGCCGCCGTCCACCGCCAGTTCCGGGAGTCCTTTCCGACGGTGCTGGGCAACGCCGAGCACTGCACCATCGTCGACGACAGGAACTACGAACGGGTAGTTGGGCTGGTCGAGGATGCACGCTCCAAAGGCGCGACCGTCATCGAAGCCATCCCCCCTGGCGAGACACTGCCGTCGCCCCGCGAGCGTCGTATCGCGCCGACTGTCCTCACCCGGATGACGGACGACATGAGGGTGATGAGCGAGGAGGTGTTCGGGCCGGTGCTCAGCGTGCTTCCCTACCGGAGCCTCGACGAGGTCATCGACTACGTCAACGCCCGGCCCTCACCCCTGGCCTCCTACTGGTTTGGCAAGGACTCCCAAGACTTCCGCACCTACTGTGCCCGCACGCGCAGCGGCGGCATCACCCGCAACGATTTCATGCTGCACGCCGCGATCGACGGTGCACCCTTCGGCGGGGTCGGTAACAGCGGAATGGGTGGCTACCACGGCAAGAGCGGATTCGACGGTTTCAGCCACTACCGCACGATCACCGAGAGCCGGCTGCCGGGTTCGATCACGGCGCTGTTCGTGCCACCCACCTCCAGGCGCATCACGACGGCCAGCAATTGGATGGTGCGAACGCACGCCGCCCGCCTCCGCAAACGGATCGACGGCTACCAGAGCGGCACCCGTTGAGCGCGAGATTCACCCGTCCCAACCGCGGCACGTTACTAGGTCGGGCCCGTCAACGCAGATCTGCAAGCGGTGCACGTTCGTCATCGGAAATTCAAGGCAAGGCAGGTTGGACATGAAGACAAAGGGCGCTCTCATCTGGGAGTTCAACCGGCCGTGGTCGGTCGAGGAGATCGAGATCGGCGAACCGGTCAAGGACGAGGTCAAGATCCAGATGGAGGCCGCCGGGTTGTGCCACTCCGATCACCACTTGGTGACCGGCGGCATTCCGATGGCCGGGTTTCCGGTGCTGGGTGGCCACGAGGGCGCCGGGATCGTCACCGAGGTCGGCCCGGGCGTCGAGGACCTCGCCCCCGGCGACCACGTGGTGCTGTCCTTCATCCCGTCCTGCGGCAAGTGCCCGTCATGTCAAGCGGGACTGCGCAATCTGTGCGACTTGGGCGCAGGACTGCTCGGTGGCACGGCGGTGTCCGACGGGACCTTCCGCATTCGGGCCAAGGGCCAGGACGTGTACCCGATGACCCTGTTGGGCACCTTCTCGCCGTACATGGTGGTGCACAAGACCTCGGTGGTGAAGATCGATCCGTCGATTCCCTTCGAGGTGGCCTGCCTGGTCGGCTGCGGGGTCACCACCGGCTACGGATCGGCGACGCGCACCGCCGACGTGCGGCCCGGTGACGACGTCGCGATCATCGGTGTTGGGGGCGTCGGCATGGCCGCGTTGCAGGGCGCGGTGAACGCAGGCGCCCGCTACGTCTTCGCGATCGACCCGGTTCAGTGGAAGCGCGATCAGGCGCTCAAGTTCGGTGCCACCCATGCTTATCCGGACGTCGACGCCGCGCTGATGGGTGTCGCGGAGGCCACCTACGGGCTGATGGCCAAGAAGGTCATCGTGACCGTCGGGGAGGTCGAGGGCGACCAGATCGATGGCTTCATGAACCTGACCGCCAAGGGCGGCACCTGCGTGCTGACCGCCATCGGCAGCCTGATGGACAACCACGTGACGCTGAACCTGGCGATGCTGACCTTGATGCAGAAGAACCTGCAGGGCAGCTTGTTCGGCGGCGGCAACCCTTACCACGACATCCCGCGGCTGCTGGCTGTGTACAAGGCCGGCAAGCTAAACCTCGACGACATGGTCACCCGCCAGTACAAGCTGGAGCAGATCAACGACGGCTACCGGGACATGCTGGAAGGCAGAAACATCCGGGGAGTGATCCGCTACACGGACGCCGACCGTTGACCTTGGGCTGACAGAGAGAACTGGTTGCGGTGCAGCCTATTTCGCCCGCTTGGTAAGCCGCACTCGACGTCCGCGAACCTGGGTCGAAGATCGACAACTCGCCGAACATATCGGACGGTCCCATCACGGCGAGCAGATTGTCGCGGCCGTCGGGCGAGCGGCGGCCGATCTTCACCTTGCCCGCGATGATGATGTACAGCTCGTCGCCCGGCTCTCCCTGCGCGAACACGGTGTGCCCGCGGCGGAAGTCGACGCGCTGCAATTGATCGCACAGCGCGGATACCGCGCTGGGTTCGACTCCCTGGACGATGCCGGCCTTGCTGAAGATCTCGTTCACCGGTGACCCTCGAGCGGTTGAACCAGAAATGCTGACGGCATGCGTCGCCGGGTTTGGCAGCCTCACACCCGGTGTCACTCGGCACGAACCTCGTGCTCGAGGTGAGACTCGGGCTGGAGCCGCAACTCGTGGTCGCCGGGTTCGGGTTGGGCAAGCCTGACCCGCAGCTGACTCGGGTTCCATGGCCACAGTTCGGGATTGCCGTCCTGGCCGATGTACCAGCTCGTGCAGCCGGTGGCCCAGACGGTCCTTGGCATCGCCGCCTGCATCTCGGCGTTGAACTTGTCGGTGGCTGCCCGGGTGGGCGCCACGGTATCGAATTCTCGCCTGCGCCACCGCAAGATCCAGTCCAGGATGTAGGCGGCCTGTGTTTCGGCGATGGCGGTGAGCGAGTAGTTCCCGACTGGGCTGTGCGGGCCCAACAACATGAAGAAGTTGGGAAAGCCGGGCAACGCCACGGTCAGGTGTGCACGCGGTCCGTCTCGCCACGCCTCGTCCAGGGTTTCACCGGCCTGGCCGATCAGTCTCATCGGGCGCATGAATGCATGCGCGTCGAAGCCCGTCGCGAGTGCGATCACGTCGACCTCGTGTAGCCTTCCGTCCGTGGTCACGATGCCGTCGGGCGTCACGTGGTCGATGCCGGTGGCGACCAGGTCGACGTCGGGGCGTTGGATCGCGCGGTAGAACCGGCCGGAGATGATCAGCCGTCGACACATCGGCTGGTGGTCGGGCGTAAGTGCCTGGCGCAGTTGCGGATCGCGAACCGTGCGCAGATTTGCGCGGCACACGGCGCTGATGATCCGACGGCGCCAGCCCGGCTTGACGAGGGCACCAGCGAAGAACTCGATCGCTGTCCGGTATCCGCGGTAGATCGCCGCGCCGAGCCCCGGCACGGACCGTTGTAGCGTTTTGCCAAGCCTGGAGTACGTCGGGTTGGGCATCGGGAAGATCCATTGGGCGCTGCGCTGGAACAGCTCGACGTGTCCGGCCTGCCCGGCCAGTCCGCAGACGATCTGGACGCCGGTCGAGCCGGTGCCGACGACCGCGACCCGTTTGCCGCGTAGCGCAACGTCATGATTCCATCGGGCCGAGTGGAAGACCGCGCCGGCGAATTCTTCCAGGCCTGCGATCCGCGGGTGGCGTGGGTGGTGCAGGATCCCCGTCGCCGAGATCAGGAAATCGACCTCCTCGGCATCGCCCTTCGACGTACAGACCCGCCAGTGGTCCTCGGTGAACTCGGCGTGCACGACCTCCGTGCCGAATCGGATGCTCTCCCTTAGACCGAAGTCTTGGGTGACTCCGTTGAAATAGTCGCGGATCTCGGCGCCAGGAGAAAACAGGTGGCTCCAGTCCGGCTTGGGGGCAAAGCTGAATTGATAGAACCGCGACGGCACATCGCACGCGAGTCCGGGGTAGGTGTTGTCCCGCCACGTGCCACCCACGTCCTCGGCCTTCTCGTAGATCACGAGGTTGGTGATCCCGGCTCGGCGCAGTGCGATCGCCATGCAGATCCCCGACATACCCGCCCCGATGATCGCCACGCGCGGGGACCTCACCGGCGTCGTCATCGCACCGTTGTCAGAATTGGTCATCTCGGCTTTCCGCATTCTCGTCCAGCTCACGCGACGTGAGTGGTGACGGTGCGGCCACGAGTGGCGAGGCGCTTGCTCAGCACCCGTTGGTGATGCACCGCATCCCCGAAGCGCTGCTCCGCGGCCAAGGCGCGCCGCGCCAATAGGTGTGCGTCGTGTTCCCAGGTGAACGCGATACCGCCGAACACCTGCATGGCGCCCTCGGTGATCTGACGGGTGGCGCGCGCCGTGTGCGCTTTCGCGACGGAGCTCGCCTCGCTCGACTCCTCGAGGCCATCGTCGATGGCGGCCGCGGCGTACAGGATCGCCGACCACGCCGTCTCGCGCAGGACGTGACGCTCGGCGAGGAGGTGCTGCAGCGCCTGGAAGGAGCCGATCGCCCGTCCGTACTGCTTGCGCTCCTGCGAGTATGCGACGGCCATGTCGAGGCACCTCGAGGCGGCCCCGAGGGCCTCGGCTGCGCTGACTACGGCTCCAACGTCGAACGCGGACGATAGCGGTCCCGCGGATTCGGCGCTGGCGAGGACACACTCGGGGCCGACCGTGACGTCGGACAAATGCACCGTGCACGAGCCGCTGCTCGGATCGATCGAACGCTCCTGGTCAATGTGCACTCCGGGAGCGTCCCTGGGGACGAGCAGAAGGGCGGGGCCGTCGTCGGTGACAACGGTGACCGCGAACATCCCCGCGTGCAACCCATGGTGGACACCGACTTTCGTTCCGTTGACGACGTAGGTGCCTGAGCGAGACGCTCGGGCCGAGATGGCGTCGAGGTTCCACGATCCAGTCGATTCGAGATGCGCGAACGCCACGGTGACGTCGCCGTCGGCCAGCAGCTGCGCCCATCGACCGCGCACGGCGTCGCCGCCCGCGGCGATGCGCGAGACGATGACCGTATCGGCCACCAGCGAGGGAGCGGCGTGACCGCCGATGCTGGCGGCGAGCAGGCAGAGCCCGGGAAGTCCGAAGCCGTCCTCACCGCCGGGGTCGCTACCGACGCCGTACCACCCAAGCTGCGCGAACTCCTTCCACAGTGCGGAGGGATCGCCGGCTCCTTCGAGGAAGGAACGGGCCAGCGCCAGCGGGGCTCGCGCGTCGAGCAGATCGTCGGCGACAGTGCGCAGTGATGCCTGGTCGGCGGTGATTTCAAGGTCCATGCTCAGCTCCGGGGTAGGCCCAGCATGCGCTGGGCGATGATGTTCTTCTGGATCTGCTCGCTGCCCCCGTAGACGGAGGCGGCACGGCTGTATAGATAGACGTTCTGCAGCTCGGAGACGCGATCCGCGGCGGCATTGTTCGACTGCCCTCCGAGGTGGCACCCGAGGACGTCCAACACCGTCCCGCCGAGCCGCTGCTCAGATGCGACGAGCCACAACTTGTCGATCGAGCTCTCGAGGCCAGCGGCCCCACGCGCGGTTGCCGCGCCCGCGCTGCGGTAGGACTGATAACGCAGCACTTCGAGATCGATGTGCGCGCGGGTGAGTTGGGCAAGGACCTCGGGGTCATCGATCGCCGGACGCCCGTCGCGCTGGATCGAGCGCGCTTCCTCGACGAGGCGGTCGAGGGTGATGCGGAGCTTGACTTGGCGGCCGGCGACCGCTGGACCGCGCTCGTTGGTCAAGGTGTGCATGGCAAGCGGCCACCCCCCGTTGAGCTCGCCGAGGAGGTTGGCCTTCGGGACGCGCACGTTGTCGAAGAAGATCTCGCCGAACTCGGCGTCGCCGGTGATCTGCGTGAGCGGCCGCACGTCGACGCCGGGGGCATGGGTATCGACGATGATGTACGAGATCCCCTTGTGCGCAGGCGCGTCGCGGTCGGTCCGTGCGAGGACGGCACACCAGTCCGCGTACTTCGCCCAGGACGTCCAGGTTTTCTGGCCGTTGATGACGAAGTGATCGCCGTCGGGCTCCGCGCGCGTCTTCAGGGAGGCGAGGTCCGATCCGGCCTCTGGCTCTGAGAAGCCCTGGCACCAAATGTCTTCGCCGGTGAGCATCCGCTTCACATGGGTACGTTTCTGCTCGGCGGTGCCATGCGCGACGACCGACGGCCCGACGACTTCAAGCGCGATCACGCCGATCAGCTCGGGCGCGCCGGCACGCGCCATCTCCAGGTTCGCAACGAGCTGCTGGGAGGCCGTCCCGCCGCGACCGCCGTACTCCTCGGGCCACGCGATGCCGACGAGGCCTGCGTCGTAGACGTCCCTCTGCCACTTGCGCAGCACCGCGACCCGCGCATCCAGCTCGTGGGGCAGGTCCTCGGGCCGCAAGCGGTTGCCGGCGAGGAAGGCCCGCACTTCGTCGCGGATCTCCTGCTCGTTTTCGTCGAGCGTGAGCTGCATGCCGACTCCTTAACGTCGATTGGGTTGGTGTGATGGTTCAGCGCGAGAGGACGGTGCACGCGCTCACGCCGGGAGCGCCGTAGACGTGGGTGAACCCCGTCTTGGGCTCGTTGGGGACCTGGCGGTCCCCCGCGTCGCCCCGAAGCTGCAGCACCGTCTCATAGACCTGCCGCAACCCCGAAGCACCGATCGGCTCGCCGTTGGCGATGCACCCGCCGTCGGTGTTGACGGGCAGGTCCCCCGCGATCTCGGTGGCGCCGCGGC
>Ga0137412_10002789_pt1 | contig 13848 bp, 9 predicted proteins | sample CZODoug2_1_16fun_FD_122160 | JGI IMG/M metagenome (GOLD analysis project Ga0137412, IMG submission 122160) | Vadose zone soil fungal communities from Angelo Coast Range Reserve, California, USA - CZODoug2_1_16fungal (Hybrid Assembly) | ecosystem: Environmental > Terrestrial > Soil > Vadose zone... | reverse complement strand
CGCGGCGGCGGTTTCCTCGATCGATCGCCGCGTCACGTCAAGCTGCGCCCAATTGAATTTCGCACTGAGCCGCCGCGCATAGGCGACCTCATCGGTCACGGTCTGGCGATCGATGTAGTCTTCACTGTTGCTCGGACCCGCGCCCATGCTGAGCAGCCGATTCTGCCGGACCTGGATCAGGCGCTCCGGCGTCGCATGCAGGCTCACCACCAGGGGCTTCTTCAGGCTCTCCAGTTGATGCGGATGCGGGATGCCCGGCACCAGCGGAACGTTGGCGGTGCGGATGCCGCGGTTGGCCAGGTAGATCGAGGTCGGCGTCTTGGAGGTGCGTGACACCCCGACCAGCACCACGTCGGCCTCCTCCAGGCCTTCGACATGCTGACCGTCGTCATGAATCATCGTGTAGTTCAGCGCGTCGATGCGCTTGAAATATTCGGCGTTCAGGACGTGCTGCGCCCCGACCCGCCCCGTGGTCGCCGCCCCAAGATAGGCCTCGAACAACTGCATCACCGGGCCGATGATCGACAGGCTCGGGACATTGATCTCCTTGCACTTGTCTTCCAGCCGCAGGACCAGATCCCTTTCCAGCAAGGTAAAGAGCACGATGCCGGGCGCCTCCTCGATCTCGTCCAGCACCCGGTCGAGCTGCTTCTGGCTGCGCACCAGCGGATAGACATGTTCCACCGCGGTCACGTTGGCGTATTGCGCGGCGACCGCGCGCGCCACCGTGATCAGGGTCTCGCCGGTCGAATCGGAAACCAGATGAAGGTGAAAATAGTTACCTGAGGTGGGCACTTGCTTCCTGTGTGTTCTGTGAATCCCTGTGGAGCAAAGTACCGAATATTAACCTTTGGCCCGCCGGCCGGGGACAACTGGTTTTTTTCTGCACACCCCCCACAAATGTAAAACTCTGCTCGACCTCGACCATGATAATGGGAATGTGTGGGCTTGTCTCTGGATAAGCCCGTGACAGGCAGGCGCAAACGGCTGAGAGAAATCGCCTATTCCGGCAATGGGCGATGGCCATCGAAAATGTGGGTGGCTGTGAATAGTTCGTGCGTAATGGTCGGACGGTTTTGCGTGGGTCCTATTCACCGCCACTTAGACTCAAACCCTAAGATTCTAAAATTATTTAGTAGGGAAGGGACCTGTGAGCGGATATGCCTCCGGTCGGATCGATAGCGGGTTTGGCGCGACGATCGCTGGCTGGAGTTCCAGCGCCGGACCGGGGTGAGGCAGTCGGATGTATGAGTGGATCAAGGCACTGCACGTGATCGCGGTGATCTCGTGGATGGCCGGCATGCTCTATTTGCCGCGGCTGTTCGTGTATCATTGCGATGCCGAGATCGGCTCGAAGCAGTCCGAGACCTTCAAGGTGATGGAACGGCGACTACTCAAGGCCATCATCACCCCGGCGATGATCGTGACATGGCTTGCCGGACTTTACCTCGCCTGGTCGGGCCACTGGTTTTCGGCGCCCTGGCTGCACGGAAAGCTGCTGCTGGTGGTGGTGCTGTCCGGCGTCCACGGTTTTTTTTCCCGCTGGGTCAAGGCCTTCGCTGCCGACCGCAACGTCCATACTCAGAAATTCTATCGTATTATCAACGAAGTGCCGACCGTCCTGATGATCGGGATTGTTATCCTCGTGATCGTGAAGCCGTTTTCGTAGGCGATCCGTGACCAACCACGGTGTTTGCCCTGCTTGCGGAACGCCACGTGATTTTCTATATTGCAGACATCCCACCCCACGCAGGCGGATGTCGTTGCGTTCCGGATCAAACCGGCCGCTGCATCAGGTTTGAAGCCTCCCGGCGCTGACCTTGCTTTGACCTGCGGACCCTTCTTTTTTCGAGTCCGCTTTTTCCAAAAGCATCACCTCGCACTCCTCTCCCCCCAAGTTACTCCACAGGACCACCCCAATGCGGGAAATCAAACTTCAAGACCTCAAATCCAAAACGCCGGCGGAGCTCGTTTCGTTTGCGGAAGAGCACGGGGTCGAAAACGCCAGCACCATGCGCAAGCAGGAGCTGATGTTCGCCATCCTCAAGCAACTCGCGATCGCAGAGACCGACATTATCGGTGAAGGCGTCGTCGAGGTTCTCTCCGACGGCTTCGGCTTCCTCCGTTCGCCGGACGCCAATTATCTCCCGGGGCCCGACGACATCTACGTCTCGCCCTCGCAGATCCGCCGCTTCGGACTTCGCACCGGTGACACCATCGAAGGCCACATCCGCAGCCCGAAAGAAGGCGAACGCTATTTCGCGCTGCTCAAGGTCAACACGCTCAATTTCGAAGACCCGGAGAAATCCAAGCACAAGGTCAACTTCGACAACCTGACGCCGCTGTTCCCCGATCAGCGCTTCCGGCTCGAGCTGGAAGACCCGACCCGCAAGGATCTGTCGGCGCGGGTCATCGACATCGTCGCCCCGATCGGCAAGGGCCAGCGCGCTCTGATCGTCGCGCCGCCGCGCACCGGCAAGACCGTGCTGATGCAGAACATCGCGCATTCGATCACCGCCAATCATCCGGAATGCTATCTCATCGTTCTCTTGATCGACGAGCGGCCGGAGGAAGTCACCGACATGCAGCGCTCGGTGAAGGGCGAGGTCGTGTCCTCGACTTTCGACGAGCCGGCGGTGCGTCACGTCCAGGTCGCCGAGATGGTAATTGAGAAAGCCAAGCGCCTCGTCGAGCACGGACGTGATGTGGTGATCCTGCTCGACTCGATCACCCGACTCGGCCGCGCCTACAACACGGTGGTGCCGTCGTCCGGCAAGGTGCTGACCGGTGGCGTCGACGCCAACGCGTTGCAGCGGCCGAAGCGCTTCTTCGGCGCCGCGCGCAACATCGAGGAAGGCGGCTCGCTGACCATCATCGCGACCGCGCTGGTCGACACCGGCAGCCGCATGGACGAAGTGATCTTCGAAGAGTTCAAGGGCACCGGCAACTCCGAACTGATCCTCGACCGCAAGGTCTCGGACAAGCGGACCTTCCCGGCGATCGACATCTCGCGCTCCGGCACCCGCAAGGAAGAGCTGATCACCGATCCGCAGCTCCTGAAGAAAATGTACGTGCTGCGCCGGATCCTCAATCCGATGGGCACCATGGATGCGATCGACTTCCTGCTCGACAAGCTGCGCAACACCAAGAACAACGGCGAGTTCTTCGAGTCGATGAATACCTGATCGAATCGACCAGGCGACAAATTGAAGGGGCGTCCCACGCGAGCGGGGCGCCCTTTTCTTTTGCCGTTTGATCTGCTGTTCCTCGCGGTGGCTGAGCTTACCAGTCATCTCGTGAGGTTGTTGCAATGCAGCATCGAGTGAACATTTCGAGGTCCGCCACTTCGCTGCGGTCCAGGTCTTTGCGACTTTGGACCGCCTTATAAGGTAGGTCGGACGGCACAAACGGCGTTGCGCTCATCCACCGCCACTGCAGAAAGAGATCATGCATCCACGCGACCAGACCATCTTTGCTCTCTCATCCGGCCGGCCACCGAGCGCGATTGCGATCGTGCGGGTGTCTGGATCGCAAGCGCGTGCCGCGCTGACGCGATTGGCGAAGACGACTCCGATGCCCCGCACGGCGGCTCGGGTGTTGTTGCGCGACACAGCGTCCGAGCCGATCGACGATGCGGTGGTGCTCTGGTTTCCCGGACCGGCCAGCGCCACTGGCGAGGACGTCGCTGAATTTCATGTCCATGGCGGGCGTGCGGTGCTGGCCTCGGTGTTTGCGGAGTTGTCTGCGATCGAGAATGTTCGGCCTGCGGAGCCCGGAGAATTTACCCGGCGCGCATTCGAGAACGGCAAGCTCGATCTGACCGAGGCCGAAGGTCTCGACGATCTCATTCATGCCGACACTGATCGGCAGCGTCGCCAGGCGCTGCGCCAATTGAGAGGCCTGCTCGGCGACAGAGCGCGAGATTGGCGTGCGCAGATCATCGAGGCGCAGGCCTTGATCGAAGCCGGGATCGATTTCTCAGACGAGGGCGACGTGCCGGCGGAGCTGATTGCTCCGGTGCTGGTAAGGATCAAAACCCTGCTCGGCGAAATCCAGAGCGTGCTTGGCGCCGGCGGCAGAAGCGAACGGCTGCGCGACGGTCTCGTGGTCGCGATCGCAGGTCCGCCGAACGTCGGCAAGTCGACGCTGATGAATCAACTGGCGCGGCGTGAGGTCGCGATCGTCTCGCCGCATGCCGGCACGACGCGCGACGTCATCGAAGTGCAGCTCGATCTCGATGGCTATCCGGTGACGGTGATCGACACCGCTGGCATTCGCGAGACCGATGATCCAGTCGAGCAGGAAGGCGTGCGCCGTGCGCGCAACCGCGCCGCCGAAGCCGATCTGGTGTTGTGGCTCGCCGACGCCGAAGGCGAACAGATCGCACCCGCGAGCAGCGCACCGGTCTGGCTGGTGCGCAACAAGATCGATCTTGAGATCAGCGCCGTGACATCGGGGCAGTCGATGGGTGTGAGAGAATTCAGGATTTCCGCGCGGCATGGTGACGGCCTCGGCGAACTCGTCGCGGCGATGATTGTCTTTGCGCAGGATTATTTTGGAACGAGCGAGGGCGGCCTGATCAGTCGCGAACGCCAGCGGAGGCTGCTGCGGGAGACGGCGGAATCGTTGCAGCGAAGCGTCGAGATGATCGGCAGCGGCGAAGAACTGGCCGCGGAGGATCTGCGGAGAGCGGCCTATTCGCTTGGCCGACTGCTCGGGCGAGTCGATGTTGAGGACATCCTCGACGTGATCTTCCGGGACTTCTGTATCGGGAAATGACCGAGAGGGCGTTCGGAGACGACGCCGAGAAACTGTCTTTATGGTTAAGAGGCCCCTTAAGGTTAACGGCTGTTTCACGTGAAACAGCCCCTGGAGATCCGAAGGGTGTTTCACGTGAAACAGCCGCTCAGGCTCCCTCCCCCGATCCCCTCTCCAAATAGCCGGGTCGGCTTCGTCGTTTCACGTGAAACGTCTTCCGGCTTTTGCGATCTCGCGATAGAAGTCCGCGTCATGGATACCACCCGGGACTCATTCGACGTCATCGTGATCGGCGGCGGCCATGCCGGCTGCGAGGCCGCGGCGGCGTCGGCGCGTCTGGGAGCCAAGACCGCACTTGTGACCCACCGCTTTGCGACCATCGGCGCGATGTCCTGCAACCCCGCGATCGGAGGGCTCGGCAAAGGTCACCTCGTCCGCGAGGTCGACGCGCTGGACGGACTGATGGGCCGGGTGGCGGACGCCGCCGGGATTCAGTTTCGGATGCTGAACCGTCGCAAGGGTCCGGCCGTTCGCGGACCCCGAACCCAGGCGGACCGAAAGCTTTATGCCGCGGCGATGCAGGCGGCCATCACCGAGACCGCCAATCTGAGCGTGATTGAAGGCGAGGCCGATGAGCTGATCGTTGGGGATGGCGGTGTCTCCGGTCTTCGCCTAGCCGATGGTCGCGAACTAAGGGCCGGGGCCGTCGTCGTGACGACGGGTACGTTTCTGCGCGGGCTGATCCATCTCGGGGAAAAGAACTGGCCGGCCGGTCGGGTCGGCGAGGCGCCGGCGATGGGACTCTCGAAGTCGTTCGAACGCGCGGGCTTTACCCTGGGCCGACTGAAGACCGGGACGCCGCCCCGGCTGGACGGCACTACGATCGACTGGTCGGCGGTCGAGATGCAGCCCGGCGACGATCCGCCGGAGCCGTTTTCGGTGATGACCGATCGGATCACCACCCGCCAGATCCAGTGCGGCATCACCCGCACCACGGCCGCGACCCATGACGTGATCCGAGCCAATGTGCATCGTTCGCCGATGTACTCCGGCCAGATCAAGAGCAGCGGGCCGCGCTATTGTCCCTCGATCGAAGACAAGATCGTACGCTTTGGCGATCGCGACGGGCATCAGATCTTCCTCGAGCCGGAAGGGCTCGACGACACCACGGTCTATCCCAACGGCATCTCGACCTCGCTTCCGGAGGAAGTGCAGCTCGCGATCCTTCCGACCATCCTGGGCCTGGAGCGGGTCCGGATGGTGCGGCCGGGCTATGCCATCGAATATGACCATGTCGATCCGCGCGAGCTCGATCCGACCCTGCAGGCCAAGCGACTGCCCAGGCTTTTCCTGGCCGGACAGATCAACGGCACCACCGGCTATGAAGAGGCAGCAGCGCAGGGATTGGTCGCCGGTCTCAACGCGGCGCTGGCCGCTGGTGGCGCGGCGCCGATCGTGTTCGATCGCGCGGACGGCTATCTCGGGGTGATGATCGACGATCTCGTGACGCGGGGGATCACCGAGCCCTATCGGATGTTCACCTCGCGCGCCGAATATCGGCTGACCCTCCGTGCCGACAATGCCGACCAACGCCTGACCGACAAGGGCATCGCCTTGGGCTGCGTCGGGCCGGCTCGCATCGTTCGCCACCGGGCCAAGATGGCCGCGCTGGAGGCTGCCAAGTCGCTGGCGAAGTCGCTCACGCTGACGCCGAACGAGGCGGCCAAGCACGGGCTCGCACTGAACAAGGACGGCCAGCGCCGCTCGGCCTTTGAGCTGTTGGCCTATCCCGAGGTCGGTTGGACCGAGGTCCACGCGATCTGGCCGGAGTTGTCAGCGATCGATCGGGGCATCGCGACCCATCTCGAAATCGATGCCAAATACGACGTCTATCTGAAGCGTCAGACCGCCGACGTCGATGCCTTTCGCCGCGACGAGGCGCTGGTCCTGGGCGAGATCGATTACAGCCTGGTGCCCGGGCTCTCGAACGAGGTCCGTGGAAAGCTCAACGCCGCGCGGCCATGGACCGTAGGGCAGGCCGGCCGCTTGGATGGGATGACGCCGGCGGCGCTTGGAATCCTGGCGGCCTATCTGCGGCGCGAAGCCCGGCGACGGACGTCGAAGGCGACAGCCTGAACGACGTTTCACGTGAAACGATGGCTAGCTGGCTGGCCTCTAATTAAATCGGCCGTTTGATGGGAGCGGCCATCGGAGACCATCTTCCCCCTTCTCCCGCTTGCGGGATCGAGACGAGCAAAGCTCGCTCTGAGAAGGTTGGGATGACGGGGCTCTTTCCACGCAGACGGACTCGCGGAAGCCCGCCTCACCCCGCCCTCTCCCCGCAAGAGGGGCGAGGGAGCCCACCGCCGTTGCCGCAAAAACTCGATCCAGTCTCGTCATGCCCTAGCTGATTCGCCTCTTCTCATGTCATCTTCGGGGATCATCAGCCGCGTCGGTGGTGGCCCCGATGCCCTCCCGTCGAGACCAGAACCTGACCCGCAGCTTCAACGGATGCTCCGAGATTCACCTTCCATGACCAAGCCTGCCCGACATGAAGCCGCTCCACTGTCGCCTTCCGACAAGGCCGCGGCGCTGGCGCTGACGCCCGTTTCACGTGAAACGGAATCGCGGCTCGATCGCTATGTCGCGCTCCTCGGGGAGTGGCAGGCCAAGACCAATCTCGTCGCGCCTTCGACCCTTCCTCATCTTTGGACACGGCATATCGCGGACTCGCTGCAGCTTCTGACGCTGGCACCGACGGCCAAAATCTGGATGGATCTCGGCAGCGGCGGTGGATTTCCTGGCGTGGTCTTGGCCTGCGCGTTGGCCGATACGCCTGGCGCGACCGTGCATCTGGTCGAGCGCAACGCCAAAAAAGCAGCCTTCCTTCGCGAAGCATTGCGCGTCACCGCGTCAACAGGGATGGTGCATTTGTCCGACATCGAAGATATTGTGGAAACCCTGAAGGCTCCGATCGATTGCGTCACCGCGCGGGCGTTGGCTCCGTTACATCAGCTCATCGGCTTCGCGGAACCGCTGGTCAGAAAAGGTGCGAAAGCACTGTTTCTCAAGGGTCAAGATGTTGAGGCGGAATTGACCGAAGCCACTAAATATTGGAATATCAGGCCGAATCTTCATTCCAGCCTCACGGGCGGAGGAGGCTGGATCGTCGAACTCGATCATGTCGAACGGCGAAACCAATCCGCGTCAGCAAATGGCAGTCGCGCATGACCGTAATTGATCAAATTTATCAAGATGATAGAGCCACCCAATTAGATGGCCATCCGCGCATCCTGGCGCTGGCCAATCAGAAGGGCGGCGTGGGCAAGACGACAACCGCGATCAATCTGGGCACAGCACTGGCTGCGATCGGCGAGCGCGTGTTGATCGTCGATCTCGATCCGCAGGGTAACGCATCGACCGGACTTGGCATCGATCGCCGCAGCCGCAACTGCTCGACCTATGATGTGCTGATCGGCGAGGCTCCGCTGCGCGAGGCGGTGGTGCCGACCGCGGTGCCCCGGCTGCATATCGCATCGTCGACGATGGATCTGTCCGGCCTCGAACTCGAACTGGGGTCGACGCCCGGCCGCGCGTTCCGGCTGCGCGATGCGATCGCCGGTCTCAACACCAACGTCTCGCCGGACTCCGATTACACCTATGTACTGATCGACTGTCCGCCGTCGCTCAACCTTCTCACCGTCAACGCGATGGCCGCCTCCGACGCGATCCTGGTCCCGCTGCAATGTGAGTTCTTCGCGCTCGAGGGTCTGTCGCAATTGCTGCAGACGGTGGAGCAGGTGCGCACCACGCTCAATCCCAACCTGACCATCCACGGCATCGTGCTGACCATGTTCGACTCCCGTAACAATCTGTCGAACCAGGTCGTCGCCGACGTCCGGCAGTTCATGGGCAGCAAGGTTTACGACACCATGATCCCGCGCAACGTGCGCATCTCGGAAGCGCCGTCCTACGGCAAGCCGGTCCTGGTCTACGATCTCAAATGCGTCGGCAGCGAAGCGTATCTGAAGCTCGCGACCGAAGTGATCCAGCGTGAGCGCGATCTGCGCACGCATTGATGCACCCTCCCCTCGTTCAGGACGATTCGCCTCGGCGGGTCGATCTGGAATCGTGACGAAATATTATTACGCCAAATATTGGGCCAGGATTCCGGGGTCGCGTCGCGCGGCCGGAACGATGGCAGCAAGCAGGAGCGGTGCAAGTGAATCCAAGGGAGCTGGCGATGGCCGACGAAATGCGTTCGCGACTGGGCCGCGGTCTTGCGAGTCTGATCGGCGACGTCGGCGGTGAGGCCGCCCATGTCGACCGGCCGCGCGCGCAGCGCAAGGTGCCGATCGAATTTCTGAAACCCAATCCGCGCAACCCGCGCCGGACGTTCAGCGAGGCCGAGCTCGGCGAGCTCGCGGAGTCGATCAAGCAGCACGGCGTGATCCAGCCAATCGTGGTGCGGCCGGTGAAGGGCGCGCAGGACCGCTTCGAGATCATCGCCGGCGAGCGCCGCTGGCGGGCCTCGCAGGCCGCAGGTCTCCACGAGGTGCCGATCGTGCCGATCGATGTCAGCGACAGCGACGCGCTGGAGCTGGCGATCATCGAGAACGTGCAGCGCGAAGACCTCAACGCGATGGAAGAGGCGCTCGGCTATCACGCGCTCGCCGAGGAGTTCAAACGCAACCAGGAAGACATTGCCAGGATCGTCGGCAAGAGCCGCAGCCACGTCGCCAACATGATGCGGCTGACCAAGCTGCCCGCCGAGGTGCAGGCCTATATCTCACAGGGCCAGTTGTCGGCCGGCCACGCCCGGGCGCTGATCGGCGTGCCCGACCCGCTCGCCGCCGCCAAGCGCATCGTCGAGGAAGGACTGAACGTCCGCCAGACCGAAGAGCTCGCCCATGTCGAGGGCGTCCCGGTGCGCAAGCCGCAGAAGGCGCGCGCCGGCAAGGCCAAGGACGCCGACACCGTGGCGCTGGAGAAGCGGGTCAGCGACGCGCTCGGCCTCGCCGTCAATGTCAGTCACCGCAATCCCGGCGGGACCGTGCAGATCAACTACCGCAACCTCGAGCAGCTCGATGAGGTCATGCGCCGGCTGGCCAAGAGCGGTTAGTTAAGAGCGGTCGGGGCGAGATCGCTTCCAAGTGGAGCAAACGTCGCCCGTCGGCGGGCCTTCTCCTTCTCCCCACGTGCGGGGTCGAGACGAGCAAAGCTCGCTCTGAGAAGGTCGGGATGAGGGGCTCTTTCCACGCGGGGCGGACGCGCGGTGAGCCACCCTCGCCTCACCCTCGCCGCCTCGCGTTGGCGGCGATCGACAGCAAGGTCCGCTGCGCGATCGCGGCTGCGAGCGAGGTCTGCTTGCGCATGTCGAGGGCTGCGGTCGCGAGCTGCTCGATGATGGCGACCAGCTTTGCCGCGCTGAAATTGCGCAGCGCGGTCTCAGTCATCGGCTTTCGCGAAAAATGCAGCCGCGGGAATCCGCCGTCGAGCAGCGTCGAGACCGGCGTGCCCTCCGCGATGGCGAGCGCCGATTTGTGCAGCCATGCCGCCTGGCGCTGCGCGGCCGAGATGATGACGCCCGGATAGGTGCCGGCGACCATGGCCTTGGCGAACTCGCTTTCGACCAGGTCCGGTCGTCCAGCGAAGGCGCCGTCGACGATTGGATCGAGCTTCATCTCGGAGGCGTCCGCGACCACGGCCATCACATGGTCGAGCGTCACCTCGCCTTCGCCGTGAGCGAACAGGGTCAGCTTGCGCAGCTCGTTGCGGGAGGCCTGGCGGTCGCCGCCGAGCAGGGCCATCAGGGCCGCGCGGGCGTCGCCGGCCATGCGCAGATTTGCGAGCCGCAGCTCGTCGTCGATCAGCTTTGTCAGGTCGCGCTCGCCGTCCGGATAGCAGCCGATCGCGACCGCCGTCTTGGCCCGTTCGCAGATTTTGCGCAGCGGCGACTCCGGCCTGAGGTCGCCGGCTTCGATCACGATCCGGCAATCCCTGAGCGGTGTCTCGGCGAGGGTGTCGACGCCGCTGGCAAAATTGCGCGAGCCGGCGCGCACCCGGATGGCGCGCCGGCCGCCGAACAGCGGCACCGTCAGCGCCTCATCGACCAGCCGGGACGGCTCGGCCGACAGCTCGTCGCCGTCGAGCCTCACCAGGGAGAAGGGGTCGTTGGGGTCGTCGACCGCGGAGGCGAGCAGCGCGTCGGCGCGCTCGCGCACCAGGCCGGCGTCGGGACCATAGAGCAGGATGATGGGACGGCCCGGATCCGGCCGGGCCAAAAACGCGTCGATTTCTTTTCCGCGGAGCGCGACCACGATCAGCCCGGTTGAACCGAAAATGTCAGCCCGGGAACGGCGGCTTGGCGCGGTCCCGGAATCCCGATCTCATGCTCTGAGTTCGGCGGTGGTTGAATCGCCCCCGACAGCAACGGGCCTTCAGGTTCCGGCAACGAAGAACGAGGCCAGCCGGGTCTGGATGTTCTCGGCGATTTCCTGGGCGGCGCGGTCCTCGGCATCGCGGAAAGCCCGCGACCGCGCGAAGCGCTGGTAGGAGCCCGGCATGTCGTAGGACACCCGGGAGAAGGTAGTACCGGTCATGACCGACTTGTTCGAGGCGATCTCGATCAGGTTGAACTGCGCGTCGATGCCGAAATTCTCGGTGGTCGGCAGCCCGGTGTTCTGGTCGACGAGCAGCGACGAACGGCTGGTGTTGAAGCGAAGCACCAGCCGGTGGGTCGGTGGCATGCCGGTGGCGTTGCCGTAAAGTTTGAACGCCAGCGCGTTGCGGACTTCGACCCCGATCCGGGCCTCGCGCGATCCATTGGCCTTGTCCACCGGCGGGACTTCGACACCCAGCAGCTTTTCGCGCAGCGCGGGCGAGCCGTCGCTATGTTCGGCATACATCGGCTGGAAGCAGCCAGCCGTGAGCGCCGCCATGGCGGCCACGGCGAAGAGCCGGGCGGCGATGCGCATCCTAGCCAACGACATTCACGATCCTCATTGGAACAATAATAACCTTGCGGACGGCCTTACCGCCCAGCGCCTGTTTTACTGCATCGAGTGCCAAAACGGCAGCCTCAATTTCCGGGTTCTGGGCATTTCTCGCGACTGTGACATCGCCTCGTTTCTTGCCGTTGACCTGGACCACCAGCGTGACGGTATCCTCAACCAGCAAATCGCGTTCGATTTGCGGCCAATCGGCTTCCGAAATCAGCCCCGGCTGCCCGAGTACCTGCCAGCACTCCTCCGCCAGATGCGGCATCATGGGCGCGACCAGATGAACGAGGATGCGGACGACCTCATTGACAGCCCAGGCGAGGTCGGGCGTTGGCTGACCGTCCCGCGCCAGCACCTCAGCCAGTGCATTGGCGAATTCCCGGATATGGGCGAGGCAGACGTTGAAGTGCAATCGCTCGATGCCGCCCGACACCTTGTCGAGCGCGCCATGGGCGGCCTTGCGCAAGGCCATCGCTTCGGGGCCGAAATCCGCCGGCCGCGCCTTCGGCGCACCCTTGGCGATGTCGGCCGATTCATTCACCAGCCGCCATAGCCGCTGCACGAAGCGCGCGGCGCCCTGCACCCGCTCGTCGCTCCAGATCACGTCGCGATCGGGCGGGGAGTCCGACAGCATGAACCAGCGCGCGACATCGGCGCCATAGGTCGCGATGATGTCGTCGGGGTCGACCGTGTTGCGCTTCGACTTCGACATCTTCTCGATCGGGCCGACGATGACGTCCTCGCCGGTCGCCAGGAGCGTAGCGCGGCGGCCATTGCTGCCGGTCTCGATCTTGACCTCGGCCGGCGTCACGTACGAACCGTCGGCCTTCTGATAGGTCTCGTGCACCACCATGCCCTGGGTGAACATGCCGGCGAACGGCTCCTCCATGGCGATGTGGCCGGTGGCCTTCATGGCGCGGGTAAAGAAGCGGCTGTAGAGCAAATGCAGGATCGCGTGCTCGACGCCGCCGATATATTGGTCGACCGGCATCATCCGGTTGGCGACAGTGGGCGTGGTCGGCGAGGCCTCGTTCCAGGGGTCGGTGAAGCGCGCGAAATACCAGGACGAGTCCACGAAGGTGTCCATCGTGTCGGTCTCGCGCAGGGCCTTGCCGCCGCATTGCGGGCAGGTGACGTGCTTCCAGGTCGGATGGTGATCGAGCGCGTTGCCCGGTCTGTCGAAAGTCGCATCCTCGGGCAGCGTCACGGGCAGGTCCGCGTCCGGTACCGGCACCACGTCGCATTTCGGGCAGTGGATGATCGGGATCGGGCAACCCCAATAGCGCTGGCGCGAGATGCCCCAGTCACGCAGGCGGAAGTTCACCTGCCGCTGCGCCACGGGTTCGTTGCCGCGGATTTCGCTTTCCAGCCGCTTGGCCACTTCCTGCTTGGCCTGCTCGATCGTCATGCCGTCGAGGAAGCGCGAATTGATGATGCGCCCATCGCCGTCATAGGCGGTGTCGGTGATGACGAACGTGTTTGGGTCCTGCCCTTCCGGGCAGACCACCGGCACGTTGCCGAGGCCGTATTTGTTGACGAAGTCGAGGTCGCGCTGGTCATGCGCGGGACAGCCGAAGATCGCACCCGTGCCGTATTCCATCAGCACGAAGTTGGCGACATAGACCGGCAGCTTCCAGTTCGGGTCGAACGGATGGACCGCGCGGATACCGGTGTCGAAACCCTGCTTCTCCGCGGTGTCGATCACCTCCTGCGCGGTGCCGATGCGCTTGATCTCCGCGATGAACTCCGCGAGCTTCGGATTCTTCGCGGAAGCCGCGGTCGCCAGCGGATGGTCGGCCGCGATCGCCATGAACTTCGCGCCGAACAGCGTGTCGTGCCGGGTGGTGAAGATCTTCAGTTCGGTTTCGCCAGCGGGCGTCGTCGCAGGATCCAGCGCGAAGCGCACCAGCAGGCCCTCGGAGCGGCCGATCCAGTTGCGCTGCATCAACCGCACCTTGTCGGGCCAGCGGTCCAGCGTGTCGAGCGCGTCCAAGAGCTCCTGCGAATAGCGGGTGATCTTGAACACCCACTGGTTCATCTCGCGCTGCTCGACGACGGCGCCGGAGCGCCAGCCGCGGCCGTCGATCAC
>Ga0137412_10002788_pt1 | contig 13852 bp, 13 predicted proteins | sample CZODoug2_1_16fun_FD_122160 | JGI IMG/M metagenome (GOLD analysis project Ga0137412, IMG submission 122160) | Vadose zone soil fungal communities from Angelo Coast Range Reserve, California, USA - CZODoug2_1_16fungal (Hybrid Assembly) | ecosystem: Environmental > Terrestrial > Soil > Vadose zone... | reverse complement strand
CCTTCGGGCTGAAAAGTCAACGGAATTCGCGAGACAGCATTGTCGACCGTTCGGATCACCGTCAGCGCAGTGCCGTCGACAAAGCTCGTCGCGAAGACGCGGTCGCCGCGTCGATCATCACCGTGCGTTTAGCCGCAGCGCTGATCGCATACGTGCAGCCACCGCCTTCCTGCCCGCAGGTGCCGGTGACCACGCCGATTTCCGGGTCGGGGTCGTGCATCGGCGAGTCGACATCCGGTTGAGCCGTCATATGGCGCGGGCTGATGGGCACCGTCACGGTGATGTAGGCGCTTGATCCCCGGGAGTCGACCGCGCGAATTCCCACTGTCTGCTCGCCGACGGTGGTGTCGTCGCGTTCGGAAGCGTATGGAACGTAGGTGAATATTCCGTCCCAGTCGACGGTCATCGCACCGCGCTGCGGCAACGGGACGTCGAACGTGAAGGCCAGCCAATCACCGTCGGGGTGAACGATATTCGGAAACACCGTGACCGCTCCCGTGGTCGGATCGGCCGGCCACACTGTCGCCGGCGCAACCGCGACGGGAACGTGGTTGGCATTGACCCACGTCACCGTCGAATCGAGCGATCCACCACGACCGTCGTCGGCGATGACCGTGAAGGTGTCTGAGTCGGCGTTGACCCGGGGATTCGGGGTGTAGCGGAACATGCCGTACCCGAGGTCGACGACGACGCCGTCGCGTGGCCGCGTGAACGACAGCGTGAGCTGGGGTTCACCCTCGTCGACGGTCGCCTGGTAGGCGACGGCGCCGGTGACGCGGTCGTATTCGCCGATCTGGTGCACGATCAGCGCCGGTCCCGCGTCTTGGATTGACCCAGAGGTCATGGATCAATGGTCTACCCCAGTTGCTGACTACGAATCGGGTGTTTCCCTAGATTCGACCCTCAGCGGCTTGATCAGGTAATTAACGTCTGTGTCGGTTAGCTGCGCTAGCGTCGTTATGTTCGCTGACCGCGCATCGCGTCCAGCGCATAGGCGCCGCCGCCGGTGAACACCAGCAGGAAGAAGCCGAAGCACATCAGTACGGCGAGCTCGCCGCCGTTCTCGATCGGCCAGAGCCCCTGCGGCTGATGCTGACTGAAGTACGCGAACGCCATCTCGCCCGACGCGACGAACGCGGCAAGCCGGGTGACCAACCCCGTCATGATCAGAAGCCCAGCGACGATCTCGATGAGCCCGGCCCACCAATACGGCCACGTGCCCATCGGCACCGCTGGGCCCGTGAACGTGCCATCCGCGGCAGGGGTACCCACCGGCCAGGCGAACAACTTCTGGGTGGCGTGAACGGTGTACAGCAGGCCGAACACGATGCGAAAGATACTCAGCACATAGGGCGAGAACGAGGTGAGTTTGGCGTCCAGTTTCGACATGCTCACAGTTTATACGGACCAGGGTCCGAATAGTCTCGCCTCCCCGGGCGTGGCTAGCCGCCGCTCTCGGACTCGAGTTTGGCGACGATGTTGAAGAGGCCGCTGACGACCTCACTCAAGATGTCCTCATCGCTATGGGATGCATTCTCGTCGGCGGACATCTGGCGGAGCTTGTCGTAGATCGCCATCGAATCGGGAGCATCGGCCGAGGGCCGGGAGATGTTGAGCTTCACCGGTTCGATGATGGCCCTGATAACAAGATCATTGGCGCGAAACGAGGGACCTGATCGCCCTCGTTGACGGAACCGTCCACCATCGGGACATTCGCCGAGCACTCGGCCGACCGCGCGCCATGCCGGTTGAGCGGCTCGAACGGATTCTGCCGCTGGTGCCCATGGCCCCGACGTCACCGGTACGGGAGAAGCACTCCTCATGGCGAGTAGCGAGGACGTCTTCTCCGTAACGATTCCGCGTCCCACCACACAGGGAGTACCGTGCCCGCGTAGCGTCGCCTTCGCGCCCAGACCATGCGCCCGATCATCTGAGTACGGAGCGTGGATAGTGGCAGATCAGAAGAAGCCGAACATCGTCATGATCATGGCCGACGACGTGGGCACGTGGAATCTGAGTGCCTACCATCGCGGCATGATGGGCGGTTCCACACCCAACATCGACAGGATCGCTCGCGAGGGTGCGCTGTTCACCGACTACTACGGCCAACAGTCCTGCACTGCCGGACGGGCCGCGTTCATCACCGGCCAATCCCCGTTCCGCACAGGGCTGTTGAAGGTTGGCATGCCCGCCGCCAAGCAAGGACTGCAAGACTCGGACCCCACCATCGCCGAACTGCTCAAGCCCTTGGGCTACGCCTCGGCGCAGATCGGCAAGAACCATCTCGGCGACCGCAATGAGTACCTACCCACCGTTCATGGTTTCGACGAGTTCTACGGCATCCTGTATCACCTCAACGCGATGGAAGAGCCTTACGACCCGGAGTATCCGAAGGTCGACGGTTTCCACGAACGCTTCGGTCCGCGAAACATCGTGGACACCAAGGCCACCGACGTCGACGACCCCACCGAGCATCGGCGTTGGGGTCGAGTCGGCAAGCAGACCATCGTCGATGGTGGCCCGCTGCCTCCCCACCCCGGCATGGACGACGCGGCGCAGACCAACATGGAAGACGTCGATCCGGAGTTGGTGCGGCGCTCGCTGGACTTCATCGACCGCTCCGTAGCAGCGGACACCCCGTTCTTCCTTTGGCACAACTCCACCCGCTGCCACGTCTGGACCCACCTCGCCCCGAAGTGGCAGGGCAAGAGCGGCTTCGGCCTGTTCGCCGACGCGATGATGGAACTGGATTGGGAAGTCGGTCAGATACTCGACAAGCTCGACGAACTCGGCATCGCCGACGACACCATCGTGCTGTTCACCAGCGACAACGGCGCGGAGATCTTTAGTTGGCCCGACGGTGGCAATCACCCGTTCCGTGGCGAGAAGGGCAGCACCTACGAGGGTGGTTTCCGAGTGCCGATGGTGGCCAAGTGGCCGGGTGTCATCAAGCCCGGCACCATCGTCAACGAGATCATGGCCCACGAGGATTGGCTGCCAACGCTGCTCGCCGCAGCCGGTGAGCCAGACGTGAAGGACAAGCTGCTCACAGGCCATGACGCCAACGAGAAGACCTTCAAGGTTCACCTCGACGGATACGACTTCACGCCCTACTTCCAGGGCCAGGTCGACGAAGGGCCGCGCCGAGAGATCTTCTACTTCAGCGACAACGCCGATCTGATGGCGGTCCGCTACAACGCCTGGAAGCTCAACTTCAAGACCATCGTCGGCAATCTCTTCACCGGCAAAGAGGATTCGACGAATGTTCCGGTGGTGACCAACCTGCGCCAAGATCCTTGGGAGCGCTACCAGACCGAGGGCATGCTCTACGGACGGTGGTGGGGCGAGAAGCTGTGGGCGATGGTGCCCGCCATACAAATCGTGGGCGAGTTCCTCGCGACCTTCGCCGCGTACCCGCCCAGCCAGGCGTCAGGCTCCCTCAGCGTCGAGAAGGCACTCACGATGCTGCAAGAGGGCGCGCTCAAGAACTGACGAGTCCACCCGCTCGACAATCGGTGCTGTGATTGCGGAACGGATGGACTCGTCTGAAGCTACCGCGGGTCAGCCCCGATTAAACGTCGTAGTAGAGCGCGAACTCGTACGGGTGCGGCCGGATCTGGACCGGAAGGATCTCGTTCTCCCGCTTGTACGAGATGTAGGTCTCGATCAGGTCGGGCGTGAACACTCCACCCTCGGTGAGGTATTCGTGATCCTCCTCGAGACGGTCGATCACCGCTGCCAGCGAGGTGGGCGCCTGCGGAATGTTGGCGGCCTCGTCCGGCGGCAGCTCGTAGAGGTCCTTGTCGACCGGGGAGAGCGGCTCGATCTTCTTCTTGATGCCGTCGATGCCCGCCATCAGCATGGCCGCGAACGCCAGGTAGGGGTTACCCGAGCTGTCCGGGCAACGGAACTCGAGACGCTTGGCCTTCGGGTTGTTGCCGGTGATCGGGATGCGCACGCAGGCCGACCGGTTGCGCTGGCTGTACACCAGGTTGATCGGGGCCTCGTAGCCCGGCACCAGACGCTTGTAGGAGTTCACCGTGGCGTTGGTGAACGCCAGCAGCGACGGCGCGTGGTGCAGGATGCCGCCGATGTAGTGGCGCGCCAGGTCCGAAAGTCCGGCGTAGCCCGACTCGTCGTGGAACAGCGGCTTGCCGTCCTTCCACAGCGACTGGTGGGCGTGCATGCCCGAGCCGTTGTCACCGAACAGCGGCTTGGGCATGAAGGTGACGGTCTTGCCGTTCTTCCACGCCGTGTTCTTGATGATGTACTTGAACAGCAGGACGTCGTCAGCAGCTGCCAGCAGGGTGTTGAACTTGTAGTTGATCTCGGCCTGGCCTGCGGTGCCCACCTCGTGGTGGCCGCGCTCCAGGGTGAACCCGGCGTTCTGCAGGTTGGTGGCCATCTCGTCGCGCAGGTCGACGTAGTGGTCATACGGCGCGACGGGGAAGTAGCCGCCCTTGGGCCGCACCTTGTAGCCCAGGTTGGGGCTGCCGTCGTTCTCGAACGGCTCGCCGGTGTTCCACCAGCCCGACTCCGAGTCCACCTCGTAGAACGTGCCGTTGATCTTCGAGTCGAAGCTCACCGAGTCGAAGATGTAGAACTCGGCCTCTGCACCGAAGAAGCAGGTGTCGGCGATGCCGGTGCTGGTCAGGTAGTTCTCGGCCTTGCGCGCGACGTTGCGGGGGTCGCGGGAGTACGCCTCGCGGGTGAACGGATCGTGCACGAAGAACTGGAGATTCAGGGTCTTCGCGGCGCGGAACGGGTCGATGCGTGCGGTCTCGGCGTCGGGCAGCAGCATCATGTCCGACTCGTGGATGGACTGGAAGCCGCGGATCGAGGAGCCGTCGAAGGCCAGGCCGTCCTCGAAGATGCTCTCGTCGAACGCCGAAGCCGGGATCGAGAAGTGCTGAACGGCACCGGGCAGATCGCAGAATCGGATGTCGACGTATTCGACCTTCTCGTCCTTGATCAGCTTGATGATGTCGTCGGCCGTCTTATCTGCCACTGAGAAATCTCCTTTGATCTGATAAACCCGCCGGTTGACGCTAGGGACACGATGTTGCACTGCCGTCAACCGCATGTTGCGCCGACGTTACGCAATGCCTGTCGACCATATGCTGGTGGCATGCCCCGCACCTTCGGTTCCTGGCTGTCTGGTCCGTCACCGTCACCGTCCGAGGCCGGTGCTCGCGCAGGAGGCGCTGACGAGTATCCGGGTCAGCGGCTCGGTCTGCCCAAGACCGGACCGCGTTCACTGGCCAGGATGGGCCGCCGCATCGGTGCACTGCTGATCGACTGGCTCATCGCGTACGGACTGGCCGCCCTCGGCATGACCTTCGGCCTCGTTTCGATGGCGACGCTGTCGACCGCGGTCCTGATCGTCTGGTTCGTGCTCGGCGCGATCTCGGTGCGGCTGTTCGGCTTCACGCCTGGTCAGCTGGCGTGCGGGCTCCTGGTCGTCCCCGTGGACGGTCGGGTGCACGTCGGAATCGGGCGGGCCGTCGTGCGCGGCCTGCTGATCGCGTTGGTGATACCCGCGGTGGTCACCGATTCAGACCTGCGAGGACTGCAGGATCGGGCGACGAACACCGCCGTCGTACGGCGCTAGCGCTAGCGGTTACTTCCTGCGCACGGTCCGCTGCACGCCGCGCATCTTGGCGTTTGCCGGCAGGGGGCCCTTCGGCATGGCGGCGGGTCCCATCCGCGAGCCGAGCGCGACCAGCTTGGATTCGAGCGCGTCCATCTGCTTGGCGGTGATGTTGGCGGGCAGCTTGGTCAGGTGGCGCTCCAGCTTGGACAGCGGCACCTCGCCCTCGCCGTTGCCGACGACGATGTCGTAGATCGGGGTATCGCCGATCAGGCGCGCGGTGCGCTTCTTCTCCTGCGCCAACAACGGTTTCACCCGCGCCGCGGAGCCTTCGCCAATGAAGATCACACCGGGCCTGCCGATCACGCGGTGCACGGCGTCGAAGTGTCCGGTGGCGGCAACGCCTGGGGTGACCCGCCACTTGCCGCGCATGTTGTCCAGCGCCCACGCCGCGGCGCCGGTCTGGCCCTCGGCCTTGCTGTAGACGGACTTCTGCGCGCGCCTGCCGAAGATGATGAACGCCACCAATGCGCCGAGCAGCACGCCGAGCGGGATCAGCGTCACCATCGTGAACGTGCTGCCGCTGAACACTCCGGCTACTACCGCCGCGGCCACGATCAGCACGAACGCGCCGATCATGTAGGGAAGGAGCCGCTTGTCTTCCTTGCGCTGCATCTGGAACGCCTGCCACAGCTGGCTGCGCCGCTGCTTGGACGCCGCCTTTCGGGCGGCCTTCGCCTCGGCCTTTGCGGCCTTGTTGACGGCGGGCTTGCTGGATTTCGCCATTGGGTCAGGATACGGGTGGGGTGTTCTTCATCCGCAGACGTGCTGCTTCTGCGTACAGCCGACCGGCCCGGTAGGACGATCGCACCAACGGACCAGCAAGGACACCGGCGAAGCCAAGTCCCTCGGCGAACTTCGCGTGCTCGACGAATTCCTCGGGCTTGACCCACCGCTCCACCGGGTGGTGGCGCACCGTGGGCCGCAGGTACTGCGTGATGGTGATGATGTCGCAGCCGGCCTCGTAGAGATCCGTCAGCGCGACGTTCACCTCGTCGGGCGTCTCGCCCATGCCGAGGATGAGGTTGCTCTTGGTCACCAAGCCGTAGTCGCGCGCCGCGGTGATCACGTCGAGGCTGCGCTGATAGCGGAATGCCGGGCGGATTCGCTTGAAGATCCGCGGCACCGTCTCGACGTTGTGCGCCAACACTTCCGGGCGCGTCTCGAATACCGTCTCGAGCTGTTCGGGGATGGCGTTGAAGTCGGGGATCAGCAACTCGACGCCGGTGTTCGGGTTGAGTGCCTTGATCTGCCGCACCGTCTCGGCGTAGAGCCACGCGCCGCCGTCGGGCTGATCGTCGCGGGCCACACCGGTGACCGTCGAGTACCGCAGCCCCATCGCCTGCACGCTCTCCGCGACCCGCCGGGGCTCGTCGCGGTCCAGCTCGGAGGGCTTGCCGGTGTCGATCTGGCAGAAGTCGCAGCGCCTGGTGCACTGCTCGCCGCCGATGAGGAAGGTGGCCTCGCGGTCCTCCCAGCACTCGTAGATGTTGGGGCAGCCGGCCTCTTCGCAGACCGTGTGCAGGCCTTCACGACGCACCAGAGCCTTGAGCTCCTTGTACTCCGGGCCCGTCCTCAAGGTGGTCTTGATCCACGGTGGCTTGCGTTCGATGGGCACCTCGGCGTTGCGGACTTCGAGGCGCAACAACTTGCGGCTTCCCGGTTCGACACTCACGGGGTCAATGCTACTTCCAGTCGGCCGTCCAAAGCGGCGCCGACGGCATCGGCGACCGCGTCGGTGACATCACTCACCCCGATAGGGCGGCCGAGTTCGGCGCTCAGCGACGTCACCCCGGCATCGGTGATCCCGCACGGCACGATCGTCGAGAACGCGCCGAGGTCGCAGTCGCAGTTCAGCGCGAAGCCGTGCAGTGTCGTCGCGCGGGCCACCCGGATGCCGATCGCGCCGACCTTGCGGGCCGGCCGGCCGTCCTGGCCGGGAACCCACACACCTGACCTGCCCTCGACCCTTCCGGTTGACAACCCGAGCGATGCGCACACCGCGATGAGCGAATCCTCAAGGCGGCGAACGAACTTCACGACGTCCAACGGCTCGGCCAACCCGATGATCGGATATCCGACCAGCTGGCCGGGGCCGTGCCAGGTGATCTTGCCGCCACGGTCGGTGTCGATCACGGGGACGCCGTCGACCGGCCGCTCGTGGGGCTCGGTGCGCTTACCCGCGGTGTACACCGACGGATGCTCGAGGAGCAGCAGGGTGTCGGGACCGCCAGCGACGCGCGCGTCGGCCAGTTCGCGCTGCAGTTCCCATGCGCTGGAGTAGTCGATGGTGCCCAACCGGCGCACGTCAAGGGGGGTGCGTGCTGACCGAACCGATGATGCCGCCACGGATTCGACGGTACTCGGCGCCGGTCTGCGTGTCCTGGGGGTCTACGTGTCCTTGGGGGCGGTGACGTAGGCCAGTGCCTCGCGGATGGTGTTGTGGTGGAACTCGAACCCGGCCCGCTCGAGTGCGGCCGGGATCGCGCGCTGCCCGCCGAGCGGACCTTCGTCCGCGAACTCGCCAAGCGCGGTGCGCAAGACGAACCCTGGCACCAACAGGGCGGTCGGACGGTTCACGGCCCGGCCGAGCGCGGCGGTGAACTCGGCATTGGTCACCGGTGCGGGTCCGGTCAGATTCACCGGACCGGCGACGTCGTCGTGGGCGATGGCGAACAGCAGCGCCCGTACTTCGTCCTCGAGGCTGATCCACGGCATGTACTGCTTGCCGTTGCCGAGGCGGGCGCCCAAACCCAGCGAGAAGAGCGGCTTGATGCGGCTCAGCATCCCGCCTGCGGGTGACAGCACCAGACCGGTGCGCACCAGCACCACCCGCGTGCCCGCATGCTGCGCGGCCTCCGTCGCCGCCTCCCAGTCCTCGCACAGTCCGGCCAGGAAGCCGCTTCCCGCAGTCGACGTCTCGTCGACGATGCGGCCACGGGTGTCGCCGTAGAAACCGACCGCGCTGGCGTTGACGAGCGCGGGCACACCGGCCGCGATGACGGCGCTCGACAGCACCTCGGTCGGGCCGATCCGGCTGTCGCGCAGACTCTGCTTGAAGGCACCCGACCAGCGCTTCTCGCCGACGCCGACCCCGCAGAGGTTCACCACCGCGTCGACCCCGAGCAGTGCGTCGGAGTCGAACTCGCCGGTGTCGGGATTCCAGAACACCTCGTCGGCGCTCGACGGTGCCCGCCGGACGATTCGCAACACGCGGTGGTCGGCCGCGCGAAGGGCAGACGTCAGCGCCGACCCGATCAGTCCGGAGGAACCCGCGATCGCTACTGCGGTTCGACTGGTTCCGTTGGCCACCGGCTCAGAGCCCCAGGTCGGCCTCGAACGCTGCCTCTTCCAGTCGACGCTTGATGGTGGTCAGGAAGCGTCCCGCGTCGGCTCCGTCGATCAGCCGGTGGTCGTAGGTCAGCGGCAGGTAGCACACCGACCGGACGCCGATCGACTCGTTGCCGTTGTCGTCGACGACGACGCGGGGCCGCTTGACGATCGCACCGGTGCCCAGCATCGCCGCCTGCGGCGGCACCAGGATCGGGGTGTCGAACAGCGCGCCCTGGCTGCCGATGTTGGTGATCGTGAAGGTGCCACCCGACAGGTCGTCCGGCTTCAGGTTGCCCGACCGGGCACGGGCCGCGATGTCGGCGATCGCCTTGGCGAGGCCGCCGATGGACAGGTCGCCCGCGTTGTGCACGACGGGGGAGAGCAGACCCTGGTCGGTGTCGACCGCGAAGCCGAGGTGTTCGGCGTCGTAGTAGGTGATCTCCTTGGTGTCCTCGTTGTAGCTGGCGTTGACGTTCGGGTGTGCCTTGAGCGCGTCGATCACCGCGACGGCGAAGAACGGAAGGAACGTCAGGTTGACGCCTTCGCGTTCGGCGAAACTCGCCTTGGCCCTTGCCCGTAGCGACACGATCTTGGTCAGGTCGACCTCGTGGGTCTGCGTCAGCTGCGCGGTGGTCTGCAGCGACTCCCGGGTCTTCTTGGCCGTGATCTGCCGGATCCGGTTGGCCTTCTGCGTGGTTCCGCGCAGGTGCGCCAGCGCGGGTGCAGGGGTGGCTGCTGCAGGTGCGGCCTTCGTCGCGGCCGCAGCGGGTGCGGGTGCCGACGGTGCGGGAGCCTTCTTGGCCTCCGCCGCGGCGAGCACGTCCTGCTTGCGGATGCGGCCACCGACGCCGGTGCCCTTGACCGAGGCCAGGTCGATGCCGTTCTCCGTCGCCAACTTCCGCACCAGCGGTGTGACGTACGGGTTGGCGTCGGAGTCCGCAGCGGCCGCTGCGGGTGCGGCGGGCTCTGGCTTGGGTTCGGGTTTCGGCTCGGGTTTGGGTTCCGGCTTGGGCTCGGGCTTCGGCTCGGCCTTGGGTTCCGGCTTCGGCTCCGGTTTGGGTTCGGGCTTGGGTTCGGGCTTCGCGGCTGGCGCCGGGGCCGATCCCGCGGCGCCGATCTTGGCGAGTTCGCCACCGACGGCGACGGTGTCGTCCTCCTCGGCCGTGATCGACACCAACGTGCCTGCCACGGGGGACGGGATCTCGGTGTCGACCTTGTCCGTGGATACCTCGACCAGCGGCTCGTCGACTTCGACGCTGTCGCCGACCTTCTTGAGCCAGCGCGTCACGGTGCCCTCGGTGACCGACTCGCCCAGTTCGGGCATCGTCACCGAGGTCGCGTCACCGCCACCACCATCGGCCGCGGGCGCCGGTGCGCTCTCGGGCTCTGGCTCTGGCTCGGCGGCCTGCTGCGGTTCGGGGTCGGGCTCGGGCTCGGGTTCTGGCTCCGGTTCGGGTTCCTTCGCCGCGGCGGGAGCGTCGCCGCCGCCTTCGCCTGCTTCACCGATCTGCGCCAGCTCGCCGCCGATCTCCACGGTGTCGTCCTCGTGGGCGACGATCTTCGTCAACACACCGGCCGCAGGCGACGGGATCTCGGTGTCGACCTTGTCCGTTGAGACTTCCAGCAGGGGCTCGTCGACTTCGACGGTGTCGCCTTCCTGCTTCAGCCAACGAGTGACGGTCCCTTCCGTGACGCTCTCACCGAGTGCGGGCATCTGAACGGAGATGGCCATAGTTTCTTGACTCCCTCGAATGGTCTTCGTCACCTGTCGAATGTCGGCCCCCATCCTGTCACGTCCGCGCGCTTCATTCGCCGCAGACCGGCGGACTATGAGCTCTGGCACTATCGAATGAGGGGATGCTGCCTCACCCGGTATCACGTCACCTGCTCAGTGAAGGGAGTCAGGCCCAGTTGGGACTCTTCGACAAGCTGCGACGCCGCGGTTCCAAGCGTGCTGACGGCCGCGATCCTGCGGCCGATCTGACGTATCTGCGGAGCTGGGTCGCCGCGCACGAGGGCGTTGAGGCGTTCGTCGAACCCAAGACCACGGTCACGGAAGTGACCGTCTGTCTGGTAGCCGCCGACGGCCAATGGACCCGGCGGCGGACGGGCGGCGACTCGGGCGCCCGCAAGCTCAGCGACCGGCTCAAGATCCCCGTCTACGACGTGCAGAAGGTCGGCTACCCGCAACGGATGCGGGACTACGACGCGCGGCAGCGCATCCTGCGAGATCGCGAACTGCGCCGCGAACTCGAGGACGACTGACGCTCGCAGCTATCCGTTCTCCGCGATGTCCTCGAGGACCGCGAACATGGTGCGCGTCGGCACTCCCGTGCCGCCCTTTCCGGTGTAACCCCACGGCCCGCCGGTGTTGTAGGACGGGCCCGCGACGTCGATGTGCGCCCACTGCACGCCGTCGGCGACGAACTCGCGCAGGTACACCCCGGCGACCAGCATGCCCGCGTACCTGGAACCGCTGACGTTGGCGAGGTCGGCGACCGTCGACTTGAGATCGTCCTTGAGCTCCTCGGGCAGCGGCATCGGCCATGCGTTCTCGCCGACGCCCTGCGACAGCGCCGCAACGCGGTCGCGGAACTCGTCGCTGCCCATCACGCCAGGCGTGCGCGCGCCGAGTGCGACCGTCTGCGCGCCAGTCAGCGTCGAGGTCTCGATCAGGTAGTCGGGATCGTCCTCGCACGCCCGCGCGATCGCGTCGGCAAGGATCAGCCGGCCCTCGGCGTCGGTGTTGAGCACCTCCACCGTGATGCCGCCGTACTGCGTCAGGACGTCGCCGGGCCGCTGCGCGGTGGACGACGGCATGTTCTCGGCCATCGGAACGGTGGCCACCACGTCGATCGGCAATTCCTGCTTGGCGGCCAGCACCACGGCGGCGATGACGGCCGCGGCTCCGCCCATGTCGGAGGTCATCTGATGCATGTTGGCTGCAGGCTTGATCGAGATGCCGCCGGTGTCGAAGGTGATGCCCTTGCCGATCAGCGCCACCTTCTTGGCCTTGGCTGCCTTTGCTCCTTGCGTGCGCGCCTTCGACTTGCCCCCGTTGTGCGTCAGTCGGACCAGCCGGGGTGGCCGCGACGACCCCTTGCCGACGCCAACCACGCCGCCGTAGCCGGCCTTGGCCAGCGCCTTGTCGTCGAGGACCTCGACCTCCAGGCCGACCGATTCGCCCAAAGCCCTTGCGCGCTTGGCGAACTCGTCGGGGAACAGATGACTCGGCGGGGTGTTGACCAGATCGCGGGCAGTGGCCACCGCGGTGGCGATGTTGGCCGCGCGCGCCGCCGTTGCCTTGGCGCCCTTCGCGGTGGACAGCGCGGTGATGGTGGCCAGTCCCGGCTCCTTGGGAGCGGTCTTGGCGCTGCGGAAGTCGGTGAACCGGTAGGCGCCGAGGATCAGCCCCTCGATCGTGGCCGCCAGATCGAGCTCGGACAGGGTGGTGACGACCGCCTCGGTGCCGGAAAGGGAACGGGCGGCCACGCCTGCTGCCCGGCGGATCACGTCGGAGGACCACGCGTCGGACGACTTGCCAAGGCCGACCGCCAGCACGCTGGACACCGGCAACGACGGCGCCACCACGCGGGTGATCTGCTCGGTGCTGCCCTTGGCTCCGAGTGCCTTCAGCGCCACCTCGATCTCGCCGACGGCCTCGGCGTCGAGGAAGGGGTTCGATACGACCGTCGCGGTGTCGTCGTCACCCGTGACCACGGGGACGATCAGCACTGCCGAGGCTACGTCCTTTTGTGCTCCTCGCGTGCGCGACGGGCGCTTGGGGAGGGTGGCGGACACGGTGACGGCGGGGGACTGGTAGCCGGGAAGGGCAGGGCTCATGGGAGTCCACCCTAGCTATCGGCCGCCGCGCTTCATGTCATAGGCCGTCACCGGTGCATCGAAGCCTTTGAGTGTCAAAGGATCCTGGACCGCGGTCGGCCAGTCCGGCAGCGCATCGTGGACGTCGGTGGATGCCAGGATCTGCCCCGGTGCCGCGGCCGCGACGAGGCGGGCCGCAAGGTTGACCGGGTTGCCGAAGTAGTCGCCGGCGATGGCCAGCACCGAGCCGTAGCCGAGGCCTGCGCGTACCCCTAGCCCGGCCTCGCGTGCTCGCGGGTGTTCGACGAGGTCGACGGCCACCTTCACCAGCCGTTCGGGCGTCGACGTCACCCACATCACCTCGTCGCCGATGAACTTGACCACCCGCCCGCCGTCGGCGTGCACGACGTCGCTGACGGCGCCACTGAACACATTGAGTAGGTCCGACAGTTGGGTCGGCGAGAGCACCTGGGTCAGTGCGGTGAAGCCGGACAGGTCGGCGAAGCCGATCCCACACACCACGCTTGCAGACGCATCGCGAATGACGCCTTCGAAATGTGTTCGGGCCCCTGACATGTGGTGGCGGAGCACGGCGTCGATCATCGCCGCCGTGCGCGGGATGAACTCCGCGAGGGCGCGATGGGCCTTGGCCGTCACCAATTCGTCGCGAGTCTCGTTGAGCTGGGTTGTCGACGATGCGGCGCGGGCGACGGCCAACTGGGCTTCGGCGAGGCGCTCGAGGGTCGCGCCAGTGACCCGCAGCAGGCCCAACGCGCGGTCGTCGCCTACCAACGCCTTGGTGTCGACCCAGGTCGTGAGTCCCTCGACATCGGCCTCGCTGAGCACGACCTCATCCGCGGTCGCGACGGTGAGGCCGAGTGCCGACCACGCACCCACGACCTCGGGGAGTGGTACGCCGAGCGCGTCGGCCGCGGTCCGCAGGCTGTACGCCGCGCGGCCAGACCTCTGCAGCGCATCACCGGCCAGACCGAACAAGCGCCCGCGGCGCTCCGCCTCGACCATCTCGTCGGCGGTGAATCCCAGACC
>Ga0137412_10002787_pt1 | contig 13853 bp, 15 predicted proteins | sample CZODoug2_1_16fun_FD_122160 | JGI IMG/M metagenome (GOLD analysis project Ga0137412, IMG submission 122160) | Vadose zone soil fungal communities from Angelo Coast Range Reserve, California, USA - CZODoug2_1_16fungal (Hybrid Assembly) | ecosystem: Environmental > Terrestrial > Soil > Vadose zone... | reverse complement strand
GGCCCGTTCGCGCCGTCCCGGCGGCATGCCCTCGAAGTCGCGGAACGGCTGCAGGGTGACGATGTCGAGCCCGAGCTCCGCGCAGGCGCGGCGCACGTCCGCCGGCGCGCCGTTGAAGGTTATGAGGTCGTTCTCGAAGATCTCGACCGCATCGAACTTGGCGGCGGCGATGGCTTCGAGCTTCTCGCCGAGCGTGCCGCTCAGGGAGACTGTCGCAATCGAGGTCTTCATGATGCCCTCCCGCGCGAATCGGTTGGCGATGCCTGCTATGCCGCTTCCTTCTGCACGACGCCCAGCAGCCGGGCCTGCAATGCGGCATCGCCCTCCAGCGATTTGGCAGTGCCCTCGAAGGCGACCTGCCCGTTCACCAGCACATAGGCGCGATCGACCAGCGGCAGCACCGTCTCGGCGTGATGCTCGACGATCACCATGGCCACCCGGCCGCGCAGCTTGGCCAGCGCGTCCATCACCTCCTTGACGATGGTGGGCGCCAGCCCCTCGAACGGTTCGTCGAGCAGGATCACCTTGGCCGGCACCATCAGCGCGCGGGCGATCGCCAGCATCTGGCGCTCGCCGCCCGACAGGCTTTCGGCCTTCGCGCGTTGCAGGGTACCGAGCTTGGGGAACAGGGCGAAGACCTCGTCGAGCGACGCGCCGCCCTCGCGCATGGCGATCCTGAGATTGTCCAGCACCGTGAGGTTGGGGAACAGCCGGCGGCCCTCCGGCACCAGCGAGACGCCCCTGCGATTGATCTCGTAGGGCCGTGCGTTGGCGATCTCCGCGCCGTCGAGGCGGATGCTGCCCGCGCCGCAGCGCACCGTGCCGGTGATCGCCCGCAGGGTCGTCGTCTTGCCGACGCCGTTGCGGCCCAGCAGGGCTATGGCTTCGCCCTCATGGACGACCACCGAGAGATCCTCCAGCACGACGCTGCCGGCATAGCCGGCGCGCACCTTGTCGACCACCAGGAGCGGCCGGGCGGCGAGATGCTCGGCGCGTTCCAGATCGGTCGGCGCCGGGGGTGGGACGATTCGTTCGGCGCCGAGATAGGCCGTGACGACATCGGGGTTGGCGGCGACGTCGGCCGGCGCGCCGTCGGCGATCAGGCGGCCTTGATGCAGCACGGTGATGCGGTCGCTGAGCGCCAGCACGCGGTCGATGTCGTGCTCGATCAGCAGCACGGCGTGGCTGTCGGCGAGCTTGCGGATCAGCGCCCCCACCACCTGCCGGTCGGCTTCCGCCAGGCCGGCCAGCGGCTCGTCGAGCAGCAGCAGGCGGGCGTCGGTGGCGAGCGTGATGGCGATCTCCAGCAGGCGGCGCTGGCCGTGGCCGAGGTTGGCGCAAGCGTCGGCGGCGCGATCCTCCAGCCCGACCGCGGCCAGCAGCGACCAGGTGCGCGCGTTGAGGTCGTCGTAACGGTAGGCGTCGCGCCACAGGCCCCAGCGCCGGCGGTCCTGTGCCTGCACCGCGACCCGGACATTCTCGAAGGCCGTCAGGTTGGGGAACACACTCAGGATCTGGAACGAGCGCGACAGGCCGAGCCGGATGCGCCGGTGCACGGGCAGGCGGGTGATGTCGTGGCCGTCGAAGACGACGGCGCCGCTGTCCGGCGGCAGCAGCCCGGTCAGCATGTTGAAGAAGGTCGTCTTGCCGGCGCCGTTCGGGCCGATGAGGCTGTGCAGCCGGTAGGGATAGACCTCCAGGCTGACGTCCTTGGCCACGACCAGCGAGCCGAAGCGCTTGTCGAGATGGCTGACCTTGAGGATCGGCTTCGACGGGTCGAGCGTCGCATGCCCGGCCTGCCAGGGCGCGATGGCGGCTGGCCTCGGCGGGATGCCGGGCCGTGTCAGCGTCCAGTCGGTGCGCCCGCGCAGGCGGAACACCAGGCCCTGCATGCCCTCGGGCGAGGCAAGGGCGAACAGGATCACGATCGGCGCGAACATCAGCCACCAGCTTTCGGTCAGGGCCGACAGCCGGTCCTCCAGCAGGATGAAGGCGATGGCGCCCCACAGCGGCCCGAGGAAATGGTGCACGCCGCCCAGCACCGCCATCAGCAGCGAATCGCCGGCGTGCTGCCAGCTGAGATTGTCGGCGTAGGCGCCCTTCAGCATCAGGGACAAGAGGCCGCCCGCGTAACCGATGAAGCCGCCCATCAGCACGAAGGAGGCGAACTTCAGCCGGAACGTATCGTAGCCCAGGCTCTGCGCCCGCTGCTCGTTGTCGCGCACCGCCTGCAAGCTGCGGCCGAACGGCGAATGGGCGATGCGCCATAACAGGCCGAGCCCTGCCGCCACGGTGACGACGGTGAAGATGTGGAACGACCAGGCGTCGGGGAACATCGGCCGCGGCAGCCCCTGCAGGCCGTTCTCGCCACCCGTGACGTCGGTCCATTTGAAGGCGATCTCGAAGGCGATCTGCGAGAAGGCCAAGGTCAGCAGGGAGAAATAGAGGCCACGCCGGCGCAGGATGATCGCGGCGATGACGGCAGCAAGGAGCAGCGAGAAGAGCACGGCGAAGGCCAGCGCCAGGATCTCGTTGCCCAGGATGGCGTTACTCGCGCCGCGCAGCAGGGCGAAGGCCACCGCGTAGCTCGCGCAGCCGAAGAAGACCGAGGCGCCGAACGGCACCAGGCCGGTGTAGCTCACCAGCAGGCAGACGCCCGCGCCGTACAAGGTGTAGATGGCGATCTGGGTAATCAGGCTGATGGGCGCGCCGATCGCGACCCACAGGAGGCTGAGTCCGCTCAGCACCAGGACGGTCCAGAGCACCGGATGGCGTAGAAGCCCGCTCATTCGAAGCGCTCCCAGCGCTCGCCCAGCAGGCCGCGCGGGCGCAGCAGCAGCATCAGCGCCATGAACAGGTACATCACGGCGCCCGAGGCTTCCGGCCAGAACTGGATGGTGAGCGCCACCACGACGCCCACCAGCAGGCCCGCGATCACCGCGCCGGCGAACGAGCCCAGCCCGCCGATCGCCACTACGACGAAGGCCGGCATGATGGCGTTGGTCGCCATCGCCGGCGTCACGGTCCACAGCGGCGCCGCCAACATGCCGGCGATGCCGGAGATGGCGCAGCCCAGCCCGAACACCCAGGTCAGCACCTTCGGGAGGTTGATGCCCAGCAGGCCCACCATCTCGGGATCGCGTGAGCCGGCGCGCAGGATGCGGCCGAACGGGGTCTTCTCGAGGAACAGCCAAAGCAGCAGCAGCACCGTGGCCGTCGTCAGGAGCACGCCGACGCGATACTTGGTGATCAGGATCGGTCCCCAGATCAGAAAGCCCGCCATGAAGGGCGGCGGGCTGAACGGCTGACCGATGCCGCCGTAGATCAGGCGGACCGTGGCTTCGATCAGGAGGGCGAGGGCGAAGGTGACGATCAGGCTGATCAGCGGCTCCTTGTCATAGAGCCGGCGAATCAGCAGGCGCTCGGCCACCATCCCGATGCCGCCAACGATGATCGGCGACAGCAGGATGGCGGGCCAACCGAAGAACTCGACCAGGGTCAGCGCGAAGTAGGCACCCAGCGTGAAGAACGCGCCATGGGCGAAGTTCACGATGCCCAGCAGGCCGAAGATGATCGACAGCCCGATGGCGATCAGGACGTAAAGGCCGCCCAGCACCAGGCCGCTGACGGTCTGCGACAAAAGGATTTCCAGCATCGTCGGTGCGCCCGCTTCTCTTCGCGCCCGCTAGCTCATCTTGCAGCCGATTTCCTCTTGCGTGCCGAACACCTTGTCGAGATCGGCGGGGTTCTCCGGCAGCGTCGCCTTGACGTCGAAGTAGTCGTACTTGTCGGTGATCTTCTCCTTCACCGACACCGCGAGGTTGCGCAGCAGCATCTGGTGATCGAACTTGCGGTAACTGTAGGACGAGTTGCCAGCCGGCACCTTCCACGCTTCCAGCGCCTCGATGATCTTGTTGGCGTCGGTCGATTTCGCCGCATCGATCGATTCGAACAGCGAGCGCGCGGTGATCCAGCCCATCCACGCCTTGTCCGCCGCCGGCTTGCCGTATTTCTTGAGGTAAGCCGCGGCGAACGCCTTCTCCTCCGGCGTGTTGTTGGGATTGTAGGCGTCCCACAGTTTGGTGAAGGTGCCGTTGGCGGCTTCGGGTCCGACGCCCCAGATGTCGGTGTCGCCTATGGCGATCTCGACGAACGGGATCTTGCCCTTCATGCCGAGCTCGTTCCATTGCTTCAGGAAGGTGGTGAGGTCGCCGGCGGACAGGCCGCCCACCACCACGTCGGGCTTGGCCTGGCGAATCTTCAGGATGAACGAGCTGAAATCGGCAGTGTTGAGCGGCACCTCGTCGACGCCGACTTCCGTGCCGCCGGCGGCCTTCAGGAGCTCGCGCGAGCTCTTCAGGATGTCCTGGCCGAAGGCGAAGGATGCCGTGATGTGATACCACCTCTTGCCGTACTTCAGGGCGTACGGCGCCAGCATCCGGCTTTGCACCGCGACCGGCGTATTCAGGCGGAAGGTGTAGCGGTTGCAGTTCTTGCCGGTGATGTCGGTCGCCGCGGCGTTGTCGCAGACGAACGGGATTTTCAGCTCCGCCGCCTTGGCTTCCTCGGCCAGCGCATTGGAGGACAACGCGCCGCCCAGCACGGCGCAGACCTTGTTCTCCTGCACCAGCTTCTGCATGTTCTGCGTGGCACCCTGCGGGCTCGGTTCGTCGAGCCACACGAGCTCGGCCGGCTGGCCCATGATCGTGCCGTTGCGCTGCTCGAGCGCCAGCATCGAGCCGTTCGCCAGGTATTCGGTCTGGCCGGCGATCTGGCCCGTCTTGGCCAGCAGCAGGCCGACCTTGAGCGGGTCGGCCGCGCGGGCGACGTGCGGTGCGGCGAACGGAACGGCGGCAAGGCCGGCAGCGCCGAGCAGGGCCTTGCGGCGTGGAATCAACAGCTTCATCTTGATGGCCATGGCGTTTCCCTTTGCATTTGTTGGTGAATACTCAGTTAACCCGATGCCGCATGCAATTGAGACCTGTCGATCGCCGCCGCGCCCTTTCACTGCGCGGTCCGCGACGCGGCGAGCATGCGCTGCGTGGCCTCGTAGGCGCGGCGCGCTCTTCATTCGGCTGCCTCGGTCATGCGATCGCGCAGGACCGCGGCCTTGGCGAACGCAGCATGCATGCGCTCGACATCGGGGGTGAAGCCGGTGAACAGCCGGAAGGCTTCGACCGCCTGATGCACGCACATGCCGGCGCCGCCCATCGCCCGTGCTCCCTTGGCCCGCGCGGCCTTGAGAAGATCGGTTTCGAGCGGCGTGTAGATGACGTCGGCCACCCAGTGGTGGGCCTGGATCGTGTCGGTGGCGACCGGCAGGCCGGGGAAGCCCGTCATCCCGACCGGCGTGGCATTGACCAGGCCGGCCGCCGTCGCCAAGGCCGACACCGGGTCGGTCTCGACCCGGCAGCGGTCTGGTCCGAAGTGGGCCGCGAGCGCCGCCGCGAGACCTGTCGCCTGGGCCGCGTTCTTGTCGCTCACCAGCAGGGTGGCGATGCCAAGATCGCACAGCGCGAAGGCCACCGCCCGGCCGGCGCCGCCCGCGCCCACCAGGATGGCCGTCTTGCCGGCGACCGCGTCGCGTCCGAATTTCTCCTCGAAGCTGCGGCGGAAGCCGATCCGGTCGGTGTTGTAGCCCGTGGTCGTGCCGTCGCGGTCGATGGTGACGGTGTTGACCGCGCCAATCTGCCTTGCGTCGGCCGCTACCGCGTCGAGCAGCGTCGGCACGGCCTCCTTGAACGGATAGGTGACGTTCACGCCGGCAAAGCCCGCCGTCCGGGCCGCGCCCAGCAGGTCTTCGAGGCCGCGTCCCGCCAGCGCGTCGACATCCATGAGATGGTAGTAGCCGCGCCGGCCGCTGGCCGCGCAGACGTCCGCGAACAGCGCCGGCGCCAGCGATTTCTGGATGTTGGCGCCGATCAGGCCCACGAGCATGTCCCGTCGCACTGGGTTCCCTCCCGAAGGGGCGGCCGTCTGCGCGGCCATCGACCGACGATTGTACGAACTGGTTAGTTTGTCAACGTGTCCAAAGATCAGCGTTTCACGTAGCTCAGAACGATGTCGACGACCTGCGCGCGCCTGGCCGCCAGCGCTTTGGGCGAGGCCATGTCGCGCTTGAAGATGGTCGAGAAGGTGGCGCGGTTGGCTACGTTGAAAACGCAGAGCGCGCTGATCGTCATGTGCACCTCGAGCGCGTCGAGGTCGCGCCGGAACACCCCGGCCCGCCGCCCGCGCGCCAGCAGGTCCCGCAGCCCGTCGATCACGACGTTGTTGAGCCGGCCGATCGTCTTCGAGCGCGCCATATGGACGCCGTCCAGGATGTTCTCGTTCATCACCAGGCGCACGAACTCCGGATGGGCGTTCTGGTAGTCGAAGGTGAAGGCGACCAGGGTGCTGAGCGCCTTTTCGGGCGGCAGGCGCTCGAGATCGAGCGTGGCTTCGGTGCGGCGGATGCTCGAGTAGGCCTCCTCGAGCACGGCGAGGTAGAGCCCTTCCTTGCCGCCGAAATAATAGTAGATCATGCGCTTGCTGGTGCGCGTGCGCTGGGCGATGGCGTCGACCCGCGCGCCGCCATAGCCCTTCTGGGCGAATTCCCGCGTTGCGACATCGACGATGTTGCGCCTGGTGCCTTCCGGGTCGTTTACCCGCTGGCGCCGGCCGGTCCTTGTGCGCGTTCTGGCTTTCATTTCGGCACGATAGTAGACGCCTGCGTCTTGCCTCACACCAGGACAACGTCGAGTGCCGTCTCGCGACGGAAGCCGGCGTCGTTCGTGATGAAGCTGGCGGGCTGTCCGAGGCTGAGACAGCAGGCGGCCTGCAGGGCATCCGGCGTTCTGAGGCCGGAGCGCGCGCGAATGGCGGTGGCGAGGTCCACAACGCCTCGCGAGAGCGGGACGACCGCGAGCCCGGACGATGCGAAGAAGCGGTCGTAGGTCGCGACGAGATCGCGACGGCCCTCGCGCAGTGGGCGCACTCGGCATTCCAGGCGGCTGATTTCCGACACCGCTATCCGCGCGTCGCGGTCGGCGCGCTGCAGCCTCGACAGCGTCTTGTCGACGCCCGCAACGACCGCCGCTTCGCCTTCGAAGCGATAGATCAGGATGCAGGCGTCGAGAAAGAGAATGTTCAGCGGCGTCGCCTCGCCGCCGGCTTGCTTCGGCGCGTCTTCGCGTCGGGCAGATCCCATGAGGCGCGCTCGGCGGCAATTTCGGCGTCGAGCGCGGCGCGACTACGTCCGCCGGCGACCGGCGGCGCCTTCAGCAGGCTCCAGGCGTCCGGCGCCTTGCCATCGGCTGCTGCTGCTGCTGCTTCCAGCCGCTCGTAATCTTCGGGGCTCAAGACGACGCAGGCAGGCCGGTTGCGCTGGAGCACGTGAACGGGGCCGCGTCGCAACAGGCCATGCAGGGCGGCCAGTCCGCGGCGCTTGAGTTCGGCTGCAGCTATCGTGCGCATGAAGCTGTCCAATTCGGTACTGATTTCGATACCGAATTTGGTGCTTCACGCGAACCAGGTCAACCCTGTCGAAGCGAACCTCTAAGTTTCTTTCCCGCTCACGCCCGCCTGCGCGAAGGTCGCCATGCCGTTATGGCAGGCGGCGGCGGCCTTGAGCAGCGGGACGGCCAACGCTGCCGCCGAGGCCTCGCCCAGCCGCATGTCCATGTCCAGGAGCGGCCGCTGCCCGATCGCCTGCAGCAGACGCGTATGGCCGGGCTCGGCCGAGCGATGGGCGACCAGGCAATGGTCGAGCGCGTGACGGTCGGCGACATAAAGGACTGCTGCCGCGGCGGTACACGCGTAGCCGTCGAGCAGCACGGGAATGTGGCCCATGCGGGCGGCCAGTACCGCGCCGGCGATGGCGGCCAGTTCCTCGCCGCCCACCGCTGCCAGCAGGCCGAGCGGATCGCGTTCGGCGATCGCCGTCTTGTGGTACGCCAACGCCTCGTCGATGACGGCGATCTTATGGGTGAGGGCCGCACCCTTCACGCCGGTGCCGGGCCCCGCCCAGTCCGCGCCGTTGCCGCCGAACAGCGCGGCACTGAGCGTGGCCGCCGTCGTGGTGTTGGCGATGCCCATCTCGCCCAGGCACAGCACGTCGATGCCAGGCTCGGCCGCCATCATGCCGTAGGCCATGGCGTTGGCCGTGCGGGTCTCGCTCATCGCCGGGCCTTGCGTGAAGTCGTCCGTCGGATGGGCGAGGTCGAGCTCGTAGATGCGGAGGTCGGCGTCGATCGCCGCGGCGAGCTGGTTGATGGCGGCCCCGCCGTCCAAAAAATTCTTCACCATCTGCCCGGTGACTTCCGGCGGATAGGCCGAGACGCCGCGCGCCGCTATGCCATGGGTGCCGGCGAACACCGCGATGCGCGGCCGCTCGACCCGCGGGCTGGCGCGGCCCTGCCAGGCCGCCAGCCATTCGGCGATCTCCTCGAGCCGGCCCAGCGCGCCCGGCGGCTTGGTGAGCTCGGCCTGGCGACGCACCACCTCGGTCCTGGCCGCGAGGTCCGGTCCCGGCAGGTCGCGCAGGATGCGGCGCATTTCGTCGAAAGTTGGAGTCATTAATGTGCTGGCGGGGCGTTCATCGCGGGCGCGGACCATCCTATATTCGGCCTATCATGGCCAGTCCCCCCGCATGACCAGTCCCAACGCGCCCATCAGCGGCCGCCCGTCCTCCTTCGACGAATGGCTGCAGGCCTTCAAGGAGCAGACCTCGTTCTTCACCGGGCTCAGGCTCGATGTCGGCGTGCCGCGCTGGCAGCTGGCCGACGTGCTGCCGGTGCTGCCCTTCATCGGCGCGGGCGTCGGGCTCGCGGCCGGACTGGTGTTCGCCATCGTGCACGGACTTGCGGGACCGGGATGGCTCGCCGGCGTGCTGGCGGTCGGTGCTGCGATATTGATCACGCGCGCCCTGCATGAAGACGGCCTCGCCGACACCGCCGACGGCTTGGGCCCGCACGCGCTGGAGCCGGCGCGGCGGCTGGAAATCATGCGCGACAGCCGCAACGGCACGTTCGGCGTGCTGGCGCTCGCCCTCTCCGTGCTGATCAAGGTCGCCTGCCTGGCGCAGTTCAGCGGTGCGACGGGTCTGGTCGTGCTGATCGCGGCACACGCTTTGTCGCGCGCCGTGATCGCCTATCCGCTGCTCGCTTTCTCAGCCGTCCAGCCGGACGGCCTGGGTGCGCAAACCGGCAAGCCGACCGACAACGATGTCTGGCTCACCATCGGGCTCGGCGCCGCGCTCGCCTTCCTGCTGCTGCTGGGCAAGGGCTTCTTCGTCGCCATCCTGGCGCCGCTCGCCGCCATGGCGGCGGCGTGGGGCGCCTCGCACTGGATCGCCAACCGCATCGGCGGCTACACCGGCGACACGCTGGGTGCCGTCCAGCAGAAGGCCGAGATCGCCTTTCTGGTGGTGGCGGCGCTGTTCATCGCCCGGTAAAGACACACGCACATTGTCATCCCGAGCGCAGCGAGGGACCTTTACGGCAACAGAAAAGGTCCCTCGCTGCGCTCGGGATGACAGCATTTCAGGAGAACAAGCAGCATGGCGACAGGCGCCAGGATCACGGGACTGGTCACGCGTTGGTGGTGGGTCCGGCACGCGCCGGTGCCCAATCCCGAGGCGCGTTGTTACGGCCAGAGCGACAAGGATTGCGACGTGAGCAACCAGGCGCTGTTCGAGCACCAGGCCAGGCTGCTGCCCAAGGGCGCCGTGTGGTACGCCTCGAACCTGCTGCGTGCCCGCAAGACCGCCGAGCAGCTCGCCAACGCCGGCGCCGAGATGGACAAGCTCAACATCGATGCCGATCTCGCCGAGCAGCATTTCGGCGACTGGCAGGGGCTCACCTATGTCGAGATCGCCGAAAAGCATGGCGACAACCATCTGTTCTGGCTCGCACCGCCGGAGCAGCGGCCACCCGGCGGCGAAAGCTTCGTCGACCTGCGCGACCGCACGGTCAAAAGCATCGATCGGCTGACCGAGGAGCATCGCGGCCGCGACATCGTGGCGACGGCGCATGGCGGCACGATCCGCGCCGCGCTCGCCCACGCCTTCGACCTCCACCCCGAGGCCGCGGTGCGCTTCGAGATCGACAATGTGTCCATCACCCTGATCGAGCATTTCGAGCAGGCCGATCCCGCGCACGCCTGGCGCGTGGCGTTCGTCAACTACATGCCGCGCGAGCTTGTCGTGGCCAAGGCAGCGGCCCTCGCATGAAAAGCAAAGCCGAGCTTGCGGCCGAACAGGCGGCGTTCTGGAACGGTCCGGGTGGGCAGGGCTGGCTCGCCACCTATCACAAGCGCATCGAGCGTTCGATCGCCGATCTCGGCCAGGACGCTTTGGCGGCCGCTGCCGCCCAGCCCGGCGAACACGTCATCGATATCGGCTGCGGCATGGGCGGCACGACGGCGGATCTGGCGCGCGCCGTCGGCCCGACCGGCCACGTGCTGGGCGCCGACATTTCCGCGCTGCTGATCGAAGCGGCGCGGTCGCACCGGGTCGACAATGCGACCTTCGTCGTGGGCGACGCCACCACCTATCCCTTCAAGGCGGCGGCCTACGATCTCGTCTTCTCGCGCTTCGGCGTCATGTTCTTCGGCGACCCGGTCGCGGCGTTCAAGAATCTTTGGCACGCGCTCAAGCCCACGGGGCGGCTGGTCTTCCTGTGCTGGCGCACGCCGCAGGAGAATCCCTGGGGACTCGTGCCGTTGCGCGCTGCCCAGCCGTTCCTGCCGCCGATGCCGCGACCCGGGCCGGAGGATCCCGGCCAGTATTCCTTCGGCGATCGCGCCCGGGTCGAACGCATCCTGAAGGACGCGGGCTTTGGTACGCCCGGCATCAAGCCGCTCGACCGGCCGATCTGGATGGGCAACACCGCGGCCGAGGTGGCCCAGGACACCGGCCGCTTCGGCCCCCTGGCGCGGGCCTTCGCCGACGCCGGACCGGTGGCGGTCGAGAAAGCGAAGGCGGCGATTGCCGAGGTGCTGGTGCCGCACCAGGGTCCGGACGGCGTGATGCTGCCGGGCGCCTGCTGGCTGGTGAGCGCAAGCAAAGGCTGATGGGCAGGTGTCGGTTCTTCGCTGGGGGCGCGCCACTCCAGTGGCGCGTCTTCGTCAGCATCAAAGGAAGACGCGCGACTGGAGTCGCGCGCCCCCAGCAATGATGCGCACTGTCGACCGGGGCGGGGTCTAGTGGAGCACATCGCGGCCTTCCCGCTGCCGCCGGTGACGTTGGTTCTGGGCGGCGCGCGGTCGGGCAAGAGCACTTATGCGGAGAAGCTTGTCACCGGCACGCTGTTTGGCGCGTCGCCGCGGCCCGCGGTCTACATCGCCACCGCCGAGGCGGGCGACGTCGAGATGGCGACCCGCATCATGGCCCATCGCGCGCGCCGCGGCGTCGGCTGGACCACCCTCGAGGAGCCTATAAAGCTTGCCGAGGCGCTGGACGGCGCGCAGACGCACCGCCTGCCGGTGCTGGTCGATTGCCTGACGCTCTGGCTCTCCAACCTGATGCATGTCGGCGCCGATCTCGACGAGGCCACCGACCATCTGCTGCAGGCGCTCGACGACAGCGCTTCGCCGGTCGTTTTCGTGAGCAACGAAGTGGGCCTGGGCCTGGTGCCCGAGACGCCGCTCGGCCGCTCCTTCCGCGATGCCCAGGGCCGGCTGAACATGCGGGTCGCCGAGCGGGCGGACCGGGTGGTTCTCATGGCCGCCGGCCTGCCGCTCACCATGAAGGACCGGCCCCCGCGCCGTTGAGGCCATCCGGGGGCAAAGACCCGCCTGCCCCAAATTTGCCCCGAAACGTGGTATGATTCGCTATTGCAGTGGCCGCCAAGGCGCTTCCCCGGCGTCGGCCACGAGCCAAAGGAGCAGAAAATGAAGCTCAATCGCCGAACCGTCCTTTCGGGGACTGCGGCTGCGTTCGCCGCGCCCCTGCTGTCCGCCATGCCTGCCCGCGCCGACGCAAGGCGCCAGTCGCTGGTCGATTCCTGCCTGGAATCCGCGCGCAAGGTGCTGGACGGCAAGGACTTCCCCGACGCCGCCAAGAACATGACCAATGCCAAGGGCGTGCTGATCGTGCCAGAGCTGGTGCAGGGCGGGTTCTTCATCGGCGCCGCCGGCGGCCGCGGCACCCTGATGGCGCGCAACGGCGCCAAGGACTGGAGCCCGCCCGCCTTTTACGGCATGGGGTCGGGCAGCTTCGGGCTGCAGATCGGCGCCAAGGTGTCGGAGATGCTGTTCATCATCCGCACCGACAAGGGCCTGGCGGCCATCCTCGACCACAAGTTCAAGTTCGGCGCCGAGGGCGGCGTGACCCTGGTGGCGGTGGGCATCGGCCTGGAGGGCGCCTCGACCTCGGCCATGGGCGCCGACATCGTGGCCTTCGGCAACTCCGCCGGCCTGTTCGCCGGCGTTTCGCTCGAAGGCTCCTACCTCGACGCCGACAACGACTGGAACGCGCTCTACTACGGCCCGGGCGCCACGACGAAGGCGATCGTGCTCGACCGCCGCTTCAGCAATCCGGGTGCCGAGCCGATCCGTCAGTACTTCACCAAGTGGTGAGGCGGCCTCTCGCAGGAGAGGGCCTCTGACGCGATGAACGAAGGCGAGCCGGCTTGAGCCTGTTGCTGCTGGATGCGCATGCGGCAGAGGGCGATCGCCTTCTGCGCCGTGCCCGCCTGCTTCGACGACGGTTCGAGCGCGCGGAAGCGTTCCCAGGGGTGTTGCGCAAAAACCACAGTGCGTCCGCTTGAAGGTGCCCCGCAATTGCCGTGGGTACCCATGGTAGTATAAGTTGCATGGGGGTTTAGGTTACACGGGCGTTTTTCTTCTTCTTGAAGAAGCTTGATGCAACGAATGCTGGGGGAGATTCGAGATGAAAAGGTTGGTCGTTGGTGCTGCGCTGCTCGCAGCCATGCCGTTCTGCGCCCAGGCGCAGTCCCCCCTTCAGCCAGGGGGCTTCTATATCACCGCAGAAGGCGGCGCCAATTGGCTGCTGAATAGTTCGTTTACGTCGACGCTCAGCGTCGCGCCTCTCTTCACCGGCTCCACCACCACGAACGCTTCCTACAATACCGGCTTTGTGCTCGGTGGCGCGGTTGGCTACGACTTTTTGGGCCCGCGTTTGGAAGTCGAAGGAGTCTACCGCGAAAATACCGGCAATCTGACGATTGGCGGGCTGCCTGGGAGTGCCGGCGTCAACTTCAATCAAGTCGCCATCATGGGGAACGTCTATTACGACTTCTTCGCCGGACAGGCGTTCGTTCCCTATGTCGGTGCCGGTGCGGGTGTCGCGTTCCTCAACGCAGGAGCTCTCGGCTCTACGGTACAGAGCACGCAGTTCGCTTATCAGGGCATCGTCGGCGTGGGCTGGAACATCGATCAGACGTTCCGTCTCAATCTGGAAGGTCGTTACTACGGCACGACCACTCCCAACTTCAATTCCTCGGGCAACGTGGCCGGCTTCCAGTATACGCTGAGCACCAATCCCCAGAACAACAACATCAGCCTCATGCTGGGCCTTCAGATGAAATTCGGCGCCGCCGCGCTTTTGTTTCTTGGCCTGGCGCCGGGGATTGGTGTGGTCTTCGGCGGAATCTTCGGCGGTTTTGGGATGTTTTTCCAGTGCACGAAGGGGTCAAAAAGTTGGTGACCGTGCAAGCGCAAGCCCCCCAGATCCAAAATCTCTCGTTATGTCTCGCAGAAGGAACTTCACTATGGGATCGAAAGTTGCGATTTCCGGTTGGTGTATTGATCTGTTCGACGTAATGTCATCTCGGGAAATGAAGCATACCTCCCATGAACATTTATCCCGATTCGAGACTTTTCTTTTTGCCTATGCTTACTTTGATAAAATT
>Ga0137412_10002786_pt1 | contig 13854 bp, 9 predicted proteins | sample CZODoug2_1_16fun_FD_122160 | JGI IMG/M metagenome (GOLD analysis project Ga0137412, IMG submission 122160) | Vadose zone soil fungal communities from Angelo Coast Range Reserve, California, USA - CZODoug2_1_16fungal (Hybrid Assembly) | ecosystem: Environmental > Terrestrial > Soil > Vadose zone... | reverse complement strand
GTTGCCATCAGCAGGGCCATCAGCGCGCTCACTGCCAAACGTTCAAACAAGCCCGCCACTTTGTCCATCGCGTCGCTCCTTTAGGCGCGAGGCATAACCCGGCCGGATCCTAGCAGCATCACCGCCGCAAGCCGTGGTACGTGCGCCTCTGCTGGGCACACCCACAAATATGGCCGGGCGCAGCCCGGCCATTGCCTCGTCGAAAGTCGTTCAGTGGCATCAACCCCAGTCGTCCCCGCCGCCTCCACCGAGACTGCCGCCCCCGTCGTCCCAGGACCCGGCATCGCTGATGCCGAAGTTCTGCCCGCCCAGGTCGTTGTCGGCCAGCGGGGCCGGCGTATTGGCCCTGGACGCATCCTGGCCGGAACCGTGGCTGCCCATCAGATCGTGTGCCAACGCTTCGCCCGCGACCATGCCGGCGCCGAGCGCGGCACCGGTGACCAGGCCACCGACGATACCGGAGCCGATGCCGCCGCCCGGCGACGCCATGGGCGGTGTGCCAGGCACGCCCGCGCCGCCGTAAGGCGCGCCGCCTGCGGCCCCGCTGTACGGCACCATCGCCGCATTGCGGCGCGCGCGGACGATCGCATAGATGATGAGGCCGCCGGCCAGCGCGATCAGCAGCAAGGCCCAGGGGAAGCTGGATTGGTGCGCCGCTGGCGCGATCGCCGGTTGCGCGTCGGTCACGATCGGCGCCTGGCGCGCTCCCCCGCTACCAATCACGCCCCGCAGCTCCTGCACCGACGTCGGCGAGGCAAACGGCAGCCCCGGCGCAAGTTGGTCGGCGCGATTCAGCTCACCCTGCGCCGCGCCGTAGTTGCCTTGTTTGGCCAGAATCTCGGCCTCGACATAGTGGGCTTTGGCGCTGTTCGGATGATCGCGCAGCACCTCGGTCATCATGCCCTGGGCCTGATTCAGCCGTCCTGCGTGCACGGCCTCGTAGACCTGGTTCAAGGTCGCTTCCGCCGATAGCGCCGGCGCGCCAATCGCCAGCAGCATGCAGAGCAATCCGGCCCGACCAGCCCAAAGAACTCGAGTCATCGTCATGTCCTGTTGAAAAGAACCCCACGTTAGATGGGGGTGCGTCGGCGAAGTTCAAGCTCCGCCCGTTTCCAGGGGAGCTTTTCTGAAACGCCGCCCGAAGATCGAATCAGCCTACGGCAGACATCGCGCCATCTTCTAGGCCAGGAATCCAAGATCCTTGGTCGGGAAATTGGCCAGGTTGGGCAGCGCGATCGCCAGTTGCGCCGGGGTGAGCCCCAGCCATTTGCCCAGCGTAGCACCGTACTGATCGATGGACGCGCCAGGAAGCCAGCGCCCCTCGGTCGATACATCCGATGTGCCTGCGACCGTGAGGTCCGGGAACGTACCGTAGGTGCCTGATTTCACCGTTGCATTGCCGCCCACCACGAGCAGATGCGAACCCCAGGCATGATCCGAACCGCCGCCCGAGGCGGGCTTCAGGGTGCGCGAAAAGTCCGAGAGCGTGAATGCGGTCACGTTGTTCTGTTGACCGATGGCGACCATCGCGTTGTAGAAGCCTGCCAGCGACGAGGAGAGCTCCGCCAGCAACGGCGCCTGCCGGTTGAGCTGATCGTTGTGCGTGTCGAAGCCCTGCAGATCGACGAAAAAGATCTGCTGTGCGGGCGCGCTGATCGTTCCAGCGCCGGCCGCCTGAATCAGCCGTGCGACCTGCAGCAGTTGCTGCGACAGGCCGGACAGGGCATTGTTGGTGTTCGTCGGGAAGTAGCTCGCCAGTGCCGAGGTACCGGAAAGAACCGGACTGAGCAGATTGGCCTTGGCGATCGCGTCGGCCTGCACCGCGCCCAGGCTCGAGACCAGCGTTGCATCGCCGCCGGAAGCAAAGAGCGATTGGAGCGCCGCCAGGCGCGCGTTGGCCGCTGGGCCGCCATTGAAGCCGTTATAGGCGAGCGGCCCGCTCTGGGGCACGACGATCGGTACCGAGGACGCACCGGCCAGGAACAGCGCATTGCCCGCGGCCGAGATGCACACCGGCATGGTGGCCCCGGTCGTGCTGATCTGATCGGCCATGCGTCCCGCCCAGCCCGTGGTGCTGCTGACCGGCAGCGAAGTGATCTGCATCTGATGCTGCTGGTCGATGTGCGAGAACAGGTTCCCGGGAACCACGGCCGAGTTCGTGCTGTTGGCTTGGTATTGCGCGACCGTGATCGGCTGGACCAGCGCGCCGACATTGAAGAGCAGCGCGACGTTGCCCGAATTCCAGAGCCCCTGCAATTCGGGCATCGACGGATGCAGTCCGTAATTGACGCCGTTCAGCGGCAGAACGCCGCCCACGCTGCCGGCGGCGGGCAGGGCCAGCGCCCCGTTGGCCGGAGTGCCGACGACGCTGCCGCGCGCAACGAAGTAGTTGTTGTAGCCGGCCGTGTCGGTGGGAACGACCAGGTTGTTGCCATCGTTGCCGCCAAAGAGAAAGATGCATACGAGGGCTTTGTAGGAACCGGCGGCGTACGCGTCCTGGCTGACCACGCTGGCCAGGCTCGGAACCAGGCCCAGGGCGCCCATGCCGGCCAGCTGGCGCAGCACGCGCCGGCGCGCAGCCATGGATGTTGGCGATTTTTCCTTGACCATGGTTCAGATCGCTCCTGGAAGGTTCAGCGCGTGATCTGGTAACGCGGGGACGCAAAGACGAGGTAGGCGGCTGCACGCGACCGGTTCAAGCTGTCGGTGGCGACGATCGCGTTGACGGCCGCAACGATGGCGGCGGATTCGCCGGCCGACATCGTATGGTGCAGGACATCGGCGCTGAACTGCGCAACCAGGGCGTTCGCATCACCGGCGTTGGCCTGGTACAGCGAAAAGTCGACCTGGGTACCCGTGGCTCCGGGTACATTCGCGACCGGCGCGATGCCGTTGGGCGAGTAAAGCAGGCTGTTGAGGAAATTCAGTTGCCCAAGGGAGGTCGCGGTATTGAGGACGCCGAATTGGGGTGCCAGCAGCGTGCTCGAGCCGGGCAGAGGATAGGTCGGCGGGTAGAAGCTGAAGACCGTGTTCGGACCAAACAGCGGCTGACCCATGTTGTAGGTGGCCGAAATCGGATAGACCCCGTCGCTGGTGCCATTGAGAGCCCGCAGGACAGCGACCACGTCCACCACCGGCTCGCGCAGCTTGCCGTAGCTGGCATTGGCGATCGTGCTGCCGCGGGCCTCGGGGTCCAGCAGTATCGCCTTGATCACGGCCGCCATGTTGCCGCGCGCGCCCGAGCCATCGTTGTTGAAGACCGCGGTGATACGCGCTACGTAGGCCGGGCTCGGGTTGCTGGTGACCAGGAACTGAATCAGCTGCTTGCCGATGAACGGGCCGACATTGGGGTGATTGAAGATGTCGTCCAGGCCCTGCTGCAGATCGGCCTGTGCCGTCTGGTTGCCGGGAAGGGTTTTGCCGTCGAGGACGACCTTGGGGCTGGTGTCGTGGTTGGAAGCGATTGGGACCATGGCGCCGATGAAATACTCGGGATTGTTGGGCTTGGCCACCGCGCCCGGCGCCGTCGGGTAGGTCCAGCCGGTAAACAGGTTGGCGAAACCCTCGATCGTGCCCTGATCGTAGGTCGCCACCGGCGCACCGTTCTGCAGCGCCAGCGAGCCGTCTGCATTGAGCTTGTTGACGCCGATGGAAAACAGCTGCATCACTTCGCGTGCATAGTTCTCGTTGGCCGAGATGCCCTTGGCCGGATTGGCCTTGTTGTTGTTGGCCATGTTCAGGTACGCGCCCATGACTGGACTGAGCGTGACGTCCTGCAGGATTTGCCGGAAGTTGACGAACGCGTCATCGAGCAGCATCTGCTGGTATTCGCGCAACGCATAGGCCGGCGCGATCTGAACCGAGGAGACCACGAAGATCTGCGAATAGGCGAGCGCGACGCGGTGCCGTAACTGATCGGGTCCAGTCAAGGCATTTTGAAAAAACACACGCTGAATCGGAAATGCGCTGTAGTTGTCGCGCCGGCATGTGTTGCCGGCCGGAAGGCTGGACGGGCAGCCGACTGCAGGATTCGGGCTCACTGCGGTTAGCGCCGGATAGCCGGTCGCCGCAGTCTGGATCTGGCTATCGATCCAGGCCGGACCCTGGCGCGAGATCTGCCCCACCAGCGCCGACGTCGGACCAAATGCAGCCTGGTCGGCCAGGCGCGACGCGTCGTCACCCGTGATCACGACCGGGGGCGGCGCGCCGCCGCCTCCACCCGTCGAGCCAGAACCGGTGCTGCTGCCCCCTCCCCCGCACGCCGCGAGCACCAGCGGCGCGACCCGCGCAAGAGCGATTGCCTTGCAGATGTTTCCCATTCGACCGCCCCTCAGCTTGCCGGATCAACCGTCGGTAGCGCAGCAGCCTAGTAGTTGTTGACCACCATCGGCGTGGAACTGTGTAACAAAATCTGTACCGAGGTGATGCCGTTTTAGCCCGCCGCTACTCGGGCCGGCATCTACGACTTTATTTTCATGAAACAGCCAGCAACAAACTCGTCGCTCGCGCCGAGGAGCGTGTTGCGCTATCTGAAATTTTCGCACCTAGTCGGGTGCTTGAAACCCTCGAGCGCGATATGTCAGGACCAGTGTGTCGCGAAAGCCCGCTACCCCGCCCGGCAGGATCGGCGTCGTCTCGTGCACGACTCGTGCATCGTCCATCAAGAGCATCGACCAGGATTCGGTCATCGTGAAACGCCCGACCGAAGGCCCCTCGGTGTCAAACACGCGAGTCTCGCCGCCACGAATGCCGTACCGCTCAACCAGTATCAACGCGACGAAGTCCACCCCGTCCCGATGAGCGCCCTCCGGCGTGGGGCGACCGATGCCATCGGCGGTATCGATGCGAAATTGATGCGCCTCGATGAACCAGCGCTCAGCGCCCTTGACTCGGGCGAACAGCGTGCCGATGGATGCGAGGAGTCGAGTCCAGACCGGTGCACTCATGACCTGCGCTTCGATTGGCTCGAACCACCGTTCGAGCCCTCCGTGCAGGGCGTTGTACGACGTGGGTTGCCAGTGGGATCGGTGCGCAACGGCCGAAAGCGCGGCCGCAGGAAAGTCCTGCACGAAGCAACTGTGACGCCGCGATCGATACCGCCCGCCGTCGCGCAGGTAAGTGTCACGCGGCAAGCGCGACCACGTATCGCGTAGCGCGTTCAACTGCTCGACGCCGACGTCAAGCGCTGCAACCGCGTCGGTGGCCGGCAGAAAGACGTAACCCCGGTGCGACAGGCGCTCGACGGCTTCGGGAGCGGGATCAGGCATCAGAAGGCCGAGCGCCTTGGGACGGTCCAAATAACCATGAGGTACTCAGGCCTGTAACGGTCCGGAGCGCGTACGCGTCGGAATCCAGGTTCGTTGAATCGCATGCGAGGTCATCGACGCTTGATAAATAATTATCTGAGTCAAAGGCTTACGGAAAGTTCTTGAGTCAGGGTGTGCGGCGTGCGGCCAGCCGCTCTCGGCAGGTGCGCGGCAGTCGGGCTGGTCTCGTATTGCACGGTCGCCGCGGCGAAAGACGTAGCATGAATGTAAAAGAACCAAGCCACACAGCCGTGCAAACATACTGGCGCAAATTTACACAACGAACGGAGAACCCGTGAGCACACCCGCGCCGGCCGCTGCCGCGGCGAAGCAATCGCGTCCCTGGTACAAGGTACTTTACGTTCAGGTGCTGATCGCCATCACCATCGGCGTGCTGCTGGGGCATTTCTTTCCGAAGACCGGCACTGCGCTCAAACCGCTGGGCGACGCGTTCATCGCCCTGATCCGGATGATGATCGCGCCCGTGATCTTTTGCACGGTCGTGCACGGTATCGCCTCGATGAGCGACCTGGCCAAGGTCGGTCGGGTCGGCCTGAAGGCGCTTGTCTATTTCGAGGTTGTCTCCACGGCCGCGCTCGCCATCGGATTGCTGGTCGGCGACATCCTCACGCCAGGCCAGGGCTTCAACATCGATCCGACCGCGCTCGATCCGCACGCCGTGGCCGGTTACGTGACGCGCGCCAAGGAAGAAGGCGTCGTCGCCCACCTGCTGGCGATCATCCCGAACACGTTCGTCGACGCCTTCGCCAAGGGCGATCTGCTGCAGGTGCTTCTGATCGCAATATTCACCGGTATTGCGGTCGCTCGCCTGGGCGAGCTCGGCCAGCGTGTCAACGGCGCCATCGACGCCGCCGGCAAGGTGTTCTTTCGCATTATCGGCCTCATCGTCAAGCTTGCGCCCCTCGGAGCTTTTGGCGCCATGGCATTTACCATCGGTGCCTATGGCCTTGGTTCGTTGCGCAATCTGGCCGCACTCATCGTGACCTTTTACGTGACCAGCATCCTGTTCGTGCTGATCGTTCTCGGAGCGATCGCGCGGACCATGGGATTTTCCATTCTGCGTTTCATCGGATACATCAAGGACGAGTTGCTGATCGTGCTGGGCACGAGCTCATCGGAGACCGTGCTTCCGCGAATGATTCAGAAAATGCAGCGCCTGGGGGCGTCGCCATCGGTCGTCGGCCTGGTGATTCCGCTGGGATACAGCTTCAATCTGGACGGAACCAACATCTACATGACGCTGGCAACGCTGTTCCTGGCCCAGGCCACGAATACCCCGCTGAGCTTCGGGCAGGAGATGACCGTCCTGCTGGTGGCGATGCTGACCTCGAAGGGCGCATCCGGTGTCACCGGAGCGGGCTTCGTGACGCTGGCCGCGACACTGACGATCATCCCCGACATCCCGATCCAGGCCCTGGCGATTCTGGTTGGGATCGACAAGTTCATGAGTGAGTGCCGTGCACTCACCAATCTGATCGGCAACGGCGTCGCCACCGTCGTCGTCAGTCGCTGGGAAGGCGAGCTCGATCGCAAGGAGCTGGATGCTGCGATGGCTCATCCGGTTGACCTGGGCGAAGCGCTCGAGCACGAGGCGCTCTGATGCGCGCAGCCACAGCCCTGCGTGGCCGGTAGGTCCTTACGGAGGAATGTCATGCGCCAGTCTGCCAGTGTGCGCGGCACCGCGCTGCTCGAAGATCCCGCCCTGAACAAGGGCACGGCGTTCACGCTGGAGGAGCGGGCGGCGCTCGACCTGGACGGGCTGCTGCCTCCGGTCGTGGAGACCCTGGAGCAGCAAAGTCACCGCTGCTACCTGGCATTCGGCAGAAAACCGGACCTACTCGAACGGCACATCTATCTTCGCGCGCTTCAGGACACCAACGAAACGCTGTTCTATCGGCTGCTGTTCGATCACGTGGAGGAGATGCTGCCCATCGTCTACACGCCGGTGGTGGCCCAGGCGTGCGCGGAGTTTTCCCACATCTACCGCCGCCCGCGTGGCCTGTTCATCGCCTATCCGCTGCGCGACAGGATCCGCGAACTGCTGGCGAACCGGCCACGCCTGGACGTCGACGTGATCGTCGTCACCGACGGCGAACGTATCCTGGGCATCGGTGATCAGGGTGTCGGGGGCATGGGCATCCCGATCGGCAAGCTGTCGTTGTACTCGTTGATCGGCGGCATTCGTCCGACACGCACGCTGCCGATCGTGCTCGACGTCGGCACCAACAACACGGCGCGCCTGGAAGACCCCGAGTACCTGGGCTGGCGCCACGAACGAATCACCGGGCAGAGCTACTTCGACTTCATCGACCAGTTCGTCTCGGCAGTCAAGGCCGAGATGCCGAACACGCTGTTGCAGTGGGAGGATTTCGCGACGCCGCACGCACGACCGATCCTGGACCGGTATCGCGACGAACTGCCGACCTTCAACGACGACATCCAGGGAACGGCCGCCGTGGCCCTCGGCGCGATCAGTGCCGGCATCCGGGTCGCAGGAACGGCGATGACGGAACAGCAGGTCGTTTTCTTCGGTGCCGGCTCGGCCGCGATCGGTGTGGCCGATTACCTGTGTGCGGCGATGATTGCCGACGGGCTTGCCGAAGACGATGCGAGACGCCACTTCTGGATTGTCGATCGCGGCGGCTTGCTTCACGCCGGGCGAACCGATCTGACGCCGGAGCAGCGACGTTACGCGCAGCCGCAGGAGCGCATCGCGGGTTGGCCAGGGGCGCGGTCCGGAAACGTGATGCTGGGCGAGCTCATCGCGAACATCCAGGCCTCGGTCCTGATCGGCTTGTCCACCGTGGGAGGCGCGTTCACCGAACCGATGGTGCGCGAGATGGCCCGCAAGGTCCGCCGTCCCATCATATTTCCCCTGTCGAACCCGACCGAAAAGTCGGAAGCCGTCCCGGCGGACCTCATCCGATGGACCGATGGACGTGCATTGATCGCGACCGGCTCGCCGTTCCTGCCCGTCGAGTTCGGCAATCGACGCATACCGATTGCCCAGTGCAACAACGTGTTCATCTTTCCCGCTGTCGGCCTCGGCGTGATCGCCAGCGGTGCCAGGCGCGTCACCGACAGCATGCTGCTGGCGGCGGGACGCGCGCTGGGCGCGCAGACGCTTGCGCCGGGCGGCGTGGACGCGCCGTTGCTTCCCGCCATCGGGGATCTGCGCCGGATCGCGGTGGAAGTGGCAGTGGCGGTCGGCGCGGAGGCGCAGCGCCAGGGTTTGGCGCCCGCGTCGGCCTTGGATCGGCTGCGCCGCAATGTCGTCGATCGTCAATGGGAGCCGACTTATGATGCCCCCAGGTCATTGGGCCTGGCATTACCTGGCTCCGAGGCGCCGGCAGGCCACGTCGAAGCGCTGCTCGACGAAGGTCTGAGCGAGACGTTTCCGGCGAGCGATCCGGTCGCCGTTTCCACGCCCGGATAGGCACCCTTGGTGAGCGCCCAGAAGCAGATGATCACCGATCTGAGCACCTCGACTGTGCGCGCGATGCACCCGATCAACTGTCGTTTCTGATCCACATCGGCGAGAACACCGACGCAGACCTGCTTCTGTTCAGCAAGGACGTGCGCGGGAAGTACGAATGCCGGTCATTCAACTGCGCTACCCCCCGCGCGTTGACGACGCACCTACCGTAAGTGTGCGTTAAACGGCACGCAGATGCGAGGCCGCTCACCCCCGTACATGCGAACGCTGTGCTGTAGGTAGCTTGGGAAGAGGATGATCATTCCGGTCTGCGGTCGCACGAGGCGTGCCGACGGCAGGATGCCTGGAAAGAAATTCATCGGTGAGGCCGTGATGGGATGCGAAAACTCGAGCTGGGCGCCCGGCGCATCGGATGTCTCGTCGCCGGCGTCCACGTAGTACGTGCCCGACCAGGTCGCCCCCGGATGCACGTGCGTGGTGTTGTAGTGGCCCTTCCTGTTGACCGCCGCCCAGCCATGCAACTGAAACGCGATCTTCAAGGTCACCGGGACATGTATGCGTGCCGTGGCTATGTTCACCGCACCCATGACGAGGCGACCCAGAGCGATTACTGCCGGGTCGTCCCATTGGAAGAAATCGGGCGGCGACTGCCAGCCGCCCTGGTTGCTCTTGGCCACCGACGGCGTCGTACGCTCGTGCTCAAGGATGACGTCGCAGAGCTGCGCGTTCAGTGCGTCCGCATTCTTGATCACGCACCAGAAAATTGGGGTTGGAAAGATATTCTCGATTTGGCCATGCTCGGCCATGTCGGCGATGGTATCCGGATCGTGTTGGGCCATTGGTATCCGTTCATGGCGTTTGCTTCAGTGGCCCTCCCGCATGTCCAACGAGGACCGACAGCAGGAACTGTTCCCCGTCGCCCTCGAGTCCAAGGTCGCGGTTCAGCAGGTCGTCGAATACTCCGCCAAAGGGGCGGGCGCTCAACCCCAGCGCGACCGCCGTCAGGATCAGGTTCTGTGAAATGTGGCCCGTCTCGGCGACCAGCATCCGGTAACCACCCTCACCGTATTTCCTTTCGTGGCGCGCAAAGCGACCGGTCAGGCAGAACATCGCCGCCACGCCAGCCACCATCTGCCGTTCCGCGGGCAGCATCGCATCGACGAAAAGGGTCCGATCGATATCTTTCTTCACCACGTCCAGAGAATTCTCGATGCTGCGGTAGTGATAGATTCCCGGCGCCAGATCCTCCACGCGCAAGACAACCGGATAGATCTGCACTGCATAAAGCCCGCCGCTGGCGGGGTAGGCGCGCAGCTTCACCTCCCGGCCCGCCCATTGCATCGCACCGGTTACACCGCACGCGGTGTGGAGCAGTGCGTCGAAATCATCCCGGCTCAGGCTCAGCCCGTCGAAATCGCGGCGGGAACGTCGCGACCTGGTCAGCGCATGCAAGGGGCGAAGGCGTTCGGGCACAGCCTGACTCAAGGCGATCCGGGACGCCCCAGGGTGGATGCCGTTGTCCCCGTCCATCACCAACTGCAGCACCTCGTCACCTTCGAGGCCTCCGGCCGGGATGACTCCCTTCTTGGTGGCCGAGTGGATGAACCGTCCTATGGGCCGTCCGGAGATATCAATGGCGCCGGTGGCGGCAAGCGCGCCCAGCACACGGGCAGCGATTGCTCTGTCGCCCGGCACAAGGTCCGACAAGACGTCGGCGACGCGGCGGTTCCCATCCATCGCGCCGATCAGCTGCCACAGGATCGCTGAAGTTCCCGAAACCCTGATCTCGCGGCGCAGACGCCGGATCACGGTACAGCCGCGGTGCCGTTCGAAGACGGGCTCCCCCACGGGGAGGCAAAGGCCGATCGCTCCCTCGTCGTCCATGCGGGCACGAACGCATGGCGCCAGCGTCGGACGCAAGTCCTCGGTCAGGGGATTCGCCTCGCCCGCCCAGCGGATGATTCTGCGTTCACGCGGGCCATCGACCAACAGGTCCCCGTCCAGGCCATAATCGGTGATCCGCTCTTCGTCGACGGTGACCTGAAACGGCAAGTCGGCGCTATGGCTGGCTTCGACACCGGCAGTGGATGGCGGCCCGAAGGCATTTGCGCTCTTCTGGTCCGCCTCGATGGTCTTGCGATACCAGGCCTCGGCGGCCGCCGGCTGGCCGGCTTGCTGATTGAGCAGGGCCAGCTGATTCCAGCTTTCCTGCGCAGCGGCCAGGTGGCCATGCTGCTCCCCGATGCGAGCCGCTTTCAGGTAATGCCGTTCGGCCTCCTGCCACTGCTTCTGCTCATGCAGGACCACGCCCAGTTGATGCCAGGCCGCCGCCTCCACCGCGGGCTCGCGGATCTGGCGCAACAACGCCAGCGCCTCCCGGCAGCGGTCCAGCGCTTCCTCTTTGTTGCCTTGTGCCAGAGCAAGAGTGCCGAGGCGATTCAAATCCACGCCCTGTGCCCTCAGGTCCTGCAGCTCCTCGGCGATCTTCAGTGCCGCGCACAATGCCTGCTTGGCCCGGTCATGCTGCCCCATCGCCCGCAACACCTCGCCGAGCTCCGAATACAGCGTGCCTCGCAGCGCTCTGAGGCCCTCGCTGGGCGCAAGCTCCCCGATGAGGCCAAGCGCCTCCTGCAGGCGCGCCATCGCCTGCTCGTTGTGCCCGCGCACGTAAAAGCATCGAGCCAGCCGCCCCAACACCACCGCCCTCGCGTAGCTCGGGGCCTCGCCAAGCCGAGCAAGGAGGCCTGCAAAAACCGCAGCCGCTTGGTCGACCTGCCCGCCGGCGAGCATATGCTGCCCGCGCTCGCCTTCGGCGACGTACCGCTCTTGAGCTGTCTGCTCGATCGATCCCTGCCGCGCTCCGAACGCAAGCGCCGCCATCCTGGGTTCCGAGGACGATTTCCCGTCAGCAGGGTGAAGCCGCGCCAAAACGACGTCGTCTTCGGGCAGAGGACTGCGGGGATCAAGCCAGCCGGCGTGTTCAGCGATGCGCCGCAGCGCAGCAATCTTGTTCCGAGCCATAAATCCGCTGCGGGCAATGCCGCGATCGGTGTCCCCCGAGCGCATGCGAGCGAAAATCTGCCGATACGGATACACGTGCAATCCCCTGCGCGCACCCAATCTGCAGTCTCAAGCAGCACCATCTTCGAATGCTCGGGGCGCACCCAGGACGAGTCTACACGCGGGTCGTGCAGTCGAGCCGCATCGGCGGCAACTCCTCGGCGCGTCCGCGCCTCGTAGCTCATGCCCTCGCAAGAGTTGTGGAAATTGCTTCGACGTTTGGCTAGATCTACGCCCGGATACGCGGTAAAGGCCCGCGAGCGCGGGAGTGCTAGCGCGATCCAAAAGCGCGTAATCTGCGCGGCGTTCCTGGTCGTCATCGATAGCGGCGGGATCATCTGCACCGCACAATGAGCGCGTCGAACCAGCCTGCGGCAGGGGTACCCGTCGCGTCGGAGCCGCAACAAGGGGACTTCGGAGCGAACTCGAAATCGCGAGGAGACGGTCGACGATGGCGCCGCGGCTGACAGGGAACGACATCGCGCAAGTCGACCCCGCAGGTGCGGCTGGGCGCCATGCACATGCTGGCGCGGTGACCGCGTTCATGGACGGGGAACTCAAGACCTTGGGGACCGGATCGCCGGAATTTTCCAGCGCCGCCACCGACTGGTCCGGCTTCTTGTTTGAACGGCACAGTGTTTTCGGGGGCTTGGAAGAGGCCGGCTGGTTCTGGCACAGCACCCATGTGGGCATGTGTACCACCGGCTCCTCGGTCATGCGCGTCTCTGGGGGCGCTGGCAACGCCCATTGCGTCATACGCCCGGGAAGTGTCTTTATCTTCCCCAGGGGATGCGACCACACGAATATCGAAATTTCGGGCGGCGCCCATCGCTTCGTTGTGGCAGAGTTGGACGGCGCCGGCCTGGAGCGACTGCTCCCTGGCGGCGCGAGGCCGAGTGACGAGTCGCTGGCTGCTCAACTCAACATCGACGACCCTCACATCGCGGCCATCCTGGGCAACATGGTCGCAGAAGCCACCGCCGGTTGCCCGTCGGGGTCGCTGTATGGCGAATCTCTTTCATTGGCGCTGGCCGCGTATGTTGCAGCTCGTTACTCGGTCAAAGTCCGCAGGCCGGAGACCGCGGAGCACGGGTTTTCTCGCACCCAACTTCGGACGGTGATCGAGTACGTCCAGGCGCACCTGAGGGACGACTTGAGCCTCGTCGAGCTGGCCACTGCAATCAATCTGAGTCCCCGGCATTTCTCAAGGTTGTTTCGAAAGACGTTTGGCACCACCCCGTATCAATACGTGATGGGCGAGCGGATCAATCAAGTCAAGACGCTGCTCTCGACGAAGCGGCTCTCCATCGTGGAGATTGTCGACACGCTGGGTTTCGCGGACCAGAGCCACCTTACGAACGTGTTCAGAAAAGCCACCGGCCTAACCCCCAGGCGCTATCAGCGGCAGTGTTGATCCGGGGTGGCGGGCCGCCTGGCCCAAGGCTACGGCGGCCAGGGCCGCCTGGCCACAATACCTTTTGCGAAGGCGGCCAGGACCGCCGTAGCCGGCCTTGGCGAAGGCGGCCAGGACCGCCGTAGCCTTGGCGAAGGCGGTTGCAGCAAACCTTTTCCTGATGTCCAAAATTTGCAAACCGTGGCTGCGACCTGCAAGACCGAGCGCGGGCGGCCGCCTAGCATCGAAGCAGGCCGCAGTTGCCTTGGACCGGAAGTGCGAGCGCGGATGCGCTTCGGGTTCTTTCTTTCTGAATGTCATTGAAGGAGGACGCGACGATGAGCAAACACACCGAGCAGCATGACCCGACCGGCGAAAACGGCACCTTGCCACGTCGCGACTTCTTCAAATCGAGTGTGGCGGGACTGGCCACCGGCGCAGCGGCGGCGGGCGGCTTGACGGCCTTCGATGCGTTGACGAGAAAGGTCCAGGCGGCGGGGCCATCCGGCGACAACGATGGCGCTTTGGAGGTCGTCAACATCGCGGCCGGCCAGCCGGTCGTGCTGCGCGGCGGCGTGGTGCTGACACTGGACCCGGATGTCGGCGACTTCGAGCAGGCTGACGTCCTCATCGTGGAC
>Ga0137412_10002785_pt1 | contig 13855 bp, 15 predicted proteins | sample CZODoug2_1_16fun_FD_122160 | JGI IMG/M metagenome (GOLD analysis project Ga0137412, IMG submission 122160) | Vadose zone soil fungal communities from Angelo Coast Range Reserve, California, USA - CZODoug2_1_16fungal (Hybrid Assembly) | ecosystem: Environmental > Terrestrial > Soil > Vadose zone... | reverse complement strand
GCCAGGTGCAATCGGGAAGCGGCCGCGACGAAGGACTGTTCTTCAGCGACCGCGATCAGATATCGGAGATGCCGCAGTTCCATATCGAACTACGCGGCAGCGGGTGCGTTTCTCATGGGGCGCATGTTACGGGCGCCCTGAGAACCCCAACATCTACGAAGTTGTTATGACATCAATGCGCTGCAGGCATCACGGCTTCGTTACAATCGAACGCGGCTTGAACAACTCACGTGCGCGCGAGACGATCGTGTCGATGACTGTGAGAATCGACGCACGCGATTCGTCCTTGCGATAGAGCAGTTCGCCACCCCACGCGAGCCGGAAGTCCCTCAGCGGGATGGCTTTGAGGCCCATCGGCGGGTCCGCCGCCTGTTCTCGAAGACCGAGTGCCCACCCGAGTCCTTGCGCCGCGACTGCCCAGATGGTGACTACTCCTTCGTACGTGCTGTCGATGCGGGGACGCGCGCCGCATCGGTCGAACTCATGCATGACAACATCGTGCACCGGTGGAAACGTCTCCCGCGCAGGAAATAAGAAGGGCACAGCGTTCAGGTCCACCGTTGACAACGACGTTGCGGTCGCCAGCGGATGCGTCCGAGCCAGCAGCACGCAGTTCATCTCGTCGTCGAACAGCGGGACGCGCGCGGACCGCTCGGCCGCCGCGAAGACCGGCGTCTCCTCGACCTTGAGCCGGATGAACAGGCCGATCCCGAGCAGCAGGATGCTGAGCAGGAAGGGCACCCGCCACCCCCAGGCGAGGAACGCCCGCTCCCCCGAGGCCGCCGCGGTCACGGTGAGCACCACGGTGGAGAGCACCATCCCGCAGGGCGCGCCGGCGTTGGTGAAGCTCGCCCACAGCCCGCGCCGGGAGGTCGCGTGCTCGGCCGACATCAGGACCGCGCCACCCCACTCGCCACCGACAGCCACCCCCTGCAACACGCGCAGCGTGACGAGGGCGACCGGCGCCCAGATACCGATCTGCCCGTAGGTCGGGAGCGCACCGATCAGGAAGCTCGCGACGCCCATCAGGGTCATCGTCGTGACGAGCATCTTCTTCCGCCCGATGCGGTCACCGAAGTGGCCGAACAGGATCCCGCCGAGCGGCCGGGCGAGATAGCCCGCCGCGAACGTGCCGAAGCTCGCCACGGTGGCGGCGAGGGGGTCGAGCGCGGCGAAGAACACCTTTCCGAACACCACCGCGGCGGCGGTGGCGTAGAGCAGGAAGTCGTAGTACTCGATCACGCTCCCGATGAAGCTGGAGGCGACCGCGCGTCGGAGCTGGACGGTGGAATGGGTGGTGACTGCCGGGTTCGTGACTGCCGGGTTCGCCATGGTCGGGCATCCCTACGTTGGGCGCGGGCGAGGGGTTATGCGTAGTGCCGGAGCAGCGCCTGCGCGACACAGGCCGGTTTGGCCGAGCCCTCGACCTCGATCTGGAAGGTCAGGGCCATCTGCACGCCGTTGCCGCCGACCTCGTCGACGGAGTCGACCGTGCCGCGCAGCCGGATCCGGCCGCCGACCGGGACGGGGCTGGGAAAGCGCACCTTGTCCAGCCCGTAGTTGACGCTCATCGAGGTGCCGCGGATCTCCAGCAGCTCACCGAAGAGCGGGATGATCAAGGAGAGCGTCAGGTAACCGTGCGCGATCGTCGTGCCGAACGGGCCGGTGCGGGCCCGCTCGGCGTCGACGTGGATCCACTGGTGGTCGTCGGTCGCGTCGGCGAAGGTGTCGACGCGGCCCTGGGTGATCTCGCGCCACGCGGTGGCGCCGAGGTCGCTGCCGGCCAGCGCCTTGAGCTCCTCGATGCCGGTGGCGACGGTGGTTACCGAGCGGGTCATGACCCCGCCCCCGCGGGGACGGTCGGCAGCGCGATGCCGTAGGTCTCCGGCGTCGCGCCGATCCCGGTCGGCCACGCGGCCGCGATGGCGTCGGCGGTCCAGCCGCCCTCGGCGTACGCCGCAACGCGCTCGTGGGGGTGGGCCCACAGCGCGAGCTTGTCGCCGCCGATGCCGATGGCCTGCCCGGTCACCTCGGCCGCCGCGGCCGAGGCCAGGAAGACCACCAGCCCGGCGACATCCTGAGCCGTCCCGAATCCCTCGTCGTGGCGCAGCCACCCGGGCAGCGGCTCGCCCCGTTCCTCCAGGGCCTCGACGTGCGCGGCGAACGCCGGGATCGTGCGGGTCATGTCCGTCGCCGCCACCGGGACGATCGCGTTCGCCGTGATCCCCGCCTTGGCCAGCTCCAGTGCCCAGGTCCGCGCCATCGCGGCGATCCCGGCCTTGGCCGCCGCGTAGTTCGTCTGGCCGAAGTTGCCGCGCTGCCCGGCGGGCGACGCGGCGAGGATCAGCCGGCCACCGGTGCCCTGGGCGCGCATCTGGACCGCTGCCGCGCGGGCACAGGTGAACGTCCCCCGCAGGTGCACCTCGATGACGGCGTCGAAGTCCTCGTCGGTCATCTTCCACAGGACCCTGTCGCGCAGGATGCCCGCGTTGGTGACCATCACGTCCAGGCGCCCGAAGGCGGACACCGCGCGGTCGACGAGCCGGTCGGCTGCCGCCGAGGATCCCACCGCGACAACCTCGGCGACGGCCGAGCCGCCGCGCTCGCCGATCCGCCGCACGGCCCGCTCGGCCGCGTCGGCGTCGACGTCGTTGACCACGACCGCCGCCCCCGCGGCGGCCAGCGCCTCGGCGTAGGCCAGCCCCAGGCCGCGACCGCTGCCGGTCACCACCGCCACCCGTCCTGTCAGGTCCATCGTGGTATCCCTCGCTCGACTGCGGCAGAACGTTAGGCTGAATTCTAACGGCCGTCAAGCTTGTGCCCAACATCGAGCGCGGGCTATCGTCGCCGCGTGACCATCCGCGACGAGGAACCGCGCGTGGCGACGGCCCGCCCGCAGTCGCTCATGCTCGGTTTCCTCGGCATCTACGGGCTCGGCCGCGCCACCGCGGTGTACTCCGGCAGCGTCATCGAGGTCTTCGAGCGCATCGGCGTCTCCGAGGAGGCCGTGCGCTCGACGCTGACGCGCATGGTCAAGCGCGAGCTCCTCGCCCGGCACCGGCGTGGCCGGAAGGTGTACCTCGCGCTCACCCCGCGCGCGGCGGCCGTCCTCGAGGACGGGCACCGGCGCATCTGGGAGACCGGCGCGGTCAACCGGGACTGGAACGGCAGCTGGACACTCGTCGGCTTCTCACTGCCGGACTCGCGCCGCAACGAGCGGCACGACCTGCGCTCGCAGCTGGTGTGGGCCGGCTTCGGGCCGCTGCAGAACGGCCTGTGGATCGCGGCGGGCACGGTCGACGTCGTCCGGATCGTCGAGGATCTCGGGCTCGCGGACGCCGTCACGGTGCTCACCGCGCAGGCCATGAAACCGACCGAGTCGGCTGACCTGGTGGGCAAGGCGTTCGACGTGGCGGCGATCGCCGGCCGCTACCGGGCGTTCCTGAGCCGCTGGGACGTCCCCCGTCCGGCCGAGGAGGCCCGCGACGACCTGGCCCGGCAGCTTCTGCTGCACACCGACTGGCTCCAGCTCGTGCGCCAGGACCCGCACCTGCCGGCCGAGCATCTCGCGGACGGCTGGCCCGCCGTCCGCGCCGAGACGGTGTTCCGCACGCTGGCCGCCCGGTACGAGCCGGCGGCGGCCCGGATCGCGGCGGCGCTGCTCGACGAGATCGCCCTCCCGCCGGGCAACGCGGTCACCGCGGCGGGCGCGGAGCCGACCGAGGACACCTGAGCGCCCCTGCGGCTGAGCCGCCAACGGCTGCCTACTTGGCCGGGGCCTGGCGCCCCATGGCGTCGGTGAGCGTCGTGCGGAACGCCTTGGCGTTGCGGCTGCGGACGTAGGTCCCGACCGCGTCGTAGAAGCCTTGCTGGAACTGGGGGCGCATCGCCTCACCGTGCACGATCGACCACAGCACCGTGCCGTTGCGCAGCGCGGCCGCGGCCGAACGCTGGTAGGGCGTCAGCGACGAGACGTCGACGTCGGTCCGGATCGGCACCGAGCCCTTGGCCTTGCTGAAGGCGAGTTGGGTGTCCGGCGCCCCGAGGACGGCGAGGAAGTCGGATGCGTTGCGCGCGTTCCCGGGCTGGCGGGCACGTACGAACGTGTCGACCACGGCGAGGTATATCCCGTCGGTGCCGGGATAGGGCACCTCGCCGAAGGTCTGACCGTCCACCGCCCCGGCGTTGACCAGCTCCCCGAAGGCCGAGTCGTTCATGGTCTCGAACGCACACTCACCGCCCGCCAGCTTCTTGGTGGCCGCGTCCCAGGTCAGCGCCGCCGCCTGGGGGTCGGCGTAGTCCAGGATCTGCCCGAACTGGCGCAGCGCCTCGCTGACCGAGTCGGAGTTCCAGTCGAACCGATCCGCCCCGATCCGCCGCCATCCGTCCGCGCCGACCACGCCGAGCAGGGTGTTCTCGAACAACGCTGTGGTGGTGAACGGGTCCTTGGCGCCCAGACAGAGTGGCGTGACGCCGGCCTTGTCCAGCTTGCCCAGGTCGGCGAGGAAGGTCGGCGGCGAGTAGCCGGCACCCGGTGCGGGAACGCCCGCCTTGGCCAGCAGGGCGATGTTGTAGAACAGCATGTTGCCTCGGTGGGCGCTGGTAGGCACCCCGTACTGCTTGCCGTCGATGGTGAGCCCGTCTCGGATGACCGCCGGCAGGGCCGCCGCCAGCCCGCCCTGGCCGTACAGCTCGCTGACGTCGGCGACCTGCCCCTGATCGACATACGCCCGCAGCGATCCGGCGGGGAAGGTCTGCCACACATCGGGCGGGTTCCCGGACAGCAGGCGCTGGGCGAGCACAACCTGGGCATTGCTGCCGCCGCCCCCCGCGACGGCACCATTGGTCACCGTGACTCCTGGATGTGCCGCCCGGTAGGCGTCGAACAGCACGGTGAGGGCCCGCTGCTCCGACCCTGACGTCCACCAGGAGACCACCTCGAGATTGATGGTGGGCACCTGGGTCGAGCCTCGGCCGGGCGCGCACGCGACCGACAGGCACGCGACCACGACGCCGAGTGCGGCGAGGTGGCCTCGGAGGCTCATGACGCACCCGCCTTACTGGTCGCCATCACGGGCTGGTCTTCGGCCCGGAGGTCGTAGAACGCAAACGCCGCGACCACCGCGAAGCACGCGGCCGGAACGAGGAAGGAGACGGCCGGGCTGGTCGCGTCCAGCGTCGCGCCCTGAACCAGAGGCATGATCGCGCCGCCGACGATGGCCATCACCAGTCCGGCGGCGCCGAACTTGGTGGCCGGACCGAGGCCGCGCAGGGCCACCCCGTAGATGGTGGGGAACATGAGCGACAGGCAGAACGAGACCGCGACCAGCGCGATGACCCCGGTGATGTTGGGTGCCGCCATCGCGTAGAGACACAGCAGCACTGCCAGTACAGCGAGCACGGCCAGCACCTTGGTGGCCCGGATCTTGCCGATCACCCAGGTCATCAGGAAGCGGGACAGCAGGAAAATGATCAAGCTGGCCTGCAGCAGGTAGCCGCCGAGCTCCAGACTGCCGTTGATGGCCTGCTCGACGTATTGCAGGAGGTACGTCCACGTGCAGACCTGCGCCGCCACGTTGAAGAACTGCGCCACCACACCGAACCGGTACCGCTTGTTGTTCCAGAGCATGCGGACGAGCGCGCCCTTGCTGGTGTCGCCGACGTCGGGGAACTCCTCGATGATCTTGGGTGCCTTCTGGGTGGCGATCACCAGCCAGATGGCCAGGAGCAGCAGACCGAGCCCGATGTAGGGCCCCATCACCGCGCCCAGCTGCCCCGCGCGGATGACCTGGACCTGCTCCGGCGTGGCCGAGGACAGATCCACCGGTGACTCCAGCTTCGGCAGGATCAGGGTCGCGGCGATCAACACGCCGATGTTGGTACCCAGCGGGTTGAACGCCTGCGCGAAGTTCAGCCGCCGGGTCGCCGTCTCCTCCGGCCCCATGGAGATCACGTACGGGTTGGCCGAGGTCTCCAAGATGGAGCACCCGGCGGCCAGCGCGAACAGCGCGACCAGGAACGCCTCGTAGGTCAGAATCTTGCTCGCGGGATAGAACAGGAACGCCCCGGCGGCGGCCAAGCCGAGGCCGGTCAGCAGCCCGGCCTTGTAGCCGAACCGCTCGTTGATGAAGGCCGCCGGCAGGGCGAGCAGGAAGTAGGCACCGAAGTAGGCCAACTGGACCAGGCTGGCCTGGAACGTACTCATTTCGAAGATGTGCTTGAAGCCGGCGACCATCGGCGTGGTCAGATCGGCGGCAATCCCCCAGGCGGTGAAGCAGCCGATGACGACCGCGAAGAGCAGCCCCATCTTGGGATGAACAAGCGTCGGCTTCGGGGGCTCCGCTCGATCGGCGTCGTGGTTCGAGACTGCGTACGCCATGACGGGTCCATCCCTTGCTCGAGACAACGCCGGTGTGGCCTCGTGGGATCTGCCGTGTGGATCTACGACAGGGCCTTACTCGTTCGACGTATGTCGTCCCGCCCGGCCGTGGACCTAATCACCGTCGGGCCGACCACGTCGGAGGAGCGACCGTAGCGACGGCCAGCAATCGCCGCGAGGGCTGATCGGGTCGTTGCAACGCCGGGAGAAGGTTTCTGAGCGCGGGCCGGCGATCAGTGGTTGTCGAGCGCCGCGAGCAGGTCTTCACGGCCGAACATGCGCGCGGTGTCCAGGGCGGTGGGGTGGCCGGCGCCCGGGTCCGCGCCCGCCGCTACCAGGGCTCGCACCACGTCGTCCTCGCCCTTGAATACCGCGCCGGCCAGCGGGGACTGGCCTCGGTCGTTGAGCCGGTTGACGTCGGCGCCCCGCTCGACCAGCGCGGTCACCGTGGCCGGGTGACCGTGGTAAGCGGCGAGCATGACCAGGGTGTCGCCCTTGTCGTTGGCCAGATCCACCGGGACGCCCGCGTCGAGGTAGGCGGCCAGGGCGTCGGCACGGCCCGCGCGGGCCATCGCGAATATCCGCGTGGCCAGCTCGACGATGCCCGCCTCCGGTGCGTCCGACTGATCGCTCATCACCGGCGAGTCTAGGACGCCTTTTCTTGGAACGCGCTGAGTCCCGGCTCTCCCTGGTCGCGGTCCGCTATGGGGTGATGTGCGCGCCGAGGATCTCTCGGGCGACGGCGGCCGAGCCGGACAGCCGCACCCGAGGATCCTCCAGAGTGGTCCGCTTCCACAGCAGCAGGAGGAGCACATCGGCCGGGCCGGTGATCGTTGCGTCGACGGATTCAGGTGAGAGGTCGGAGCGCTCGGCGAGCGTATAGGTGGTCCCATTCGTCACCTCGATACGCAGGCTGTGGGTGAGCGGCGCCTGGCGCCCCAGGCGCACCTGCCGGGGGTAGAGCATGTCGACCACCTCAGCGACGCCGTCGGCGGCCAGCGCCGGATCGAGCGGTTCCGGCTGGCCTTGGGAGCTTTGGGCATCCCAGCGGTGGATGGCGGTCTCCTGGGCTTGGCGGCGGATCCAGAACGCGGCGGTGGCCGGGGGTGCGATGGTCCAGCACGGCTTCTCCGGTTCGGTGTCGCGCAGCACGTGTTCCAGCGCCGCGGCGCCCTCCTCGAACCAGTGCACCAGTGCTTCCCGGCCCTCCGGCGCAGGTTGCTCAGGGCTGTCGGATCCGGTCAGTACGGCCAGCCGCGCCCACCGGTGCACCCCGCCGAGGTGGGCGGTCAGCGCGGCGAGGTCCCAGCCCGGGCAACCCGGCACCGGCGCCTGAAGGTCGCCGGTCTCGAGCACCTGGCGGAACGCGGCGCGCTCGGCGGCGAACCAGTGCAGGTGCTCGTCCGGCCGGGCGGTACCCGCTGTCATGGTCCGCTCTCCTCTCCTGAAACGCCTCGCCCACCGCCGGGCCGGATTGCCTGCGTTACGCCGCGCGGCCGGTGCGGAAGGCCCGCACTCCCATGCCGGCCATGGGGAGCGCTGGGCGGCGGCCACCAACCAGGTCCGCGACGATGCGACTGGATCCGCACGCCATTGTCCAGCCCATGTGGCCGTGACCGGTGTTGTAGTAGAGGTTGTCGTGTCTGCCTCGGCCGAGGATCGGCGGCCCGTCCGGGGTCATCGGCCGAAGGCAGGCGCGCATCCGGGCGTTGTCCCAGTCCGCCGCATCTCCGAACAGCTCACGACCGGTGGCCAGGATGTTCCCGAAGTCGGCCTCCCGCCAGCCTCGTCCGTAGCCGGCGAACTCGGCGGTCGACGACATGCGCAGCTGCTCCCCCATCCGGGACCACGCGACCAGGGTCTTCTCGTCGACGCCGGGCACGGTCGGAGCCTTTTCCAGGTCCACCACCGGCACGGTGAGCGAGTAGCCCTTGGCCGGATAGATCGGCAAGGATTGACCGGCGGTACGGGACAGGAACGGGCTGCGCACCCCGAGGGCCAGCACGAACGTGTCGGCGGTGAGCGGGCCCTGGTTGGTCTGGACCGCGCTGATCCGGCCCATCTCGGCGACGAAACGCCGCGCGGTCGTGCCCAGTTGGAACTCGACCCCCAGCTCCCGGCACCGCTGGGCGAGGGCCTTGGTGAACTGTTCGGAGTTACCACTGGCGTCCGAGCGGACGTGAATCGCCCGAGCCACCGCCTGCCGGGCAGGGCCGAAGGCGGGGTCGAGTGCGGCGAGCTCCGTGCCGGTCAACGCGTCCATCTTCATCCCGTGCCGTCGCAGCAGCTCCATCTTGGCCCACCCGCGCTCGAATTCGCCCAGGTCCCGGTAGAGATAGCAGGCGCCCTGACTCACCTGCTGGTAGTCGATGGATTCCTCGGCCGCCAGGTGGTCCAGTTCGTCCTGGCTGTACTGGCACAGCCGCAGTTTGACCAGGGTGTTCTCCGCTGCCCGGGTGGTCGTGCATTCGCGGAGGAACTGAGCGCCCCACCAGACCAGTCGGGCGTCCAGGCGAGGCTTGACCCGGATCGCGGTGGCCTCGCCGCGCAGCGACTTGAGCAGCATCTTCGGCGCGACGGGCGAGGCCCAGGCAAAGGAGTGGCCTGGCGCGATCAGTCCGGCATTGCCACCGGTCGCATCCTGGCCTACCTCGGACAATTGATCGACCACGGTCACCTCGTGGCCGTCCCGGGCGAGGTAGTAGGCGGTGGTGACGCCGACGACACCGGCGCCCAGCACCACGGTTTTCATCGGTTGATCACTTCGATGGCGCCGGACATGGCCGCTCCCCTCGAGCCTCAGACGATGCCGTGGTAGGTGGTGGGCACCACCGCGTTATGTACATAGCGGATGAAGCCAGCCCAGTCGAAGACCGGCAGGCCGGTGGCCCGATGCACGGCCTCGGCGTAGGGCGGCAGGTCGCTGCACTCGAACAGGAACGCTCCGACGGAGGGGTCTCGATTCAGCAGGTCAACGGAGGTGGCGACGACTTCCTCGCGGAGCCGGTCCTCATCGAGCGCCCCCAACTCCTGGATGACCACCTCGTTGAAATGGGGCTGGTGGTCCAGCCCCTGGAACACGACTCGACTCAGATCGGTGATGCCGGTGCCGGTCAGCAACCGGTCGGTGATGCCGGAGCCGTTAGCCACCAGCACGCCGAGCTTGCGGCTGGCGCCGAGCATCGACGTCAGCATCGGCACCTGGAGCAGGCTGGACATGAACACCGGGACGTCCACCTTGGCCGCCACCGATCTCTGATAGCAGGCCATGAAGCCGCAGTTGCTGGTGATCGCTCGGACGCCCTCCCGTTCCAGCTGCTGGGCGGCCTCGATGAACAGCGGCTCGAAATCGGTCCCGCGCAGGATGCCGGCACCCGACGCGCCGGGCACGGTCAAGTACCGGACCGGGAAGTCGAACGTGTAAGCGTTGTTGAGGTCGCCGGGAATGAACGGAATGTGCCATTCGGCGCAGAGGATCCCGATCGGATAGCCGTAGCCCACCTGGCCCGGCCGGGCATGGAACACCGCCATCGAGCACTCCTTCCCAGGGCGTCCGAGCACCGAGATTCTGTATACCTGCACGGCGCACCACAGCGACGTACAAACGCAAACACTAGGCGACCGCTGCCGCCATACAGGCGAAGCCGATCAGCGCGAGAACGCCGCGGATGGCATGGAAGCGACGCCAGCGGGCGCGGTAGTGCTCCGCTCCGACCGGGACCTGCCCTTCCGCGAGTCGCCGGAACTTCGAGTTGATCGGTTCCGCGATCACGATCGAGCAGAGGATAACTGCCGCGACCAGCGCGAGGCTGATCCAGCCGAGGAGCTGAGCACGACCATGGCTGCCCAGGGCGAAGACCGCCGCGCCGCCGCAGCTGATCACACCGAGAGCGGGCAGAAGTGGGTCGACCCGGTACAAGGACCGCCGGAAATCGACCGTGTACTGCTCGATCGACATCCGCGCCCAGAGATTCGTGCGCTCCACGCTGAAGATCAGGATCGCCCCGGCCCACAGACCACCCGAGACCAACATCAGCCAGGTGCCGACCTGAACGACGCTCATCCGACACACCTGCTGTCGGCGCGGCACGTCCATCCGCGAAGCCTTCCATGGCTTGCCATGGAGATAGAATATGGCTAGCAATGCAAACCGTCCAGCGCCTTGAGGAGTACCGGCCATGCAGCGCACCGAGTCGATGGGCTACCTGGTCAACCACCTGGCCCGCCTACTGGCCAACGCGTTGCGGGCGCGCACCGCTCCGGAAGGAGTCGTGCCCGGTCAGTTCGCCCAGCTGCTCGCCCTCTACGAGCAGGACGGGGTCACCCAGGCCCAGCTCTGCGAGCAGGTGTCAATTGACCAGTCCACCATGGCCCACACGCTGAAACGGATGGAACGCGACGGGCTCATCCGACGGGTGCCCGATCCGCTCGACGGACGTCGGGCCATCATCGGGCTCACCGAGCGGGCGCGCGAACTCGAGGACAGGCTGACCCGCTCTGCCCAGGAGATCAATGCGCTGACATTGCGCGGGTTCACCGACGACGAAGTATCCCTGTGCTACCACCTGGTCACCCGAATGATCGGGAACCTGGAACCGGGCGCGCCCGGCCAGGCACGCGTCAAGTCACCTGGAAACTAGTACGCTTAGCACGAACAGGTCCAGGATCAGCGGTCGAACTATTGCCCGATCCGTTGATCAAGAGAGCAGCAGGTGGTCGACATGGTGGAGATCCAGCCGGCACGACCGATCGGCCGGGGACGCGTGGCTGACCAGATCCTCGATGACCTGCGGGAGCGCATCCTCAGCGGGGCGCTCCCGGACGGCACCAAGCTGCCGGCCGAACGAGACCTTGCAGTGCAGTACGGGGTCAGTGGGGCCACCGTGCGAGAGGTGATCCGGGCGCTCTCCGCGATGGGACTGATCAGCTCGAAGCACGGAAGCGGTTCGTTGGTCACCGCGCACGGCGACACCCTTATCGGCTTGTCCTTGGCGTCGGTGGCGCGGCTGGAGAAGATGGGGCCAGCCGACGTGCTTGGCATCCTGAATGCGCTACTCGGCCACGCCGCCGAGCTGGCTGCTCGAGACGCGTCAACGGAGGAACTGGCCAGCCTGCGCGAGGCGGCCGAGGCAATCGTGCCCATCACCAGCGTGACCCAGGCGTCCAAGGGCCTGCGGCTCTATCTGCGCACGCTCGCCGAGATCTCGCACAATCCGCTGCTGGCCACGCTCTGTCGGTATCTGATCGACCTGCAGATCGATCTTGCTCTGCAGCGGTCCGGTCGGTCGCTCGCCCCCTGGAAGCAGATAGCCGGGGAGCTGCACACCGAGCGGCTGGACATCGTGGACGCGCTGGATCGCCGCGACCCCGGGCTCGCCAGGCAGCTGACTCGGGCCTACCAGGAGCGGGCTCTCCCGCTGGTCGGCTCGCCGAGGAAGGCCAAGGCGCGCCGAGCCCGTGGTGCCGATCTTTCGCCACTGCTGCGAGCCTGGGCCTAGCCGCAGCGCCACCGATTGAGGTGGGCGGGTCGGGCCTGCTGGTGGCCGACGCAGACCTGGTACTGCTCGCGCAGATCGCGCAGAGGCTGCGCCGGCTGTACCAGCTCTGTGCGGGCTGCCGGCTTGACTGCTCAGTTCGCACGGTGCGTTCTCCCCGCTCCTGGCACCTCGTCTGAGGGTTTATAGATCAACTAGATAGCGAGACACTAGGAGACCTTGACACCGAGAAACCTGCGGTCGAACATCGTGCTTGGAGCCGGCCAAATCTCCGGTAGCCAAGAGCCCACACGAGAGGATCACCGTGCGCCAGCGAAAGCGGCTGACGGAGCTGCTCAGCCAGAAGACCGTGCCGATCGGCATGCAGTGCTTCACCGGCGACCACACCCTCATCGAGGTCCTCGGCGCGACCGGATTCGACTACGTCTGGCTCGACAGCGAGCACACCGCCGTCAACCCCCGTGCGCTCGAAGACACCATGCGCACCTGCGAGGTGGCCGGACTCATCCCGCTGGTCCGAATCCCGGAGCCCACCGACGGCACCTCGGCGCGGCGGGCGCTCGAGGCCGGTGCTGAAGGCGTGATCGTGCCCATGGTGCGATCCGCCGAGGACGTGCGGGGCATCGTCGCCGCGCTGACGTTTCCGCCCGCCGGGCTGCGCGGCCTGTGTCCAGCCCTCCGGGTCCCCGGCTACACGGTCACCGGGTTCAACGGCTACATGCGCGACAACAACGCGGATGTGCTGATCATCCCGATGATCGAGACGGTTGAGGCGCTCGAGAACATCGATGAGATCTGCGCGATCGAGCAGGTCAAGATGCTGGTCTTCGCCAACGGCGAGCTCGCATTTGCCATGGGCGAAGGCCCGACCATGGACAGCAGCTCGAAGGTGCAGGCGGCGCGGAAGACGGTGTTCGCGGCGGCGCAGCGGCACGGCGTCGGAGTGATCGGCGGACCGATGCTGAATCCGACGAAGGACAACTGCGCCAAGGCGCTCGACGACGGCATCTCGATGTTCTGCCTCGGGCTGGACGTTCTCGCGTTCCGCCAGCTCTGTGAGACCACCGTCGCCGCGGCGAACGCGGCCGTCGAAGCGCAGCTGACCTACAACCGGCCGCCGGCTCCGCCGAGCGGTTTTCCGGCCACCTACTGATCACCCACCGGCAACGGAAGGGACATCATGGCAGACCTCAAGCGCTACGTTGTTGGCCTGGACGAGAAGGGAAAATCGGCCGTCGTAATGAGCGGCGTGCCGAACCAGCAGGAACTCAAGGACTACTACCACCGGGCGACCTTGTGGAAGACCAGGGAGACGCCGGTCGACAACAGCATCCCCGGTGACCGGTCACTGGACGGCGGCCCGGCTCGATCCCCGTTCCCCAGCGGCATGCTTGTGCGGGCGCTCGAGCTCTGGCCGGACCCGGACCCAGGAACAGCCCAGAAGATGTTCGTCGAGGTGAACAAGATCGTCGGGCACACCCAAGAGATCAGCGAGGCTGACCGGCAGCGCAGCCCCTCGATGCACCGGACCGACACCCTCGACGTCATCATCGTGGTCCGAGGCGAGATCTACCTGATCCTCGACGAGGAGGAGATCCTGCTGAAGCCGACCGACACAGTGATCGTCCAGGGCACGAACCACGGCTGGAGTAATCGTTCCACCGAGCCGTGCCTCTCCATCGGTGTGATGATCGATGCGATCCCGCGAGAGTGAGAGCTCGAGCAAGGTGTCGCTGTACCTGCTAGCAGGAGTCAAGGACTGCAGCTAGCAGCAAAGCGCGACAACCGCTGGCGGTGATGCGCCGGGTGGACATGTGCCGCGACGCTGTCCATGGCCCCGGCAACGACACTTTCTCGTACCTGGAGTACCGCGGAAGCACCCACGCTGTTGACGTTGCGAGCCCGAGTCGACCTACCGCCGGCGCCTGGACATCACGAGAGAGGCACCCGACGCCATGGCTGTCAGGACCGTTCCCACTCC
>Ga0137412_10002784_pt1 | contig 13858 bp, 15 predicted proteins | sample CZODoug2_1_16fun_FD_122160 | JGI IMG/M metagenome (GOLD analysis project Ga0137412, IMG submission 122160) | Vadose zone soil fungal communities from Angelo Coast Range Reserve, California, USA - CZODoug2_1_16fungal (Hybrid Assembly) | ecosystem: Environmental > Terrestrial > Soil > Vadose zone... | reverse complement strand
CGAGCGCGCGAGCTTCGCGCTCTCCGCGTGATACGAGCCGCGCTGGTCGCAGTTGAAGCCGTGCCCCGCCGGGTAGATGAAGGACTGCGCGCCCGGGTGCTGCGCCGCGGCTTTCTTCGCGGCGTCGATCGGGATCGACTGATCGGTCTCGCCCCAGTGGAACATCACCGGGCACTTCGGCTTCTCGCCGGCATTGTTCGGGATGCCGCCGCCGTAATAGCACACGGCGCACGCCAGGCTCAGCAAGCGCGCCGCCGCCATCCACGACACCGTCCCGCCCCAGCAGTAGCCGACGATGCCGACCTTGCCCGAGGATTTCACGTTGTCCCTCCCCGCCCCGGCGTCCAGCATCACCTTGTCCCATTGCATCTTCGGGATAAAGGCGCGGCCCCTTTCGATATCCGCCGGCGCGTAACCGATGTCGAGCCCGCGCTCGACGCGGTCGAAGAACGCCGGCGCGACGGCGAGATAGCCGTCGGCTGCGTAGCCGTCGGCGACGCTCCGGATATGGCCGTTCACCCCGAATATCTCCTGCACCACGATCAGGCCACCGCGCGGCTTGCCCTTGGGCTCGGCGCGGTAGGCGGAGAGTTTGTGGCCGTCCGAGGCGGTCAGTTCGATCATCTTGCCCACTTTTTGTCTCCTGTAGCGTGTATTTGCGGGAGCGCAAAGTGTACTTCGTCTTTGGCATAATGTCGCCGTACCCGCTGCAGGAGCCGCCGCCATGCCCGTCACCGAGCTGAACCACTTCCTCATCCGCGCGAACGACCTCGAGCGCACCAAGGACTTCTACTGCAAGGTGCTCGGCTTCGAAGTGATGCCGCGGCCCGACTTCCCGTTCCCCGGGTACTGGCTGGGCGTGAACGGCAGGATCCAGGTGCACATGGCCCAGGGAGGCGTGCCGAACTCCGAGCTCTACTACCTCGGCAGCCCGAAGAACGCCGCGAAGGACAATTCCGGCGTGATCGACCACGTCGCGTTTCTCGCGACCGACCCCGAGAAATTCCTGAAGCACTTGAAGACGGTCGGCGTTCCCTGCCGGCCGCGGAATTTCCCCGAGTCGCAGCTCTACCAGCTCTTCATCAAGGATCCGGACGGGCTGACGATCGAGCTCAACTTCTTCGGCATCACGAAGGCGCCGGACTGGGGCGGGGAGGACTACTCCCGCATGCCGCGCGCAGCGGCGGCGAAAAAAAAGCCGGCGAAGGCCAAGGCCGCGGCGTAATGAACGCCCCCGACAAGGGCGCGCGCAGCTTCGCCGGCGTCTCCTACGAGGACGCGATCGGGCGCGCCCGCGCGCTCGTGCCTGCGCTGCGCGAACGCGCGGCCGGGGCCGAGAAGGCGCGCATCATGCCGCCGGAGACGATTGCAGACCTGCACGCGAGCGGTATCCTTCGCTCGATGCAGCCGAAGCGCTGGGGCGGGATGGAGTTCGATTTCGTCGCCTACGTCGATTTCTGCTACGAGCTCGCGCTCGGCTGCGCTTCGACCGCCTGGAATTTCGGCAATCTGCAGGTGCACCACTGGATGCTGGCGATGTACGAGGAGCGCGCGCAGGAGGAGGTCTGGGGCGCGGATCCCGAGGCGCTGATCGCATCCGGCATCGCCTTTCCGCAGGGGCGCGCGAAAAAGGCCGAGGGCGGCTACGTCATAAGCGGAAAGTGGAATTTCTCGAGCTGCTCGAACATCGCCGAATGGGACATGCTCGCGGTCACGGTGCGCGACGGCGATCGGCCCGTCGACTACCGCATGTGCCTGCTGCACAAGTCGCAGTACGAGGTCGTCGACGACTGGCAGGTGCTCGGGATGCGCGCGACGGGCAGCATGACCGTCGTCGCGAAGGACGTCTTCGTCCCCGAGTACAAGGCGCTTTGCATGCTGGATGCGCGCGGCGGCGACAGATTTCCCGGCGCGAAGAGCAATCCCAACCCGGCCTACCGCGTGCCGCTCTCGGCGCTCGGCGGACACGGGATCGGCGCCTGCGCGGTCGGCAACGCTCAAGGCGCGCTCGAGCTCGCCATCGCAGCCGTGAAAGAGCGCAGCACCAATTACACCGGCGCGAAGATGCGCGACTTCCAGGCGGTGCAGCTGCGCGTCGGCGCGGCCGGAGCGAAGATCGACGCCGCGCGCCTCGTCCTGCGCAACGACTGCATCGAGGCGCAGGAAATCGCGAACCGGCGGGTGATCGCGGATGCGCAGACGAAGCTGCGCTTCAAGCGCAATCTCGCCTACGCGGTCGGCCTCGCCACCGAGGCGGTGGACATGCTGCACGCCATGGCGGGTGCGAACGGCATCTACGAGACCACTCCGCTCGAGCGCATCTTCCGCGACGCGCATTCCCTGGCGGGCCATATCAGCTTCAGCTTCGACGCGCAGGCCTCGGGCTGGGGCTTCGCCGCGCTCGGCGGCGAAGTCAACAACCCGACGCTCTGACAGGAAATCGCGCCGGCCTAGGTTGCCGCAGTTCTCCTCTCCCGCGCGAGCATCAGCCGCCGGTACAGAAACACGCTCGCCGCGACGCTGAGGACGCACCAGCCGGACATGACGGCCGGTATCCCGGCCAGGATTTTCGCGATCGATGGCCTGAGCATCACGCTCCACGCCAGATACATTCCCAGCCCGCCGAATGCGGCCCACCGGCGTTCGGCATTGCGCCAGCTCACGCCCTCGACGCAAACGGCGACGATGGCGAGCATCACCGGAAAGGACGCGATCAGATCGACGAGGTAATGCTCGCCCAATGCCAGGGTCGAGGCGGCGATCACGAGCGCGTAGGCGAGGAACGCGATGCGCACCGGCCAGCGGCAATGTGCGGTGAGAAGGACCGTCAGAAGCGCCCATCCCCAATGCATCGAGGGGAATGCATTTCTGGGGCTGAAGCCCGGCGCGGTGGCAAGCAGCTCCGGCGCGCCTTCCAGGAGCGGATCGAGCTTGCCGGGGAAAGCGGGTCCGAACGCATAGACCGGGCCGCTCACGGGCGTGATCGAATAGGCGGCGGCCGCAACGAAGCCGCAGACGAACAGTCCCTTCAGAAGCCCGAAAGGCATTCTCGCGGGATTGCGGGATTCGATCCCGAAGACGGCCGCCATCGCGAGCGGGAGCGCTTCATAGGCGATGGCGAAGATCCGGCGGACGGCTGCGTTTTCGCGCACCGCGTTCCATGCCCAGGCGCTGGGCGAAAACCCGAACGCCGCCGCATCGAGCTCGAGCGCGCTCCAATCGAGCACCGGCGCGGCATGCGCGGAGGAAAAAAGCAGGAAGGTTTTGGTAACCAGGCCAAACCCGATGAAGATGAGAATGCCGCGCACGAGGTAGGCGGCGGTATCCTTTTGAACGGAGCTCTCCGAGTAGATCCATTGATGGACAAGGAATCCCATCATGACCAGTCCTGCTCCGGAAAAAAAACTGTAGAGATACAGCCACCACAGCGGCGTTCCGAGGACGAGCTGGTACGCCGCGGTGAGGACGATCCCGATCCCGGCCAGCGCAAGCTTCAGCTTCACGCTCCACGGGGAGGACGCAAGAACGACGAACAGGGCGACTTGCCAGAAGCCCGCAAAACCGTCGATCCAGGCGCGCGGATCCGCTTCGCCGGTGTTGAGCAGGGAAAAAAGCACCCAATGCACCGGATAAGGCGTCCAGCCGATCAGCCACAGGCCGTAAAGCGCGGCCAGCGCGACCGACAGCGCGACGAAGGGCCCTTTCAGCGGACGCAGCTCGGTCACGGCCGCAGTCATGGAGCTAGCGTCCCCACTCGGTTCCCATGTTGTCGTCGGTGATCGGGACGAGGCCCGCGGAGCGCGCCCGGAGGCTCTGGTCGGTCTCCAGCCACTCGTGGCGCAGCCTCGCGCCGAGCGCATCGAGAAGCCGCCTGTCCTCCGCGCGGTCCGGTTCGACGACGCGCTCGCCGCCGACGACGTAATTCTCCAGCATCCGCCGCCACATCCCGGCGTCGAACGACAGCGCCGCGTCGCTGCAGGCGACGAAGTTGGCGAAGCGCAGCGTGTGAGGAAAGACCTGGGTCGCCGTCCGCACCGCCCGATCCGAGCCGGTGGTATTGAAGTAAAAGACCCCGCCCTTCTCGAGATGCGATTTGACGAGCTCGAGAAACTCCGCGGACAGGAGGTTGGTGACGTTTGCGCGCCAGTGGGAGGTCGTGTTGGAAATGATCGCGTCGAACCGGCGGCCGCGATTGCGCACGAGCCAACGCCGGCCGTCGCCGATCTCGATCCGCACCTTGGGATGTTTGAGCAGGCCTGAAACGATCGGATAGCGAGGGAGCAGCTCCAGGTAGCCGGGGTTGATTTCCACGATCGTGAGCCGCTCCACGCCGGGATGATCGGCTATGACCGCGGCCCAGGATCCGGAGCTGAGCCCGATCATCAGCACTTCGCGCGGGCGCGGATGCAGGGCGGCGAACGCGTAGGCGCGCACGATGCCGTTCCTGTCGCTGCGCAGCGAGGTGTTGAAGCCTCCGTCGTAGCTGCCCCCGCCGTAGATCGAGCCGTCCGCGGTGACGGTGATGACGCCGCTCTTGTTCTCGACTACGTGCGCGAATGCTTCGCCCGGCCGGTAGCCGCCCTTGAATTGCAGCTTCTCGTAGAGGGATCCATACAACGCGGGCGCGTACACGGCGAAAGCCAGGCCGACCGCGGCGAATGCCGCAAGCTGCGCGGCGAGCCGCCGGCCGGGACGCTCCCTGAAGACGGCGAGCAGACCCGCCGCCGCAAGGCTGGCGAGCGCGAGCGAAAGGGCGACCCGCCACAGGGGCCAGAAATCCAGAAGCCAGAATCCCGTCCCCAGGCTTCCTGCGGCAGCGCCGAGAATATTCGCGAAATACACGAAGGCGATCCGTCCGCCCGAGCGCGCGTCCGGCGGAATCGTCGCGTGGCTCACCAGCGGGAAAACGGCGCCGAGCAAACCGGCGGCCGCGACGACGAGCGGCAGCGTGATCTGCCACACCTCGACGACGGTAACGAATCCCGCGATGGCCGGCGGGACGAGAAACGCGAGCGCGCTCGCGGCGAAGAGATAGGACACGGCCTGCAGCGGCACGGAGCGCACGTTCTCGTCGCCGTCGCGGCAAAGGCCGCGGGCCGCCGCCGAGCCGAGCGCGATCCCCAGGAGATACGCACCCAGCATCAGGGCAAAGGCGTCCGCCGCTCCGCCCGTGGTGAAAGACAGAACCCGGTACCAGATGATCTCGTGCGAGAGCGCAACGAAGCCGGAAAGGAACGCGAGCCCGAACGCCAGGTTCACGCTGCGGTCTTCCGGCGCAGAAAGGCCCCGAGCACGCACGCAGCCACGGCGAAGTTCACGCCGACGGCGAGCCTGACCGCGCCTTCCTGTCCGAGGTGAGCGAAAACAAATGCGCTGGCGGCGACGCAGCCGGCGGCCGATCCGAAGGTATTGACGAAATAGAGCATGCCCACCGAGCGTCCGACGTTGCGCGTGCGTCCGACCGCGTAGGCGGCGAGCATCGGCAGAGTCGCCCCCATGAGGATCGTGGGGAACAGCAGGATTGCAAAGGCGACGAATCCCACTTCCAGCTGCAGGGCATCGGAGGTGACGGAGGCGACCCAGCGGAAAAGCTGCAGCGAGCCCAGCCCGAAGGCGCCGATCAGGAGCTCGGCGATCCCGAAGAGCACCGGCAGCGACCAGCGGGCGCTGCGAGACAGCGCACCGCCCATGAGGCCTCCGATTCCGAGCCCGAGCATGAAAACGGTGACGACGATCGTGACCGACTCGGAACTGGTGCCGTAAATGGTGAAAAGCGAGCGCTGCCAGATGAGCTGATAGAGGATCGCGGCGAACCCGGAGAGGAAGAAGACGAGGTGCAGGAGCCCCTCGGAAAACAGCCAGGACGCAGGACGCGCAGATGGCATCAGCACGGGCGAGGATATCCCGGCCGGGCAAGTCGGTCAATCGCCGGAGGCGCCCGGAAGTCCATCCCGAGGTCCTGAGGTAATATACTTTTGCGTTCCGATTCCAAAACAAAACATGAAACTCTGCCGCTACGACAACAACCGCCTGGGCATCGTCGAAGGCGACGAGGTCCTGGACGTGAGCAAGGCGCTCGGCGTCATTCCGCGGCCGGACTGGCCGATCGCGCAGGGCGATCCCCTGATCGCGAATTTCAAGCGCGTGATCGCCGCGGCGAAGAAGCTCGCGCCCCGGGCGAAGAAAAAGCCGCTGGCGAAGGTGAGGCTGCGCTCGCCCGTGCCCAATCCCGGAAAGATCATCGGCGCGCCGATCAACTACGACGATCACATCGCCGAATCGGTCAAGGACCCGGGCATCGCGCACGGGCGCACCAACATCCAGAAGGGCATCGGCGACTGGGGCCTGTTCCTCAAGGCGAATTCCTCCCTGATCGGCTTCGGGGAGGAAATACGCCTGCGCTGGCCCGAGCGGCGCAACGACCACGAGGTCGAGCTCGCGCTCGTCATCGGCAGGCGCGCCAACAAGATCCCGAAGGAAAAGGCGCTCCAGTACGTGTGCGCCTACTCGATCGGCCTGGACATGACGGTGCGCGGGCCCGAGCTGCAGTGCTTCAGGAAGTCGATCGACACCTACAGCGTGCTCGGGCCCTGGCTCGTCACCGCCGACGAGATCGGCGATCCCAACAACCTCGATCTCTCGATCAAGGTGAACGGCGAGCTGCGCCAGAATTCGAACACGAAATATCTCGTCTACAACGTCGAGCGGCTGATCGAGTTCGCCTCGTCCATGTACACGCTGCATCCCGGGGACATCATCATGACCGGAACGCCCGCGGGCGTCTCCCCGGTGAAGCCGGGCGATCTATTGCACGCGTATGTCCAGGGAGTAGGTGAAAGCGATGTCCGGATTGCAGCGTCGTACGCCTGAAGCGGCCCGTGCCTGATCGCCTGGCAGCGGTTGCCCGCATCGAAGAGATCGGAGGGCCCATGCCCGTCACGGAAAAGTCCCTGCTGACCGCCGAGCTGCGGCTCGACGTCCAGGAGTTCTACGCGCGCTACGCCGAATGCCTCGACGGCGGCAGGCTGCAGCAGTGGCCGGAGTTCTTCGTGGATTCCTGCACCTACCGCGTCACGACGCGGCGCAACCTGCGCCTGGGACCGGATGAGCATCTCGTGTCGCTTTCCACCCGCAGCACCCTGCGCGACAGGATCGTCGCGATCGGGCAGTCCGAGGATTACGAGCCGCACACGCAGCGGCACACCATTTCGAACTTCCGCGTTCAGGCCGCCTCCGGCGAGGAATTGCGCGTGCAGGCGAACTTCCAGATCCTGCGCACTTTCCCGGAGAAGCGCACGGAGCTTTTCGTCTCGGGCTGCTACGACGACCGCATCGTGATCGCCGGCAGCCGCCTCACCTTCAGGGAAAAACTCTGCGTGCTCGATTCGGAGATCCCGCCCGAATCGATGCTCTACCCGATCTGACCGGGCGAAATCCGGCGGATCCGCGCCGTTTTTGGCCGCGCGCGTTTGACGGGCATGTCTCTTTCCCTATAAAATTCTGCGGTTTTGCAGCTGGAGTTGGGCGTGTGGCGGATTTTCCGCCCGATAATCGGGCTGCAGGTTTTGTGCACCGCTGCCGCAAGCCTGTTGTCGGCCTGGCTCGCCGGAATACACGGCGCGATCTCCGCCGCGTTGGGGGGCTCGATAGGAATCATCGCCGGGCTGGCTTTTGTGGCAGTGGCTGCACGCAGCAGATCGAAATCTGCAGGGGGGGCGTTGTACGCTGCGTTGAGGGCGGAGGCCGTCAAGGTGGCGCTCATGCTTGTCCTATTGTGGATCGCGTTGGCGACGTACAGGGACGTCGTCGCAATCGGGCTGATCGGATCGTTCATCGCCACGGTCCTGATTTTCACCATGGCGGTATGGGTTCGCGAAAAGTAGGATTCAGAAAGAGCTTCCCGCAATGGCCGCCGAGCATGAACTGACGCCGACCTCCTACATCGGCCATCACCTCAGTTTCCTTCAGCACCCGGTGGGCGAAGGCCCGTTCTGGATGCTGAACGTGGATTCGCTCGCGACCTCGGCGCTGCTCGGCGTCGTCAGTCTCGGTTTTCTCTGGTGGGTGGTGCGCGGCGCCACGTCCGGCGTGCCCAACAAGCGCCAGGCCTTCGTCGAGATCCTCTTCGAATTCGTCGACAACCAGGCGAAGGACATCTTCCACGGCGACCGCAGGTTTATCGCGCCGACCGCGCTGACCGTGGGCCTGTGGGTGCTGCTCATGAACGCCATGGATTTCCTGCCGGTGGACATCATGGCGTGGTTCACGCATTTTTTCGCGCCGCACGGGTTCCGCATCGTTCCCACCGCCGACGTCAACACGACTTTCGCGCTGGCGCTTTCGGTGTGGCTCCTGATGATCTATTTCTCGATCGCGGTGAAGGGCCTGGGAGGCTGGATACACGAGCTGTTCTGCACGCCCTTCGGCGCGAACGTGCTGCTGTGGCTGCCGAATCTCCTGTTCAACATGGTCGAGTACATCTCCAAGCCGCTGTCGCACTCGCTGCGGCTGTTCGGCAACATGTACGCGGGCGAGATCATCTTTCTCCTGTTGTGGATGATGGCGGGCGCCGGCCTTGCCGGCACCCTGCTCGCCGTCCCGCTCGGCCTGGTCTGGGCGATCTTCCATGTCCTGATCGTCGCGCTGCAAGCCTACATATTCATGATGCTCACCGTGGTCTACATATCGATGGCGCATGAGAGCCATTGATCAACTGAAGCTCCAGAAAGGGAATCCATAATGGAAAAACTCCAACTCATCGCCCTCGTCCAGGCCTACACCGGGGTGGGAATCGGCCTTATGGTCGGGCTGGGCGCGCTCGGCGCCTGCGTCGGCGTGGGCATCATGTGCAGCCGCTTCCTCGAGGGCGCGGCGCGCCAGCCGGAGATGATCCCGGCGCTGCAGGCCAAGGTGTTCCTGCTGCTCGGCCTGATCGACGCCTCGTTCATCATCGGCCTCGGGATCGGCATGTTCTTCGCGTTCGCCAACCCGCTGCTCGGCGCGCTGGGCGGCTAGGTGACGCGAACCTGATGCGGGTGCCCGACGGCTTCTCCAGGATCCACACATGAACCTCACCCTGACCCTGATCGCGCAGGCGCTCGCCTTTGCGCTCTTCATCTGGTTCACGGTCAAGTTCATCTGGCCGCCGCTCATGCGCGCGATCGAGCAGCGCCAGAAGCAGATCGCCGACGGCCTCGCCGCGGGCGAGCAGGGCAGGCGCGAGCTGGAGGAGGCGGGCAAGCGCGCGCACGAAGAGCTCGCCAAGGCGCGCGAGCGCGTCGGCGAGATCATCGGTTCGGCGGAAAAGCGCGAGGCGCAGATGCTGGACGAGGCGAAGGCCGCCGCCAAGGCCGAGGCCGAGCGCATCCTCGCCGCGGCCAGGGCCGACATCGACCAGCAGATCGCCCGCGCCAGGGAAATGCTGAGGGAGCAGGTCGCCGCGCTCGCCGTCGCCGGCGCGGAGAAAATCCTCCGCCGCGAAGTGAACGCGCAGACCCACGCCGAGCTGCTCGGCCAGCTCAAGAAGGAAATCTGACCATGGCCGAGACGGCGACCGTCGCGCGGCCCTACGCCGAAGCCGTGTTCGGGCTCGCGGAAAAGGCGGGGGCCTTTGCCCCGTGGCAGGACATGCTCGCGACCATGGCGCGGGTGGCGGCGCATCCGGACATGCGCTCGTGCATCTCCAACCCCAATCTCGGCGCGAAGCAGCTCTACGACCTGTTCATGGCGCTGTGCAAGGAGGATTTTCCCGCCGATGCGCGCAACTTCGTGCGCGTGGTGATCGCCAACGACCGTCTCGCGCTGCTGCCCGAGGTCCACCGGCAGTTCGTCGAGCTGAAGAACGAGCGCGAGGGCGTCGTCGAGACCGAGATCCTCACGGCCTTTCCGCTGGACAACGCGCAGATCAACAGTCTCGTCGCGGACATCGCGCGGCGCCTGAAGCGCAGGGTGCAGCCGCGCGTCACCCTGGACAAGGAGCTGATCGGCGGCGTGCGCATCACCGCCGGCGACGAAGTGATCGACTACTCGGTGCGCGGCAAGCTCGAAGACATGGCCGCGGCGCTGAAAGGGTGAACACATGACTGCGATTCGTCAATTTGCAATCCCCTCCTTGGACAAGGAGGGGTGGCGCGAAGCGCCGGGGTGGTTCGACGCGATGGCATACCACCCCGCCGGCTGCGCCGGCACCCCTCCTCAAGTGAGGAGGGGATGGAAAAGCCACCGGGAGCAACGATGCAACAACTGAACCCATCCGAAATCAGCGATCTGATCCGCAGCAAGATCCAGAATCTTTCGCTGGCGTCGGACGTGCGCAACCAGGGGACGGTCGTGACCGTCACCGACGGCATCTGCCGCATCTACGGCCTGTCGGAGGTGATGCAGGGCGAGATGCTGGAGTTCCCGCAGAACACCTTCGGCCTCGCGCTCAACCTCGAGCGCGATTCGGTCGGATCGGTGATTCTCGGGGCGTACGAACACATCACCGAGGGCGACACGGTGAAGTGCACCGGACGCATTCTCGAGGTGCCCGTCGGGCCGGAGCTGCTCGGGCGCGTGGTGAATTCGCTCGGCCAGCCGATCGACGGCAAGGGCCCGGTCGCGACCAAGCTCTCCGAGCCGATCGAGAAAATCGCGCCCGGGGTGATTCACCGCAAGTCGGTCTCGCAGCCGGTGCAGACGGGCCTGAAGGCGATCGACGCCATGGTGCCGATCGGCCGCGGCCAGCGCGAGCTGATCATCGGCGACAGGCAAACGGGAAAAACCGCGGTTGCCATCGACACCATCATCAACCAGAAGGGCAAGGACCTGATCTGCGTCTACGTCGCGATCGGCCAGAAGGCCTCGACCATCGTGAACGTGGTGCGCAAGCTCGAAGAGCACGGCGCCATGGCCTACACCATCGTGGTCGCGGCCTCGGCCTCGGAGTCGGCGGCGATGCAGTACATCGCCCCCTACTCCGGCTGCACCATGGGCGAGTACTTCCGCGACCGCGGCCAGGACGCGCTCATCATCTACGACGATTTGACCAAACAAGCGTGGGCGTACCGGCAGATCTCGCTCTTGCTGCGCCGCCCGCCGGGACGCGAGGCGTACCCGGGCGACGTGTTCTACCTGCATTCGCGCCTGCTCGAGCGCGGCGCGCGCGTAAACGAGGAATACGTCGAGAAGTTCACGAAAGGGCAGGTCAAGGGCAGGACCGGATCGCTGACCGCCCTCCCGATCATCGAAACGCAGGCGGGCGACGTGACCGCCTTCGTGCCGACCAACGTGATCTCGATCACCGACGGCCAGATCTTCCTCGAGACCGATCTGTTCAACGCCGGTGTCCGGCCCGCGATCAACGCGGGGATCTCGGTGTCGCGGGTCGGCGGAGCGGCGCAGAGCAAGATCATGAAGCGCCGCGACACGGGCGGCGGCGTGCGCCTCGCGCTCGCGCAGTACCGCGAGCTCGCGGCCTTTGCGCAGTTCGCGTCCGACCTCGACGAAGCGACGAGAAAACAATTGGAACGCGGCCGTATGGTGACCGAGCTGATGAAGCAGCCGCAGTACCAGCCGCTCCAGGTATGGGAAATGGCGCTCACGCTCTTCGCCGTGAACAACGGCTACTACGACGACATCGAGGTCAAGAAGGCGCTGTCGGCCGAGAAATCGATGCGCGACTACATGAAGGACAAGTACGCGTCGCTGGTGAAGGCCATGGAAGACAGGAAGGACCTCTCCGCCGACGAGGAGAAGGCGCTCAAGGCTGCGATCGAGGACTGGAAAAAAAGCGGGAGTTTCTAGAACCTGTTCCCTCTCCCGCTTGCGGGAGAGGGTTAGGGTGAGGGTGAGATGCCGGGAACAAAAGAAATCAGGGTGAAGATCAAGAGTGTGCAGAACACTCGGAAGATCACCAAGGCGATGGAGATGGTCGCGGCCTCGAAGATGAGGAAGGCGCAGGAGCGCATGCGCCACGCGCGCCCCTACGGCGAGAAGATCCGCAACGTCGCCGCGCATATGAGCCATGCGAACCCCGAGTACCGCCATCCCTTCCTCGTCGAGCGCGACACGGTAAAGCGCATCGGCATGATCCTCATCACGACCGACAAGGGCCTGTGCGGGGGCCTGAACACCAACGTGCAGCGCCTCGCGCTCTCGAAGTACAAGGAATGGCAGGGCCAGGGCGAGGAGATGGATGCCTGCTGCATCGGCAACAAGGGCTTCGGCTTCATGCAGCGCCTTGGAGCGAACGTGCTGTCGCACGTGGTGCAGCTCGGCGACCGGCCGCAGATGGACAAGCTCATCGGCGCGGTGAAGGTGATGCTGGACGCGTATACAAAAGACAGGTTCGATCGCCTCACGCTCTTCTACACGCGCTTCATCAACACCATGAAGCAGGAGCCGGTGATGGAGCAGCTGCTGCCGCTTTCGGGGGAGCGCCTGGGCGCGCCCACGGGGTCCTGGGACTACCTCTACGAGCCCGACGCGAAAGTCGTGCTCGACCAGGTGCTCACGCGCTACATCGAGGCGATCATCTTCCAGGCGGTGAGCGACAACATGGCCTCGGAGCAGAGCGCGCGCATGGTCGCGATGAAAGCCGCCTCGGACAACGCCGAGACCCTGATCGACGAGCTCACGCTCGTCTACAACAAGAACCGCCAGGCCGGGATCACGAAAGAGATCTCCGAGATCGTCGGCGGAGCGGCGGCGGTATGAAGAAACATACGAACAATCCCCTCCTCCACCCCGCCCGCTTCGCGGGCACCCCTCCTCAAGATGAGGAGGGGATGGGAGGGGAAACTGAATTTGGAATGTACCAATAGGAAAACGTCATGGCAGAAGCCAAAGCATCCGGAACCATCGTTCAATGCATCGGCGCGGTGGTCGACATCGAATTCCCGCGCGACGCGATGCCCGGGATCTACGACGCGCTCGTGCTCGAGGACGCGGGAACGAAGAGCTTCGCCGAGAAGGGCCTCACCTTCGAAGTCGAGCAGCAGCTGGGCGACGGCATCGTGCGCTGCATCGCGCTCGGCTCCTCCGACGGCCTGAGCCGCGGCATGAAGGTGCGCGGCACCGGGGCGCCGATCTCGGTGCCGGTGGGCAAGGGCACGCTCGGCCGCATCATGGACGTGCTCGGGCGGCCCATCGACGAGGCCGGCCCGATCAAGAGCGAGGAGCGCCGCTCGATCCACCGCGCCGCGCCCAAGTTCGACGAGCTTTCGCCTTCCGTCGAGCTGCTCGAGACCGGAATCAAGGTGATCGACCTGATCTGTCCCTTCGCGAAGGGCGGGAAGATCGGCCTCTTCGGCGGCGCCGGGGTCGGCAAGACGGTGAACATGCTCGAGCTGATCAACAATATCGCGACTCAGCACAGCGGGCTTTCGGTGTTCGCGGGAGTGGGCGAGAGAACGCGCGAGGGCAACGACTTCTACCACGAGATGGCGGAGGCGCAGGTCATCAAGCTCGACAACCTGGAAGAGTCCAAGGTGGCGATGGTGTTCGGGCAGATGAACGAGCCGCCGGGGAACAGACTCCGCGTGGGACTCACGGGGCTGACGATGGCGGAGTATTTCAGGGACGAGGGGCGCGACATCCTGTTCTTCGTCGACAATATCTACCGCTTTACGCTCGCGGGAACCGAAGTGTCCGCGCTGCTGGGACGGATGCCGTCTGCCGTCGGCTACCAGCCCACCCTTGCCGAGGAAATGGGACGGCTGCAGGAGCGCATCACCTCGACCAAGACCGGCTCGATCACCTCGATCCAGGCGGTGTACGTGCCCGCCGACGACCTGACCGATCCGTCGCCCGCGACCACCTTCGGGCACCTGGATGCAACGGTGGTGTTGTCGCGCGATATCGCCTCGCTCGGGATCTA
>Ga0137412_10002783_pt1 | contig 13859 bp, 11 predicted proteins | sample CZODoug2_1_16fun_FD_122160 | JGI IMG/M metagenome (GOLD analysis project Ga0137412, IMG submission 122160) | Vadose zone soil fungal communities from Angelo Coast Range Reserve, California, USA - CZODoug2_1_16fungal (Hybrid Assembly) | ecosystem: Environmental > Terrestrial > Soil > Vadose zone... | reverse complement strand
ACCTGCGGATGCAGCGGCGAACCACCGGCATGCGCCGCCCGCAACGCCTCGGCCAGCTCGACCGGGCCGACGTCCTTGAGCAGATAGCCGGCCACCCCGGCCCGTACCGCCGGGATCACCATGTCCTGCCCGGCGAAGCTGGTCAGCGCCACCACCTTGATGTCGGGATGGTGCTCCTTGAGCCGGCGGGCCGCCTCGACTCCGGTCATCCCGGGCAGCACCAGGTCCAGCACGATGACGTCCGGCAGCAGCCGCGGCACCAGGGCCAGGGCCTGCTCGCCGGATCCGGCCTCGCCGACCACCTGCATATCGGGCTGCAGATCCAGGAACGAGCGCAGCCCGGTGCGCACCATCTCGTGATCGTCGACGAGCATGATCTTGATCAGCGCCTCAGCAGCCACCGGCCACCTCCGCGGTCACCGTGGTGCCCGCGCCCGGCTCGGTCTCGATGTGCAGAGTGCCGCCCAACGCCTCGATCCGGTCGCGCATCGAGGTCAGGCCGAGCCGGCGCGAGGCCGCCTGGGTGGCCGGCAGGTCGAAACCGCGCCCGTTGTCAGCCACCACCGCGCGGGTCGAGCGCTCGGTGGACCGCAGCGTCACCGAGATCGCCGTCGGCTCGGCGTGCTGCAGCGCATTGGCCAGCGCCTCATTGAGTACGTAGAGCAGCTCCCGCTGTACGGCGGCGGGTAGCGGCACCGGCCCGCCGCCGACCTGCAGCGTGATCGGCACGTCATGCACCCGCTGGGCCAGCTCGACCCGGTGCCGCAGTGCGCTGACCAGGCCGTCGCGGCCGAGGTCGACCGGCCGCAGCGTCTCCACGAGCGAACGCATCTCGTCCCGGGCGGCGGCGCCGAGCATGCGGACCCGGTCGAGCTGTTCCAGCAGCCGCGGGTCCTCGCCGGCGACGGTCACGGCCGCCTCGGTCGCCAGGGTCAGCCCGAACAGCGTCTGGGTCACCGAATCATGCAGGTCGCGGGCGAGGCGGGTGCGCTCCTCGGCCACGGCCAGCTCCCTGGTCCGCTCCAGCCGCTGTGCATTGACGATCGCCAGCGCCGCATGCGCGGCCAGCGTCTCCACGATCCGCTGGTGCTCGGCGGTGAACTCGGGATCGCCGGCCAGGCCGGCCAGGTAGAGCTCGGCCAGAATGTCGCCGCCGGCGACGATCGGTACGCCGAGAAAGGCCTGCATTTCCGGGTGTGCGCCGGGCCAACCGACGAACCGCGGATCCGACCGGATGTCGGTCAGCCGTACCGACTTGGTCTCCTGCAGCAGTACGCCCAACAGGCCATGCTGCCTGGGCAGCTCACCGATCGCCTTCCAGGTCGCGCTGTCCACGCCACTGGTCAGAAACGTGGTGAACCCGTCGGACCCGTCCGGCACGCCGACCGCCGCATAAGGTGCGCCGACCAGCTCCCGGGCCGCGTTGAGGACCAGCCGGAACACCCGCTCGGTGCGGCGCTCGGCGGCCGCGGCCAGCGCCACGTCCAGCAATCGCCGGAGTACGGCGGCTTCGTCGGTCGACACGGTCCCATCTTGGCACTGTGCCCGAGAGGTCGGCGGACCCGACGACCCGACCCGACTCGGCTAACTCACCCGGCTCCCCGTTCGTGATCATGAAGTTTGTCGAGCAACACACCGCCGACACGCCGACAATGCGCTCGTTAACTTCATGATCACGGATGGAAACGCATCAGCGGCGGGGGTCGAGCGGGGCCAGCGCGGGATCGGCGGGCTCGCCGGCGACGAGATCGGCCACCAACCGGCCACTGACCGGGCCGAGCGTGACTCCCCACATGCCGTGCCCGCCGGCCACGTAGACCCCTTCGGTGCGGGTCGGGCCGAGCACCGGCAGCCCGTCGGCGGTGAGCGGCCGCGGGCCCACCCACTGGTCGGCCACCGAGCTCCAGTCGGCACTGGGCAGGACCGCCCGGGCCCGCGCGGCGAAGCGGCGCGCGTGGCTGGCCACCGGTGGGCGGTCGGCCGGCCACAGCTCCATCAGGCTCGTCACCCGCAGCCGATCGCCGATCGGTGCGCAGGCGATCCGCGGTCCGGGAAAGTTGAGCATGCCGCTGGGCAGCGTCGGCGTGCGCACACTGAAGCTGTAGCCACGACCGGGATGCATCGGCACCCGCACGCCGTGCTCGCGGGCCAGCCGCGGCAGCCAGGCGCCGGCGGCCAGCACGACCGCGTCCACGTCGCGCATACCATCCACTGTGGACAATTCGACTTTGCCATTGCGACGGGCGATCTGGGTCACCGCCGTGCCCTCGTGTACCGCAGCCCCGCGGGTACGAACGCTCTCGGCGAGTGCGTCAACCAGCCGCGGCGGGTTCAGCATGCGCTGCCCGCGCAGCCGGATCGCGAGCTGGGCGCCGGCGGCCAGTGGCTCGACCTCCCGCACTTCGGCGCCCGTCAAGAGGTCGTAGTCGACCGGAAATCCGGCCGCCACGGCACCGGCCAACTCGGCCAACAGCCCGGCTCCCTCATGCGCGTTGCGCAGGACCGCGATAAACGGGGCGGGCACGGCCTCGACCGGAACGCCGTTCGCGGCCAGGTAGTCGTACTCGGCCAGCGCCCGTACGTTCAGCGGCAGCAGCGCACGAAGTCCGGCCGACCACCGGCGGTGCGAGGAATGCGCCAGAAAACCGACAAGAAAGCGCGTCAACTCACGGCCGGGCAATTTCGGCAACAAGACCGGCGAACGCGGGTCGATAAGGCTGCGCAGCCCGGCGCGGACCGCGGCCGGCTCGGGCAGCGGAACGGCCAATGCGGGCGCCGCATACCCGGCATTCCCCCAGGACGCGCCGGCCCCGACATGGTCGCGCTCAAACAGCACCACCGAAATGCCGTGCCGCTGCAGGTGCCAGGCGCAGCTCAGCCCGACGATGCCGCCACCGACGACGGCCACTGTTCGTTCAGGTGACACTGATATCCGCCGGCTGGCCGGTTTCCAATGAGCGCAACACGGCATCGATCATAGCGACATTGGCCAGACCGTCAGCGATCGTGCATTGCGGCGGCACGCCGTCCAGCACACAGTCGACGAAATACCGCATCGGCGCGTACATGAAATGGTCGAGCCGGCCGTACCGATCCTTCTTCCCCAGCGGCACCCACGGATAGCGGTGCTTGTCGGTGGTGAACGAGATCCCGGCGAAATCCTGGTCGTACTCGATCTTGCCGGTGGACCCGTAGAGCGTCATGTGACAGTCGGTCACGCTCGGGTTGGCGTTCGGCACGATCCACGACGTCTCGAACGTGATCCGGCAGGTGTCGAACTCGACAATTGCTTGAATGCAGTCCCAGGTGTCGACGCCCTTGGCCGCCAGCACGCCACGATGCCCGCTGGCAAATACGCGTCGCGGCTCCTGCCCGATGACCCAGCGCATGATGTCCATGGTGTGCGGGAACAGAAACCAGTGCGGGCCGGACTTGCCGGCCCAGCTCAGCCAGCTTTCGGCGACCTCGATCGCATCGGACAGCCGGATGTAGCCCATCACCGACTCGCCTATTTCGCCGGCTTCCACCGAATCCTTGATCATCGCCCACTGTGGATTCCACCGCTGATGGAAATCGACCATTGACATGCTGTTGCTGCGGTCGGCCAGCTCCGCCAGCTTCTGTGCCTCGCTCAGGTCGGTGGTCAGTGGCTTTTCGATGAGTATGTGCTTTCCGGCCTCCAACAGCGTCGAGGCCGGCGCGAAATGGGCATGGTCCGGCGTGGCCACACTGAAGGCCGGAATGTCGCTGTGCGCGAGCTCGGTGATGTCGGTCGTCCAGTCGCAGCGGTACTTTTCGGCGACCGTGCGGGCCTTCTCCTCGTCGAGGTCGCAGACCACACTCAGCTCGGACCGGTGATAGTCGTCGTACACCATAGGATGGTTCTGACCCCACAGACCGAGCCCGACCACGCCAACCTTGAGCACACGTACCTCCTAGAACCGCCCGATATCGAGTGTGATGGTTTTCAGATCGGTCATTTCTCGCAGCGTATGCATTCCGCCGAGTCGGCCGATCCCGCTCCCGGTGCCGCTGCCGCCGCCGAATGGAATGTGGATCTCCCAGTACGACGTGCTCTCGTTGACGTTCACTATGCCGGTCCGCAACGACTCGGCGACCCGGAAGGCGCGGCCGGCATTCGACGTCCACACCGCGGCGACCAGGCCGAACTGTGGCGCATCGGCGAGCGCCAGTGCGTCCTCCTCACCGTCGAACGGCACCACCGGGGCGACCGGCCCGAAGCTCTCCTCGGCGACCAGCACCGCGTCGCCCGGCACATCGGTGAGCACGGTCGGCTGGTAATACAGCTCCGAGCCGAGCCCGGGTGCCCGCCCGCCGCCGGTCAGCGTCCGGGCACCGCGATCGCGCGCGTCGGCGAGATGGCGGTCCATCTTCGCCGCCACCGCGGGATTGTTCAGCGGACCCATCGTGGTGGCCGGATCGTCCGGCGCGCCGAGCCGGACCGCCGCGGCCTCCTTTGCCAACAACTCGGCCAGGTCACTGGCGACGGCGCGCTCGGTGAGGATCACCTCGCTGGCCGCGCATACCTGCCCGGCGTTGAAGAACGAGCCGCGGGCAATCGCTTTTGCGGCCGTGGCCAGATCCGCGTCGGCGAACACGATCGTCGGCCCGTTGCCGCCGAGCTCCAGCAGCAGTGGTTTCCCCGCCGCCCGGGCGGCGATCGTATGCCCGGTCGCCGTGCTGCCGGTGAATCCGACGGCCTGGGTGCCCCGGTGCGCGACCGCGGCGTCGCCAACCACCGCACCGGCGCCGGTGACCAGGTTGAGCACCCCGGGTGGTACCTCGGCCTGTTCGTATACCTCGGCCAGCAACACCGCGACGTAACTCGTCGTCGGCGCCGGCACCCAAACGACGGCATTTCCGGTCGCCAGCGCGGGCCCGAGATATTCGGTCGGGATATTCACCGGGAAATTCCACGGCGTCACGACCGCGTACACCCCGCGCGGCTCCCGCCGGGTGAGCACCCGCTTGTCGGGATTGGCCGCCGGCATCGTGTCGCCCTGCAAGTGTTTGATATGTCCCGCCGCCGCGGCGAAACCGGCTATCGCGGTCGCCACCTCACCGCGCGCCTCGGCCTCCAACGGCTTGCCTTGCTCGGCCGAGAGCGCCCGCGCAAGCTCGTCCTGCCGCTCCGTCAACACCGCCGCGACCCGCTCGCACAACGCCGCCCGAACCCATACCGACACACGGCGAAATGTGCGCGACGCCCGACCCGCCGCTGCGACCGCCGCATCCACATCGGACACGCTGCCCTGTTGCAGCAGCGCGACCGGCTCACCGGTCGCCGGATTGGTCGAGGCGAACGTCTCCCCCGAATCGCTCTGCACCCAACGACCGTCGATGTACAGCTCGCACTTCCGCACTTCACTCACCCCTTGACCGCGCCGAATGTCAGCCCTGCCACCAAATGCTTGCGGAATATCCAGAAAAGCACCATCGGAACGACCATGCTCACGACCGCGGTCGCGCCGATATAGTTCCACGAAATACCGCTGGTCGCGAAGAAACTCAACGCGCGCACGGTCAGCGGCACCGACACCCCACCGGTCAGCGGCATCGCGAAGATCAGATTGTTCCAACAAGCGCAGAATACGAAGATGCCGGCCACGACGAGCCCGGGCACAACCATCGGCAGGAAGATCCGCAGCAGGATCTGCGGCCGCCCGCAACCGTCCATCGTTGCCGCCTCCTCGACCTCGACGGGCACCTCCTCGAAGAAGTTGCGCAGCAGGAGGACGGCCAATGGGATCGCGAAGGTCTGGTAGGCGATGATCACGCCCCAGTCGCCGCCGATGACGCTGATCTGGGACAGCACCACAAACAGCGGGATCACGAATACCACCGGCGGCGCCAGCATCATGCCGAGATACCAGAGCGATAACGCCTCCCGGCCGCGGTACTGAAAACGGGTCAACCCGTAACAGGCGAGAATCGCCAATGGCAGCGCGATCAGGGTGGCCAGACCGGCCTGCACGACGCTGGAGATCAGCGCGTCCCGGCCCACCCCGGAGGAACCGAACACATACCGGAATGCCGACCAATCAGGGGTGAAGTTGAGGTCCAACGGGTTGGATCCGCCGGCCGGGCGGATAGCGAGCAACAGCAACCACAGAATGGGCACCAGGAATATGACGACCACGACGACGAGCGCGACATAAAGCAGCGGTTTCCGTACTCGCGACATTTGCTCACCGCGCCTTCCGGCCGACCGTGGCCAGGTAGACGTTGATCACGATCGCAACGAGGACCGTGATGATCCAGGTCAGCGCCGAGGCGTAACCGATGTTGTAATAGCTCAGCCCGTTGTAATACACGTCCAGTCCGGCCACGGTCGTGCTGACGCCCGGTCCGCCGCGGGTTTCCACGAAGATGATGTCGAATACATTGAACGTGGAGATGAAGCGCAACAACGTCACGGTGATCAGCACCGGCCGGATCAGCGGCAGCACGATCGACCCGAACACCTGCCAGGCGCTCGCCCCGTCGATCCGGGCGGCCTCCAGCACCTCTGCCGACACGCCCTGCATGGCGGCCATCAGGATCAGCGCCGCGAATGGTGTCCACTGCCAGACGTCGGTGACGACGACCGCGCCGAGCGCCGTGCTGCGCGATCCGAGAATGCCCTGCGCCGGGACCCCGACGCCGATCTTCTTCAGCAGATACGGAATCAGCCCGCCGGCCGGGTCGTACATGCTGCGAAATGCCAACCCGGCAATGGCCGGCGCGATCGCGGTCGGCATGATCAGCAGGGTCCGGGCCAGCCGCACGCCGTGCAACCGTTGTTGCAACAGGAGCGCGACCAGGAGGCCGAATGCGATCTCGACCGCCGTTGCCACCACCGCGAACACGGTCGTACGCACCAGCGCGTCCAGGAAGTCCGTATCGGAGAACGCCGCGAGATAGTTGTCGCCGCCGACGAACCCCAGCGGATGCGCCGCGACACCGAGGTTGTAGAAACGGAAGCTGTTGACCAGCGAGTAGATCTGCGGGTAGAGGCTGATCAGCAGCAGCACGATCACCGACGGCAACAACCAGAGCACCGGGCCATTGGTCCACCGCCGATGGCGGGCGTTGGGCCGCACGGTGCGACCCGTCGCCGGCCGGGTCAGCACCTGTCCCTCGGCCACGCTCATCCCGGGCCCGGCCCGGATAGCTCGGCCAGCAGGGCCTTCGTCGCTGCTAACGTGTCGGCCCGGCTGGGTTGCTTCCACGGCAGATACAGCTCGTTCTTCAGAACGGTACGGCTCTTGCGCTGCACCTGTGACAGCGCCTTTGCCGGCGTGAGCTCCCCGGCCAATACCTGGTTGAGCGCCTGACCGTAGTCGCCTTCGATCGTGGTGTAGTTGGGAATCGGTGGCCGTACCGCCTTTCCGTCACCTGCCTGCAGACTCTCCAACTGCGTAGGCAGGTAGTCGTACACCTTGAGCAGATCGGGATCGTGATACAGCGAGGTGCGGGCGAAATCGGCGAACTGGTGGTTGGGCAGCAACGCCATCTTCTTTTGTGTCTCGGCGCTGCTGGCCCATTTGATGAACCGCCATGCATCGTCCTTCTTCTTCGAGTACTTGCCGATGCCGAATGAGTAATTGCCGATGCTGACCGTCTGCGGCACGCCGGGCTGTTGTGGGAGCGCGGCCACCTTGTACTTCCCGACGACGCTCGAGTCCTTCGTGCCCATATAGCTGGACCGCCGGACCAGATATGTGTATGGCGTCCACCAATAGAACATCCCGACATTTCCCTGCGCGAACGCCGTGCCGGCGTCGAACCAGAGATAGTTCACGCTCTCCGGCGGCGAGTTCTTATAGAGCGCGTCGAACAGCGTCAGCGCCGCCCGATTCTTCGCCGAGTCCAGCTGCGGCGCGAAGTTCCACGCTGCGGTGTCCGGAAAGGACCTGAACCACTGAACGCCCATACTGGCGGCCAGTTGGCTGTACATGTGAACAATCGGCTGCGGACCGGCGCCGGCGACGACCGTGCCGTACATCTTCTTGCCGCTCACGGTCTTGCCGTTGATCTTCTGGATGTCCTGGAGGTATTTCTGCCAGGTCCAGCTCTTGCTGGGTTTCGACGGCGGCTCCGGGATTCCGAGCGCCTTGAAGACATCCGGCCGATAGAGCACATCCATGCCGTACGCCGCGACCGGAAGCGTGTAGAGCCCGCCGTTCCATTCATTCCCGCTGTACACCACGTTCGGAATGAAGTCCTGCGGCTTGATCTCATTGCGATCCCGGTGGATGCGGTCGTCGAGATTGACCAGCCAGCCGCTGTTGACGAAGCGAGAAAGCCACGTCGAGTCCGGCGATATCACGTCGATATCGCTCTGGTGGGTGAGGAACGAATTCGTTGACCGGGAATCCAGGGTGTTGTAGTCCAGCCCCTCCATGCTCACCTTGATCCCGGTCTGCTTCTCGAACTGTGGCAACAGCTTCTGCAGCGCGTAGTAGAACGGGTCGGCGACGGTCAGCACGTGGATTTCGTTCGGCGACTCACTAGTGCGCAGCGCGCATGCGGAGAGGCTCGTGACCGCCAACGCCGCGACAATGCCTACGACCGAGTACTTCCGTCTCCGGAGCATGATCAGACCTTGACCTCCACGCCGGTGTCCAGCGACTCGAGAATGGCCAACACGACCCTGGATACCCGCGCACCCTCCTCGACGCCCGGACCGAGCGGCTCACCGGCATTCAGCCGGGATACGAACGACTGCACCATCCATGTCGGCGGGCCCTGGAGCCGCCCGTCGATCTCGCCGCCGAGTAGGCCGGGCCAGGTGTGGCGCTCGGCGGAAACACGGACGCTCTGGTCCTGCAAATCGATATCGACCGCGGACTCGCTGCCGATCACTTGGTATTTGAAGTCCACAATGGATGGGGCGGACTGCGGAAGAATCCACGACGACGTGAGATTGGCCGTAGTGCCGTCGGCAAACGTCAGCAATGCGTGAATGACGTCCCAGGTGTCCACACCCAATGCGGACAACCTCCCGCGCGAGCCGCGGGCCACCACCGAGGTCACGGCCTTGGCCGCGACCCAGGTAGCCGCGTCGACCGTGTGGCTCATCAGAAACCATGCCGGGGAGGACTTTGCCGCCCACGTCAGCATCGTCAGCGGAACGTAATAGGTATTGCTGAGCATAATATTCTGCGTCAGGACATCACCCAGCGCGCCGGAATGCGATAGGTCATGGAGCCGCCGGATTGCTGGATTCCACCGGTTCTCGAAGCCGACCAGGCATTGCACCCCGGCCGAATGGACCGCGTCGACAATAGCGTCGAGGTCGGCTTCCGTTGTGGCCAACGGCTTTTCGATCAGCAGGTGCAGGCCCGCGTTCGCGGCGTCGACCACGGCCTCGCGATGGGCGAAGTCCGGGGTCGCCACGATGACCGCGTCCAGCCGGGTTTCGCGCAGCATAATTCTGTGGTCACCGAATTCGGCGAGGCCGAATTGGTCGGCGACCTTGTGCGCGCAGTGCGGGTTGATGTCGCATATTGCCGCGACCTCGGCTCCCGGAAAGTCGTGCAGCGACTGGGCGTACATCTGACCTCGGATGCCGCCACCGACGATGCCGACCTTGAGCATTCGGACCCTCCAGACGTACGCGGGTTCATGTATGTTTAGTCGCCGTACTAACCACTGTCAAGGGTTGGTACGGAAAGCCTTTGGCAGTGGTAAATTCCGCGAGTCAGCGGTGTAACCTGCCGGTACCATTCACGATGTATGGGCATGGGATGAACAAACCGAACGCGGGGTTGGAGTTGGGCGGCGGCGAGATCAACCATGCCCGGATCGTGCAGGCGCTCTACGAGCTGGGTCCGCTCTCCCGTGCGGACCTGGCCCGGCTCACCGGCTTCTCCCGGGCGACCATCGGGACTGCGGTGGCCGGGCTGCTGACCCGCGGCGTGCTGGCCGAGGGCGACACCCGCCGCAGCAGCGCGGCCGGCGGCAAGCCATCGCGGCCACTGTGGTTCGCGCCGGACGCGCCGCCGATCGCGGCCGCGCACCTGCTGCCCGGCTCGGTCGAGGCCGCGCTGATCAGTGCCGGCGGCGAGCTACTCAAGACCGCTCGGCGCACCTTTCCGACCGACTCGCCCGATGGCACCGCGGCGACCGACAGTGTGCTGACCGCACTGACCGAGATCCTCGACGGCGGCCGGACTCCGGTCGGGATCGGCATCGCGGTCGGCGGCATGGTCGACACCGATACCGGCACGATCGTGCAGGTCGCGCTCGCACCGTGCCTGGATGGACTACCGATCGGTCAGCTCGTCGCCAAGCACTTCGACCTGCCGGCCTGGATCGACCTGCACCCGCGGGTGCAGGCGCTGGGCGACCGGTGGTTCGGGCAGGGCCGGGGACACGCCACCTTCGCCTCGCTCTACACCGGCGAGACGCTCGGTGTCGGGTTGGTGGTCGGTGGGGTGGTGCAGCGCGGCGCGGCCGGATCGGGCGGCGAGATTGGGCATACCACCGTGCAGGTCGATGGAAAACCCTGCCGGTGCGGGCGGTCGGGGTGCTGGGGGGCGGTTGGCGCCCCGCGGTGGGCAACGGGCGGGGCGCTGGGGGTCGGGCTGCCCGGCGCCGCGTCGCTGAGCGCCGGGCCGCTGGCTCGCCTCGCCGCCCGCGGACACCCGCACGCCGCCGAGCTGCTCGATCGCTATGCGCACAACATCGCGATCGGCATGGCCAACCTGCACCAGACGTTCGCGCCGGGGCTGTTCATCCTGCACGGCGACACGGTTGCCGGCGGCGAGGCGCTGCGCAGTCGGATCGAACGCCATCTGCACAAGGCGATCCCGGCGCATCCGGCCGGACCGCCACAGGTCGCGTTCACCACGCTCGACGACCATGCGACCCTCCTGGGCGCCGCTGGCCTCGTACTCTCCTACTCCCTGCAACCGCCCCGTTCGGCGCGCCCCGCTCGCCGATCGTGACGTTCCCGCGCCGAGGGGAAAGCGCTTGCTCGTATCGATCTTGACCTTATGGTTGCCCGTTGCCCGTTTTGTCCAGCAATAAGGTCAAGATCGGCGGGGGAATCGCGCGGGACGGGCCGCCGGCGGCGCTAGAGGCCGAGCAGGGACTCCAGGCCGATGGTCAGCCCGGGCCGCGACAGCACCGAGCGCACGGCCAGCAGCACCCCAGGCATGAACGAGGCCCGGTCGAACGAGTCGTGCCGCAGCGTCAGGGTCTCCCCCGCGGTGCCGAAGTAGACCTCCTGGTGGGCGACGAGCCCGGCCAGCCGTACCGAATGCACCGGCACCCCACCGACGGTCGCGCCGCGGGCACCGTCGAGCGCGGTCGTGGTGGCGTCGGGCGCGGGGTCGCTGCCGGCGATCCGGCGGGCCTCGGCGATGGTCTCCGCGGTACGGATCGCGGTGCCGCTGGGCGCATCCACCTTGCCCGGATGATGCAGCTCGACGATCTCGGCGGAGGTGAAAAACCGTGCCGCCTGCTGGGCGAAATGCATCATGAGCACCGCACCAACGGCGAAGTTGGGCGCGATGATTACGCCAAGCTCGGGCGATTTCGCCAGCCAACCCTCCACTGTGGACAGCTTCGTTTCATCGAAGCCGCTCGTCCCGACCACCACGTTGATGCCCTCATCCAGGCACCAGCGGATGTTGTCCATCACCACGTCGGGATGGGTGAAGTCGACCACGACCTGGGCGCCGGCGTCGGAGATCGAGAACATCCACTCGCCCGCATCGACCATCGCGACCAGGTCCAGATCGGGCGCCGCATCGATGGCCTTGCAGCACTCGGCACCCATCCGGCCGCGCGCGCCGAGCACTCCCACCCGGATCGGCTCGCCGTGGGGTGCACTCATGGGATGCCTCCGGGTCAGTCGGTGTGCGCGAGCACGCTGTCGAAGTCGTGCTCGGCGAACGGACCGACCACGCCGAGGCAGGTCGGACGGGTCAGCACCACCGCGGCCACCTCCTGCACGGCCTCCGGCGTGACCGCATCGACCCGGCCGAGCAGCTCGTCGAGATCCATCGTCTCGCCGTAGGACAGCTCGCTCTTGCCGAGCCGGCTCATCCGGGACTCGGCGTCCTCCATGCCGAGCACCATGCCGCCCCGGATCTGACCCTTGCCGCGGGCGATCTCGTCGTCGGTGAGTCCGTTCGCCACGATGTCGGCGAGCTGGTCGGACACGATCGCCAGCACCTCATCGGCCTTGCCCGGCTGGCAGCCGGCATAAACGCCGAACGTGCCGGTCGCCGCGTAATGCGAGACGAACGAATAGATCGAGTAGACCAGGCCGCGGTTTTCCCGGATCTCCTGGAACAGCCGGGAGCTGGCACCGCCACCGAGTGCGGTGGACAGCACGGACAGCGCAAACCGGCGCTCGTCGTGCCGGGAGAGACCGCGCATTCCCATCATCAAATGGGCCTGCTCGGTGGGCCGGTGCAACACCCGTACGGAATGCGCGGGCTTGCTGCCGGCCATGTTTGGGCCGGTACGCGCCGGATCCGGCTCGGGCGGGCCGGAGAGCAGCGTGCCGAACGCACGCTTGACCTGCCGCACCACGGCGGCATGGTCGAGCCGGCCGGCCGCGGCGACCACCATCGAGCGCGGAAGGTAGCGGCGGCGGTAGTAGCTGGCGATCTGGTCGCGGCGCATCGACTCGATCGAGCCGACATTGCCGATCACCGGCCGGCCGAGCGAGCTGTCGCCGAACATCGCCTCGGAGAACAGCTCATACAGCGCATCGGTCGGGTCGTCGTCGCGCATTGCGATCTCTTCGAGGATGACGCTGCGCTCACCCTCGACGTCGGCCGGCTGCAGCAGCGGATCGGTCACGACGTCGCCCACCACGTCGATGGCCAGCGGCAGGTCTTCGGCCAGCACGTGGGCGTAGTAACAGGTGTGTTCCTTCGTGGTGAACGCGTTGAGGTCGCCGCCGACGCCGTCCAGCGCGGCCGAGATCTCCATGGCGCTGCGCCGGCTCGTCCCCTTGAACAGCAGGTGTTCGAGGTAGTGCGAGGCGCCGGCCTGGGTGCGCGTCTCATCGAGTGAGCCGGCCCCCACCCAGATGCCGAAGGAGGCCGCCCGCGAGCCGGGCATCGACTCGGTCAGGATCCGCAGCCCACCGGGCAGGACCGTACGGCGGACAACACCACCGTCGGTCCCGACCGAGAGCGTGCGAGTCGAGCCGGTCCGACGACCGGCTTCGCGGGCCATACCGCCTAGCTCGCCGGGGTGGCGGAGGCCGGCTCGGCACCCTCGGCTTGAGCGCCCTCAGCGTCCACCGGCACCAGGCTGATCTTGCCCCGGGCGTCGATGTCGGTGATCTCCACCTGCAGCTTGTCCCCGACGTTGACCGCGTCCTCAACCTTGTTGAGACGCTTGCCCTTCGGGCCCAGCTTGCTGATGTGCACCAGGCCGTCGCGACCCGGCAGCAGCGACACGAACGCACCGAAGTCGGTGGTCTTGACCACGGTTCCGAGGAACCGCTCGCCGATCTTGGGCAGCTGCGGGTTGGCGATGGCATTGATCATGTCGATCGCCGCCTGCGCCGACTCGCCGTTGTTCGCACCGACGAACACGGTGCCGTCGTCCTCGATCGAGATGGATGCACCGGTTTGCTCGGTGATCGAGTTGATCATCTTGCCCTTCGGCCCGATGACCTCACCGATCTTGTCGATCGGCACCTTGATCGTGGTGATCCGCGGCGCGTACGGGCTCATCTCGTCGGGCTCGTCGATGGCCTCGGCCATCACCTCGAGAATGGTGATACGAGCGTCCTTGGCCTGCGACAGTGCGCTGGCCAGCACCTGCGACGGGATGCCGTCGAGCTTGGTGTCCAGCTGCAGTGCGGTGACGAAGTCCTTGGT
>Ga0137412_10002782_pt1 | contig 13861 bp, 8 predicted proteins | sample CZODoug2_1_16fun_FD_122160 | JGI IMG/M metagenome (GOLD analysis project Ga0137412, IMG submission 122160) | Vadose zone soil fungal communities from Angelo Coast Range Reserve, California, USA - CZODoug2_1_16fungal (Hybrid Assembly) | ecosystem: Environmental > Terrestrial > Soil > Vadose zone... | reverse complement strand
CACCATCGGCCTGATGATGGACTGCGACACCACCGGCATCGAGCCGGACCTGGCGCTGGTCAAGTTCAAGAAGCTGGTCGGCGGCGGCTCCATGCAGATCGTCAACCAGACCGTGCCGCGGGCGTTGGCCAAGCTCGGCTACCAGGTCGAGCAGATCGAGGCGATCGTCGAGTTCATCGCCGAGCACGGGCACGTCATCGACGCGCCCGGTCTGCGCCCCGAGCACTACGACGTGTTCGACTGCGCGATGGGGGTCCGGGCGATCCGCCCGATGGGCCACGTCTCGATGATGGCCGCGGTGCAGCCGTTCATCTCCGGCGCGATCTCCAAGACCGTCAATATGCCCGAGACGGCGACGATCGAGGAGATCGAGGAGGTCTACGCGGCCGGGTGGCGCAACGGGCTGAAGGCGCTGGCCGTCTACCGGGACAACTGCAAGGTCGGCCAGCCGCTGTCGGCCGGCAGCAGCGCTCGGACCGACGCCGCGGCCGAGGCGGTCGTGGAGTACCGACCGATTCGCAAGCGGCTGCCGAAGGTGCGCGACTCCAAGACGGTGTCCTTCTCCGTGGGCGGGGCCGAGGGCTACATGACATCGGCGGGCTTTCCCGACGGCGCGGTCGGCGAGATCTTCCTGAAGATGTCCAAGCAGGGCTCCACGCTCGCCGGAATGATGGACGCGTTCTCCATCGCGATCTCCATCGGCCTGCAGTACGGCGTCCCGCTGGAGACGTTCGTGCAGAAGTTCACCAACATGCGCTTCGAGCCGGCCGGCATGACCGACGACCCGGACGTGCGGATGTCGGCGTCGATCATGGACTACATCTTCCGGCGGCTGGCGCTGGACTACCTGTCCGCCGATGATCGGGCCGCGCTGGGCATCCACACTGCGGAGGAGCGGGCCCGGCAGCTGGAAACCGGCTCGTACTTCGAGACCGACACCGAGGACGACCAGCTCGACGTGCAGGCGCTGGCCCAGTCCGCGCCGATCGAGCCCGCCGACACCTCGGTGGGTGGGATCTCCGCCACCTGGGAGATGCCCGGCTCGTCCATCGAACTGCTCGAGGCCCAGCAGGGCCGCACCGCGGACGCCCCGCTCTGCCTGAGCTGCGGCACCAAGATGCGCCCGGCCGGTTCCTGTTACGTGTGTGAGGGCTGCGGTTCGACCAGCGGTTGCTCGTAGTTGGCGATCTCTGGGTCCTTAGGTCGACCGGGGGCTGCGGGTTAGGCTTCGCCGCATGCCCGAACCGCAGGAGCCGGAAAGCTTCGAGGTCGACCTGTTCACGGTGCTCACCGCGCTCGGGTCCGGGCTGCACGCGGACCTCACCCCGATCAGTGAGGGCGGGCAGTACGCCCTGGCCAATGCGCTGGCGTTGACCGCGGGCGAAGAGGGCTGGCGCTTCGCGGACACCCCGACCCGCAAGCTCTACGACGCGGTGCTGGCCGCCCGGCGCAAGCTGGCCGCGCCCCTGGCGCTGGTGCCCACCGACGTCGCCGAGCCCGAGGTCCTGCTGGAACTCGGCGTGGACCCGCAGGGCCCCACCGACATCCCGGGCCTACTCAAGGCCAAGGCCGCTGTGCAGGTGGTACCCGGCCTGGTGTTGCTCGCGCACGCCGGCAAGGGATCGCGGCGCCGGGACGGCACCCGCTCGGTCACCATCGCGCTGCCCGGCAAGACCACCTAAAACCCCGCAACGTCCGACGATAGGTGGGCTATAGGCCACCTATCGTCGGACGTTAGGGGTTCAACGCCGTTCGAACTCGCAGGGCACCGGGTAGTAGTCCTCGAGGATCTTGCGCACCACGCCTTCGGCCGGCGTGCTGTTGCCGAGTTCGGGAGCATCGTTGAGGCAGAAGACGTCCTTGTCCCGGGAGTTCAGCAGCCGACGCAGTCGCGGTACCTCCGCCGCGTCCCCGATGTTCACGTAGTCGTAGCGCAGCACACTGGGCACCGCCTTGCCGATCGCCTGCGCGTAGTAGTGGAACAGCTGGTCGGCCACGATGTCCTCGTGGTGGCGGAAGCGGCTGGACACCGTCGCCTTGTAGACGTCGGCGAAGCGCGCCTCCATCTCCTCGTGCACGCTGCGCAGTTGCGGGTAGGGCGTGTGCTTGATGGCGTGCGAGATGGTGACGCCGAACTCCTGCTGGATCAACGCGCGGATGTTCCGGCTGAGGTTGAAGTGCGGCTCGTCGCTGGCGGCCGCGGCGCCGAACGGCCGGCGATTGCGGGACGGCGAGACCAGGGCCATCCCTTGCGGGGTGAAGAACTGATTGGGCGTCAGCGGTCGGCCGAGGAAGAAGTCGTCGTTGAAGTAGATGTAGTGCTCGCCCAGTCCGGGGATGTGGTGCAACCGGCTGATGATGGCGTTGGAGTTGAACACCGGCAGCACGCCGTGGTCGTCGAAGATGTCCTTGTGGTCGACCAGGGTGATCTTCGGGTGGTTGCGGTCCAACCAGTCCGGGCACTGCCCGTCGGTGACCAGGTAGATGTGCCGGATCCACGGGGCGTACATGGCGACCGAGCGCAGTGAGTACTTCAGCTCGTCGCGCTGCACGAAGCGGTGGTCGCCCTGCGCCAACGGGTGGTACTCGCGGCCGTCCGCCTCGGCCCGGGCGCGCAGCATCCTCTCCCGCCACACCGGGTCCTCACCGTCGACCCAGGTGTAGACCGCGTCGATCGGGAAGGCGATGTCCTCCAGCATCCGGTGGGTGAACACCGCGGCGGTGGGGTACGGGCGATCGCCCACGGTGCTCTCGACCAGTTTGGCGTCGGAGATGGCGAGGATGTCCGCGGCGACGTTGGGCCGCGGGGCGCGCACCACGCCGGACTTCTTGTCCGTGGACCAGAACTCGATCTCGCAGGCGAAGTTCGGGCCGAGCAGCAGGGTGCCCGAGTCGCTGCGGTAGTACCGCCACACCCGGACCACCCCGGCCCCGGCCACGCCTGGCGACATCGACGCCGCGGACACCGGGAGTTCCAATCGCTTGGACCGTTCGCCCTTGAGCACCGCTTGGATCAGTACCGGCTCGTCGCGCCAGGTGTCGGCCAGTGCGGCCAGCACCTTCGCGCGGTGCTTGACGTCGACCGCCACGACCTCCTTGGTCGGGATCAGTCCGCGCACCGAGAACGCCTTGATGCCCGCCGCCTTCAGCGCGGTGTCAACGATCTCGAAATTGGACAGCGTGACGTCGCGGGGCATCTTCTCGCCGAGCGGCAGGCACCAGCGCTGGCCGTCGCGGACCAGATCCTCGCGGACCACGAACCGGCGTCGGGCCGCCACGATTTCGCGGGCCACCTGGGCATTGATTTCCTGCACGCCGCCACTGCGGTCCAGGGCCCGGGCCACGCGGTAGACCTGACGGACGCCGTTGCGCGAACGCTCCTGACCAGCCACGATCGACCGGGTCAGCTTGCGCAACACGCCCACGGTGTTCCGTCTCCTACTCACTGGTAGTTTGCCTGGCCGCCGCCAGTATGACACCGCGTTCCGCGCCCCGGCCGAGCTGACGCTCCGTCGCACAGCCACTCGTTACTTCTTCCGACGCCCGGTGATGCGCTGCCCGAGCACGATGACGAACGTGGCCACGAAGGCCCCCGCGGCACCCGAGATCGCCCGCAGGAACGGAAGTACGGCAAACACCGCGAACACCACCGCGGCGGCGATCACCCCGGACACGGCGCTGACCCGCACCGAGGTCTCGAACGCGCTGGGCGCGCGCGATACGGCGCCCGGCGGCGGCGCGGCGGGCGAGCGGGACGACCCGCTGCTGCCCAGGGCTCTTTCGGTCTCGGCCAGCAATCGTTCGATCTCGTCGTCGGAATGGGCCATGTGCCCATCATGCCCCGAGGGGACCGGCAGGATGTGGGCGTGCCACGCCGCCTCGACCCGCAACAAACCCGGGATTTGGCTGGGGTGCGCGCGGCCTTCCGCGCCGCCGACTACACCGCCGACGGGGTCGCCGAGCTGCTCGGGCCGGTGGCCGGCGCGGCGCTGGCCCGCAACGAGACCGTGCCCGCCCGTCGGGCCTGCCGGGCGAGTGCGCACCCGGCGGCCGGGCTGGTCCGACTGTTCCTGTTGCAGGACACCCTGACCATCCATGACGTGCCGATGCTGCCGGCCGCCGCGACCCGGCTGGGCCTGATCGTCCGGGATGGCGACGAGGTGCGCGCTCGGTTGGACGTGCGGCCGCATGACGAGGACTTCTGGGTGGTCTCCGATCTCGGCAGTGGGTTGGACGGCCGGGTCCATCCGGTAGCCGCGGACCACGTGCTCGGGGTGGGCGGCGCGTCGGTGTCGTTGGCCGAGTTGACGGTGCGTCAGCCGGTGGCGACGGCGTTGGACCTGGGCACCGGATGCGGGGTGCAGGCCCTGCACCTGAGCCGGCACGCGCAGCAGGTGGTGGCCACCGACCTGCTGCCGCGCGCACTCGACCTGGCCGCTTACGGTGCCGCGCTGTCCGGGGTGGACCTCGACCTGCGGGCCGGTGACATGTTCGCCCCGGTGGCGGGGGAGCAGTTCGACCTGATCGTGTCCAACCCGCCGTTCGCCATCGGCGCCGGGTCCGCGCGCACCTATCGCGACGGGGGCCTGCCGGCCGATGATCTGTGCCGGCGATTGGTCGGGGATGCACCGGCGTTCCTGAACCCCGGCGGGTACTGCCAGTTGCTGGCCAACTGGGTGCACCGCCGCGGACAGGACTGGCGTGACCGAGTGGGGTCCTGGTTACCCGCCGGCTGCGATGCGCTGGTCGTGCAGCGCGAGGTGCTCGACCCGGCGGCGTACGTTTCGCTGTGGCTGCACGACAGCGGCGAGGTGGCCGCCCCGGATTATCTGCAGCGCTACGAGCGCTGGCTGGAGGAGTTGGCCGCGCAGGACGCCGAGGCGATCGGGTTCGGCTGGATCACGCTGCGTCGGGTCGATGCCGAGGCGTTCCATCGGGTACTGGACCGACCGCACCCGATGGAGCACCCGCTGGGCCCGCACCTGGCCGAGGAATTCGCCCGCACCGCCTGGTTGCGGGCGCAGCAGGGCGACCTGCGCGGTGCCCGGCTGCGGGTGGCGGGCGACGTTACCCAGGAGAGCATCGGCGAGCCCGGCGCGGAGGACCCGACGCGGCTGCTGCTGCGCCGCGCCGACGGGCTGCGCCCTGTCCGTGCGGTGGACACTGCGACCGCGGCGCTGGTCGGCGCCTGCGACGGGACGGTTCCGGTCGGGGTGCTGCTCAACGCGGTGGCCACCCTGCTGGAGACCGAGCCGGCCGCGCTGGCCGCCGAGGTATTGCCGGTGCTCGCCGAGTTGGTCACCGAGGGCTTCTTGTCACCGTGATTCCGCGGCGTCCATGGCGGCCAGGATTCGCTTTTCCGACACCGGGCGAGCCGTGCCCAGGGTTTGCGCGAACAGGCTGATCCGCAGCTCCTCCAGCAGCCAGCGGATGTCCTGCACATCCTCGGCGTCCCGACGCGCGGGCGGCAGCGCGTTGCGCAGCTGTGTGTACTCGCGTTGCAGTTGGGTGACCGTGGCCATCCGGGCCCGGTCGCGTACCGGGTCGGCGGGCAACCGGTCCAGCCGCCGCGCAATGCCGCGCAGATAGCGGGGGAGTTGTCCGAGTGCGGCCACCCCGGTAGCGGTCACGAAGCCGGCGTACAACAGGTCCTCGTACTGGGCGCGCATGTCCGCCACTGCCGCCGGGAACGGGCCGCGGGCTGCCGCGGCCAACGCGGCGTCCACTTCCTGAGCGACCGTCAGAATGCTGACCACGTCGGCAACCACCCGTCGCAGGACGGTGGGTAGTTCCGTCCTGACCGCGCCTACCAGGGCGGCGAAGGAGGCCGCATCGCGGGCGGGACCGCCGTGCTCGGCCAGGATGGCGTCCACCGCGGCGTCCGCGCAGTCGGCGAACAGGGCCGCCCCGTTGAGGTGCGGCGCCGCGGCCAGGGCCAGCTTGGCCTTGTTCGGCAACTCCGCGAGGACCGCCTTGATCGGCGGTGGTACCTCGGCCAGCAGCAGCCGTCGGGTGCCCGCCCACATGGCGATCCGCGCTTGCGCTGCGTCGGTGAGCACCCGCAACGCGACCGTGCCGTCCTCGTCGACCAGCGTCGGATAGCCGCGCACCACCTGCCCATCGCGCAGGTGCTCGTGGGTGTCCGGGATGGCGTCGGAGTCCTCCCCGGTCTGCGGCCAGCCCCGCAACGCGGTGCGTTCCAACGCATTCGTGCCCGCCGCCACCAGGGCGCGCAGCGCGGGTTCCAGTTCCCGGCGCAGTGCGGCCAGGTCCTTGCCCGCGGCCTGCACCCGGCCGGTGTCGTCGAGCACCCGGAACGTGGGCCGCAGATAGCCGGGCACCCGCGCCCAGTCCCAGTCCTCGGCCTCGATGCGCACCCCGTTGCGGTCGCCGAGTTCCCGTTCCAGCGCGGCGGTCAGCGATTCCCCGCGGGCCGGCTCCAATCGGGGCAGCACCGCGGCGGCGTAGGTGCCCGGCGGAGTGAAGCTGCGCCGGATCGCCTTGGGTAGGGCCCGGATCAGCGAGACCACCAACTCCTCGCGCAGTCCCGGCACCTGCCATTCGAAGCCCTCGGGTCGGGCCCGGTTGAGCACCGACAACGGCACGTCCACGCTGATCCCGTCCAGCTCGCTGCCCGGCGTGAACTCGTAGTGCAGCGCGAACTCCAGGTCGTCCTGGCGCCAGGTGTCCGGGAAGTCCGCGGCCCGCACGGTGTCCGCGGCTGCGGCGTGCAGCAGCGCGGGGTCGAGGTCCAACAGGTGCGGATGCGCACGGCGTTCGTTCTTCCACCACGAGTCGAAATGCCGGGCGGAGACCACGTCGGCCGGGATGCGGGCGTCGTAGAAGTCGAAGACCTGCGTGTCGTCGATCACCAGGCCGCGCCGGCGGGCCCGTTCCTCCAACTCCGCGGCCCGGGCGCGCAACTCCTGGTTGTGCGCGAAGAAGCGATGGTGGGTGGACCAGTCGCCCTCCACCAATGCCTGACGGAGGAACAGTTCCCGGCACAGCACCGGATCGATGCGCGCGTAGTCCACCCGCCGGCCCACCACCAACGGCAACCCGTACAGCGTGACCCGCTCACTCGCCACCACCGCGCCGCGTTTGCGTTCCCAGTGCGGCTCGGCGTAACTGCGGGCGACCAGGTGCCCGGCCGTCGCTTCGATCCACTCCGGCTCCACCCGGGCCACGGTGCGGGCGAACAGCCGTGCGGTTTCGACCAGCTCCGCGGCCATCACCCAGCGGGGCGGGCGCCGGGCCAACGCCGAGCCGGGGAACACGGCGAACCGGGTGTTGCGGGTGCCGATGAACACCGAGCCCCGCCCACCATCACCGACCGTCGGGTCCGCCATACCGACCAGCGTCACCAACCCGGCCAGCAACGCCTTGTGCACCTGCTCCGCGGGTGCCGTCGTGGAGTGCCACCGCAACCCGACGCCGGCGGCCAACTCGCGCAACTGCGCAACCAGGTCCTGCCACTCCCGCACCCGCAGCCAGTGCAGGTGCTCGCGCGCGCACATCCGGCGGAACGCGGCAGAGCTCATGGCCCGTTGCTGCTCGCGCAGGTAGGACCACAGGTTCAACCAGGCCAGGAAATCTGACGTGGGGTCGGCAAACCGGGCATGGGAGGACCGCGCTGCCTCCAGATGCTCGGGTGGGTACTCGCGGGGGTCCTGGATGGACAGTGCCGCGGCGATCACGATCACCTCGCGCAGCGCGCCGAGTGCGTCCGCCTCGACGATCATCCGCGCGATCCGGGGGTCCACCGGCAGCGCGGCGAGCTTGCGGCCGGTCTCGGTGAGCTCGGGTGGGCCGGTGGCCGACACCACTGCGCCCAGTTCGGCGAGCAGCAGCATGCCGTCGGCGATCGCCCGACGATCCGGAGGTTCCAGGAACGGGAAGCTCTCGATCTCGCCCAACCCGAGCGCGGTCATCTGCAGGATCACCGAGGCCAGGTGGGTGCGCAGGATCTCCGGTTCGGTGAACTCCGGGCGGCCCTCGAAATCGGTCTGCGAGTACAGCCGGATGCACACGCCGGGCGCGACCCGCCCGCAGCGCCCGGCCCGCTGGTTGGCCGAGGCCCGGGACACCGGTTCGATCGGCAGTCGCTGCACCTTGCGCCGGGCGCTGTATCGGGAGATCCGGGCGGTGCCCGCATCCACCACGTACCGGATGCCCGGCACGGTCAAGGAGGTCTCCGCGACGTTGGTGGCCAACACGACGCGCCGGCCGGGATGTGACGCGAACACCCGATGCTGGTCGGCGATGGACAGCCGGGCGTACAGCGGCAGGATCTCCACCGTCGGGCGCGCCGACCCCAACGAGGCGCGCAGCGCGTCGGCGGTGTCCCGGATCTCCCGTTCGCCGGAGAGGAACACCAGGACGTCGCCGGGGGCCTCGTCGAGCAGTTCGTCGACCGCTGCACAGACCCCCGTGGTCTGGTCGGGTGGGTCGTCATCAGCAACGTCTGGGACGAGGGGCCGGTAGCGGATCTCCACCGGGTAGGTGCGCCCGGACACCTCGATCACCGGCGCGGGTGTGCCGCCGTGCGCGAAGTGCCGGGCGAAGCGATCCGGGTCGATGGTCGCCGAGGTGATGATCAGCTTGAGGTCCGGGCGCTGCGGCAGCAGTTGGTGCAGGTAGCCGAGCAGGAAGTCGATGTTCAGGCTGCGTTCGTGGGCCTCGTCGATGATCAGGGTGTCGTAGCCGAGCAACCGCCGGTCGCGCTGGATCTGGGCGAGCAGGATGCCGTCGGTCATCAGCCGCACCAAGGTGTTCTCGTCCGACCGGTCGGTGAACCGCACCGTGTAGCCGACCAGGGCGCCGAGTTCGGTGCCCAGTTCCTCGGCCACTCGGTCGGCGACCGTGCGCGCGGCCAACCGTCGCGGTTGGGTGTGTCCGATTTGTCCCCGAATGCCGCGGCCGAGTTCCAGGCAGATCTTGGGGATCTGGGTGGTTTTTCCGGAGCCGGTCTCGCCGGCCACGATCACCACCTGGTGCGCGGCGATGGCCTCGGCGATGTGCGCCCGCCGGGCACTGATCGGCAACTCCTCGGGGTAGCGCACCGCCGGCACCGAGGCGCGGCGCGCGGCGAGCCGACCGGCGGCTGCCTCGATGTCCAGACCGACCGCAGCCAACGCCGCGTCGTCGGGACCACCGCGACGTCGGGTGAGGCGCTCCAACCGGCGACCCAGGTGATGTGTGTCGCGCAGGCTCAGGGACTCCAGCGCAGCGCGCAACTCCTCGATCCCTGCCATGGCAGGGCCAAACTACGTCAGCGCGGAGCTACGTCAGCACACGACGCCGGTTGTGCGCCTGATGAATGGTGGCTACCGGCGGCAGTCGGTCGGCGACGGTGGCCCAACCGGCGTTGGCCGCCGCGTCCACGGCGCGACGCTCCTCGATCGCACTGCGCGCGTTGGCCAGCGAGCGTCGGTGGATCGGTTCGGAGAGCAGCGTCAGGGTGGCATCGAACGCAAGCGCGGTGATCGCCCCGAGTCGAGTGTGCGCGTCGAGGATCATCACAATCTCCTCTCCGGCGCGTGAGCGCCGCCATCGGGCCGACCGGGAAGCCGTCACGTTAACCCCCACGGACCCTCACCACAATGGCCGTCGGGCGTGGCGTTCGCGTCTCTTGCATGTGAACTCCGCGTGAAGCGTCCCGGGTTCCCGACACGCGCGGATTGCCTGGTCAGCAAGGGTTTGCGGGTACCAAGGGGAGGGCAAATGGCGTCGTTCGACAACGCTATGAAGTGGGTCCACCCGGCTGTGGTGTGAGATGTGCCGTCTCTAAATCTGACGTGACGTCAAAACCTGGCGCAACCCCCACACATCCCCGGCGTGATCCGGGCACACCCCCTCGTTCGGGTATGGAACGTCCGGTGCCCGCACTGCGTCTGACTCGGGAGTGGGTGACCCGGGGGGCACCCGCCATGGGCGCGCCGTTGAGCGCGCCCATCGGCATCTGGGTGGGGTGAACGATTTGGCGAGCGGGTCGAGCGCACGGCAACGGGGCGTGGCCGCCCGTACCGTGCACGCGCCCGGCGCCCGTCGCGCCGTGCGGGTGATGGGTCTGGTGGCGAGCCTCATCGGCATCACCGTGCTCATGCTCACCCGCACCGATGCCCTGCACACCACGGTCACCGGCCCGGTCCACTTGCCCTGGTGGACGATGGTGGTGATGTTCGCCGCGGCCGAGACGGTCGTGCTGCACCTGCAGATCCAGCGCGAGGCGCAGACGGTCTCGCTCTCCGAGATCCCGTTGGTGATCGGCCTGTTCATGTCCGCCCCGTCGGACCTGCTGATCGGCCGGGTCGTCGGTTCGTTCCTGGTGTTCACCCTGCAGCGGCGGCAGGCCGCCATCAAGGTCGCCTTCAACACCGCGCTGGTGGCCGCCAGCGGCAGCCTCGCGCTGGCTGTGTGGTCGCTGACCTGGAGCCGGATCGACGCCGGCCCGTCCGCCTGGGCCGGGGTGTTCGCCGCGGTGATCGCGGCCGGCACCTTCGACGCGATCGCCACCACGATGGCCATCGCCTGCTACGAGAGCACCGTCAAGCTGCACCTGCTGCTGCGCGAGATCGCCGCCTCCGGCGTGCTGGCCGCCGCGGTGGGCACCATCGGCCTGGTCGCGGCCACGGCGATCACCTACGACGTGCGCGCCGCGTTCCTGGTCGAGGCCACCGGTGCGCTCCTGCTGCTCAGCTACCGCGCCTACGCCTCGCTGCGGGAACGACACGAGAGCCTCGAGCAGCTCTACCACTTCTCCGAGGTGGTCTCCGGCGCCCACGACGTGGACACCGTATTGCGCTCGGTGCTCGAGCAGGCCCGGCAACTGCTGCGCGCGGACCGGGCCGAGTTCCTCGCCCACGAGTTTCCGTCCAGCCTGGCCCCACAGCGCATGACGCTGCTCTCCGACGGCGTGCAGCGGGTGGCCGGCCCCAACGAGCTGATGTCGACCGACCCGGTGGTGGAGCAGGTGCGCGCCGAGCGCCACTCGATGCTGTTGGCCCGCCACACCAAGGACCCGGCGCAGCGCGCCTACCTGGACGCCCACGGCCTGCGCGAGGCGATCCTGGTGCCGCTGCACATGGACGGCGCGATCGTCGGCACGCTGGCGGTGGCCAACCGGCTCGGTGAGGTGCGCGGCTACGACGCGGGCGATGTGCGCCTGCTGGAGACCGTCGCGAACCACGCCGGGGTCGCGCTGAAGTCCGGCAGCCTGATCGCGCGGCTGTCCTACGAGGCCCATCACGACACGCTCACCGGCCTGCCCAACCGGCACCTGCTGCAGCAGGAACTGGACATCGCCATCGCCGCGGTCCGCACCGGCGCCTCCACCGGTTGCGCGGTGATGATCTCCGACCTGAACGGGTTCAAGGAGGTCAACGACACCCTGGGCCACCAGCACGGCGATGAGCTGCTGCGCACCGTGGCCCGGTGCTTCGTCACCGTCGCCGGCAGCCGCGCGCTGGTCGCTCGCCTGGGTGGTGACGAATTCGCGATCCTGCTCACCGGGGTCACCGACGCCCGCTCGGCCGGCGAACTCGCCCGGGAACTGGTCGAGTCGCTGGCCGATCCGGTGCGCATCGATGGGGTCAGCGTGGAGGTCAGCGCCTCGATCGGGGTGGCGATGGCCCCGGTGCACGCCGAGGACGCCTCCGGTCTGCTCAAGCGGGCCGACGTGGCGATGTACGCCGCCAAGGCCAACGGCGGCGGCGTGCGCCTCTACGACGAGGGCCTGCAGGAGGCCGCCAACCCCAGCCGGTTGACGCTGGTCAGCGACCTGCGCGCGGCGATCAAGGACGGCGGCATCGAGGCCTGGGTGCAGCCCAAGGCGTCGCTGGTCGACGGCTCGGTGCACGGGGTGGAGGCGCTGGCCCGCTGGCGGCACCCGGTGGACGGCGTGCGCGGGCCCGCCGACTTCCTCCCGGTGGCCGAGGCGAACGGGATGATCGGCGCGCTCACCGAGGCCATGCTGAACGCGGCGTTGTCTGCCTGCGCCAGCTGGCAGGCGCTGGGCATCGACGCCGGGGTGGCGGTCAACGTCTCCCCACGCAGCCTGAAGGACCCGAGCTTCCTGCAGACCGTGGCCACGGCGCTGACCCGGCACGGCACCGACCCGCACCTGCTCACCATCGAGATCACCGAGACCAGCCTGATGGCGGACAGCCCGCAGGCCGTGGATCTGCTGCTGCGGCTCTCGGCGTTGGGCGTGCGGCTGTCCATCGACGACTTCGGCACCGGCTACTCCTCGTTGGCCTACCTGCGCCGGCTGCCGGTGGACGAGGTCAAGCTGGACCGCGAGTTCACCTCGCGGATCGTGGCCGAGCCCCGGGTCATGATGATCGTCCGCTCGATCGCCGACCTGGCCCGCAACATGGGTATCTCGATCGTGGCCGAGGGAGTCGAGGACGAGGCCACCTGGAACGCGCTGGCCGAACTCGGCGCCGGCGCCGCGCAGGGCTACCACCTGGGACGACCCATGCCGGCCGCGGACTTCCCGGCCTGGTTGGAGCGCTACAACATCAACCTCGCGGTGCGCGGAGTACCCGGTCCGTTGCTGCCCCGCGGCCGCCGCCGGCGCAGCGACGCGGCCGCCTGATTCCGGCCGGTTGAGGCCGCTGTCGAGAATTCGGCGCGTCGAGGTTGTTGCGGGGTGCCCGCATTGGGCACAATTGCGCCGCATCACCGGATCCTCGGGGGCATGGCGAGATCGCAGGGGAAGGCGTATCTCGGCCGGCAACTCCAGGAGGAACTCGGTGACGACCACGCGTGGGGTGCTCTATGTGCACTCCGCTCAGTCCGCCATGTGTGCCCATGTCGAATGGGCAGTGGCGGGGGTGCTCGGTGTCCAGGTGAAGTTTGACTGGACAGCGCAGCCGATCGCGCCCGCCCAATGGCGTACTGAGCTGTCCTGGCAGGGGGAGGCGGGGACGGCTGCCGAGCTGACCTCCGCGCTGCGGGCGCATCAGATTCGTTTCGAGGTCACCGAGGAACCCTGCCCGGGGCACGAGGGCTCGCGGTTCAGCTGCACGCCCAGCTTGGGCGTCTTCCACGCGGTGACCGGCGTGCACGGCGACATCATGATCAACGAGGATCGATTGCGGACCGCGGTGCTCCGTTCCCTGGAGACGGAGGATTGCGAGCTCTCCGACGAGATCGATCTGTTGCTGGGTCAGCCGTGGGACGACGAGCTGGAACCGTTCCGGCACGCGGGTGCCGGCGCACCGGTGCGCTGGTTGCATCAGGTGGGTTGAGTCAACCGAGCGAATTCGGCTTCGAAAGCTCTGTGAGCCCTGCCGGAGGTGCATGAAACTGACCCACGTGGGCAGAACAGCGGCGGGACGAAAGTCCTCCCAGATCGTGGCCGCACGGCGCCCGCCCGGTGAGTACACAGGACCCGGGCAAGTCCCGAGGCGGCCACACCACGTGAGACAGAGAACCGGGCGCACCGCGCGCCCGGTTCTCTGCATTGTCCTTACCTGATCGACATCTGGCGCTGCGTCATAACGGAATATTGTTGTGCCGACCACGCGCCGGGGGAGCGGCGGCCAACGCCGCCGCCACTGCGGTGCGGGTTCGGGCCGGGGCAATCACCTCGTCCACCGCGCCCGCGGCCAACGCCGCGGTCAGCCCGCCGGCGGCGGCGTGCTCGGTGGCCAGGCGCTCCTCCAGCGCGGGACGCTCGGCCCCGCTCGCCGCGGCCAACGCGCGCCGGTGCAGGATGCGCACCGCGGCCACCGGCCCCATCACCTCCAGCTCCGCGCCGGGCCAGGCGAAGACCCGCGTAGCACCCAGGGAGCGGGAGTTCATCGCGATGTAGGCCCCGCCGTAGGCCTTGCGGGTCACCACGGTGACCCGCGGC
>Ga0137412_10002781_pt1 | contig 13862 bp, 14 predicted proteins | sample CZODoug2_1_16fun_FD_122160 | JGI IMG/M metagenome (GOLD analysis project Ga0137412, IMG submission 122160) | Vadose zone soil fungal communities from Angelo Coast Range Reserve, California, USA - CZODoug2_1_16fungal (Hybrid Assembly) | ecosystem: Environmental > Terrestrial > Soil > Vadose zone... | reverse complement strand
AAGGGGACCATGTTGATCTCGGAGAGCGAAGTCTGCGTCGATTTGGAGAGTTGCGGCATCTTTCACGATTCCTCGAAAGCAGCCGGGTGGGGCGGCCGCGAAATTCTAGTCAAATGTCTTTTCGACCTGGGCTGTGAATTCCAGAGCAAAAGTGTCGAGGCGCTGGGCGAGGTCGCGAATCTTCTGCAAAAAATGATTATAGAAGATGACGGCGGGAATCGCAGCGCCCAATCCCGCGGCCGTGGTCACGAGCGCTTCCGCAATGCCAGGAGCAACAGCGCGGAGGCTGGCGGCGCCGGCGCTGCCGAGGCCGGAAAAGGCATCGATGATGCCCCAAACGGTGCCGAAGAGACCGATGAAGGGAGTCACGGAGCCGGTGGTGGCCAGCCAGGACATGCCTTTTTCGACGCGGCGAACCTCGTCGGCGGAAGCCAGTTGCATGCTGACGGTGACGGCTTGCAAGCTTTTTAGCTTTGGCGGATGCGGATTGCCTGGGGCGCTGCCAACCTGGCTCTGCAGTTCACGGTAGCCGGCGGCATAAACGGTAGAGAACGGGGAGCCAGCGTTGGCGAGAGCTTGCGGATTAGCGACACCACGCGTGGCGCGAAAAATGCGGAGGAACTGATCGCTTTCGCGGCGAATGCGTCCGAAGAGGCCGAGTTTCTGGAGAATCATGGCCCAGGAGATGACCGAGAACATCAGCAGAAGCAGCAGAACTCCGCGGGCGACCCAGCCGGTTTGCGCAAGAATGTTTCCGATATCGGTGACGAGAAACGTGGTGAACAGAAAAATGATGTACCCCTCAGTGAGCGTAGATGAATTGTGACCGCGATAACGGTCAACATTTTTCTGGGCTTAAGAAACGTAGCACACGCCTCCAGAGCACGCAAGAAATAGGATGCGTAAGTTTTTGATTTTGCTGCTTATTGGGAAACAGTGACTGGTGGCTGGTGACTAGTGACTGGAAATTCGTGGCCCGCGGTTGGCGACGCTATCTCAAGCAGTGCAGTTCAATTGCCTTGTACTTCGAGAGCGGCGCGGAGCCGGAGGCGAGCTTTCCCCTTACAGCGCGATTCGCCAGATTCGAGGAAGAATGCGACCCCCGGGTAGGGCAGAGCAGGTATGATAAACTGAGCTTCAGGCATGAGCAAACCTTTCGATATCGAATTAGAAAGACTGACGGACCCGGCGGTTTATTCCGAGGGCTTAAGTGCGTCCACTGGGCGGCGTGGAACGTTTTTCATGGAGACGTTCGGCTGCCAGATGAACGATCACGACTCGGAAAAGGTGGCGGGGCTGCTGCTTTCGCGTGGCTATCAACAGGTGGAGACACCGGAAGCTGCTTCGATGATCCTCTATAATACTTGCAGCATTCGCGAAAAGGCCGCGCAAAAAGTTTTCTCGCGGCTGGGGGAATTCCGGGAGAAGCAGAACGAAGGCAAGGTGATCGGAGTTCTGGGGTGCGTGGCGCAGCAGGAAGGCGAAGATATTTTCAAGCGCGCGCCGTGGGTGAGCCTGGTGTGCGGTTCAGCAAGCTACAGCAAACTGCCGGAAATGTTAGCGCGGCTGGAGGCTAGGAATACGCGTGTCACGGGGCTGGATACGGACACGGATGAAACGTTTGAAACACCCGTGACGCGGCGGGACAATCCCTGGCGCGCCTACCTGACGATCATTGAGGGGTGCGATAAGGCGTGCTCGTATTGCGTGGTGCCGTTCACGAGGGGGCCGGAGCGCAGCCGCGCGAGCGATTCCATTCTGAAGGAAGTGCGGCAGCTGGCGGAACTGGGGTACTCGGAGGTCCAGCTGCTGGGGCAGACGGTGAATTCTTACGCGGACCCCACGTCGCGTGGGATGCGTTTTTCGGAATTGCTGCTGGCGGTGGCGGAGGTGCAGGGAATTCGGCGCGTGCGGTTTACGACTTCGCATCCGAGTGAGTTCACGCCGGATATTGTGGAAGCGATCGAGCGGGAGCCGAAAGTCTGCGACCACGTGCACTTGCCGGTACAGTCCGGGTCGACCAGAGTGCTGCGGGCGATGCAGCGTACTTATTCGCGCGAAGAGTATCTGGAAAAGATTGCCATGATTCGCGGAGCGAAGCGCGCGATTGGGATCACCACAGACATTATTGTGGGATTTCCAGGCGAGACGGAAGCGGAGTTCGAGGAGACATTAAGTTTGCTGGATGAAGTTCAGTACGACAGCATGTTCTCGTTCAAGTATTCGCCGCGGCCGAATACCCCATCGCTCTCAATGAGCGACTCCATTTCGGAAGAAGAAAAGGGCCGGCGGCTGGCGGCTCTCCAGGATAAGCAGCGCGAAATCCAGGCGGTAAAGCACGCGCAAATGGTCGGAGAGCGTTTTGAAGTTTTGGTGAGCGGAAAATCGCGGCGCGAAAACCAGTGGACCGGGTATACCACCTCGCATCGGATGATAAATTTCACTTCACAAGAGCGAGAGCTTCTGGGAACCTACGTTCAGGTAAAAGTCACGGGAGCAACGCCTAACGGTTCTGTGGGAGAGCACGTCAATAACCCCGGGAGGCCCTGATGGAAGTGGAGATGAAGATCCGCGGCCTGATGATGGATCCCGTCACGAACATGCCCATTGTGGTGCTCAAAGATGTGCAGGGCCAGGCGATCCTGCCGATCTGGGTGGGAGTGTACGAAGCCAACGCCATCGCGCTGGAAATCGAGAAAGTACAAACTCCGCGGCCGATGACGCATGACCTGCTGAAAAACGTTTTGCTGGGGCTTGAAGTGCGCGTGCAGAAGATTGTAGTGAATGATTTGAAGGACGATACGTTTTACGCGCTGATCTGGGTGGAGCGCGAAGGCCAGATGATGACGATTGATTCACGCCCCAGCGATGCACTGGCGCTGGCACTGCGCATGGATTGCCCGATCTTCGTGGATGAAGTGGTGCTAAAGAACTCCAAGATCTCCAGCGCGTTTACGGAGCGCAATACCAACGAGCAGCTCCGCACATGGCTGGATGGCCTTTCTGACGAGGACCTCGGCCGCTACAAGATGTAATAGTAGGTCTCGTCCGGCCCCCTCAACACCCTAACTGAAATTAAGCTCGCACAGGGATGCCTGCCGGGGTTGCCATTAGCCGGCGAACTGCGCGGCGCCACGCGAAAAGCAAGACGATGCCAATTAAAATGAGGGCCAAGCTCAGGCCAGACCACAGGCCGAACGCACCCCATCCACGCCGGAAACACAACCAGGCGCCCAGCGGAAGACCAATAATCCAATAGGCGGTGAAGTGGCAAAACATCGGCGTGCGTGTGTCGCCCGCGCCGCGGAGAGCGCCAGTGGCGACAGTCTGGATGCCGTCGAATAGTTGAAAGGCAGCGCCAGCGGCAAGCAGAAGAATGGTGCTGCGAATGACGGTTTCATCCGGGGTGTACATGCGCGCGATCCACCGCGGAAAAAGCAAAAGGGCGGCGCTGGCGCAGGCCATGAAGCAGGCGCCAAGAAAGATGGCGGTGCCGCCGGCGTCACCGGCAGCCTGGGGATCTCCGCGGCCGATGGCCTGGCCGACGCGCACGGCGGCGGCGGAAGCGATACCGAGCGGGACCATGTAGGTGAATGCGACGGTGTTTAGAGCGATCTGGTGGCCGGCGAGAGGAACGGCACCGAGCCGGGCGATCAGTGCAGTAACTAAGGCAAAGACGCCGCTCTCCAAGGTGAACTGAATGGCGGCAGGCAAGCCGAGTGTGATGAGGCGACGAATGCGCGGAAGGTCAATTTCGACGGGGGTTCTCAAGAGTTCGGTGCGGTGTTTTCGGTCGTACCAGAGCAGGTAGCCCACCAGCACAGAGGCCAGGTAGAGGCGAGAGATAGCCGTGGACCAGCCGGAACCAACCGCGCCCATAGCCGGCATTCCCAACTTGCCGTAGACCAAGGTGTAATTACCGAGTGCATTGATGATGTTAGCGCTTACGAGCGCGAAAGCTACTGGCCGGACCATGTTCATCGCTTGCAGGCAACGGCGCACTGCAAAATAGAGCAGCAGCGGGAAAAGGCCCGCGGCCAGGGCTTTGGTGTAGGGAATCGCGAGGGCCAAAACCCCGGGATCAACTTGCATTCCGGAGAGAAGAGTGGGAAGGAGCCAGACAGCGGCAGTAAGAAATGGAGTCAGGGCGATGCTCAGATAGATGCTGTTGACGAGAGAACGATGACAGTCTTCGCGGTGACCGGCCCCGAAGGCTTGCGAGACCAGCGTATCTAGCCCCATCAACAGGCCGCCGCCAAAGAGAGCCAAGACGATAAAAATATTGGAGCCCAGGCTGACGGCACCCATGGCAGTGGCGCTGTTGGGGAGGCGTCCGACCATCATCGTATCCACGATAGCCATGCTCATCCAGCCAAGTTCGGCAAGGACGAGAGGAACGGCGAGGCGAAAAGTGGGGCGCATTTCGGCGCGAAGTGTGGCGAGTCCAAGCATGGTAGAAGGACACGAGAAATCAGTGTAAGCGGGGCGGGGAAAAGGAGCAAACGGGCAGGACGTGGAATGCGAACAGAGTGAAGAGTGGCGAGTGAGCAGATGGCGGATTATGAGTTGGGAATTGCGTGCAAAAGGAATTCCTGTAATCGATTACTTTCGGAGTGGGCGAGCTGGTTCAGCTGAATCCCCATCTGAGTGCCGTTGAGAATGCGGACGACGGAACCGGCAGCCTGGATGGGCGCCATTCGAGGGGATAGTTGCAAGCTCATCCGCAGGGCCGACCCCAGGGGCAGGATGCGAGAGGCGTGCACCAAGAGTCCGCCCATGCTGACGTCAACGGTTTCGCCTTCCAGTTTTTCCGCGCCAAACTGGAGGCTAACTTTGGACTGAATGGGAACGCGGCGGGTCCGGCGGCGCTCATGTTCCATGGCGCCTTGCGTGGCGCGAACAAGTTTCAAGAGGCGATCTTTGTCGATGGGTTTGTAAAGAAAAAAGCTTGCGCCAGCCGCGAATCCAACGGAGAGGGCGCTAGGGCGCTGATCGTCACTGAGCATGATAATGGGGGTCAAGCGATTGAATCGCGAAGTGCGCATTTGGCGGGCCAAGTCGATGCCATCGGGGTAGGGCATGTGCAAGTCCAAGAAGACAACATCAAACATTCCTTCATCGAGAATCTCGGGGGCTTCCGTGCTCCGTGTGAGCGTCAATGCTTCGATGCCGGCTGATTTCAGAATTTTTTCGATCATCTGGCAAACAATTGGTTCATCGTCGACTACCAGAGCGCGCCTTTGCATGTCAATCTCCTGTACTTTCCAAACGCGTGCCGGAAGGGCACAACCAGTAGCGGCGGCGACGCATAACGTGACCGCGAAGCTGTTCAAGCAGAAGCGGAGGGGTAATCGCAGAGGCCCGTCTCAATCTGCCTGGTGAATTAGGGAGCTCAAAGAGTGCCTGACGTTTTTGAGCGCAAAATTTCGTAGCAATCGAATTGAACGCCCACGCCCAACTGGCTCCGGGAAGCATCGGCCGGTTGGAGACGGACGACGTGGCCAGTACATCGCCACTCGGTGGTGGGTTTTCCGGTGATTTCCTCGGGCATTTTCAGCAGAATCTCGACTGCCGTACCGATGGCAATAGGGGAATCGGAAGCAAAAAAGGTCCCATGCTCTGAAAGGTTTTCCGATTCCATCCTGCGTTCGGTGGATCCGGATTTCCAGATGCGAAGACGCAGGGCGGTCTTGAATTGAATGCGGCGACAGTTTCGGCGGTCGGATTGATGCACTTCCATCGGTGCCTCCTCGCACCAAGGAAGGACGATGGCGCAGGCTAAGATTCGCAATTCACTGTGGAACTAAAGCACGGCCCTGGGAAGACTCAATTTAGTACTTTTGTTTTCAACGAGATAACAGGATTCAAGATAAGCAAAAACTTAGACCGGGGTTACTTCTGGAACGAGCCGGGCACGCAGTTCCATTGACCTCAGGTACAAACATCCCTAGGCTGATAAGATAGTTGAGTTTCTTGGGTGATTGCGGGCAGATCCACTTGCCCGGATGACTAGTGTGCCTGGCGGGGGCGCTGAGCTGGAGCCCGGGTAATGAGGTGAACAGCGTGGCGCTCTTGAAGGATTCGGGTTTTGAAACGCGGCTGGGGGATGTCCGCGGCAGTGTGCGGCTCAATTCGCGTGTGGCGGTGGCGGTCGAGTGGTCCGATGCGGGGCGAAGTTTGCGCGCTGTGGGCTACACTGTCGATATCGGCGCGAAAGGGTGCCTTGCTATCGTGCCACAAGGCTTTGTCGTGGGACAAAGGCTGCGCCTGGTGAACCTGATCAATCAAATCTCGTGCGAAGCGATACTCATATGGCGCGGTCACGAAGGCCGCGCGGGATGGGAACTCGGCCTGGAACTGCGAGAACCGTCACCCGATTTTTGGGGACTGGATTTCTAGGAGTCGCTCCGGCGGCTTCGCTGCTTCGAACCTCCTGTTTTCCACCGCTCCTCCCGCTGATTACTGCACTTTTCGCTTGCCAATGAATGGGGTGCAAACGTAGAGTTACCATAGGCCTTGGGGGTTTTCTGGAGGCAGCACCCATATATAGCAACCCAGTTGCCGGAGCGTTGCGGCTCGATTATTCGCGTGCGGGCGGAGGCAGAAACAGATGACTGCCATCATCACAATTGCGAATCAAAAGGGCGGCGTCGGAAAAACCACGACGGCGATCAATCTTTCCGCGGCGCTCGCGCATCGCGGCAAGCGCACCCTGTTGATTGATCTCGATCCACAAGCTAACTCTACGATCGCATTTTACAATTCCGGCGAGATTGCCACGACGATGTTCGACGTCTTGAGCGACAGCCGCGCGACGATGCTTGCGGTGATCAAGCCGACCAAAGATCCGAACTTGTTTCTCGGGCCCGGACGGCTGGCTCTTGCAAAGCTCGAGCAGGTGCTGGCGGGACAATTCGATGCGCCCTTCAAATTGAAAGATGCGCTAACTCCCATCCTGAAAGATTATGACTACGTGGTGCTCGATACTCCGCCGTCATTGGGAATATTGACGGTGAATGCGCTGGTGGCTTCCACGCACTTGCTGGTGCCTATCCAGGCGGCGTACTTCGCGATCGAGGGTACCGACGACCTGCTCGAAACTTACGAGCGAATTCGCGCGCGTCCCAATCCTGGACTGAAAGTTCTTGGTGTTGTGATTACGCTGTTTGATAAACGGACAAATATTTCGAAGGACACCCACGGGCAAATCCGCTCGGTGTTCGGCGAAGTGCTGTTCAAGACGAAAATCACGAAGAATGTACGGCTGGAAGAGAGTCCGGCTTACAAAGAAACGATTTTGACGTATGCGCCGAAATCACCCGGCGCGGTCGAGTACAAGAAATTGGCAGGGGAGGTAATTCAACGTGTCGAAGAGAATCGGGCTACCCATCACGCTGAAGATGCGGCATGACGCACATTATGTGGAATCGCTGACAAGTTATAGCGGCGCGGCAGTAGGGCGCATGATTCGCGTGGACCAGATTCGCCCCAATCCCGACCAGCCGCGCAAAGCGCTGGGTGACTTGCGCGAACTCACGGATTCCATTCGCGAGAAAGGCGTGCTGGAGCCACTACTGGTGCGTTACATTCCGCGCGAGGACTGCTTCCACATCATCTCGGGCGAGCGGCGCTATCACGCGTCGCGCGCGGCCGGTTTGCGCGAGGTGCCGTGCATCGAAAAAACCGCGGATGACGCGGAGACCCTGGAAATCGGGCTGATCGAAAATATTCAGCGAAAAGATCTGACGCCGTTCGAAGAAGCGGATGGGTTGCACCGGCTGAGCACGCAATTTGAATATACGCACGAGGACGTCGCTAAAAAGATTGGCAGGGCGCGGTCCTCGGTAACAGAGACGCTGTCCCTGCGCAATATTCCCGAGTCGCTGCGGAAAAAGTGCGTCGAGCACGGAATTCTTTCCAAGTCGCTCTTGCTCCAAATTGCGCGGCAGCCGACTGAAAAAAGAATGATCGAAATGTTTCACCGCATCATGCAGGGAGGACTGACGCGCGACGAGGCGCGCCGCGAGCGGCGCGAAGAGCACGCCGGACCGCAGCGGCCGCAGCCGTTCATCTTTCAATTCGAGCCGCCGACGGAGACATTTAAGTTCAGGATTCAGTTCAAAAAGAGCCACGTTTCGCGCGACGAGCTCATCACCACGCTGCGGGAAATCCTGACGCAGCTCGAAGGGTCGTCTTCGGAAGCGGACTCGACCGCGGCCTAGTCTAATTTAGACTAGTGCGCACTAGTCTAAATTAGACTAGTGGGCCCTTCCCGAAGGTGAGGGCGCGAAGGCCCATCTCCATCTTCCAATGGTTGAACTCAGCCCACAGCAAATGCAAGTGGTCGAGCAGGTGTTGGCGGCGGGCTTTCGCCCGATCGCGATTCCTCCCTACGAGCGCGCGCTTTGCATGCGGAAGGGGAATTGCGCTGCGCTGCTTGCGCCAGTGCCGAATGCCGGGCTCAAACTTTTAGCGCCTCCGTCCTTCCTGGTCGAGGGGAATCTCAGCGTGAAGTTAAAACGCGGCCCCGGCGAAGTTTTTGTTTGGAAGAAACAGGAAGTGGAAGCGACGCCTGAAAGATTGAAAGAACTTGAGTCGTTCCGGCGGGAGCTCACCGAACTCCTTGACGTGCCTCCGTTGCAGTAAAGCTGCGGCAGTTTGCAATTCCAAAAAACTCACGGCAAACTGATTCGCTTATGGAGACCTACGACATTATCTGCATTGGCGCGGGGCCGACGGGCCTGGCGACGGCCATTGAGGCCAAGCGCGCGGGGATGCGGCCCCTAGTCATCGACAAAGCCTGCCTATGCAATTCGATTTTTCATTATCCGGTGAACATGGTTTTTTTTACGACGCCGGAGCTTCTGGAAATCGGCGACTTGCCGCTGGTCTGCGCGGCGGAAAAGCCAACGCGGGTCGAGGCGCTGAAATATTACCGAAGAGCAGCGGAGCACTACGCGCTAGAATTGCGGCTTTACGAGAGAGTGCTGAGAGTCGACGGCCTGGACGGAAACTTTACGGTAGTGACGACAACGGAGAAGGGGGCCCAGCAGAGATACCTGGCCAAGAAAATTGCGGTGGCGACGGGCTACTACGATTTACCGAACTTGCTAGGCGTGCCCGGCGAAGTTCTCCCGCATGTAGCGCATTACTACTCCGAGCCGCACGAATTTTGGAATCAGGAAGTGGTGGTGATCGGCGGAAAAAATTCTGCCGCAGAAGCCGCGCTGGATCTCTATCGAAATGGGGCGCGCGTCACCCTGGTGCACCGCGGGAAGGATCTTGGCGCGTCGATCAAATACTGGGTTCGACCGGATATTGAAAACCGCATCAAGGCAGGCCAGATACATGCGCTACTCAACGCACGAGTGGAGGAAATCACCAAAGACGAAGTCGTTATTGAGCAGCACGCGCAAACGAAAAGAGTCCCCGCGAAACAGGTATTCGCCCTCACGGGATACCACCCGGACTTTTCGTTTATCGAAGGCCTGGGCGTAAGGCTTGATCCGGAAAGCCGCAGACCGGCGCTGGATCCGAAGACGCTGGAGAGCAATGTGCCGGGGATCTATCTGGCGGGCGTGGTCACCGGCGGCCGGCACACTGGCGAGATTTTCATCGAAAACGGACGCTTTCACGGGAAACAGATTATTCAGTCCTTGAAAGCATGAGCGACAGGAGAACTGCAGCCGCGGCGGGATTTGCCCGCCTCGAACGTGTTTGCTAGACTCGTAGATTATGGCATCGATCATCCGCGAAGTGGGCGAGACGTTTGGGGCACTGGTGAAGGGCTTCAGCGTGACCTTTCGCAATATGTTTCGTAAAACAGTCACGGAAAACTATCCCTACGAACCCGTGCACTTTCAGCCGCGGTACCGCGGGATTCACGTCCTGCACCGTGATGAAAGCGGTTTGGAAAAGTGTGTTGGGTGCTTTCTCTGTGCCGCTGCCTGCCCCGCAAATTGCATTTATATCGAAGCCGCCGAAAACACGGATGCGGACCGCATTTCCGCGGGGGAGCGCTACGCCAGCGTTTACAACATCGATTATTCGCGATGCATTTTCTGCGGTTATTGCGTGGAAGCGTGTCCGACGGATGCGATCACGCACGGCCACGGTTTTGAACTCGCGACCTACGACATCAACTCGCTGGTTTACCGAAAAGAACAGCTTCTTGAGAAAGAGCCTGCTACCCCCGTTTCCTCCGCTCGTTAGTTTATTTTCGCTCTAATTCCGCATTTTGATGTTCCTCTGGTCGCGGTGTGCCCGAGCGCATCGCTGAGCTGTCATTGCTGCCTCCCTCAATCTAGGTCCTCTAATAAATATACAGAAGCCAAGACGTAAGTCTGCGATGAGGCGGATGGACGCGATGGCAGCGATGTTCAGGGAAGGACGATGGGAAGCACGGGGGTGCGAGGCGTTCAGCGGGAACGTTGGGGCGGGAGAATTCCAACGGTTAGGCCCTGCGAGGCGGGGCACATTTCCGGGGCTGCGCGGCCGTGGGTTCGGGGACGCCAAAGCAAGAAACAAAATGCGGGTGGAACACCGGCAAATCGTTTTCACGTCACGCGGAGCCTCGGTTTGCGGGTGGCGCGACGGAGCGATCAGCAAAAAAATTATCGGACGCGCCATGTCCATTCTTCGGAAGAGTTTCAATGGCCGGAGCGTCTTCCGGCAAGTGCTGGGGACGTTCCCGCTGCTCCATGAGCCAACGGGCCAGCATGGCAGCGGAATTTTCCTCGATCCAAAGGTCGAGAAGCGCGCCGATCTCCTTGCGGACGCTAAGCAGCATGGCCAGCGGTTCGCTCTGGGTCCGGACCAGAATTTGGGTTCCCATAAACATGTTCACGGTGTAGGGAAGGTACACTGCGGGCAATATGGGCTTGTCGAGCCCGTCATCGAGGGCATCGGCAACGACACCAACAATTTGGAGCCAGCCGTCGCTCCCGGTTGCGTTCAGCCGGTACGGCGGTTCGCTTGTCAATCGAGGCAAGCGCACCGAGTGGCTCAGGACATCTTCTCCGGGAAAGTAGCGGCGAACGAACGTCTGGTTGACGAGCGCAAGCGTCGCGCCTCGCGAGACTTCGCTCTGTTCCCACAAGCGTCCTTCCACGAGCGAGATTTGGAGGGTCGTGAAATACTCCGGACTGACAAAGTTTGCGCGTGCTTCCTGTTGTTCAGCCGCAGTTTTACCCAGGATCTCGAAAGGTTGAGTCGATCCGCTGCTTGGTGGCGTGGCGTTTGTGGAAATGCCCGCTGAGATCACTCCGGGCATGGCAGCGACCCGCTCTCGAAGCTGTGAGAAATAAGCTGCTCGTTCCCCCCAGCCGTTGAGGGTATTTTCGTGGACGGGGATGACGACGGACATTACATGGTGAGGTTCGTAACCCAGCGGTCTCCGCAGCATGCGGGAAAATCCCTGGATGGATGCGCCGGCAGCGGTGAGCAACAACAAGGTCAAAGCAATCTGCCCGGCGATCAATCCGGTGTGCATGCGCTTGCCGCGTACACTGCCCGCCATTTTGTGCGTGCCGCCCTGGATGGCGTGGTTGATCTCCCGCCGCGCCGAGTCCAGAGCGGGGAAGACTCCGAAGAGCACACCCGAAAAAGCTGCCAGGCCCACACTGAAAAGTAGAACTGGGAGATTGACGTGAAAATCGGCTTCGTGGGGGAAGGAATACTCGGGCAGCCAGGCCACGATGAAGTCCACAGCCTGGTAGGCAAGCACCACGCCCAGCCCCGCGCCGATCAAGGCGAGGAGCAGCGACTCGGTTAGCAGTTGCCGCACAATCCGGAAACGGCTTGCTCCCACCGCGGAGCGTACCGCCACTTCGTGCTGGCGCGCGGAGCCCCGTGCCAGAAGCAGAATCGAAACGTTGCTACAGCCAATCGCCAGCAACAAAGCCACAGCGCCGAAGAGTAGATAGAGTGTGCCACGAAGGTCGCGCACATAGAACTCACCGAGCCTTCGCAGAATGATTCGGAACTGTGGTGGGTAGCTATTCGGCTTCTCCTTGTCGAATTGTTGTAACAGGGGGCGAAGCTCCGCTTCGGCGGCTTCTGTACCGACGCCTCTCTTTAGCTTCAGGCTCGCATTGTAGATTTTGTCCTGAGCCTGCGACATGTTGAGCGGGAGATACACATCGCCGTCCATCCAGGTGAAGCGGGGTGGCAGGACGCCCAGGATGGTGTAGTCCTTGTGGACGAGCTGGATATTCTTGCCGACGATGCCGGGATCGCCATTGAAGTGCCGGCGCCAGAAGTTGTAGCTCAGGACCGCCACTTGTTGAGGATCCTGCAGATCGGGCGCGTCCGAGGGCAGGATGTAGCGGCCGAGAATCGCCGGCATGCCGAAATATTGGAAAGCATTTCCGGTAAAGTAGACCGCTGCCAGGTCTTCCGGAACATCACTCCCAGTGATGACGAGGTTCCACCTGTTCATGGCGATTACGTCTTCGACGGCGCGTGTCTGCCTCAGTTGCCGAATCTGGGGCCCGGTAAGGCCTGGCCCACCCTCGTGACCAGCCTTGTCGATGATGTGGATCTCGCAGACTCTGTCAAACCCGGCGTAAGGCCAGGCGTTGAGGACCGCACTGTAGATTACGCTAAAGACCGAAACGGTCGCACCGATTCCGAGCGCTAGGGACAGGATTGCGGTCAAGGAAAAGCCGGGAGTTCTCGCGATCAGGCGAAAGGCAAAGCGCAGGTCTTGCAAGAGCTGCCGCATGAAAGCCTCGCGTAAGGAATGGCAAAGTGATCGTTTTCTCTGAAGTCAAAGCAATTCGGGCACCGCGGGCGTCATGCTTTAAGTTGCTCATTCTTCTGAGAAATATCTTCGAGAGGGGATGTGCAAGTGTTCAATTTCCCCATCTGCTGTTCGGAAATGGACGGGAAGTTGTGCGCAGACGCTGGATTCTCGAAGGGGCCGAAGCGACCAGTTCTACTTGCATTCCAACTTGGTTGACACATAATACGTGTCCACCTATACTGTGTTAATGAATGTCACTCTGTCGATCGACGAGCAGTTGGTTGCCCGCGCTCGCAAGAAAGCGGAGGCCATGGGGAAAAGCCTGAATCAGGCAATTCGCGACTATCTACAAAAGCTGGCGGGCGGGGACGATCCCGAACGGAGCATTGCAGAGTTTCAGAGTTTGTCTGGCAAGGGACACTCGCGGGGGTGGAGGTTTGATCGCGACGAAATTCATGAGCGTGAGAATCGGTGAGCGGAAATAGTTCCCGTGACCACATGGCGCGAGAGTCTCGGCATGCGTAGCTTTTTTGATACGAATGTTCTGGTTTACGCAGACGACAAAGCTGCGCCTAGCAAGCAGCGGCGAGCCCTAGAGTTGGTGGCTGAGCACCGGCGGGCAGGAACGGGCGTGGTTTCCCTACAGGTGTTGCAGGAGTATTTCGTCACCGTCACGCGTAAGCTGCAGGTGGATGCGCGGACTGCGCGGCGGAAAGTGGAGCTGCTGGCGGAGTTTGATGTGGCTACTCCGGATGTCGCGGACATAGTCGCTGCCATCGACCTTACGCGGTTACACAGCTTTTCCTATTGGGACGCTTTGGTATTGCGCTCGGCGCAGCAGGCGGGGTGTAGAGTGCTGTATACCGAGGACATGCAGCTTGCGCGGGAGATGGACGGATTGCGGATTGTGAATCCGTTCCGGTAGTACCCACGACAGTCCATCGGATTCATCGATCGGCCTGCGCGGTTAGAGCCGTATCCCGACGGCCCCGTTAGTGTAGCGTCGCAGCGTTGCAGCGCTGCCCCACCCAAAAACCTTAACTGCAGATCCCCTTGGTCGGGATGACAAGGCTTTTGAGTTCTCAGTTGAGCCGGCCGAAAGCGCTCGCCCTGACGG
>Ga0137412_10002779_pt1 | contig 13869 bp, 18 predicted proteins | sample CZODoug2_1_16fun_FD_122160 | JGI IMG/M metagenome (GOLD analysis project Ga0137412, IMG submission 122160) | Vadose zone soil fungal communities from Angelo Coast Range Reserve, California, USA - CZODoug2_1_16fungal (Hybrid Assembly) | ecosystem: Environmental > Terrestrial > Soil > Vadose zone... | reverse complement strand
AGTCCGAAGTGAACCTAGGGGATGATGGTCGTCTTGAACGGAGTAAGACTGCCGTAGGCGATCGTGCGACCCGCCGCGCCTTGAAGGTTGAGCGAGGCCACGCTGATTTCCGCGGCGGCGACCGCCTTGATGGATTTGAAGGTGAGCACGAGCATCTCAGCGTCGGAGGCCGAAGCGGGTGTCCGGTTCGAAACGCCCACGAAAATCGAGCCGTCGGGGTTGACTCGGTATCCGAAGCTGCTGGTCTTTTCCACGCTGAAATAGCGGCCCGGGCGAACCGACACGGATTCGAGGACGGCCGGGTCGAAACGCAGCTGCATCGGCGCCGCGCGGATCTGCTCGCCCGAGGTGACGCGCAACGACACGTTGAAGTTTGCGCCCGCCCTCGCGCTCGCCGGCCCTTCCCACCTGAGTTGCGCGGGCCCAGCCTTCGCCGGGCTGTCGGGCACGGCAGCCCCCGGAGCAGCCGGGGGAACCAGTTTCGCCATCGCGGAGGCCGGCGCTCTCGGCGGTGGCGATCCACCCTGCGCGCTGAGCTCCTGATCCTTGAGGGCGCTGAACTGCAGCGTCTGGCGCGTCCCGGAAGGAAGGTGGACGAAGCTCACCTCGGTAGCGTTCACCGAGTCGACCTTGTACTGGCCGTCGAGAGTGTCTCCTTCCCGGGCCGTGAAAATTTCTTCGCCTCGTGCAAGATACACTTCGATCCCGGAATCGCGCTGAAGCTGCCCGGCGAAGCGAAACGGCAGGGGCGGTGCGACGGGAGCCGGCGCCTCGGCAACGGGGGCCGGCTTGGCGCGCGGAGTCCACGAGTGCGCGGAAAACGGATCGGCGGCGAACCTGCCCAGGGCGAAACGGGAAGGAATTCCGGGCTGCTTTGCCTCCGCAGCGGGCGCGCCAGAACGCTCGGACGTCGGCGAAGTCGCCGGTGCCGGAGTTTTTGCCGCAGTCGGGCCTGCCGGGGCGCGAAGGTCGATCGCAACCCAAGCCGCCGACCCGGCGAGCAATACGATCAACACTGCGATTCTTGGCGGCCGACGCATCTCTGCCCCGAATCTCCTTGGCCGGACTAGTTTAGTACCGCTGCATTACAAGAACAACAAACGACTTGGCGTCCATGGGCACTACTGCCATCTGGTGCCGGGCAGAGGATTCGAACCCCCGACCGTCGCATTACAAATGCGCTGCTCTACCAACTGAGCTAGCCCGGCATCGATATACATTATACGTCTGCAGCGAAGCCCGACCCGCGGGAGTCCCGCGCGACCGAGCTCTATTTGATTCGCCTCAACGTAGGCTTCCTGCCGGTTTTGGGAGGACTCTTCGGGCCGGGCGGAGCAGCCGCCTCATCGCGGGGCGCCGCTGTTTCCTTTTTCTCCGGCGCGAACGACATGCCGTGTCCGTTTTCGCGCGCGTAGATCGCCGCGACGCTCGCGACCGGAATGACGAGTTCCTTGGCGACCCCGGAAAAACGCGCGGTGCATTCGATGATCTCGTCCCCTATCTGTAGGCGGCTCGCCGCAACCGGCCCGATGTCGAGAACGATCTCGCCATCGCGCACGTGTTCCATCGGCACGCGAGTCCGCGAATCGACCACCACGGAAATGTGGGGCGTGTAACCGTTATCCACGCACCATTCGTACATCGCGCGCAACAGATACGGCTTGGTGGACTTGGGTTCTGACATCAGCGAGGATGCGCCCGGCGCTCCTGCGCCATCATTTGCGCATCACCTTTTCCGACGGCGTCAGCGCCTCGATGAACGCGGGACGCGAGAACAGGCGCTCCGCGTACTTCATGAGCGGCACGGCCGCCTTGGGCAGGGTCACGCCGTAGTAGTCGAGGCGCCACAAAAGCGGGCTGATCGCCACATCGAGCATCGAAAATTCGTCTCCCAGCATGTACTTCTGCTTGGTGAACACCGGCGCCATCTGTGTGAGCTGGTCGGCGACGTGCTGGCGAGCGCGGTCCTGTTGCTTCTGGTTGCCGTTCTCGAGCGCCTCGATGTGGGCAAAAAGCTCCACTTCGAACTGGAACAGAAACAGCCGCGCACGCGCGCGCATTACCGGGTCCGCGGGCATCAGCTGCGGATGGGGAAAGCGCTCGTCGATGTATTCGTTGATGATGTTCGCTTCGTAGAGGATCAGGTCGCGTTCGACCAGCACCGGCAGCCGGTTGTAAGGGTTCATCACCGCGATGTCTTCCGGCTTGTTGTACATGTCCACGTCGATGATTTGAAAGTCCATGCCCTTTTCGTACAGCACGATGCGGCAGCGCTGCGAGAACGGACAGGTGGTTCCGGAGTAGAGATTCATCATGTTTGCTTACCTTGTCGCCGAAAGTGGATCAATGTGCAGATGAAAAAGGCGCGGGCGCCGAGCGCCCCGCGCCTCTTGATCGGTTCCCTTCAGTGCACGTCTTTCCAGAACTCCTTGTAGAGGAGGTACGTGAGCACGAGCAGCACGAGCAGGACGAGCAGCACCACGTAGCCCACCTGCTTGCGCTCGAGCTGATTGGGCTCGGACATCCAGGCCATGAAGTTGACCAGGTCGCGAACCAGGATGTCGTAGTCGATCTGGGAGAGCGATCCCGCCGTTTCCGTCCTGATCGTCTTGAGTATGAAGCGCTCCCCGTCCTTGCCGGCCTGATCGGGAGTCAGCACATCGATCTTCCAGGCGTTTCTTTGCATCCTTCCGACCGCTTCGGCCTGCTCCATGTTCTTGAATTTCCGTTCCACTTGCACCTGTTGCCCGGACAGCGTCCACAACGCGTGCGGCATGGCGACGTGCTCGTACACCATGTTGTTCCAGCCGGTGGCCGACTCCGGGTCGCGGTAGAAGCTGCGCAGGTACGTATACAGCCAGTCGGCACCGCGGGCGCGGGCGATCACCGACAGGTCCGGGGGCGCAGTGCCGAACCATTCTTTTGCGTCCTTCTTGGTCAGGGCGACGGTCATCAGCTCGCCGATCTTGTCGGCCGTGAAGAGCAGGTTGTCTTTGACCTGCTGCTCGGTCAAGCCCAGATCGAGCAGCTTGTGGTAGCGCATCATCCCCGCCGAGTGGCAATTCAAGCAGTAGTTGACGAAGGTGCGCGCGCCGGCCTGTAAGCTCGCGACATCGCGCGGGTCGATCGGCGCCAAATCGAGCCTGACCGATTCCTCCGCGGCGAGCGCAAGCGGCGCGGCGAGCGCGAGCAGGATGACGAGCGCCTTCATTTCGAGGTGACCCTCTCCGGTTCGGGCCGGCACTTGTCTACCTTCGAGTACCACGGCATGAGCAGGAAAAACAGGAAATACACGGCCGTACCGATTTGCGCGGCAAGGGTGCGCCCTCCGGTCACGGACTCGGTGCCGAGGTAGCCGAGCACGAAGAACGCGATCACGAAGAGCGCGATCGCCGCCTTGGTGATGGGCCCCTTGTAGCGGATCGACCTGACCGCACTGCGGTCGAGCCACGGCAGAAAAAAGAAGATCATGACCGAGGTGCCCATCAGCACGACGCCCCAGACTTTGGCATCCAGAGTCAGCAGTCCAAGCAGCAGCACGATCGTGGTCACCCCCGTGGCGACCCGGGTCGCTGTGCTTTTGACGCTCCAGATGATGAGGAGCGCAAAGGCGACGAGCCCCGGGACGAGCACCCAGAACACGAACTCCTCGGTCGTGGCGCGCAGGATCGAGTAGTACGGCGTGAAGTACCACACCGGCGCGATGTGCATCGGGGTTTTCAGCGGATCGGCCGGGATGAAATTGTTGTTCTCGAGGAAGTAGCCGCCCGCCTCCGGCGCGAAGAACACGACGACGGAGAAAACGATCAGGAAAACCACCACGCCGAAGGTGTCCTTCACGGTGTAGTAGGGATGAAACGGAATACCGTCGAGGGGCTTGCCGGTCTTGGGATCCTTCACGTTCTTGATCTCGACTCCGTCGGGGTTGCTCGAGCCGACCTCGTGCAGCGCGAGTAAATGCGCGGCAACGAGCGCGAGGAGCGCGAGCGGCACCGCGATCACGTGGTAGGCGAAAAAGCGGTTGAGCGTCGCATCCGACACTACGAAATCGCCGCGGATCCAGATGGCGAGCTTCGGCCCGATGACCGGGATCGCGTCGAACAGGTTCACGATCACCTGCGCGCCCCAGTAGGACATCTGCCCCCAGGGAAGGAGGTAACCGAAGAAGGCCTCCGCCATCAGACAGAGGAATATGAGCATGCCGAAGATCCACAGAAGCTCGCGCGGCTTTCGGTACGAGCCGTAGAGCATCGCGCGGAACATATGCAGGTACACGCACACGAAGAAGAACGATGCGCCGGTCGAGTGCATGTAGCGGATCCACCAGCCCCAGGGCACCTCGCGCATGATGTACTCGACCGACGCGAACGCCTGGCTCGCATCGGGCTTGTAGTTCATGGTGAGGAAGATGCCGGTGACGATCTGGATCACCAGCACGAAGAGCGCGAGCGAGCCGAAGTAATACCAGAAATTGAAATTCTTCGGCGCGTAATACTCGCTGAGATGCGAGCGCCAGGTCTCCATCAGCGGGAAGCGCTGATCGATCCAGGTGAGCAGGCCGTTGAAGGGTCCCGCTCCGGTAACCGCTTGCTTTTCTGCCGCAGCCATTCGCTCTACGCCCCCTTCTTGTCCTCGCCGATCAGGATCCGGTTATCCGAAAGGTACATATAGGGAGGCACCCTGAGGTTGTCCGGAGCGGGCTTGTTCTTGTAGACCCGACCCGCGAGGTCGAACAACGACCCGTGGCAAGGGCAATAGAACCCTCCGGTCCACTGGCTCTCGAAGGCCTCCGGACCCGCTTTGAGCCGGTCCTGCGGCGAGCAGCCGAGGTGCGTGCAGATTCCGACCACGACCAGGTACTCCGGTTTGATCGAGCGGTATTCGTTCCGGGCGTATTCGGGCGTCAATTCGCCTTTCTTGCGCTCGCTTTTTGGGTCGGCGACTTTGCCGTCGGCCAGCTTGACGTCTTCGAGCATTTCCTTGGAGCGGTGAAGGATCCAGACGGGTTGTCCGCGCCATTCGACGGTCATCTTTTCCCCGGGATTGAGCTGGCCGATGTCGGCCTCGACCGGCGCGCCGAGCGCTTCGGCGCGCTCCGAGGGCAACATCGAAGCGGCGAAGGGGACGGCCGTGGCGACTGCGGATGCACCGCCCGCGCAGGCGCTCGCTATGACCAGGCTGCGACGCCTGCGGTTGACCTCGGATTGATCGCTCATGGAAAAACCCTGATTGAGAAAGACATTCTTGAGATGTGAAATTATACAGAAAGCCTCGCGCCACACCAAATTTCTCCATCCAACCTATTGATTCGGATGGTGAATACACGAATTGCTCTCGCCCGCACGCAAGCGCAGGCGGATAAAGGCACGCGCAGCGGCGCGTCGAGCCGTTTTGCGCAATAATCCAGCACAAGGGAGTCCGGGTTTGCGCCTCGCATATCGCGTGGGCGAACCGCCGCGGACCAACATCCAAGATCTCCGCCGAAGCGCTGCCCGCTCGAATCCATGCGCAATCTCTGGCTCACCTTTGCCCAAACGGCCACCGTTGCCGTCAGTGTGCTTTTCGTCGTCACAACCCTGAAGCCGGAGTGGCTCGGCCGTCCCGGTTCCGGACCCCAGGTCGTCGAGTTGCGCCAAGCCGCTTCATCATCGAGCCAGCCCGCGCGCGCGGCCTCCTACAGCGACGCGGTGAGAAAGGCCGTCCCCGCAGTCGTGAACATTTTCACCAGCAAGGAAATCAAGACGCCGCGCCATCCGTTCCTCGACGATCCTCTGTTCCGGCATTTTTTCGGGGACCGTCTGGAAGAGGAGCCGCAGCGCGCGGCAAGCCTGGGCTCGGGCGTGATCGTGAGCCCCAAGGGATACATCCTCACCAATCACCACGTGGTCGAGGCGGCCGACGAGATCGAGGTCGCGCTCATCGACGGCAAGAAATTGAAAGCCAGGGCCGTCGGTTCCGATCCTGAAACCGATATCGCAGTCCTGCAGGTCGAAGGCGGAGTGGTTCCGGCGATCACTTTCGGCGATGCCGATGCCCTGCGTGTGGGCGATGTCGTTCTTGCCATCGGCAATCCGTTCGGCGTGGGACAGACCGTGACGATGGGCATCGTCTCCGCCCTGGGCCGCAACCAGCTCGGCATCAACACTTTCGAGAATTTCATCCAGACCGACGCCGCGATCAATCCGGGCAACTCGGGCGGCGCGCTTATCGACACGGCGGGAAATCTGGTCGGCATCAACACCGCGATCTACTCGCGCTCGGGGGGATCGCTCGGCATCGGTTTCGCGATCCCGGCATCGAGCGCCAGACAAGTCATGGAGCAGATCATCCAGACCGGCGGCGTCACGCGCGGTTGGATCGGGGTCGAGGCACGTGAGATCACTCCGGAAATGGGAGAGTCCTTTCGCCTGGGCACCACCACCGGGGTACTGATCGAGGGCGTGCTGCGAGGCGGGCCCGCCGAACGGGCAGGACTGAAGCCCGGCGATGTCCTGATTGCGATCGAGGGCAAGCCGGTCAAGGATCCGAACTCGATGCTGAACCTGGTGGCGGCACTCGTCCCGGGCAAGCCTGCTTCTGTCCGGCTGCGCCGCGACAACAAGGACGTGGACCTCCAGGTCGCCGTCGGCAAACGCCCGGCCCAGCAACGTCGCCGGCGCTAAAGCCGCGGTAGCTACTCCGGGCCCGCTTCCGTGCGCTTGAGGTCCTTGTCCAAGTTGCCGCCCTCGGGTGCTTCGGACGCAGCCGGAGAGCGTCCGACCACGCGCGCGCACACGATGCCGAGCTCGTAGAGAAACCACAGCGGCACCGCGAGCATCACTTGCGAGATGACGTCGGGAGGCGTGAATATCGCCCCGACCACGAATGCGCCGACGATCACGTAGGGGCGGATTTCTTTCAGCTTGTCTATTGAAACCAGTCCGACTCGCACCAGCACGACCACCACTACGGGAACCTCGAAGGTCACTCCGAACGCCATGAAGGTGGTGAGCACGAAAGAAAGATATTTGTCGATGTCGGTCATCCACGCGACGCCTTCCGGGGCGACGGATGCCATGAACTTGAAAACGACCGGGAACACCAGGAAATACGCAAAAGACATTCCCAGCAGAAACAAAAGCGAGCTCGCGACCACCAGAGGCAGCACCAGGCGCTTCTCGTTCACATACAAACCCGGCGCGACAAACGCCCAGACTTGGTAAAGAACGTAGGGAAGCGCGATCACGAAAGCCACGAGCAAGGCCACTTTGACCGGCACGAGAAACACGCCGACCACGTCGGTGGCGATCATCTGGCCGCCGACGGGGAGGGCCGCGATCAAGGGCTTGGCGAGCAGCGCGTAAAGCTCCCTCGCCCAGTAAAACAGGCACAAGAACACGATGATCACCGCAAGGATCGCGCGCAGGAGCCGGTCGCGAAGCTCGACCAGATGGGAGATGAAGGTGTCCTGGGTGCTCATTCGCAGCCGATCACACGGCGGTCTTTTCCGGCGGCGGGGGCGCGCCGCCTTGCGGATCGCGGCCGACTTCACCCGGCTGCGAGGCCGCATCCGCGGGTGCTGACTGCTGCGTCCCCGAGGGCGCTGCGGCGGTGTCCTCGATTTTCGTCAAGTCATTGAGCTCGGTTCCGGTTTTCGACACCTCGCTTTGAACCGATTCGACGGTCGTATTGACCGTTCCTTCGAAGCCGCGCGCGGCGTCCTCGAAAGTGGTTTTGAATTTGCGCAGCTCCTCCAGCTCGATCTCGCGGTTGATGTCGGCCTTGACGTCGTTGACGTAGCGTTGCAGCCGGCCGAACAAGTGACCCATGGTGCGCGCCACGCGAGGCAGGCGCTCGGGCCCGATGACGATGAGCGCCACGACGGCGATCACCATCAGTTCGGAAAATCCGACGTCAAACACAGGGGGTGAACGAACTGTTCAAAAAGAAGCCGGGACCACGCCCGGCATCCGGATGCGCGCGAAGACCCTCAGGTCTTCGCTTTTTCCTTGATCTCGCCCTCGATGGTGTGGCCCGTCACCTGGGGCGCGGGCCCGCCGTCGGCCGGCTTGTTCTCCGAGGATTTCATGCCGTCCTTAAAACCGCGCACCGCTCCGCCCAGGTCGGCGCCGATATTGCGCAGCTTCTTGGTGCCGAAAACCAACAGGACGATCAGCAGCACGACCAGCCAGTGCCAAATGCTCCAGGTACCCATGGCATTACCCTTTCAATTGCGTTTCAGCATCGGGCCCAAGGCTTCCGGGCCGCCGACGACGTGGACGTGCAAATGATACACCTCCTGCCGGCCCACACGTCCGGTGTTGATGATGACGCGAAAGCCATCGGTGGACCCCTGCTCGCGCGCCAGGCGCGGCGCCATGGCGAGGAGCTTGCCCAACACAGCCTGGTGGCTCGTGTCGCAATCCGCCAGCGAATCGATATGTTTCTTGGGGATGATCATGAAATGCACCGGGGCGAGCGGATGGATGTCATGGAAGGCGAAAATGTCGGCGTCCTCGTAGATTTTCCGGCTGGGGATCTCTCCCCGGACGATCTTGCAGAAGACGCAAGCTTGCGCGTCCATCGCTATTTCCGCTCCGCCTTCGCGCGCCGCTTGTCGGCGCGCGCGGCCTTTTCGTCTATCCCGGAAATGCCTTCGCGGCGACGCAGCTCCGCGAGCACGTCGGCGGGCCGCAAGCCGTACTGTGCGAGCATGATCAGGCAATGAAACCACAGATCGGCCGTTTCGCCGACGATGCGCAGCCGATCGCCGTCCTTGGCGGCCATCACCGCCTCGGTCGCCTCCTCGCCGACTTTTTTCAGGATCGCGTCGGGTCCGCGCGCGAACAGCCGCGACACGTAAGACTTTTCCGGGTCGCCGCCCTTGCGCGATTCGACCACGTCCGCCAGCCGTTCGAGTATGTCGCTCATCGTCCGTATATTTCCTTCGGGTCCTTGATCACCGGTTCCACCGTCACCCAGCGCCCGTTGTCGAGCTTCTGGAAAAAACAGCTGTGCCTTCCGGTGTGGCAGGCGATTCCGCCGACCTGCTCCACCCTGAGCAGCACCACGTCCTCGTCGCAGTCGAGCCGGATCTCGCGCACCGTCTGTACGTTTCCGGACTGCTCGCCTTTTTTCCACAGGCGCATTCGCGAGCGCGACCAGTAGTGCGCTTCACCGGTCGCCGCGGTCTTGGCGAGCGACTCGCGGTTCATCCAGGCGAGCGTCAGCACCTTGTCCGTGGACACCTCCTGGGCGATCGCGGGGACGAGGCCCTGTTCGTCCCACTTTACCCGATCGAGCCATTCCTCTGCCATTGCGTCCGCCGATTCAAAGCCTGATTTCGATTCCGCGCTTTGCCATGTATTCCTTCGCCTCGCCCACGGTGAATTCGCCGAAATGAAAAATGCTTGCAGCGAGAACCGCGTCGGCGCGGCCCTCGAGCACGCCCTCGGCGAGATGATCGAGCTTGCCGACGCCACCGCTGGCAATGACCGGGACATCGACCGCTTCGGCCACCGCGCGCGTAAGCGCGAGATCGAAGCCTTCGCGGGTACCGTCGCGGTCCATGCTCGTGAGCAGAATCTCGCCCGCGCCCAGCTTTTGCATTTTACGCGCCCATTCGACCGCGTCCAATCCGGCCGGCCGGCGTCCCCCATGAGTAAACACCTCCCAGCGAATCCCGGGACCCGCTGCAGCCCGCGTCTGTTTGGCGTCGATCGCGACCACGATGCACTGAGCGCCGTAGCGACCCGCGGCATCGGCGATGAGCTGCGGGTTCTGGACCGCGGCGGTGTTGATGGAGACCTTGTCGGCCCCCGCGTTGAGCAGGCGCCTCACGTCCTCCACCTTGCGCACGCCGCCCCCGACGGTGAGGGGAATGAACACCTGCGCCGCGACCTCCTCGACGACGCGCAGGATCAGATCGCGCTCCTCCGAGCTCGCGGTGATGTCGAGGAACGTCAGCTCGTCGGCGCCCTGCTCGTTATAGCGCCGCGCAATCTCGACCGGATCGCCCGCGTCGCGCAGGCCGACGAAGTTGATGCCCTTCACGACCCGCCCGCGGTCGACGTCGAGGCAGGGAATGACGCGCTTGGCGAGCATGGCCTAGGATCGAGGATCGAGGAGAAAAGAGCAAATCGCAAGGCGAGGGAAGGTTTTCCCTCGATCCTCGACCCTGCGCCTTCAATCCTTGCCCTTCCCCAGCTTGTCCGCCTCGGCCTGGGCTTTCTTGAAGTCGAGCGTGCCCTGGTAGATCGCGCGACCGGTGATGACGCCGTCGATGCCTTCGGATTCGATTTTGCACAGCGCCTTGATGTCCTCGACGCTGGTCAGGCCGCCGCTCGCGATCACGGGAACGCGCAACTCCCTCGCGAGCTTGAGCGTCGCGTCGACGTTCACTCCGGTGAGCATGCCGTCGCGGCCGATATCGGTGTAGATGATCGCCTCGACGCCGTAGTCCTGGAATTTCTTCGCGAGGTCCACCACGTCGTGACCGGTCATCTTGGACCAGCCCTCGACGGCGACTTTGCCGTCCTTGGCGTCGAGCGCGACGATGATGTGTCCGGAAAAAGCCGTGCACGCGTCCTGCAGGAAGCCGGGATTTTTCACCGCCGCCGTCCCGATGATGATATAGCCGACACCGAGGTCGAGATAGTGCTCGATCGTGTCCAGGTCGCGGATGCCCCCGCCCAGCTGGACCGGCGGAGAATCCCCGAGCGCCTGCAGGATCGCGCGGATGACGCTCTCGTTCTTGGGCTTGCCGGCCGCCGCCCCGTTCAGATCGACGAGGTGCAGCCGGCGGGCGCCTTCGGTCTTCCAATGCTTGGCCATGCCGACGGGATCTTCCGAGAACACCGTGGCCTCGTTCATCTTTCCCTGTTTCAGGCGGACGCAGTGTCCGTCCTTGATGTCAATCGCCGGAATGATCAGCATTGAGTCGGGAAACAGCGCAAAGCCCCGGGCAACCGGGAAGGCTGATGGGAGGATTCAGGGATTCCAGTTGAGGAAGTTGGCGAGGAGCCGCAGGCCGGCAGTATCGCTTTTCTCTGGGTGGAACTGTACCGCGAAAATATTATCCCGTGCCACGGCGCAGGTAAAGGGGACGCCGTAGTCCGTTGTACCCCGCACCAGCGCGGCCTCCCCCGTCTGCGGAAAGTAGCTGTGGACGAAATAGAACCGGCTGCCGTCCTCGATGCCCGACCACAGGGCGTGCGGCGCAGCCTGTTTCACGCGGTTCCAGCCGATGTGAGGAACCTTGAGCTTGCGTCCCTCATCGTCGACCATGGCTTCCGCGGGGAAGGAACGCACCGCTCCCGGCAGGAGAGCGAGCCCGGCCACATCGCCTTCGTCGCTGCGCTCGAAAAGCATCTGCAAGCCGATGCAGATTCCCAGAAACGGCCGGCTGCGGGCGGCGTCGAGCACCGCCGGACGCAACCCGCGCGCGTCCATCTCGCGCATGCAATCGGGCATCGCGCCCTGGCCCGGAAATACGACGCGGTCGGCGCCCGCCACGTGCGCGGGATCGGAAGTCACCTCGACGCTCGCGTGCGGCGCTACATGTTCCACCGCCTTGGAGACCGAATGGAGGTTGCCCATGCCGTAATCAACGACCGCGACGCGCATTGCAGGGTCAGTCGGAAAAGAGCCCTAGAGGGTGCCCTTCGTGGAGGGGACGGTGCCCGCAGCGCGCGGATCGGGCTCCAGCGCCATGCGCAGAGCCCGCGCGAATGCCTTGAACATCGTTTCGCACTGATGATGCGCGTTGTCTCCGCGCAGGTTGTCGATATGCAGCGTCACCTGGGCGTGGTTGGCAAAACCCTGGAAGAATTCGTGCACCAGATCCACGTCGAACTCGCCGATCAGCGCGCGCTTGAACTGGACGTGGTACTGGAGGCCGGGCCGCCCGGAGAAATCGATCACGACGCGCGACAACGCCTCGTCGAGCGGTACGTAGGCATGCCCGTAACGCCGAATGCCTTTCTTGTCGCCCACGGCGCGCGCCACGGCCTGACCCAAGGTGATCCCGATGTCCTCGACCGTGTGGTGAGCGTCGATTTGCAGGTCGCCCTTTGCCCGAATATCGAGATCGAGCATCCCGTGGCGCGCGACCTGGTCGAGCATGTGATCGAGAAACGGAATGCCGGTCGCGAGGGTCGCCCGTCCGCTGCCGTCGACATCGACCGAAAGGGCGATCTGCGTCTCGGTGGTCTTGCGGTCGGCGGTTGCGGCGCGCGTGGGCATTGCGGTGAGCTTGAGCGCGATAGCCTACACGAAATCAGCCCTCGGCGAGCGCTTGCGCAAATGCGGCAAGACATCGCCGGTTCTCCTCGGGCGTCCCGATGGTAAGCCGGACGCAATGATCGAGCAACGGCACCCCGGTGTGCAGGTTCTTGACCAGAACGCCGCGGCGGCGCATCCCCTCGAAGACCCTGGCGGCGTCGGGAACGCGAACCAGGATGAAATTCGCGTCGCTCGGGAAGACCGTTACGCCGGGCAGCTTGCGCAGCTCCCCGTCAAGGCGCTCGCGCTCCGCGTTGATGCTGCGCGCCTGCGCGTCGAGCACTTCGTGATGCGCGAGGATGCGCTCGGCGACCACGTGGGTCAGCATGCTGACGTTGTAAGGTGGCCGCACCTTGTCGAATTCGCGGATCCACTCCGGCCGTCCGACGGCATAGCCGAGCCGAATGCCCGCGAGCCCGAGCTTCGACAGCGTACGCATGACCACGAGATTCGGAAATTCCGCCAGCCGCGTCATGAAGGTCTTGCGGGCGAAGGCGTTGTAAGCCTCATCGATCACCACCAGCCCCGGCGCCGCCGCCACGATCCGGCCGATCGCCTCCTCCGAGAACAGATTGCCGGTCGGATTGTTGGGATAGGCGATGAACACCACCGCGGGCCGGTGTTCGGCCAAGGCGCGCAGGAACGAGGGGGTATCGATGGTGAAGTCGGGGTTGAGCAGCACTCCGACATAACGCAGTCCCGCGAGCTGCGCGTACACGCTGAACATCACGAAGCTGGGACGGGGCGCGAGCACCACCGCCCCCGGGCGCGCCACGCTCTGGACGATGATGTGGATGATCTCGTCCGATCCGTTGCCGAGAAGGACATCGTACTCGGAACCGATTCCCATGACCTTGCGCAGGCGCTCTACCAGGGCCGGGGCAGTCGGATCGGGATAGCGGTTGATCTCCGCGTTCGCCACCGCTTCGCCGATCTCGCGCCGCAGGGCCTCGGGCAGCCGATACGGGTTTTCCATCGCATCGAGCTTGACCAGGCCCTGCGCCGATTGGACGTGATAGGCGCTGAGCGCCCGGATCTCGTCGCGGATGACCTTTTCCGGCCCTGCGCTCACGGCTTGCCCTTGGGCGTCTTTCCCAATCTGAGCTCGGCCGATCGCGCATGCGCCTGAAACCCTTCGCCGCTCGCGAGCGTCATGGCGAGTTGACCGAGTTTTTGCGCGCCTTTGCGCGAGACCGAGATGATGCTCGAGCGCTTCTGAAAGTCGTACACGCCGAGCGGCGAGGAAAACCGCGCCGTGCGCGAGGTCGGCAGCACGTGATTCGGGCCGGCGCAGTAGTCGCCGAGCGCCTCGGAGGAGTAGCGCCCGAGGAAAATCGCGCCGGCGTGACGGATCCTCTTCAACCACTTCTTCGGTTCGGCGACCGAGAGCTCCAGGTGTTCCGGAGCGATCCGGTTGGCGATGTCGCACGCCTCGTCGAGGCTTTTCACTTTGATCAGCGCGCCGCGCCGTGCGAGCGACTTCTCGATGATTTCTGCACGCGACATGTCTGCAAGCAATCGTTCGATGCTCTCCTTCACGCGCTCGATGAATGCTCCGTCGGGCGAAATGAGGATGGCTTGCGAGGTCTCATGGTGCTCGGCCTGCGA